>Ga0302314_10005311_pt1 | contig 23499 bp, 19 predicted proteins | sample III_Palsa_N2_3_FD_200533 | JGI IMG/M metagenome (GOLD analysis project Ga0302314, IMG submission 200533) | Peat permafrost microbial communities from Stordalen Mire near Abisko, Sweden - III_Palsa_N2_3 | ecosystem: Environmental > Terrestrial > Soil > Palsa > Peat permafrost | place: Sweden... | reverse complement strand
TTGGCGGTCTTGACCCCGCCGATCAGGTTGATGACCCGCACCTCGTCCCTCTCGAAGAAGACATCGGCGATCTCCGCCGCGGCGCCGGGTGCGTGGGTCACGACATTGACGACGCCCTTCGGGAAGCCGGCCTCCTCGATGATCTCGGCCAGTATCAGCCCGGCGGAGATCGGCGCGAGTTCGGATGGCTTGATCACCACGGTGTTGCCGGCCACGACAGGTGACAGCATCGCGCGCCAGGACAGAATGTTCGCGCCGTTCCATGGGGTAAAGCAGGCCACCACGCCCAAGGGACGCCGCACGCCGATCGAATGCAGCCCGGGGAAGTTGGTCGCGAGCACCTCGCCCTTGGGCAGATACACCCAGCCCGCGGCCTGCTCGATCGTCGCGGCCACCAGGTCCTGCTGAAAAGTGGCGAAAGAGATCGTGCTGCCCGTCTCCAGGGCCAGAATCTCGGCGATCTCGACGCGACGGCGCTTCACGATCTCGGCGGCTTTGAAAAGCAGCCTCGCGCGCTCGGCCGGCGTTGATTGCGACCAGGCTGGGAATGCCTTCGCGGCCGCGTCGACCGCCCAGGTCGCCTCCGGTCGGCCGCCGGCGGCGACGCGGGCATACAACGCGCGGTCATAGGGCCGGTAAACGTCGAACAGTTTGTTGTTTTCCGCTCCGTGCCATTCACCGTCGACGAAATACTTGTAGGTGCGGATGTCAGTCATTGGACAAAACTCTAGCGATTGCTCGCCGACAAGCCGGGAGCGGTGGCGGAAGGGTGGTCGCCCACCTCGGAGGGAACGGGCGACCGGCGCGGATGGGTGACTAGCCGTGCAGTTTGTTCGCCACCTCCGCAATCTTGCGGCCCTGGTAGCGGGCGCCCTGCAGTTCGTTGGCAGTGGGCTGGCGGGAACCATCCCCGCCGGCGATCGTGGTCGCGCCGTAGGGCGAACCGCCAGTGATCTCTTCCAGAGTCATCTGCCCGGCGTGGCCATAGTCGAGGCCGACGATCACCATGCCGAAGTGCAACAGGTTGGTGATCATGCTGAACAGGGTCGTCTCCTGACCGCCGTGCTGGGTGGCGGTCGAAGCGAAGGCGCCGCCTACCTTCCCAAGCAGCGCACCGCGCATCCACAGCCCGCCCGCCTGGTCGAGGAAGGCGGCCATCTGAGAGGAAATTCGGCCGAAGCGGGTCCCTGAACCGACGACGATAGCATCGTAGTTGGCCAATTCTTCCACGGTCGCGATGGGCGCTGGCTGGTCGAGCTTGAAATAAGCGCCACGCGCGACCTCTTCCGGAACGGTTTCAGGAACGCGCTTGACGTCTACCTGAGTCCCAGCATCGCGGGCGCCCTCGGCGACGGCATGGGCCATCGCCTCGATGTGGCCGTAGGCGGAGTAATAGAGAACCAGAACCTTGGACATGGACGTCTCCTAATGCAGCCTTCGATGACCGGCGTTCGATCACATGCGGCATTTCCCGCATGGAGGAAGCCGGGCGAGTTTGTTGGGGTCAGCTTCAATTCAGTTCGACACATGGGTTCGGTCGAGTGGATTAGAAATTGAAACTGATGAAATCTTTGGTTTCCTATTTTGCGCCTTCAGCCAATCTCCTTTCCCCCCGGCTGGACGACGAGCTCCCGGGAGGCTCGGGCGCCGCGCGTGGGCGAGACGTCCATCGCGTGCCTCGGTAAGGGTTCGCCTCGAGCATCGCCATCATTCACGTCAATCCCAGCTGCGCCAGGATGATGGTGGCCGCAAGGTAGCAGTGAAACGAGGTGACCTTTTGGTTTTCTACATGGAAAACGTCACAGCACGGCGCGTGTATTTCTTTGCCCGTCGCGGGAATCGTTCCCGACGGCAGCACCAGATCGCCTTTGTGCGTGCCGTTCAACGACAGTTCCACCACGACGACGTTGTCGTCGAAATAGAAACTGTCGAGCTCTCTATGCATGTCGGGAAAGGCGGCGGCATAGACGTCGACCGTCAGGCCGATATCCGAACCATAATATTTGTTGCCGCTGGATACGTCATAGAAGTAACCGCCGTCCGCGAAAAGCGACACGAATTGTGGCGTGTCCTTGGAGACTGCCTCGGCGAGGTTGTACAGCCGACGGATCAGCTGCTCGTTGCGATCTTGCCCTGTCGTCTCGACGCTCATCTTCAACCTTCCGGATGCGAGATCGTTCAAAGAAGGAAATGTGTCCTGGTGCGGACGAAAGCATTCGGAGCGGATCGCCGTCTTTACCTCGCTTGCGTAAGTTTTTACCGGTCTTGCTTGACGCCGCCCAGCTACGGCAAGGCGTGGGCGGCCGATCGCCACGCCTGGCTGAGCGACAAGCGCCGCCACGCGCTGGGGCTCGGGTCGGTGTGACGGGAGAAGACGCGGCTGAAATGGCTCGGGTCGGCGAAGCCGCAGGCGCGTGCGATGGACCCTAACGTATCGTCATGCTGCCGAAGCAGGATGGTGGCGCGCTGGGCAGATTCCTTTCGGCCCTGGATCGAGGCGCAGGGCGTACTCCGCGATAGTCATGAGACAGGTTAAGACCAAAATTCCGCCGCCGAAAAGTGCATCAAGCGCCATCATCGCGGCCGGCCGTCGATTCTCGACGCCGCGCGATTAGATCGCCGAGATGGTGCGCATACGGATTTTACCGTAGCAGCGCCGTATGAATGTCTCGAGTTCAGATTGGGAAACCTGAAGTTTCCAAAGTTTCGCTTGTCTCCATCACGCACCCTGCCGCCCAATGACGCCGATCCGCCGCGGCGATCACCCGTTTAGGTCCGAAATCGACCCGAGGCGCCGGATTCATACCAGAGGGGGGCGCGGGAAACGCCGAGGATCGGGTGCTCCTGGGCCCTGCGCGTGGGTGGGAGGCGACCGGAAATGAACGAAGGTGGCTGACAGGAAGGACCATGGAATTGCAAACACACGGGGTAAGAAAGTTTCCTCCGACATCGGCGTTGCTGGCCTCATCCGCTGGGCTCGGCTGGTCCACACTATCCGTGGAGCTTCGATCCGATGGGGCCGGTGAGGCGCCGACGATCGTTCCTCAGCATGTGGAGATCATCCTGGTTGTCGTCGGCAACCGGGAGGGTCTGGTAAGGCGCACCGTAGCGGGGTCCAGCCAGGAGGCGGCGCCGAAAACCGGTGCTATCTGGTTGAGCCCGGTCGGGGTTGGCAAGGAGATCACCATAACCGCGCCAATCCCCCAGACAATGCATCTTCACCTGCCCATAGCCCTGTTCGATCGACTGAAGGACGATTTCAACGTGCCCGCGGCCGCGGCCCATTCGATCCGCCATGCCGCCGGCATCGGCGATGATGTTATTGATCAGCTCGCACGCTCAATCCTCTCCGAGCTTACGGCGGAGACGTCCGCAAGTCATGTGTACGTCGAAACAGCCTCTCTGACGATCGCGGCCAGACTCCTGCAAAAGCACTACGATAGCGGAGCGTGCGCGCCCATCGAGTCCTCTACGCATGGTCTCGACCCCATTCGACTCCGCCGCGTCCTGGACTACATCGCGGCGAATATTTCGCAGGAAATGACTCTTGAAAGCCTCGCCGCGATCGCGGGTTACAGCGCGTTTCACTTCGCACGCAAGTTCACGCTCGCCATGGGTATCTCGCCGGGCCGCTACATAAGCCAGAAGCGCCTGGAGAATGCGATGACGGAATTGACCGCCGGCAAGTTGCCGGTGGCGGAGATAGCGTTCAATGCACAGTTCTCCTCGCAGGCCAGCTTCACGCGTGCGTTTCATCGCGCGACCGGCACGACGCCCAAGGCATATCAGCGCCGCCGCCGCTAGGGCGAGAAGCCGGCCTTCTCAACTCGAGGGCGCCGGCGAGCAAGGGCGGTCAAAGGATACGCAAGCGAGGTAAAGACGCGCGAGCGCTCCAATGCTTTCGTCCCCGCCATCATGCCCACGAACGACGAAAACTCGACTTCCGACAAAGCGCGGCACTGGATCGACGGCGCCTGGATCGACTCGGCCAGGACCGGAACCTCGATCAGTCCCACCACCAACCTGCCGATGGGTGAGTTCGCCGACGGCGGTCGGGTCGAGGCGGAAGCGGCGGTGGCCGCCGCCCGCCGGGCCTTCGACACCACCACCTGGTCGCGCGACCGCAAGCTGCGGGCCGCCGCCTTGTCGGAACTCGCCGATCACCTCACCGAACGGGCGCCGACGGTCGCCCTGACCTTGAGCCGCGAGATGGGCAAAACCCTCCGGGATGCGACCTTCGAGGCGACCGTGACCCCCGGAACCCTGCGCCACAACGCCGGCCTGGCGCTGGCGCAGACGGGATCGGCGTCGGAGATCGCTCCGGGTCTGCTCGCAACGTCATGGCGCGAGGCCATGGGCGTGGCTGCCTTGATCGTTCCCTGGAACGCTCCGGTGGCGCTCCTCCTTCGCGCGCTCGGTCCAGCGCTGGCGGCCGGCTGCACGGTGGTGGTCAAGCTGCCCGGCCAGACCGCGCTCACCAACTATCAGGTGATGCGGGCGGTCGCAGCGACCAAGGCCCTTCCGCCGGGAGTGGTCAACATCTTCACCGAGTCGGGTAACGAGGGCGCCCCGTTCCTTGTCGACTCCCCGGATGTCGACGTCATCAACTACACCGGCAGCACCAAGGTCGGGCGCGGCATCGCGGCCAAAGCCGCCGAGACGCTGAAAGCCGTATGTCTTGAGCTAGGAGGCAAGACTCCCCTGGTGGTGTTCGACGACATCGAAATCGACGCCGTGGCGCCGGTCGTGGTGCGGGCGCTGACCCAGTTCAACGGCCAGTTCTGCATGACCGGCTCGCGGGTGCTGGTTCAGGAGACGATGGCCGACAGCTACCGGGCCACGCTCTCGGCGCTGCTGGAGGCGGTGAAGGTCGGGCCGGCGGACGATCCTTCCAGCGAGATGGGACCGCTGGTCGACCAGGCGAACGTCGCGCGCGTCGAGCGCTTTGTGACCGAGGCGCGGGCCTACGCCAAGGTGCTGGTCCGTGGCGGCCCGATCACCGAAGGCCCCCTCGCGAAGGGAGCCTTTTTCCGGCCGGCCCTCCTGGAACCGAACGCGCTCGACACCCCGCTGGTTCAGCAGGAGGTGTTCGCCCCGGTGTTGAGCTTCGAAACCTTCAGCGACGAGACCGACGCCCTGCGACGCGCCAACGCCACCGAGTACGGCCTGGCGGCCGCCGTGTTCACCGCCGACCGCAGCCGCGCCCATCGCGTGGCCCAGGGTCTGAAGGCGGGCACCGTCTGGACCAATACCTGGGGGATCGTCGACGATGTGTTCGAGGAAGGAGGCTTCAAGCAGAGCGGTGTCGGCGGCGTGCGCGGCGTGGAGGAGTTCCAGGAGATCAAGACACGGATCGAATTGGTGGGCCCGTTGACGCCGGGGCGCTGAACGATTGGAGTTGCGCCGTGCCCCCGGGTTCGACGGCTCAGCGCGTCAACTTCACCTGATTGCCGAGCGACTTGTAGATCGCCTCGCCACCGGTCTGAACGCTGGAGGTGGTGACCAGCGTGTCTTCAAGGAACAGCACATAGGCGATCTTTCCGTCCACGACCTTCACGTGGATGCCGAACGGCGAGCTGACCGTCTTGCCCACTTCCTTGGAGCGATAGGAGAATTCGCCAAACACGGCGATGTCCTCACCCTGACCGAATGCCGCCTTGACCTCGAAGCCGACGGGCTCCCACATGGCGTAGATGCCTTGGAAGGCCTTGACGATCTCTTCGGGTCCGTGGTGGTCGCCGGCCCACGGCAGGACGCGTGTCAGGGCGGGGTGGTTCTTGTTCAGCGAGACGTAGTTCACGTCGGGCGTGGTGAGGCTGCGGACGTTGTCGATGTCCAGAGGGTTGGACAGCAGTTTGTTGACGACTTCAACAGGAGTCATGGGAATCTCTCCTTCAGGGTTGGGTAGGAAGTGGAGATTGCCGGATCGAGCCTTTCAAAGAAGGAGACGCACTCCAGAAGGAACAAAAGCATTGGCGCGCGTCTTCGTCTTTACCTCCCTTGCGGATCCTTTGACCGCTCTTGCTGTCGGGCGCGCGGACGCCCTCAGCCCGTCTGATCGGCGAAGTGCTGGATCAGCCAGGCCGCCGCGGGTCCGGGCGGGGTATCGGTTCGATACATCGCCTGGAAAGAGTAGGCGCCGCTTCTGACCTCGGGCAATTCCAGGCGGACCAGGCGGCCGGCGGCAAGATCCTCGCGGATATTGGGTTCTGGCATGTTGCCCCAGCCGACCCCCGCCAGGAGCAACGCGTGTTTGGCGCCGAGATCCGCCATTCGCCATCCGTCCGCCGCGAACACACCCACGTCCGGGCCCTCCGAAAACGGCGTGCGGACCGTGAGGATCAATTGGCGATGGCGGCGGGCCGCCCCTGGAGCAACGGGACGGGCGAGCGCCAAAGGGTGATGCGGCGCGGCGACGGGAATCATTTCCACCTCCCCGACGTGGATGAGTTCCAGATCGGGCTCGGTCGCCAGAACCCCCCCGCCGACCCCGACCATCGCCATGCCGCTGCGGACGAGCTGGGCGACGGCGCTCAGAGTTTCCACGTGCAGCCTGAGCTTCACGGTTGGAAACGTAGCTTCGAAAGCTTGCACCGCGTCGACCAGGCGGGCGCTTGGCAGCATGACATCGACAACCAGCGTGACTTCGGCTTCAACGCCGCGGAGCAGAGACCTGACGCTCGCGCGCAGGTCGTCCACACCGACGGCGACGACCTGCGCTTTCGACAGAACGGCGGCGCCCGCCTTGGTGAGCACCGGAGTGCGAGAACCCTCCCGGTCGAACAACTCGATGCCCAACTGCTGTTCGAGGGTCGCGATGGTGTAGCTGATCGCGGACACGGCGCGTCTCAGCCGCTTGGCCGCGGCGGTGAAACTTCCCGTCTCCACGACCATCAGAAACACCTTGAGCTGGTCGATTGTCGGGAACCCCGGCTCCGCCGCCATTCAAATCTCCTGAACGATCCGTCCAATCTTTTACGGGTTTTTTGGCGAATGGAAAAGTCTACTTAAAACGGGTGGCCAACACCGCATGGGGCGGACGCCACAGCAGAAACCAGGCCGCGGGAAGACAAACGACCCGGCAGCCAAGCAAAGGATCAGTCCAATGTCCAAGCACTATGACTCTGTCGCCCTGGCCGGTCGTATCCTGATCGGCGTCCTCTTCTTCATGAGGGGCCTGTCCAAGCTGGCCGCTCCAGCCGCCACTCAAGGCTATATCGCCTCGGTCGGCCTTCCCGCGCCGGTCGTCGCCTTCGCCGTAGCCGCAACGGTCGAAATCCTCGGCAGCTCCCTGCTGATCGCCGGCGTGCGCACCCGCTTCGTGGCCGCCGGCATGGCGGTGTTCACCCTGGCGACTGCGCTGACGTTCCACAGGAACTTCGCCGACCAGAACCAGATGATCCACTTCATGAAGAACATCGCCATCATGGGCGGTCTGCTTCAGGTCGTGGCGTTCGGCGGCGGCAAGTTCTCGGTCGATCACCTGCTGGCCCGCCGTTCCACCGTCCCGGCCGACCCGGCCCTGCAGCCGGCCCGCTAAGTCCTCGCGTGTCGGGCGGCGGATCCCGCCGACCCGACGCATCCTACCCACTCCAGTCCACATCGAGGCCAATCATGCCCGCCACCACCGCCGTTCTCGCGCGCCCGTGCGTTCGCAAAGTGATCTATCGCACCCGTGGTCGAACCCACGGCTACATCACCAGGCTGATGAGCCCCGGAGACCTTGGCGAGATCCTCAAGCCGTTTGTCTTCCTCGATATCTTCGACAATCGAGGCGATCGCTTCCCCACCTTCGGCCTTCATCCCCACTCGGGTCTCGCCACCTTGACCTACATCGCCGAAGGCAGCGTCAGCTATGAGGACACCAACGGGGCCACCGGCATCCTGCGGGCCGGAGGCGTCGAATGGATGCGCGCGGGCAAGGGGGTCTGGCACTCCGGCGGCGCCGGCGATCCCGGTCTGACGCGCGGCTTCCAGCTCTGGGTGGCGCTCCCACCGCACCTGGAGCTGGGCGAATCAGAGAGCCTCTACCAAGGCGCGGCGGATATTCCCCGGGCCGGGCCGGCCCGCGTGCTCCTGGGCAGCTACGAGGGCGCGACCAGCGCGATCGAAGCTCCATCGCCGATCAACTATCTGGCCGTCGTCCTGAAGGCCGGCGAGACCTGGCGCTACGAGCCTCCGGCGGGACACACGGTCCTGTGGGCGGGGATGGGAAGAGGCGTGGTCGAAGCGTCGTCCGAACCGCTCCAGCACGGCGAGATCGTCGTCTTCGAACCTGGTGACGGTCGGGTCGAATTCACGGCCCGCACCGACACCGAATTCATGATCGGCTCGGCGGTGCCTCACCGGCACGATCTGGTGCTCGGCTACTATTCCGTCCACACCTCGCCACAAGCCCTGCGGACCGGCGAGGCCCGGATCGAGGCGATCCGCGACACCCTCGTCGCCAAAGGCCGCCTCTGACTCGCTCCCAGGGGCGCACGCGCCCATGGGCCGCTCATCTCCCCTGCACAGGAGCGCCTTCCATGAGGATGGTCACCGCCAATGGCGCGGAGATTCCGGCCCTCGGCTTTGGGACCTACGGCATGGCGCGCGAGGATATGCTGCGGACGATCCCCGCGGCGCTCGACGCCGGCTTCCGCCACATCGACACGGCCCAGATCTACCGAAATGAAGCGGAGGTCGGCGAGTGCGTCCAAGCTTCGGGCCTCCGCCGTGAGGAGGTCTTCCTGACGACCAAGGTCTGGGTGGCCAACTACGCCAGCGGCGCCTTCGCCGCTTCGGTCGATGACAGCCTTCGCAGGCTGCGAACCGACTATATCGACCTGCTTCTGCTTCACTGGCCGAATCGAAGTGTGCCGCTCGGCGACCAGGTCGCGAGCCTCGACGCCGCCGTAAAGGCTGGCAAGGTCCGCCACGTCGGCGTCAGCAACTTCAACCGTCAGCTGCTGGCGGAGGCCGTCCGCCTCTCCGAAGCGCCCATCGTGACCAATCAGGTCGAGTATCATCCCTACCTGAACCAGCGGCTGCTGATCGACGCATGCCGCCGTCTGGGCGTCTCGGTGACCGCCTACTGCGGCATGGCCGTCGGCCGGGTTTTCGATGATCCGATCCTGCTCGCCATTGCCGATCGGCGCGCCAGGACCGTGGCGCAGGTCGTCCTGCGCTGGCTGATCCAGCAGGACGGGGTGGTCGCGCTGTCGCGCACGACAGATCCTGCGCGAATTCCAGCGAACTTCGATGTGTTCGGATTCGAACTCAGTCCCGAGGACATGCGGGCGATCAGCCATCTGGCGGCAGGCGACAGCCGGATCGTCAGTCCGACCGGCCTGTCGCCAGCGTGGGACCCGACGCCAGCCTTCGCCGAGTAGCTGCGTCCCACATCGTCCCCCAAACAGAAAAGGAGCCCTTGCCGTGTCGGACAGACTTGTCGGAAAGGTTTGCATCATCACCGGCACGGGGGGCAGCGTGGGTCGTGCGGCGGCCCTGCGCTTTGCCGGCGAAGGCGCCCTGGTGGTCGGCTGCGAAGTGAATGTCGCGGCCGGCGATGCGACGCAAGCCGCCGTGCTCGCTGCCGGGGGATCCATGGTCTCCCTCCAGCCATGCGACTTGAGCAGGCCGACCGACTGCCGCGCCCTGGTCGACCTCGCCATTCGCTCCTTCGGCGGGGTTGACGTGCTCTTCAACAACGCCGCGATGGCCTACTTCAACTGGATCGAAGACATCACTGACGAAGAGTGGGACCGCAATCGTCGGGACGAGGTCGACCTCGTTTTCTATCTTACCCGCGCGGCCTGGCCGCATCTGAAAGTGAGCCACGGGGTGGTCGTCAACAACGCTTCGCTGAACGGCCTGATGAGTTTCAAGAACCACGCGTCCCTCGCGCACACCACGGCGAAGGCGGGGATCATCGGGATGACCCGGCAGTTGGCGATGGAAGGCCGCGACCATGGCATCCGTGTCAACTCCATCTCGCCCGGCGTGATCGAGACCAACCAGACCCGGGAGGCCCTCAAGGACCTGGAGTGGGCGGACTACATGCTGGGCAAGACCATGCTGGGGCGGCTGGGACGTCCCGAGGAAGTCTCCTCCGTCGCTCTATTCCTCGCCTCCGACGACAGTTCCTATGTCACGGGCGCCAATATCGTCGTCGACGGCGGAATGAACGTCTGGTGATCGGTCGGCAAGAATGAATCGCACCCCCAGCGGCTCGGACGATGCGACCGCCCTTCGACAGGCTCGGTGGCATGGGCGCGCCGAATGGGGTAGGGTCACGCTTGATTGAGGGTCGGGATTTGCCTACCGGGTCCCCCGCGCGCAGCGGGCCGCTCCAGTTCGACTTGACCGACGGTGGCGCGACGCTGGCGTTCGGGACTTTCTCGCTGCGCGCCGCCCAGCGCCTCCTCGAGCGCGAAGGTTCGCCCGTGCGGCTCGGGGACAAGGCCTTCGATATCCTCAGGATCCTGGTGGAGCGCGCCGGTCAGGTCGTGGGAAAGGTGGAACTGCTGCGCCAGGCCGGCATCGCCAATGATGAAAGCCTGAGATTCCATATCGCCGCGCTTCGAAAAGCGCTGGGCGAGGGGCGGTACATCGCCAACGTCGCCGGCCAGGGCTACAGCTTCGTTGCACCGGTCTCCCGGTTTGCGGGTGACCACTCCGCCGATACCAGACGGATAGCCGTGCGCGCTCTGCCGGCTCGCCCGCGCCCGCTCGTGGGTCGAGACCAGGTGCTGGAGGCGCTCGCCAAACAGCTTCTCGAACATCGGTTCGTTACCGTCGTGGGGCCGGGTGGCGTCGGCAAGACCAGCGTCGCGCTAACTCTGGCTCACGACCTCGCGCCCCGGTTCGAGGGCGACGTCTGCTTCTTCGACGTCGCAAGCGTCTTCAACGCCGAACTCCTCGCGGGTGCGCTGGCGGCCGCGCTGGGCGTCCCAGCGCAGCCGGCCAACGCGGCGCCGGGCATTGCCACCTTTCTTCAGCGGCGGCGCATGTTGTTGGTCTTGGACGGGTGCGAGCCGTCCGTGGACACCGCCGCCGCGTTGGCCGAGCAGATCTTCAGGGAAGCGCCGCGGGTTCATCTCCTCGCGACAAGTCGCGAAGCCTTGCGAGCGGATGGCGAGCACGTCCACAGGCTGTTTCCGCTCGACTACCCCTCCGCCGGCGAGGGGCAAACGGCGACGGACGCTCTTGGCTTCGCGGCGGTGCAGCTATTTGTGCAGCGCGTCGCCTCCAGCCGCCAGGGTTTCACGCTGAGCGATGACGAGGCGCCGTTCGTCAGCGATATCTGCCGGAAGCTGGATGGCCTGGCGCTGGCGATCGAACTCGCGGCCGGCAGGATCGACGCCTACGGTGTTCGGGAGGTGGCTCGTCAGCTCGAAAGCCAGTTCGCGCTGCTCTGGCCAGGGCGGCGTACGGCCGTTGCGCGACACCAGACCCTCGGCGCGACTCTGGGCTGGAGCCATCAGCTGCTCTCCGGATTCGAGCAGACTGTCTTCCGGCGGCTGAGCGTCTTCGCGGGCGCCTTTACCCTCGATATGGCGACCGAGGCGGTTGCCGACGATCAGATATCGTCGGCGGAGGCGACGGAACTGCTCGGCGCTCTCGTATCCAAGTCACTCGTGCAGTTCAACATGGAGGGCTCACACGGCTTCTATCACCTGCTCGACATGACCCGCGGCTACGCCTCCGACCGGCTCGGCGAATCGGGAGAGATACGCTGGATGGCCGGGCGCCACGCCGAACTGGTGAGGCGCCTGCTGGAAAGCGGCGCGGCGGATCAGGATGGCGGCGTCAGGCGCCTTGGCGGACTCCTGGATGACGTGGGTGCGGCGATCGAGTGGAGCCTGTCGTCGGATGGTGATCTCGACGCCGGCGCCGCTCTCGCCGCGGCGTCGGCTCCCATCTGGCTGCACGCCGGTCTCCTTATGGAATGCCGATACTGGATGTCGCGGGTCCTCAACTCAGTCCATGTGCGGGCGCTGGATCCTCACCGACAACTGGCGATCCAGGCTGCACTGGCCAGCGCCGAAACCTTCACCGTCGGGTTCACCGACGAGTCGTTCGAGGGTTGGCAGAACACCTTCAAGATCGCCAAATCGTTGGATGACGTCGAGCAACAGCTGACGTGCCTGGTCGTACTCTGGGCGCACAGGATCCGATCTCCAGAGTTCCCGCACGCACTCGCGCTCGCGCGCCAGGCGGACGAGCTGGCGGCTCTGGTCTCGGACCGGGGAACGCGCGCCATGGCCGATTGGATGGTGGGCATCACCCACCATCATCTCGGCCGGCTAGCGACGGCGCGGCCCATCCTGGAGCGGTCTTTGGCTGGCGACACCCTCGACGCGCGCCAGGCGATGATGACCCGCTTCGGCTACGATCGGCGCATTCCGACGATGGGCGTGTTGAGCAGTCTCCACTGGCTGGCGGGACGTCCCGATGAGGCCATCCGGCTCGGCGCCGACGCCGTCGCCGAGGCTCGACGGTCACCCTATCCGGTACCCCTCTGCGAAGCCCTCACCTGGCAGGCGCTCAATCTCCATCTTTGCGGGGACGATCCTGGCGAGGTCGATGCTTTGGTCGACGAAACCATCGACCACGCGCGGCCGCACTTCATCGAGAGCTACCTTGGGCTGGGTCAGGCGCTCAAGGGCTTGAGCGCGGTCGCACATGGCGACCTCGGCAGCTCGGCGCTTGTCTCAGAGGGATTGGCGCTGCTCTCCAAGTCCAACTACGAGGTCTTTCATCCTCTCTTCCTCACCGAACTCGCCAGGCTGAGAGCGCAAGCCGGCGAGCGCCTGACCCATGACGAGGTCGCTTCGCTTCTCGAGTTGGACGCGGGCGGACTGGAGAACTGGAGTTCGGCCGAAGTCAGGCGCAACGTGGGGGAGGTCCTGTTTCGACAGGGCGATGTGGAGAGGGCCACTCAACTATTCGCCGACGCGGCCGACTGCGCGGAGCGACAAGGCGCGCTCGGTTGGGCCCTCAGGGCCGCGCTCAGCATCGCGAAATCGGCGGTCGACCAAGCCTCACGCGATAGGTCGAACGAACGCTTGCGAGAGGTGCTTCAGAGATTGGGCGAGGGCGAGGAAACGGCCGACCTCCGAGCGGCACGTCTTTTCCTGGCTAACGAGCCCAATTGACGGGACCCCTGTCGGCGCCGCGTACGCACCGATTGCATATCATATCGATCAACAACATCATGGCGCCATGAACGGTCCATCGACTCCTCGGCCGAGCGTGCTCTTCGGCGAGTTCGAGTTCGTCCCGGGCCTGCGGCAGCTCCAGCGCGGCGGCGCGGTCGTAAATCTGTCCAGCCGCGCGATGGACATTCTTGCGGCGCTCACGGAGCGACCGGGCGAGGTCATCAGCAAGCGGGAGCTGCTGGAGCGGGTGTGGCCGGACACCCAGGTCGTCGAAGGCGCGTTGCGCGTTCATATGGTCACGCTACGCCGCGCGCTCGGCGACGGCGAAGGAGGTTTTAGGTTTATCACCACTGTGCCGGGCCGGGGCTACTGCTTCGTTGGCAAGGTCCAGTCTCCGGCCGGCGCGGCGGAGGGCGGCGCGTCACAGTCACCGGGCGCCTTTGGCTCCCTGCCGGCGCGTCCGACAAGGGTTGTCGGTCGCGAAGCCGTCATTGAGGACGTACTGCGTCTGCTGGAGCGCGAACGGTTCGTCACGATCGTCGGACCCGGTGGCATCGGCAAGACGACCGTTGCGTTGACTGCGGCCCACAAGTGGATGGCGACGCAGGGGGACGCGGCTTTGTTCGTCGACCTCGGCGGCATTGCGTCCGACAGCGAGGAAGCTGTTCCTGACGCTCTCTGCGTGATGCTCGGAGGCGCGGCGCCGGGCATGAGCTCGCGGGAAACCGTGCTGGATCGCCTTCGAGGGCGTCGCGCCCTCATCGTGTTCGATACCTGTGAAGGGGTGATCGACGCCGCCGCGGGCCTGGCGGAAGCGCTCGTTGCAACGGGGCCGGGCGTACGGGTGCTCGCAACGAGTCGGGAAAGTCTGCGAGCCGAAGGCGAACAGATCCATCGAATCAAGCCTCTTCTTGCTCCACCGGCCGGGCTCGATCTGACGGCGCAAGAGGCCGTGACCTATTCCGCGGTGCAGCTCTTTGTGGGGCGCGTGGCCGCCATTCACGCTGGTTTCGAACTCAGTGACCAACAGGCGGCCATCGTTGGCGCTATCTGCCGCGACCTGAACGGCAATCCTCTGGCGATCGAGCTCGCCGCGGGCCGTGTCGAGGCATTCGGCATCCAACAGGTGGCTGACCAGCTGTCGACCGAGTTCGCCCTGACCTGGCCCGGGCGACGCACGGCGGTCCCTCGCCAACAGACGCTCAGGGCGACATTGAACTGGAGCCATGAACTCCTGGAGCCGGTCGAGCGCGTTGTCTTTCGCCGGCTTTCCGTCCTCGTTGGCGCCTTCCCGCTGGAGGCCGCCATTGCTGTCTGTATCGATGATGCCGAATTGGCGAGGGCGGATGTTGCCGACGCGCTCTCCAGCCTCGTCGACAAATCACTGCTAAGGACGGTGATAGACGTCTCCAACCGCTTCCGCATGGTGGACGTGACACGGTCCTACGCTCTGGCCAAGCTCGCCGAGGGTGGCGACGAGCGGGCGACGCGGCTGCGGCAGGCCGAGTATTACCTTACCCTCCTCAAGTGCGCCGAAGCTGAGGCGCCGACGCGGCCGACAACCGAATGGCTCGGCGACTATGCGATAGAAATCGACAATGTACGCGCGACGCTTGACTGGGCGTTCTCGCCTGCTGGCGACGGATCGCTGGGGGTCGCCCTGACCACCGCCGCAGCGCCTCTTTGGCTGCGCCTGTCGCTGCTTGAAGAGTGCAGGCGTCGCGTGAGGCGGGCGCTGGAAGCCCTGGCGACTCTGCCTGCGCCGGACCCGCGCGAGGAGATGAGACTTCATACGGCGCTGGGCGTATCGTCGCCCGAGCCCCCCGAGGCGGCGGACGCCTTTACGAAGGTCCTCGACATTGCCGAAACTCTTGACGATTTGGAGTTCCAACTGCTGGCTCTGCGGGGACTGTACCATCATGGGGCCTGGACGAACCAATTCAGCGCCGCCCTGTCATTTGCGCAGAAATTCCTCGACCTCGCCACGAGCAGGTCGAACCTGGGCGATCGAATATTCGGCGAACGCCTCCTTGGCACCGCCAAGCTTCTTGTGGGAGACCTCGCCGGCGCCCGGCGTCATCTGGAGGAAGTGCTCGTCCGCTCTTCGGCTCCCGATCTCGAGACGGCTGCTGTCCGTTTCGACGATGTCATTCGCTTCCAATACGACGGCCGAGTCGCGGCGCGTGTCTTCCTGACGGATGTGTTGTGGCGCCAGGGATTTCCGGATCAGGCAGTCCGGATGGCGCAAGAGAATCTGGCGGAGGCGCAAGCCATCGGCCACGCGGGTTCTCAATGTCTCGCGCTGTCCCTGGGGTCATGTTCGTCGGCGTTATGGGTAGGCGATCTCGGCGCCGCCGCGGACTATACAAGATTGCTCGTCGATCTCTCGACGGAGCATGGCCTTTCGGTTTGGGCTCCTTATGGCGCCAAGTATCGAAGAGTGATCGCGCTGAAGGGCGGCAATGTGGACGGCATTGCGAAGACTGACGCACTTGACGGGCCCCTGAGATCTCTGACCGCCTGGGCCGAGCTTGCTGATGCTTTCGTAAAATCGGGGCGAAGCGCCGAGGGGCTCGCGGTGCTCGATGGATTCGCGGATCAGTCGTACGAGCTGGGCAGTTTTACACCAGAGTTCATGCGCTTACGCGGTGAACTTTTGCTGCTACAGACCACTGCAGCCGCCGCGAAGCCGTCGGAGGATCTTTTCAGGCAGGCGCTGGATTTGGCACACCAGTACGGAGCGCTGTCGTGGGAGTTGCGCGCCGCGACGAGCCTCGCCCGGCTGCTGGGCGATCAAGGCCGTCAATCCGAGGCCATCGACTGCCTGCGGCCAATTTACGAGCGCTTCACGGAGGGGTTCGACACCGTTGATCTGATCACGGCGAAAGGCCTTTTGGTTGAGTTGAGTGGTCTGGGCGAGTTGAGTGGGGCCAGACGGGCCTGAACCATGAGCGACGCCGGGCGGCGAGCGGTCGCTTGCGCCCTATCAAAGCTCGGGAACACGTTCCTGGCCGAAATGCGCCTGTTCCGACAGGCATTACGTCTCCGCGCGCGCCTGCGCCGGCGCGCCATGGGTGAAGGCCTTTGAATAAGGACATACGGTGTGGGCTTCCGCCACCAGGCTCTCGGCTTCGGCCACCGCCAGCCCTGGGAGGCGGGCGATGATCTCGAAGGAGAGGGCGAAGGCCTCGTTCGACCGGTCGAGGCTGACGTGGCAGGCGACCTCCGCCGAAGGCAGGGTGACGCGCCGTCGCCGCGCCACGACGTCCAGGGCGCTGGAGAAGCACGCTGCGTAGCCCATCGCGACGAGCTGTTCCGGGTTCGATCCGGCGCCGGACCCGCCGATTTCCTTTGGATAGGCCAGATCCAGGCTGACCTTTCCATCAGAGGTCTCGACATGCCCATCGCGGCCGCTCCCCGTGGAGACAGCGGTGGCGACGTAGATCACTGTCATAGGCGCGTCCTCCAATCTTCAGGACTTGCCCGCGATGCGCGGCGACTAAGTTCTGGCATACGCACACGCGCGAAATCTTGTAGCGGATTGACGGGACGCCGGCCGCGGCGGCGCATCCCGATAGGCTCTCAGAGGGTGCGGCACAGGGCGCAGATAAACTCCACGGACGACTTCTCGATCGGCGCCTACAAGGAAACACAAGACGGTCCAATCCTTTCCGGCCGATGAAGCTATGCTCGCGGGCGACCCGTCCGTTTTCGGATCTGACTCCGAGGCTTCGATGCCGCTCTACAGGATCGCAACCCAGCAAGGATCGCTCTCTTCCGAGGCGAAGGCTGCGCTGGCGGCGGAGATCACCGATTTCCACTGCCGGCTGACCGGCCTGGACAAGGCGTTCGTGAAGCTCATCTTCGAGACCTTTCCCATCGGTGACGGATTTGTCGGCGGTGAGGCCGCGGCCGCGGTGACCCTGACGGTCCTGATCCGCGCCGGCCGATCGACGGACTACAAGAAGAACATGCTGCAGCAACTCTGGTCGATGCTTCAGCGTGCGACAGGCGCGGCAGACGCCCAGATGCTGATCGCCATCGAAGAAGCGCCGGCGAGCAACGCCATGGAAATGGGCGTGATCATGCCCGAGCTATAAGGCTCAGGCATCTCGCGCGAGCCAAGGGTCGCCGATCATCAGGCCCTCGCCTTGATCAGACCGGGCGCCGCGTCGCGTCGGGCCGGCTCAAAGCTTCCAGCAGATAGATGAATGACTGATACGGGCGACCGGTTGCCTGGCGCAGGCCCATCTCGCAGGTCCGGTTGGCCGAGATGTAGGCATCCGCCGGGTTCGCATCGAGGCCGGCCTTCTCGTCGCGGGTGGCCGAGCGGACCAGCTCCGGGTGGAGCAGGCCTCGGTCGCCGGCCGTGCCGCAACAGGTGGTTCCGATCGGCACATAGACCTCCTCCGCCATCGCCTCGGCAATCTCGTGCAGGGCGTGATTGAGCCCCAGGTGGGTCATCGAGCAGGTCGGATGCACGGCGATCCGGCCCAGCGCCTTGCGCACTTCGAGCGCGCCGAGCAACTCGTGGCACCATTCGATGGAATCATAGATCTTAAGTTTCTCGTGGCGCGCCTTGCGGTCGGGATCCAGGTAGCGGACCACGTCCTCGGCGATCCCGAGCGTGCACGAGGCGGCGTCGATCACGATGCCGAGCCGGCCGCCGTCGCTCCAGCCCCACAAAGCGTCGGCTATGCCGTCGGCCATGAACTGGTGGGCGTCGTGGAAGCCCTTCGAGCTGAACGGCGTCGAACAGCACAGGCCTTTGACGTCGTCTGGGATCCACAGCGGGCGGCCGGCGCGCGCCGACAGCGCCACCAGGGCTTCCGGCAGGGACGGGCGCGCCGGCTGATCGGGGCCGGGGCCGAACATCCGGTTGATGCACGCCGGAAAGTAGACGGCGGCCGCGTCCGCCCTGCGGGTGCGCGGGAGGCGCCCGAGGGCGGGCCTGGGCATCGGCCCCGGCACGGCCGGCATCAGGTCTTCGGAGAGGACGCCGCGCAACACCGAGGTCAGCGCCCCCAGCGCGGAAACACCGACGACCTTGGAGGCGATTTCCGCGGCGCCGAGGCCGACGCGGGCCAGGGATTCCACCGTGCCCCAACTTCGGGCGATCGACAGGGCGACCCCCTGCGCCTGCGATCCATGTTCGGCCTGCCGGAAGCTCCGCATCAGAGCGCCGGTGTTGATCCCGATCGGACAGGGGATGGCGCAGGTGCCGTCGCCGGCGCAGGTTTCGATGCCGTCGTACTCGTACTCCGCGCGCAACTGGCGCAGCACTGGCGACTCCTCCGGCTGGCGCGCCATTTCCCGCCGAAGGGCGATCCGCTGCCGCGGCGTGGTGGTGACGTTGCGACTGGGGCACATCGGCTCGCAGAAGCCGCATTCGATGCAGTGGGAAGAATCCGTGACGTTTTCGATGGTTGGAACCGACTTCAGCGCCTTCAGGTGCACCTGGTCGTCGCGGGTCAGGATGACGTTCGGCGCCAGGACTCCGAAGGGATCGCAGAGCGCCTTGATCTCCCACATGATCTCGGTGGCGCGGTCGCCCCACTCGGCGCGGACGAAGGGCGCCATGTTGATGCCGGTGCCGTGCTCCGCCTTCAGCGACCCGTCGTGGGTGTTGACCACCAGGTCGACGAGTTCGGTCATGAACGCCGAATAGCGCGCTCGGCCGTCCTCCTCGTCCAGCCTGGCGACCAGGGTGAAGTGCAGGTTGCCGTGGGCGGCGTGGCCCGCGACCCCCGGGATGAAGCCGTGCTTGGCGAGCAGGTCCTGCAGGTCGTGCGCCCCTTGCGCCAGGCGCTCGCGCGGAAAGCAGACATCCTCGGTGATCAGCATCGTCCCCGCTGGCCGCAGCTTCCCAACCAGCCCCAGCAGGCCCTCGCGGACATGCCAGGCGAGTTCCACGGCCTCGGTCACGCTGGTGAAGCTCAGCGGACTGATCAGCGGCAGGGGCTTTACGAGCTCGGCGACCTTTGCCTGCAGAGCCTCCAGCGCCGCCGGGCTCTCGGCCCCGAACTCCACCAGCAGGGCGGAGGCGTCAGGTTCGAGGGATCGCCAATAGTCCGGCGTTCCGGGGAAGGCTTTCGCCGCGGCGGTCAGGGCCGGCGCCACCATCAGCTCGACGGCCGCCGCGCCAAGGTCGACCAGAGCCGGGGTCAGCTCGACCGCCATGTCGATCGAGGGCAGCGGGATCCAGGCCACCGAGGTCTCGGCGGGGACTGGGACGGTCTCGATCACCGCCTCGGCGATGAACCCGAGGATCCCCTCCGAGCCGACCATCAGCCGCCGGAAGATCTCCAGCGGGGTCTCGCCGTCGAGGAAGGCCAGCAGCCGCAGGCCGTGGGTGTTGCGGATCGAATACTTGCGCCTGATCCGCTCGGTCAGCGGCTTGTCGGCGAGGATCTCCTCGCGGATCGTCATCAGGCCACGCGCCAGCTCCGGCTCGGCGGCCGCGAAGGCGGCTTCGGCGCCTGGCGCGGAACTGTCGATCACCGTCCCTGACGGCAGCACCGCGGTCAGGGCCGTGACGGTGTGGTAGGCGTCGCGCGGGATCGTGCAGCGCATGCCTCCGGAGTTGTTGGCGATGACCCCGCCTATGGTGCAGGCGCCGCCGCTCGCCGGATCGGGACCCAGCTTGCGGCCGTATCGCGCCAGCATGGCGTTGGCGTGCGCCAGGATCAGCCCCGGCCTGGCGCGGATCAGCCGGCCCTCGGCCTCCACCTTGCCGCCCGACCAGTGGCGCCGCACGTCAATGAGGATGTCGTCGGACTGCGACTGGCCGTTCAGGCTGGTGCCGGCTGAACGGAAGGTGGCGTGACGGCCGTTCCGCCGGCAGTAGGCCAGCACCTTGACGACCTCCTCGACGGTGCGCGGCAGGACCACCACCTGGGGCGTCAGGCGGTAGGGGCTGGCGTCGGAGGCGTAGCGGACCAGATCGATGAGCCGCGTCTTCACCTGCGTCGGCCCGAGCAGACCGATCAGGTCCCGCTTCAGCGCCTCCGGCGTGCCCTTCAGCAACGCTTCGGGCACGGCGTCGGCGAATGCGGGGCCGGGCGGACGGCCGATTTTCTGGGGGTCGGGCGCCAGTAGCTTGGGCATTGGACATCCTGGTTGAGGGTTGAGGCGCGGCGCTAGGTCACGGGCGAGAGCCTCGATATGAATTCCATCTCCAGCTCGCCTTCGTAGGTTTCGGCGCCGACCTTCAACGCCTCCGCCACGCGCGCCTGTGACACCTCGCGGGCGACGCTCAGGTCGGATTCATGAGCTTCCACGAGCAGCCCCTCCGCGAGCGAACCAAAGGTCCCCCTATCCACGGCCGCCTTGACGTGGGCGATGGTGTGGGCCGGAAAAGACGCGATGCGGTGCGCCAGGGCCTCGACGAACGACGTCAGCTCGTCCGCCGGCAACGCGCGATTGATGTAGCCGTAGCGTTCCGCCAGCTCGGCGGAGAAGTCGTTGCAGCCCAGGAGCACTTCCAGGGCGCGTCCCCGTCCCATCAGCCGTGGCAATCGTTGCGTGGAGCCACCGCCCGGAACCAGCCCGACCGCCGCCTCCGGCTGGCTGAAGATCGCCTTGCCGAGGGCGGCGAAGCTCATGTCCATGGCCAGCGCGATCTCGCTGCCGCCGCCCCGGGCCCGTCCCTCGACCTTGGCGATGGTCACCTTGGGCATGTTCCTGAAGCGCTCGCCGATCATCTGCGTGAGACGAAAGCCGCGCGTGTGGGACACGGTCTTGGACGCCGCGCCGACCCGGCCCAGGCCGGAGTGGGCTATGAAGAAATCGGGAAGCGCGCTCTGCACGACGACGACCCGGACAGCCTCGTCGACCTCGAGTTCCCTGCCGAGCCGGTCGAATTCCTGCGACAGGACTTCATCGAGAAGATTTATCGGCGGGTGATCGATGCTGACGAAGGCAACCCCGGAATCGAAGGTGATCCTGAAACAGTCGTAGTCGGTATACGGCATGGCGCTGCTCTTCACTCGTCCTGGACGGGGTTGCTCAGGACGCCCAGGCCCTCGATCTCCACCTCGAAGACATCGCCAGGCTGCATGAAGACCGGTGGCTTGCGCGCCGCCCCGACACCGCCGGGCGTGCCGGTGATGATCACGTCACCCGGCTCCAGGCTGATCGCGACGCTGATCAACGCGATCAGCTCGGCGACGCCGAAGATGAGCAGGTCGGTGCGCGAATCCTGCATCACCCTGCCGTTCAGGCGCCCTTGGATTCGCAACCCGCCGGCCCCTGGCGGCACGGCGTCGGGTGTCACCAGCCAGGGACCGAACGCGCCCGTGCCGTCGAAATTCTTGCCGATCGTCCACTGCGGCGTGCGCATCTGAAAATCGCGGATCGTCGCGTCGTTGAACAGGGAGTAGCCCGCGACGTGATCGAGGGCGCCGGCACGATCGATGCGGCGTCCGCCCCGGCCGATCACCACGGCGAGTTCCGCCTCGTAGTCGAGCGCGGAGGATTCGCGTGGGCGCCGGATCGGGTCGCCGTGAGCAATCAGGCTGGTCGCGAAGCGGGCGAAGATTTCAGGGTATGTCGGCTTTTTGAGCCCGCTTTCCTCGATGTGATCATCGTAGTTGATCCCGACGCAGAGGATCTTCGGCGGCCTGGGGACCGGGGGCAGTATCCGAACGGCGTCCAGGTCGATCGCGGGCATGGGCAGAAGGTCTCTGCCGATGCGCGACAGATCCGCCCCGTGCGCAATCAAGTCGGGGAGAGCGCCTGGAAAACCGCTTTCGCGCGCCGTGAGGCAATGCCAGCCCACGCCGTCATCCGCCGCAATTCCAAGGACACCTCCCTGCTCGAAATGGACGATGCGCATCGGCTCTTCCCTCGGTGGCGGACCTTCAGTCTCAAGATTGTTCGCAAGGCGGTCTTGGCGAAGATTGAGCGGACTTGGCGAAAGCGTGCGCCCGTTTCGGCCTGATCGACCCGATCGTTGCCGTGCTCGCACGCGCGCCGAGGCCGAGGCTCGCGAACAACCGTCCTGAACGGCCGGGAAAGCCCCTCCGCGTGTTGAGCGGCGTCCCGTCCGCGCTGACGGCGCCTTCATGGTGATCGCCGGCGAGCTCGGGATGCAGCAGCTTGTGACGGGTGCGACCGAGATCGAGCTGGGTCATGCCTCGGCTCCGCGCTGAGACTGGGAACGAGGTAGCGAACCAAGAGCCATCGTGATTGTAGGCGAGCCGCGCGCCTTGGTGATCCTTGCGCAGTCGGCGCAGCCGCGGCGGACGTGGCGTCTCGAAGGCTGTCCATGGGCGGCTGGGTGGCGGTCGAATGGCGGTCCGTTGGCGGTCCGGTGGCGGCCGCGAGGCGCTCCGCGGGCGCTTCAATCCACGCATGAATCGTTGAAACATTTGATCTTTCCCGGGGCGGGCGGGAGGCTGTGTCATAGATACATTCCATCGGGGGCATCGAGATCTCCGGAAGGCCGCCGAGTGAAGCGCGACTCGGATGACATATTGCAATGATATTGCATTTTGTCAAGACCAAGATCCTCGCTCACCGCCGTCGCGGCTGAACCGGGAGATGGGAGAGATGCGTACGACGGGCAATCGGGCATGGGTGGCGCGCGCGGTCGGCGGTTTTCCGGAGGGCTAGATAGGGGTCCCGAAGAGGCTGTTCGAGGGCAAAAAGGGGCGTCGAAGGGGTGGTGACCACGAGCGTTCCGGGTCGAAGGCGTGCGAAGATGAGGGGGCCTCCGAGAAATGCGCCCGCCCGTCGACGGGGCGGATTTCAGCCGTGGCGCGGCCGGAGCTCGGGCCTCCGGCCCGCTTGCAAAACGTGTTGGCCGGAGGTGATGACGGGAGTCCTGAAATCCGCCATGCTGTCATTGCAGCGTTTGAAGGCAGGGAGACATTTCATGGCGGCCCTGACGGTTCGCAATCTGGACGAGGACGTGGTCCGTCGCCTGCGGATTCGCGCGGCCGAACACGGACGCTCCGCCGAGGCCGAGCATCGGAAATTCTCCGTCTCGTTCTGGCTGACGATGACCGTCCCGCGGGACGGCTCGAGGCCGCGCGGCGGCTGGCCGAATTTCGCCAGCGGACGGGTGGCCGTGGATCGTCCACCGTCGCCGCGCTGCTTGCGGAGTCGCGTGATGAACGGACGGAGAGGTTGGCGCGACCACGCTGAGGCGCCCCGAGGATGGCGATCGTGGTCGATGCATTCAACCTACGACACCCTCTACCTCGCCTTCGCCGTCGCCATGGGAGCAAGCGCGGTCATGGCGGCGGACAGCCAGTTCCTTCGGTCGATGCGAACCCACGCGGATCCAGCCATGTCGTCCATGGTGGTGGCGCTGGATGCCTGGGCGGCGGCGCGCGGCATTTCCGCAGGCGAT
>Ga0302314_10005310_pt1 | contig 23501 bp, 15 predicted proteins | sample III_Palsa_N2_3_FD_200533 | JGI IMG/M metagenome (GOLD analysis project Ga0302314, IMG submission 200533) | Peat permafrost microbial communities from Stordalen Mire near Abisko, Sweden - III_Palsa_N2_3 | ecosystem: Environmental > Terrestrial > Soil > Palsa > Peat permafrost | place: Sweden... | reverse complement strand
TTTTCCGGTCCGAAGTTCAAGTCGCTGGCCAAGTTCGACTCCAGCAGCACGCTCGGGCCGGAAATGCCGCCGGGCTTGTAGCCGGTCTTGAAGGCGCCGTAGAGGGTGAGATCGGCGCCGGGTTTCCAGGTCAACGTGACTTCCGGTGAGATGTTGTTCTCGGAATACTTGAAATTGACCTGTTCCCCGGGAGGAACGAACAGGCAGGCGGTGATGACCGGCAAGCCCAGGGAGTTGCATGGGGCGCCGGTCCCGACGCCGGCGAACAGGCTGAGATAGAACGGCGCGATATAGGCGTTGTTCTGGTTCGAACTGCCCTCGATATCGGTGTAGCGCGCGCCCGCGTCCAAGGTGAGGGTCGGCGTGATCTTCCAACTGCCCTGGACGAAGGCGGAGTAGGTGTCGATGGTGCTATGGTGCGTGGGCCAGTAGCCGATCGCGGTGGGCAGTATGTTGGCCGCGCCGGGGATCTGCGTGTTGCTGTTCACCGGCGGCAGGAATCCATAGATCAGGCCCCGTCCAATCGTTTCGCCGAAATGCAGTTCGTGATCGTAGAAGACGCCGGCTATGAAATTCAATGGGCCGTCGAAGTGGGTGTTCATGCGCACCTCTTCGCTTATCTGCTGGTCGTTCGCCGCGTCGACGCCAGGGAAGTAGTCGATCGCCGAATAGCTGTAGTTGCCCAGCCCATGGACCTGCATGTTGTAATAGCCGGTTATCGACGTCAGGCTGACCGGACCAGTTTCATATTCGAGCTTCAGAGAGCCGATGCCGCCCTGCGCGGTCTCATAGCCGACGCCACCATTCGATTCCGGGTAATACTTGGCCACGAGTGGGTTCATGGCGCCGATGCTGGTGACGCCGTTGACCTTCGTCTTGCACTGGACGTAGGGGTCGATCATGTCGAACTGGTGCGGCCGGCCACCGGCCGGGCACAGGACCTCACTCGTCCCCGCCTCGTCATCGCCGTCGTTCTGGATGAGCGAGCCTTTGAACGTGACGGTGAAGTTCGACGTCGGCTTGTAGACGAGGGAGAGCCTGCCCACGAAGGTGCGATTGGCGCCCAACTCGCCGGAAGCGGCGCCGGGCTGCGCCCTGAAGCTTGGATCAGATTCGTAGGGATTGACCGCCGGGCCGGCGACGTTCTTGAGCCAGCCGTCGCCCTGGTCGTACCGGAAGGCGAGGCGGGCGCTCAGGGTATCGGTCAGCGGCCCCGACACCGCGCCTTCGAAGTATCGTTCGTGGTCGTAGAATTCATAACCGACCTTCGCATAGGCCTCGAAATGCTGGGTCGGACTCATGGACGTCAGCGAGATCACGCCGCCGTCCGCGTTCTTGCCGAAATACAACGCCTGTGGCCCGGGAAGGACCTGGATGTTGGCCAGGTCGAAGTACGCCCCAGACGCGGCGCTGCCGCGCGACACCGGAACATCGTCGATGACGATGGTGATGTCCTGGTCGACGCCGACGTCACCGGAGTTGGCGCCGCCGATGCCACGGATGTTGTAGGAACCCAGGGACCCGGAACCGACGGTGCTGGCGGTGACGTTCGGCAGCATCTCGGTGAGGCTCTCGAGGTCCGAGCTGGGGTTACGCGACAGCTGGGCCTGGGAGAGCGCCTGCACCGTCACTGGAGTGCTCATCAGGGTCTCGGCCCGCTTCCGGGCGGTCACCACCACCTCCTGGACGCTCGAGGCTCCCGACCCTGGGTTGGATTGGCGCTGGGACTGGGCCTGGACCTCGCCGGCGATTGTTAGAAGCGCCGCGGAGGCCACCGTCAACTGGAGCCGTGTCTTGAGCCGTTTCAAACTGACCTCCCGTGCGTCGACGAGCTTGTGGCGTCGGCTATTTGGCACCGCAGGTGACACCAACGCGCAGCGCGAAGGTGATCGAGTGTGTGCCGCGGCATGGTTACCGACGCCATCGCGTTGCGCACCTGTCAGCTCTGGCAGGGAGAGCCCCGGCGCCAAACAACCCCATGCGGGGCTGAAGACGACGCACGCCGCACCTGTTAGCTTTCACAGGTTCCGGAAGGCTCGGTCGGCGCAAAGCTGCGGCTTCGAGCTTCGTGAGACAAACCAGCGAGGATGCCCGACATGCGGATTGATGGCGCCAATGTTCTGGTGACCGGCGCCAATCGCGGCCTGGGGCGCGCCCTGGTCGGCGCCTTTCTGGACGCCGGAGCGGCGCGCGTGTTCGCGACCGTCCGCGAGCCCGCGAACACCTCTGTCGAGGACGTCCGGGTGGAAACCGTGGTTTTGGACGTCACTCAGGAAGGCTCGGTGTTCGCCGCCGCCTCACGATGTCGCGACACCGACATCCTGGTCAACAACGCCGCCAGCCTGGCCAACAAACCCTGCATCGGCGTACCGGACCTGTCGGGCGCGCGACTGGAGATGGAAACCAACTATTGGGGCGTCCTGGCGATGTGCCGTGCCTTCGCGCCGCATCTGGCGGCGCGTGGCGGCGGCGCGATCGCCAACATCCTGTCGATCGGCGCGCTGGTCAGCGTGCCGTTCGCCGGCAGCTACTGCGCCACCAAGGCGGCGGCGTGGTCACTCACCCAATGTATCCGCGCGGAGCTGGCCAGGTCGGGCACGACGGTGGCCGCGGTGTTTCCCGGGCCGATCGCCACCGATATGGCCCGGCCAGGCGAGGAGGAGGGCCGCTGTGCGCCTGGCGCCATGGCGGCCGCCATCGTCGAGGATCTGCGCCGCGGCGAGACGATGATCTTTCCGGACGCCGTGTCAGCGGCGATCCGCGATGGCTATTCGGCCGACCCCTGGTCTCTCGAGAAGCGTTTCGCCCAGTCGGTCGGCTGACGGTGCGAGGCCTCGCCGCGAAGACCTGTCATGGCTAACAGTCGCCACACGCCCGCTCGCGCCTCAGATTGACGTCCGAAAACGGGAGACCAAAGTGACTCTATCGGGGCGGGAAATCATCGGCGACACTCTGCGGGTGCTCGGCGCCGACCTGGAATTGCGGGTTGCACCGCATCTTCGGGACCCGGACGCCATGCTCACCGCGAAGATGATCGCCGATCTGCTGGCCTATCTGGCGATGTGGCACCTGGAACCCTCCGACACCGGCGCGGGGGCCGCGGCGGACGATACTTCCGAGGCCACGGCCTGGGCGAGCGACATACCGGTGGCGGGCGCCATCCGCGGGCTGCGCGCGGCCGCCCTGCAGCAGGCTATCGAGGACGCCGAGCGGCCGGACCCCGCGCTGCTTTCCGTCGCCGTGGACCTGGACAGCGCGCTCTATCAGTCGGAAGCCGTGGCCGCGCCGCGCATCGCGGTAAGCGCGGGAGAGAGGCTGGCCCAGGTCGAGGTTCCCGTGACTGCGGAAAACGCCCGCGTCTTCGTCGACGCATGCCTGGGCGACGGTCACGCGATCGAATCGGTGGTGCGGGCGCCCGGCGGCTATTCGAAGGACAGTTTCTTCCTGGGGGTGCGCACCCCGGCCGGGACGAGCGTGCAGGTGGTCGTGCGGCGCGATCTTCCGTTCGGCCCAGGCGAGACGAGGGTCGTCGCCGAATATGGCTTGCTGAAGAACCTCGCCGACCGAGGACTCCTGATCGCCGAACCGCTGGGATGCGACCCGACGGGGATCCTGGGCCAGCCGGCCATGCTCTCGCGCCGCGTGGCGGGCAGTTCCGGCACTTCACCCTGGGATGGCGACCCGGAGCGACGGCGCGACATCTGCCTGACACTGGCCGGCGTGCTGGCCAGGCTGCACGCCATCGCGCCTGCCGAAATCGGCCTCGCCACCGTGTCCGGGAAACCGCGTGAGCAGTTGTGCGCGCACGTGCTGGAGTGGCGCGATCGCTGGCGTAGGAACCGCATCCACGCCTCGCCGACGCTCGCGGCCGCCTTCGCGTGGCTGCTGGATAACATCCCTGCCGAAATCGACCGGGTGTCGATTGTCCACGGCGATGTCGGCTTCCACAACATGATCGTCAGCGACGGGCGTCTGGTCGCCCTGCTCGACTGGGAGTTCGCCCATCTCGGCGATCCGACCGAGGACCTCGGCTATTGCCGCCAGTTCGTCGAACCGCTGATGCCGTGGGCCGATTTCCTGCACGGCTATCGCGGCGCCGGCGGCGGCGGCTATCGCGAAGAGAACGCCCGGTTCTTCGAACTGTGGCGTGGCGTGCGCAACGCGGTCTGCTGTTCTGTGTCGTGGCGAGGATTTCTCAGCGGGGCCTATCCGGCCCTGAAGATGGCCTACCAGGGCATCCCGCTCTACCGCACCTTCGTCCACAACACAGCCAAAGCTCTCAAGGAGAAGTTCCAATGCGAAACGCAGGCCGTGGCCCCCTGAGCGAGCCTATCGTCACCGGTATCACCAACCCGTTTGCCGGCGTTCCGTTGGCGGCGATCGCTCCGGATGATGAATACTTGCATGACATGGCGCCGAGCGGACATCACTCGGCGACTGAGACGTCTTATTTCGGGTTCAATATTCCTGAACGCCGGCTGAATGCCGAGATCTACATGTGGTTTCACCCGGCGCTGAAGATGATGAGCGCCAGCGTATACATCTGGCGCGGGTTCAACGCCTCGACCCTGGCATGCGACTATGTCAACCATTACCACTATCTGCCGTTTCCACGGGCTGGCATCGCCGACTACGAGATCCCCGACATCGGATTGAAGATCAAGGTGATCGAGCCCCTGAAGTCGGTGCGGATCGACTTCGCGGACGAGGCCCGCGGCGTCTCGTTCGACGTGCGATTCGACGCCATCATGCCGCCCGGCGGCCGGCCGAACAGCAAGCACTTCACCCAGGCGATGAAAACGCGCGGCAGCCTCGACCTCTACGGCGAGGCGTTCACCATCGACGGGTACTTTTCACGCGACCGCTCCTGGGGAGAGGAACGGCGCGAGACCAGCCACCTGACGCCGCCGTTCAGCTGGATGGTCGGCGTGATCGACGATACGTTCGCCTTCCACGTCACGGCGATCGATTCGCCTGAAGAGAATCCGGAATGGACGTCCCGCTACACCGTCGAGCCGGGACGTAATCTCAGATGGGGCTATGTCTTCCGCGACGGCGACCTCTATCCGGTCACGCGAGCCCGTAAACTGACACTGCGGGAGCGCGACGGACTGACGCCGCGCCTGGTCAACCTGGAGATCGACGACGCGGGCGGCGCCACGCATGCGTTCCGCGGCGAGGTGATGGCGTCGATGCCGTGGCAGACCTGGCAGAACATGAATGTGTTCTTCTGCCTGACCCGATGGCAGGGTGAGCGCGGCATCGGCTGGGGCGACACCCAGGACATCCAGTTCAACGACTTCGTGCGCAACTTCGCCCGCTGATCGGCCCCGGGTCAGAGCTAGATGAGGTTGAGATCCGCGGCCCTCAGATAGGCTTGATGCTTGGACGGGGCCTCTAGCTTGGCCATGGCGTTCTGGAGGTGGAAGTTGACGGTCCTTTCGGCGACGCCAATGATCCGCGACACTTCCCAGGCCGTCTTGCCCTTGGAACTCCAGGTCAGGCATTCTCGCTCGCGAGCGGTGAGCGCCGGACCAAGGCAGGCGAGCCTGGCGGTCAAGCGATGATGAGCGCGCGCGACGTGCACACCCAGGATCATCAGCATGTGACCAAGGCGCCGTTCCGAGGCGCGGAGGCTGGCCGAACCACCGCCATAAATGCCGGCGAGCACCATATGACGACCGTGTGGACCATTTATAGGGGCCGAAATGCCTCGCTCGTAGCCAACCTCGGCCGACTGCTCGAAGAGCTCGGCGCACCGCCGCTCGTCGCTGCGGACGTAGTCGCGAAAGTCCCAGGCGACGGGGAGCCAACTGGTGTCCACGGCCCGCGCGACAGGGTCGACGAGATCCATTCGTTCGGTTCGGTAGCGGTGCATGAAATAGCGATTGCAGGGACCGAACAGCTCGCGGATTCCGTGCGCCGCATGGTGACTCAGCATGAACGAATTAAAGCCAAGGTCCGCCAGCGCGCGGCTCGCGAGACTTTCGAGCTCGCCAAGCGCCTCAGCCGACTGCACGGCCTCAGCGAAACAGTCGAGAGACTTTTCCATCCTTAATTCGCGTTCATGACGACTTCGTTGAGCTGTGAGATTGCAGCATGTGGGTCTCCGGATCAAGGCAGTGCCGACGGTGTCACTTGCCGACCGGAATTTACGATGGGCCTGTTTGACGAACCTGATAGGCTTGGCAGTTGCCCGGTCCCTGGAAACCGTGACTCCCTGCTTTCGGGCGATACCACTGTGGCGGATCACGTTTGATGTCGGAGCTTTCTCACCGGGACTTCACGGGCGCGGACACGCTGCAATATCCGTTCGAATTCTACGCGGCGGCGCGCGCCGAGGCGCCGGTCTATCGGCTGCCCAAGAGCCCGGTTCCGGGCAGGGACGTCTACCTGGTGACGCGTTACGACCTGATCCAGTCCGCCCTCAGGGACTGGCGCACATATTCCAATCGCTTCGGGGCCCTCATGGGCCGCGGCGAGACCAAGGATCCGGAGCTGGAAGCGATCCTCTCCCAAGGCTTCCCGCCCGTCGAGACCATGCTGACGCAGGATCCGCCGGTCCAGCGCGCCTACCGCAGCCTGGCGACCAAGGCCTTCAGCCTCGCTCGCATCGAACGGATGGACGACTACATAACGCAGATCTGTGACGAACTCATCGACGACTTCATCGAGCGCGGGCGTTGCGACTTCTTTGCCGAGTTCGCGATACCATTGCCGGTGTTCGTCATCGCCGATCAGCTCGGCGTGCCGCGCTCCGACATCGATCGGTTCAAGCGGTGGTCGGACGACGCGATCGCCAACATCGGCCGCATGAAGGGCCGGGACTCCGTGCTGCGCGGCGCGCGATCCCAGGTCGAGATGCAACAGTATTTCGCCGCGGCGATCGAGGCGCGGCGCCAGGCGCCCAGGGACGACGTGATCAGCGACCTCGCCAACGCGATGTTCCAGGGCGAGCGACCACTGACGACACCGGAGATCCTGTCCATTCTCCAGCAGCTCCTGGTCGCCGGCAACGAGACGACGACGAACGCTTTGGCCGGCGGAATTGTCTACATCCTCGAGGAGCCGGGCGCGGCCGATCGCTTCGCCGCCGACCCGTCGCTGATCCCCAACGCGGTCGAGGAGATCCTCCGCCTGGAGGCGCCGACCAAGCACATGTGGCGGATCGTGACCACGGACACCGAACTGGGCGGCGCAGCTCTGCCCCAGGGGGCCGTCCTGTTGCTGAGCTATGACGCTGGCAATCGCGACGAAGCGGTGTTTCCGGAGGGCGATGCATGCCGGTTCGACCGCGCAAACGCCATTGAGCATCTTTCGTTTGGCGGCGGCATCCATGCCTGCATCGGGGCGCTGCTATCGCGCAAGGAAATGAAGATCGCCTATGAACGGCTGTTCTCGCGGCTCGAAAACATCCGACTCGCGCCCGATCAGGAACCATTGCGATACTTCGAGAGCATCCTTCACCGCGGCTTCGAATCCCTGCACCTGCAATTCGAGCCGCGGCGCGACTGAAACCACAGGAAAAACCATGGGCGTTCGCACTCCGACCCTCGAGGAACTCGCCGCCAAGCAGGCGATCACCGAGGTCATCCACCGCTATTGCCGCGGCATGGACCGCATGGACGCCGAGATCACCCGATCCTGCTGGCATGCCGGCGGCACCGACGACCATGCACCGGTCTTCAAGGGAACGGTCGAGGGTTTCATCGCATGGCTGTGGCCGGTGCACGCGGCGATGACCACGACCCGGCACGTGGTCAGCAACATCCTGATCGATCTCGACCTTGCGAACGGTCGGGCGGGCTCAGAGACCTATTGGTCGCTGGTGCTGCGCGTGCCGCGCGACGGCGCCGAATACGACATCATCGCCGGCGGTCGTTACCTTGACCGGTTCGAGTGCATCGATGGCGTCTGGGCGATACGGCACAGAAGTTCGCTGATGGACGTCAGCCGCGTCGAGGAGGTGCGCCAGACCCCCGCGGATTTCGCCGAAGCGCCGCTGATCGTTCCAAACAATCCCGAGGCCAAGACCGTACCGTGGGCGCGGGACTTCTCGGACTACTCGTATAGCGTGATCGGGCATGTCGAGGCGAAGGACCCGCCCCGGTGACGCTCCCCCTGCCCTTCGCCGGCAAGACCGTCCTGGTCACCGGCGCCAGCTCGGGCATCGGCCGCGCGTCAGCCTTCCTGCTGGCCCGCCAGGGCGCCAACGTGATCGTCTCCGCTCGCCGTGAGGAGCGCGCCCGCCAGACGGTGGACGCCATCCTCGATGCCGGCGGAGCCGCGGAGTTCATCGGCGTGGATATCGCCAGCGAAGCCAGCATCGACGCCCTGTTCGCGGCGATCGAGCGCCGGGGCCCCCTGGACGGCGCGCTCAACAACGCCGGGACCGAAGGCGAGCATTCGCTTCTGCCGGATATGCCGATCGAAGAGTTCGACCGGGTGATCAACACCAATGTGCGCGGCACCTGGCTGTGCATGCGTCACGAGACCCGCCTGATGCGGGCCCAGGGTCACGGCTCGATCGTCAATGTCTCCTCGATCGCCGGCGTGGTCGGCTTTGCGAAGTCGTCGGCCTACACGACCAGCAAGCATGCCGTCGTCGGCATGACACGGTCGGCCGCGCTCGACTTCGCGGCCAGCGGGATCCGGGTGAACTGCCTTTGCCCGGGCGGCACCACCACGGAGATGTCGGAGCGCTGGGTCAGCAGCGTCCCGGGCGGAGAAGCCGTCGTCTCCCAGGGCGTCCCGATGAAGCGCTTCGGCAGGCCAGACGAACTGGCCGCCACCGCGGTGTTCATGCTCTCCGACGCGGCCGCCTACATGACCGGCTCGATCATCACCGTCGACGGCGGATCAACCGCGACCTGATCGCTCCTTTCCAGGCAATTTAGCTTGCCTCGGACCGTCATCTCGGATCGATGAGACAGGACGGCTTCGGGGGCATGCTGATGTTCGGACTGGAGAATGCGCAGAGCCTGCTGGGGATCGTCGCGATCGTCGGACTGTGCTGGGCGCTGTCGGAACAGCGGCGGGTGTTTCCCTGGCGGTTGGCGCTGGGCGTGGTCGTCGCGCAGGCGGCCCTGATCCTGATCCTGTTCGCGCTGCCCGCGTCGCGGGTGGTGCTGGACGGGGCTACGGCGGTGGTGAACGCGCTGGCGGCCAGCACCCAGGCCGGCGTGAAGTTCGTGTTCGGGTTCCTGTCCGGCCTGCCGGACAGCCAGCCCTACGCGGTCAGCAATCCCCAGGGACTGTTCGTGTTCGCGTTCCGCGTCCTGCCGGTGATCATAGTAGTCTGCGCGCTGTCGGCCCTGCTGTGGCACTGGCGCATCCTGCAGTGGGTGACGCGCGGCTTCGGCCTGGTGTTCGAGCGCACCATGGGCCTGGGCGGCGCGCCGGCGCTGGCGGTGGCGGCGACGATGTTCATGGGTCAGGTCGAGGGGCCGATCTTCATCCGCGGCTATCTGAAGTCGCTGTCGCGGGCCGATCTCTTCATGCTGATCACGGTAGGCATGACCTGCGTCGCCGGCTCGACGGTCGTGGCCTATGTGACCATCCTCAGCGGAAGCGTGCCGAACGCCGCCGCGCACGTGCTGACCGCCTCGGTGATCTCGGCGCCGGCGGGGGTCCTGCTGGCCCGGATCATGGTTCCGCGCGAGCCGGGCGAGGAAGCCGACCGGTCGATCGACCTGCGCGGGGCCAGGGACTATTCGGGCTCGATCGACGCCCTGATGCGCGGCACGTCCGACGGGCTGCAGATCGCGCTCAACGTCGGGGCGATCCTGATCGTGCTGGTGGCGCTGATCACCATAGCCAACGGCCTGCTCGGCATGGCCCCGCGCGTCGGCGGCGCGCCGCTGAGCGTCCAAGGCATCCTCGGCTGGTTCTTCTCTCCGCTGGCGTTCCTGATGGGCATCCCCTGGCGTGAGGCGCCGGCGGCCGGCGCCCTGCTGGGCGACAAGCTGGTGCTGACCGAGTTCACCGCCTTCGCCGACCTGAGCAGTGGGGTGCACGGAGCGATCGGGGGCCGCGCGCGGGTGATCATGACCTATGCGCTGTGCGGGTTCGCCAACATCGGGTCGGTCGGGATCAATGTCGCCGGCTACTCGATCCTGGTTCCGGAGCGCCGGGAGGAGGTGGTGAGCCTGGTGTGGAAGGCGATGCTGGCGGGGTTCCTGGCCACCTGCATGACCGCGTCGGTGGTCGGCGCCATGCCGGGCGGTTTCCTGGCGGAATGATCCGTGGCGGCGATATGAAGGGATGACATGGACCTGATTCTGATCCGCCACGGTCTGCCGGTGCGCAGTCGCGAGACCTCCGATCCGCCGCTGTCCGACGCCGGACACGATCAGGCGCGGCGCGTGGCGGCCTGGTTGTCGCGCGAGCGGATCGACGTCGTGGCCTCGAGCACCATGCACAGGGCGGTTCAGACCGCCGAACCCCTCGCGGCGCTGGGCGGCCACGAAATCGAGACCCACGAAGGCATCGTCGAGTTCGATCGCAACGCCGGCTCTTATGTGCCGATGGAGGAGCTGAAGCGCGACAACTACGAAGGCTGGCAAAGGTTCGTGGCTCGCGGTCGCGATCCCGGCAGCATTGCCGCGTTTCAGAGGACCGTGGTCGAGACGCTGGAGGGGATCATCGCCTCCAACAAGGGCAGGCGCGTCGCCGTGTTCTGCCACGGCGGGGTGATCAACGTGTGGACGGCGCACGTGCTGGAGATGACGCCGCGCCTGTTCTTCGAGCCGCAGTACACCAGCCTGCATCGATATCTGTGCGCCGGCACGGGCCAGAGAAACGTGTTCAGTCTCAATGAGATGGCGCATCTGCGGGACGGGTCAGGGCTTTAGAAGCGGCTTCAGCATCTCGACGAGATCGCGGGAGGGTTTGCGGGCGCGGCCGTCGAGGGTGATGCAGGCAGCCTCGACTTCGGCCCGGGCGATCAGGTCGTCGCCCCGAACGATCGTCTGGCTGATGTAGAGGCGCGGTCCCCGGACGGTGTCGTAGGTGGTGCGCACCAGCAGGGCGTCGTCGATACGGGCGGCCTTGACGAAATCCATGGCCAGGCGGGTGACCACGAAGGCGCTGGGGTCGTCGCGCGCCGCCAGCTCATTGTGATGGACGCCGGCGAGGCGAAGGAAATCGGAACGGCCGCGCTCGAAGTAGCGCGCATAGTTGGCGTGATAGACCACGCCGGTGAAGTCGGTGTCCTCATAGTAGACGCGCACCGGCAGCCTGTGCTCGCGGCCCTCGAACCAGCCCGCGGTCGGGATGACGCTCATTCAGCTGGTCCTCCTGCCTCGACCTCACCGATCACATGCCATTCCCACAGCCTGGCGAGGTGGTTGTAGTCGCTGTGCTGGCGGGCGACGAACTTGGGAGCGGCCCAGGAGACGTAGGGCGTGGAGGGGTCGTCGAAAAGGGCGATCCGGCGTTTGAGTCCTTCCAGGGCTTGCGCCGCCAGGGCGGGGCTTTCGCCCGGGTCGGACCGGATCTCCTCCTTTCCGGGCGTGCGGCCGCCGGACACCCGCACATAGACCAGCTCGCCGGGAGCGCCGGGGCCGAGGTCGCGGAAACCGCCGGCGGCGAGGATGGCGGCGGTCAGGGTCAGCTGCGGGGCGAAACCGGCGCGGACCTCCTTGGCGCTCGGCGGCTGGCCGGTCTTGAAGTCGAGGATGTGGGCGCCCGCGCCGCAAGCTTCGATACGGTCGGCCTTGGCGGTGAGCGTGAACGTCCCGCCCGGCGTCGCGAACGCATACTCGCCCTGGATCTCCACGTGCAGCCGGGCGCCGGGGCGGCGGCGGCGTTCGAAGTCGATCACCCAGGGCGCGACGTTGGCGGCCAGCGCCCGCTCGCGGGCCATGCGGCCGTTCGGCATGCCGGCTTCCAGGAGGGCGTCGATGATCATGCCGGTGAACACCGCCTCGGCGTCCACCGGCATCTCTTCTGGATGGGCGCGGGAGAACCGCTCGAACGCGGCGTGGATCGCCGTGCCGCGCGCCATGGCCTCGATCGGCATGTCCGGCGGATCGAGCGGGCGAAGATCGAGGATGTAGCGGGCGTACAATCCGTAGGGATCGCGCACCCAGCGCTCGACGCTGGTCACGGCCATCTTGCGCGGGCGGACGGCGAGCGGCGGCGTCGGGGTGGGACGGGACGCCGTCCTGAGCGACGGCGGCGCGGGATCGAGCGGCGCGTCCATCGTGCGCGCGGCGGCGAGGATGTCGTCACGCGACGGCAAGGTCAGTTCCGCCCCCTCGACCAGGGTGCGCAGACGCCATAGCCAGCGGGACGCCACCGCCGGCGTTCCCCCACGCTTTTCGGTGTTGATCAGCACCACATTCGGCGCCGCGGCGGCCTGGGCGAAGTCGTGGGCCGACAGGCCGATCCGCCGCTCCGGCGGCGGCAGGCCGAGCTGCTGGCGCATCGGGCGCGACAGGAACGGATCGACGCCCGCCCCGCGCGGCCAGACACCCTCTTCCAGGCCGGCCAGGATCAGTCGATCCGCGCGAACCAGCCGCGCCTCGAGGACGCCGAGGATCGCAATGCGCGGGTGGCCCGGCGCGCCGCCGCGTACCGGCTGACCGGCCAGCAGGCCTTCGAGCAGGTCGGCGAAGCCGGCGGGCGTGGCGTCGGGAAGCCCCTCGCCCTCATGGATCAGCGCCGAGACCAGGCCGGAGGCGCCCTCGCCGGCCGGCCCCGCCCACAACGATCCAGCGTCGCCGGCACGGTCGGCGGCCAGCGCTTCCAGCGCATGCGCCAGCGCCGCGGCCGCGGCGCACGGCGCGGCCGCGGCGTCAGCATAAGGCGCGGCGGCGATGGCCACAGCGTCCCGCAAGCGGCGGGCAAGGTCGAGGCCGCCTGGATGATCGACAAGCCGGGCCAGCAGGCGATCCCACTCACCGGGGCGAGGCCCACGCAGACCATGTCGCTCCAGCGCGCGCCGAGCGTCGGCCAGACTGTTTTCGTCCAGTGCGAGCCGGGTGAGCGGATGCTTGGCGATCGCCAGCAGGGTGACGGGGTCCACCGGATCGGCGACGGCGCGCGCCACCAGGGCGGCCAGCACGGCCGCCGGCTGGCCGGCCAACGGGCGCCCGGCCGAGCTCTGAACGACGATTCCCCAGCGGGTCAGCCGCGCGCTGACCCGGCGGGCCAGAGCGGCGTCCGGCGTGATCAGGGCCGCTGTCAAACCCGGGACTTCGAGGGTTTCGCGGAGCAGCAGGGCGGCGAGCGTCGCCCCTTCTTCCTCGTTGCGCGCGGTGACGACACTCAGACCCTTCAAGCCCTCGGCGATGGGATCAAGCCCGGCGGCGGCGCCCTCGGCGCGCAGGCCGTCGATCTGAAGCAACCAGTCGGCGGTGGCGGCGGGAGGACGCAGGGCCTCGTTGATCAGCCGCCGGCGCCAGCGGCCGGCGCTCTCGCGCTCGGCGGCCGGGTCCCAGTCCGCGACGTTTTCCCGGGTCAGCGCGAAACGGTCGAGCAGGCGCTTGAGGCCGCCCTGCGGATGCTGTTCGTCGACGACCGCCCAGGCTTTGTCGGCCAGGGACTTGTCCAGTCCCGGCAACACCACGCAGCCACGCGGCGCGGCGGCGATGGCGGCCAGCAGATCGGCCGCCGCCGGGGCCGAGCCGGTCGATCCGGCGGCGATGATCACCTGGTCGGTGGGCCGCTCGCGCCACGCCTCGCCGAGCCGGCGCAGCAGCAGCACGCGCCGGGCGGCGACATCGACGAGGCCCATATCGTCCAGCCGGCGCGGCCACACCTCGAGCGCGAGGTTGAGGAACCGCGCCGACGCCTGCCAGTGGCGCGCCAGCTCGCCCTCCACCAGGGCCTCCACGGCGCGCGGGTCGCCGGTCTCCTCGATCTGGCAGGCGTCGAGGAACAGGGCCAGCGCATCGGCCAGTTCGAGCGCGCCGGCGGCGTCCAATCGCCGCTCCAGCAAGTGTTCGTTTTCCGCCACCAGCCGCGCCAGCTCGAAACGCCTGCGCCACGGACTGATAGCCGGTGGAAGATCGAGCGCCAGATCACCGGGTTCAAACGGGGCCTCGCCCTCCTCCAGGTCGCCGAGCGCGCGGATCTGCGGCAGCAGCACCGCCCTGGCGTCGCCCACGGCCAGAAACGCCTCGGCCAGCGCCCCCGCCGCGCGGCGGGTCGGCACGAGGATCACCGCGTCTGCGAGAGCGGCAGGGTCGGACGGCGGCAGCGCGCGGATCACGCCCCTGGCGAGATCCTCCAGGAACGGGCGGTGCGCCGGGATGGTGAACCAGCGCGGCGCGGGATGATCGAGAAAGGAGCTCATCGCCGTGACGCCACGGTCGTCTTCCACCAACCTGCGTCATCCCGGAATGGCGGCGCAGCCGACATATCCGGGACCCAGTAGCCGCCGCCACGGCTCGATCGTTCATCCCCTCGCCGCCACCACGACTTCGCCCGGCGACTCTCTGGGTCCCGGCTCTCCGCGCAAGGGCGCTCCGGCCGGGATGACGCAGCTTCAGGAGCGCGTTCCACCGCCTTACAACCGAACAACCCTCAGCACTCCACGACGTTGACCGCCAGACCGCCCTGGCTGGTCTCCTTGTACTTGACCGACATGTCGAGCCCGGTCTGGCGCATGGTCTCGATGACCTGATCGAGGGTGACGCGGCTGAGCCGGTCGTTGTGCATGGCCAGGCGCGCGGCGTTGACGGCGGTGACCGAGGCGATGGCGTTGCGCTCAATGCAGGGGATCTGGACCAGCCCGCCGACCGGATCGCAGGTGAGGCCGAGGTTGTGCTCCATGCCGATCTCGGCGGCGTTGGCCACCTGCCGCGGCGAGCCGCCCCACACCGCCGCGAGCCCGCCGGCCGCCATCGAGCAGGCGACCCCGACCTCGCCCTGGCAGCCCATCTCGGCGCCGGAGATCGAGGCGCGCTGCTTGTAGAGCAGGCCGATGCCGCCGGCGGTGAGCAGGAACTTGCGGGCCATCGCGAAATCGTCGCCCTCGCCGGTGCAGTAGTGCTTCATCACCGCCGGAATGATGCCCGCGGCGCCGTTGGTCGGCGCGGTGACCACCCGGCCGCCGGCGGCGTTCTCCTCGTTCACCGCCATGGCGTAGACGTCGAGCCAGTCGAAGATGCGCTCGGCTTCATTGGTCGGCCTGTGGTCGCGAAGCGTGCGCCAGATCTCCGGCGCCCGGCGCCGGACCTCCAGTCCCCCGGGGAGTATGCCTTCGGTGGTCAGGCCACGATCGATGCAGTCGAGCATCACGGTGATCACCTTGTCGAGTCCGGCTTTGGTTTCCTCCAAAGCGCGATAGGCCGCCTCGTTGGCCAGGACGATCTCGTCGACGCGCATGCCTTCGCGGGCGCACATCTCCAGCAGATCGGCGCCCGAGCCGAAAGGAAATGGAACCTCGCGCGCGGTTTCGTTGGTCGTTGGGGTCAGAAGCTGCTGGCGCGTCGCGACGAACCCGCCGCCGGTCGAATACCACAGGTCGTCGGCCAGCAGCTCGCCCCTGCGATCGACCGCACGCAGCCGCATGCCGTTGGGGTGCAGGTCGGGGATGACATTGCCGGCCAGGTCGATGTCCCGCCGCGCGTCGAACGCGATCTCGCGCGCGCCCAGCAGGGCGATCCGGCCGGTGTCGCGCACCGCCTCCACGGCCCCCGCGACCTCCGCCGGATCGACGCGGTCCGGCTCATGGCCGAGCAGGCCGAGGATCACGGCGGTCACGGTGCCGTGGCCGGGTCCGGTCAGGGCGAGGGATCCTTGCAGTTCGACATTGATGCGGTCGATGGCGTCGAAGACGCCGCGCTCGACGGTTGACTCGAGGAAGCGCCGGGCGATTCGCATCGGTCCGACGGTGTGCGAACTCGACGGGCCGATGCCGACACGGAACAGATCCAGGACCGAAATCAATGCGCGCACTCCCAACACCGGCTCAGCGAGCCCGCCGCGCCGGCAGCTTAGCGCGATTCATCCGCCGGCGCCGCGCATTGGTCTCCCTGCCTCCCCTTTATGAGGAGGGAGGAAGGAGGGCCTCAGACCTGCGCCAGGTGCGGGCGCGACAGCAAAGCCGTCGCATGCGCCGGGGAGACGACGAGCGAGTTGGACAGGCTCGCCGGCGCCCCCAACTGCGCCATCGCCGCAATGAAGGCGTGTGGCTGCGGCGCTTCCCGGCCATGAAAGGCATAGACGGTCGTCCCGCCCTGGCCGTCGTTCTGCACGATGAATTGGTCCGCAAGATAATCGCCCTGGAGGTTGATCCTCGCCGTGTGGACGCCGTCGGTGACCGTGAGCACGCCCCCCGAATTGGTTCCCGAGTAGGTCGCCTCCCCGGAGTTCACGAAGGCGATGTCTTCAAGGTCCAGATAGGTTCCCGCCTTCGAGAAGAAACCTGTCACCGTCCCTGTGTACGACTGGCTTTGCGCCAGGCGCAGCGTCCCTGTCTTATTCAGGAAGTCGACGTCCTGAACGAAACTCGACGCGAACGTCAGTTGCCCTCCGGCGATCTCCGCTTCGCCCGCGCCGGTGACGGCCCCGGCGACGACGAGGGTCCCGGCGCCGGTGACCTCGATCACGCCCTGGTTGACGACAGTGTCTGGTCCCGCGCCGCCGAGGGTGAGTGTTCCGGCGTCGAGCAGCCCCTGTCCCTTGGGCAGGTTCACGGCGCCGGTATCCGAAAACACCGCGCCGGCTCCGACCTCAAGGGTTCCGAAACTCTGGAACGTCGTGGTCGGCATGCTGCCGGAGACGACCACGTCCCCACCCGGAAGCAGCGCGAATGTCCCGCTTCCCGACGCCAGGTCCAGCGTCGCACCGCCGCCCGTTACGACGCCGTCGAAGGCGCAGCCGCTCTCGACGTCCAGTTGGTCGGCCGCCGAGCCTAGCGAGACCGCGACGCCGCGGTTTCCCGCGATCGTGCCGAAGTTGTCTACCGTGGCAGCCCCGCCGCCGACGGTAAAGACGCCATACCCGCCTTCGATCAGCGCCGTTCTGTCGGCGGCCGAGCCGTTGGTCACCTGGCCCCGCTGGATGAAGACCCCGGCGAACTTCGCGCCCATGATCGAGCCGAAGTTCGCGACCGAACAGGCCCCACCGACGGAATAGACGCCGATAGGCCCGGAAATCAGCGCGCTCGTGTTCGTCGTCGACCCGTTGGACACATATCCGACGTCCACGACGCCAGCCTTGTCGGCCCCCTGGATCGTGCCGGTATTGGTCACGCTTCCCTCGCCGCCGGACACAACGTCGCCGCTGATGGATGCGAAGTTGGTCACATACACGACGCCCATGTCGATGCCGGTGATGGTCGCTTCCAGATCCGTAGCGCTGCCGTTCACGATCAACGCCTCGGACCCGGAAATGCCTTGACCACCCAGGCCCTGAACCGTTCCGAAGTTGGTGATCGACGCGATCTGCTCCGCAGAGGCCGCAACGATCCCGACCGCGCCAGAGATCAGCGCCTTGGCGTCCGCGTCCGAGCCGTTGATGATCGTTCCACCGACGGCCAGGTCGACGCCATCCGCGCCGGCCGCCAGGATAGTGCCGAAGTTCACGATCGAGGCGATATTCTCGCCGGCGTAAACGCCAGCGTCGGCCTGCGGATTCGCGCCCGCTGCCGTGATCAGCGCGCTGGTGTCCGCCGCCGAGCCGTTGGTGACCAGGCCGCCGTCGCCCAGGATCACGCCGCTGACCTCGCCCTGGATCGTGCCGAAGTTGGTGACGCTTCCGAAGTCGTCGGTGACGCCGGCGATCAAGGCGACGGTGTTCCTTCCCGACCCGTTGACCACGTTTCCGCCATCGAGCAGCCAGACTCCGTCCGCGATCGTGCCCAGGTTCGTCACCCGCGCCGGCGCGCCCCGCGCATAGACCCCGTCGATGAGCGCCTGGGTGTCCTTGGCCCCGCCGTTGGCCACCGCGCCTCCGAAGCGCAGGAAGACATCACCCTCGATGCTTCCGAAGTTGGCGACCGTGGCGGCGCCGTATTGCGCCCAGACACCGTGGGTCGCTTCGATCAGCGCCGTCTTGTCCTTGGTCGACCCGTTCGTGACCGTCCCGCCCGCCGTAAGGTAGATGCCGAACTGGCCGCTCGCCTGGATCGTGCCGTCATTGGTGACCGACGCCTTGAAATAGGCGGAAACGCCGCTGCCGCCGATGCTTGCGGTCGCCTCGATCACCAGGCCCGTATAGGCGCCGCTCAACGCATAGCCCTCGGGATAGGCGCCGCTGAGATATTTGATGGTCATTGCCAGACGCTCCCCCGATCGTGACGACAACGGACCGCCGCGACTGGGGGAGTATGCGTCGACGGTCGATGGAAGACAATGCGACCATCGCCTACGGGGCCGGACCTGGGTTGCATTCTATCATTGACAAAATGCAATATACATGATCCCAGATCTCCCGTGTCCTGGCATCGTGTTCGCGGAGGTCAGAAGGCGGTTATGCCGTTCGGCGTACCAAGGCCGGTTGGGCCGTCGTAGCCGACTTCTGCGTTGCAATAATAGGCCGGCACGCCCGGGCACGGGCCGTTGGAGCCCGAGGTCACGTCGTACAGCGCGCCTGGATTGGCGTAGAGGGTGCTGGCGGCGTTCACCGACCCGCCGTTGTTGGCGAAGACGCCACCGATGACCGGGGTGGCGACGCTTGTGCCGCCGAGCACGATCCAGCCGCTTCCGCCGCCGGCGGGACCATAGACCGCCACGCCCGTGGCCGGATCGGCAATGGCCGCGACATCGGCCGTCATGCGCATCTTGCAGCCGCTGTCGGTCTGCCAGACCGGCTTGGCGTCGAAGCGGGCGCAACCGCTGCCCGTGCCGGCCCACACCGTCTCAGTCCAGCCGCGGGCCGTGTTGCTCCTGACCAGGTGGGTGCCACCGACCGCGATCACGTTCGGCGACGAGGCGGGGAATGCGGTTTCATAGCCGCCGTCACCGGTGGCCGCGGTGATCGCGACACCGGGGTGGTCGTAGTCGGCCTCGTATGGCTGCCCATTCTTCTGAGGATTGCGATAGCTGTTGCTGATCACGTGGGCGCCCAGGGCGGCCGCGGTGTCTTCCGCCGCGGCGAGCCGCTTTATGTAGCCGGTCCGCGCCTCGACCAGGATGATCCTGCAATTCGGGCACATCGCGCTGGCCATGTCGAGATCGAGCGCGGTTTCCGTGGCCCAGTTGGCATTGTACGCCGGATAGTCTTTCTTCTGCCCCCGTTCGTTGTATTTGGCGAAGCAACCGTTCGCGGATGTGCAAGGCGGCAGGCCGTATTGTGCGCGATATACCGCCAGGTCGGACTCCGCGTTCGGGTAGCCATAGCCGTCGACGATGGCCATGATGGTCGACGAACTGCCCTGGGTCGTGATGTTGTAGGCCGAGGTCAGATCCGCGGGGCCATATCCCCTGGGCGTCGTGCGAGCCCCCGCTTTTTGAACGATCGGGCGCCCGGCGCTGTCGGTCACGATATGAGCCATGCAGCGGGCCACACTGTCGGGAACCAGCCGCGGACAAACCGCGACATGATAGGTATCGCCGGACCGTTCGACCGGTTCGGCGGCCGAGGCGATCGAAAACGCGGCGAACACGATCCCGGCGGACAAGACCGCCGAGGTCACCATGGATTGCATGACCATCTCCCTGTGAACCGCGGCCGCCATCGTTTTTGATTTGCCGCGCCAAATGTGGCGTGCTTCGTAGCACGACCGATTGAGAAATAAACTCAAAGCGACCGCGCCTCCGCAGGGCGGGGAGAACGGGCGCTGGAAGGCGTTCAGAGCCCCCCGCCCAGCGCCGTGTAGAGCGTGACCAGATTGGTCGCCTTGGCGAGGCGGGCGGTGACGAGGGTCTGTTGAGCGGTGTACAGGGTGCGCCGGGCGATCAGGACGTTGAGATAGGTGTCGCTCCCCCTGTCGAAGCGGGCGGAGCTGAGCGTGAGGGACTGGTCGGCCGCGGCCGTCAGCGCCTGTTGCGCCGAGAGCTGCTCGTCGATCGTGGCGCGCTGGGCGAGGGCGTCGGCGACCTCCCTGAACGCCGACTGGATGGCTTTCTCGTAGGTGGCGACGGCCACATCGCGCTGCGCCTTGGCGTAGGCGAGATTGCCCTGGTTGGCGCCGGCGTCGAAGATCGTCTGGCTGATAGCCGGGGCGAAGGTCCAGGTTGCGGACGCGCCCTTGAACAGGGCCGAGAGGGCCAGGCTGGTGAGGCCTCCCGAACCAGTCAGCTCGATGCTGGGAAAGAACGCCGCCCGCGCCGCGCCGATATTGGCGTTGGCGGCCTTAAGCTGATCCTCTGTCTGCACGACATCGGGACGCTTCAGCAGAACGCTCGAGCCCACGGCGTCCGGAAGGGCGCCGAGCACGGCGGTATCGTCGACGACACCCGCCGGCAGCAGATCGTCCTTGACCGGCGCCCCGACGACCATTTCGAGTGCGTCGCGATCCTGAGCGGTCTGCGTCGTCAGGCGCGCGATATCGAACCGCGCCTGCTCGACGACCTGTTTCGCCTGGGCGACGTCCAGCCCCGAATCGATACCGGCGTCGAAACGGCCCTGGATCACCGTCAGGCTGGCCTGGCCGCTGGTCATGGTGTCCTGGGCGATCTTGAGCATCGCGCGGTCGGCGCCCAGCGTCAGATAGTCGGAGGCGACCTCCGAGACCAGGGTGATCTGGGCGGCGTCGCGCGCCGCCTGGGTGGCGAAATACTGGTCCTGGGCGGCGCGGGTGAGATTGCGCACCTTGCCGAACAGGTCGAGCTGCCAGGCGCTGACGCCGCCGGTGAGGCTGTAGATGTGCTCGCTGTAGGCGCTGGTCCCCTGCGGAACGGCGCCGCCGGCGGCCACCTCGGCCGGTATGCTGGCGTAGGTGGCGCTGGGGCCGGCGGTGATCGTCGGGAACTGCGCGGCGCGCTGGACGTGGTACTGGGCGCGGGCGGAGGCGATGTTGGCCATCGCGATCCGCAGGTCGCGGTTGTTGGCCAGCGCCTGCTCGATGACCGTCTTGAGATTGGGGTCGGCGAAGAAGTCGCGCCAGCCGACGAGGGGACGATCGTTGGAGGGACTTGCGGCGGCGCCGGGGAAGGTCGCGGGCGTCGGCTGCGCGGGGCGCTGGTACTTCGGCGCGAGATCGATGCACCCGGTGAGCAGAACCGCACTGAGCGAAGCGAGCGCGATCCTTCTCCCCTCGCGGGAGAAGGTGTCTGCGAAGCAGACGGATGAGGGGGTCTCTCCGCCACCGCCGTCGCGTGGGAAAAAGCCGCGGATGGGCCGGTGCGCCCCCTCATCCGGCCTTCGGCCACCTTCTCCCGCGAGGGGAGAAGGGAGTTTACGCGCCCCTATCATGCCGCCTTCCCCTTCCTGAACCATCCGCGGACGAGGATGAAGAAGAGGGGGACGAAGAAGATGGCGAGGATGGTGGCGGAGAGCATGCCGCCGATGACGCCGGTGCCGATGTCGTTCTGGCTGCCGGCTCCGGCGCCGTTGGAGATGGCCAGGGGGAAGACCCCGGCGATGAAGGCCATGGAGGTCATCAGGATCGGGCGCAGTCTCAACCGGGCGGCTTCCATGGCTGCTTCCACCGAGGTGGCGCCGCGTTTCTCGGCCTCGTCGGCGAACTGCACGATCAGGATGGCGTTCTTGGCCGACAGGCCGATCGTCGTCAGCATGCCGACCTGGAAGTAGATGTCGTTGTGAAAGCCGCGAAAAAAAGCCGCGGCAAGCGCGCCCAGCACGCCCAGCGGAATCACCAGCATGACGGCGACCGGGATCGACCAGCTCTCGTAAAGGGCGGCGAGGGAGAGGAAGATCACCAGGATCGACAGCGCGTAGAGCATCGGCGCCTGGGCGCCGGCCTCGCGCTCCTGCAGCGAAAGCCCGGTCCAGTCGAAGCCGATGCCGGTGGGCAGCTGGCCGACCAGCCTGGCGATCTCGTTCGAAGCCACGCCGGTGCTCTTGCCAGGCGCCGGGTCGCCCTGGATCTCCATCGAGGCGATGCCGTTATAGCGTTCCAGCTGCGCCGGGCCGGTGGTCCAACGCCAGTTGGCGAAGGCGGAAAACGGCGTCATCACCCCGCCCTGGCCGCGAACGTACCAGCGGCCGATGTCCTCGGGCGCGGCGCGATAGGGGGCGTCGGCCTGCATATAGACCTGCTTCACCCGTCCACGGTCGACGAAGTTGTTGATTAACGATCCCCCCCAGGCGGCGCTCAGGGTGTCGTTGATGTCGCCCTGATCGATCCCGAGGGCCCCGGCGCGGGGGGTATCGACGTCGATATGCATCTGCGGCGTATCGTCGAGGCCATTGGGATGCACCTGGGCCAGCAGCGGGTCCTTGGCGGCCAGGGCGACGAGCTGATCGCGCGCGGCGGTCAGGGCGGCGTGCCCCATCCCCGCCCGATCCTCGAGCTCGATGTCGAAGCCGGAGGAATTTCCCAGCGACTGCACCGCCGGCGGCACCAGCACGAAGGCCTGGGCGTCGCGGATCTTCGAGAAGGCGGCGTTGGCGCGCTCGGCGATCGCCTTGGCGCGGTTGGCGGCGCCGGGGCGGTTGGCCCAGTTGGTCAGGTGGATGAAGGCCTGCCCCTGGTTCTGGCCATTGCCGCCAAAGCTCTGGCCGGTGACCATGAACAGGCTGTCGACGTTGTTCTTCTCCTTCGAGAGAAAGTACTTCTCGATCTGCTCGCCCACCGCCACGGTGCGGGGCTCCAGCGCGCCGGGCGGCAGGCTGAAGCTGGTGATCATGAAGCCCTGGTCCTCGTCCGGAAGGAAGCCGGTGGGGAGGAACACGAAGAGGGCCACCATGGCGGCGACGAGGATGGCGTAGCCGCCCAGGGCCGCGCGCGGCCGCCGCGTGAACGACGTCAGCCTGGCATGATAGCTTGTCACCGTCGCCGCGAAGGAACGGTTGAACCAGCCGAAGAAGCCCCGCTCGCGGCCGACTTTCGGTTTGGTGGGCTTCAACAGGGCTGCGCAAAGCGCCGGGGTGAGGATCAGGGCGACGAGAACGGAGAGCACCATGGCCGCGACGATGGTCACGGAGAACTGGCGATAGATCGCGCCGGTCGAGCCGCCGAAGAAGGCCATGGGCAGGAACACCGCCGACAGCACCACGGCGATGCCGACCAGGGCGCTGGTGATCTCGCTCATCGACTTGATCGTCGCTTCCTTGGGCGAGAGACCCTCCTCGCTCATCACGCGCTCGACGTTCTCGACCACGACGATGGCGTCGTCGACCAGAAGGCCGATGGCGAGGACCATGGCGAACAGCGTCAGGGTGTTGATCGAGTAGCCGAACGCGGCGAGCACGCCGAACGTGCCCAGCAGGACCACCGGCACCGCGACCGCCGGGATCAGGGTCACCCGCCAGTTCTGCAGGAACAGGAACATGACGCCCACGACCAGGAACACCGCCTCGACCAGGGTGACGACGACCTGGCGAATGGAGAGCTTGATGAAGGTGGTGGTGTCGACCGGGAATCCCAGCTTGACGCCCGGCGGGAAACTCGAGGCCAGTTCCGTGGCCCGCTTCTTGAC
>Ga0302314_10005309_pt1 | contig 23510 bp, 25 predicted proteins | sample III_Palsa_N2_3_FD_200533 | JGI IMG/M metagenome (GOLD analysis project Ga0302314, IMG submission 200533) | Peat permafrost microbial communities from Stordalen Mire near Abisko, Sweden - III_Palsa_N2_3 | ecosystem: Environmental > Terrestrial > Soil > Palsa > Peat permafrost | place: Sweden... | reverse complement strand
TGTCGGCAGTGGCTAGCCGGGTCATCTCCCATGCCGCGCCGACGCCCAGAATCAGTTGACCAAAATTTCCAACGACGCTTCCCAGCCAGATCGTACGAAACGCGGGCTGACGCAGCGGTTCCAGCGCACCCCAACTTCTCGACGCCCGAGCGGCCTGTGCATTATCCATCACGTCGGTCTCCCCGCTGTGGCAGCTTCCGCACCGGGCATCCGGGACGCCGACGGTCAGTGCAGGCCGAGCACTTGAACCTTCGAGAGGCTCGTGATCAGTTTGCCATCAACCAGGCTCAAGGTGGATGCCGGCACCGTAATCAATCGGCCGTCCAGAATAACCTGCGCGCCGCCGTCCGAGCTCAGCCGGTTCACGACGCCGAGGCGCCCGCCATCGGAACTCATCAGCATCTTTCCCTTGGCGGCAACCGGTGCCGCCATCACTGCCTGCGCAGCCGGCTCATTGTCCGCATAAGCGACAGCAGCGAAAGCGCACATGAAAACAATAATCCACGATCGCATTTTTTTCAGCTCCTGAAATCGTCAGACGAAATCGCACAAAATTAATTACTAAGCTAGGTTAGTAGTTTTCACCGGCTCTGTCAAGCGCCGGACGCCCGGATCGCGCATAATGTGATGGGGTCGACAATGAGGATGCGATGAAACCGGGAACGAAACTGAAAAGCGCCGTGTGCGACACTGAAGTCATGGTGATTCGCGGAACCGGCGTGGCGCCGGAGTGCGGCGGAGCACCCATGAGCGAGACGCGATCGGGAGAACCCAAAGCGATCGATCCCGCGTTCGCCGCAGGCACAAAAATCGGCAAACGTTACGTCGATGCGGCCGGCACCTGCGAACTATTGTGCGTAAAGGCAGGACAAGGCACGCTCGCCCTCGGCGGAATTGCGCTGCAGATCAAAGACGCCAAGCCCCTACCCTCATCCGACTAGCTCGGGTCATCCTCGATGGCATCGATGAGGCCCCAACGCAGTGCGGTCGCGGCCGTGATCCGCCGCCCGGAAAGCAGCATGAGTGCACAGCGCTGCCGCCCGATTCGGCGAGACACGGAGAAACAGCCTCCGGCGCCTGGAAGCAGGCCCATGGCCAATTCGGGAAGCTGAAACCAGGCATCGGAAGTCGCGGTGAAACGGCGGGCGAATGCTGCAATCTCGAGACCCGCCCCCACACAAGCCCCCTGGACGTGCACCGCGAGAATCTCGGACAACCCGCTCAGCAGGAAAGCCGGCGAAGTCCGGCTACGAATCAGATGCGCGGTGGCAGGATATCGAGTGGTACCAAACTCCGCGAGGTCACCACCAATACAAAAAGCAGCCCCTACGGCCCGCAGCCTGACCGCGCTTATCTCGGCATCGAGCGCCGCAAGCGTCAAAGCCTCGACCAGTTGATCGCGGAGCACCCGGTCAATGGCGTTTCGCGCCAGCGGTCGGTCGAGCGTGATGTTCAGCGCCGAATCGCGGCGTTCGACGACAAGACGGCCGGACAGTCCGGAGTGCGCTGTCGGCGCGCGGCCGCTCAGCCAGGCACTGTGCTCGGTACTTCCTTGCAAGAGTCCGTAGGCGAATGATTCGAGATGAAGTGCGCGCGCTGCGGGAAGCCCATCGATATTGCGTAGCAGCTGCGCCGACACCGCCGCCGCGCGCGGGGCTGCGCTGATTTGCCGTATCAATGCCTCGACGGACACCGGCGGTTCGATCACCGCATCGAGAGTCGCCGCAACCGGATGGGATCTATTGCCGACACCGATGATCGGGAAAGGCGGCAGCGCCGCGACACATATATCCGTGGAACATACGGACAGATCCACGAAGCCCACCGCCTGGTCGGTTGCCCGCTGGCTTAGGCAAAGCGCCGAAGGATCGATCAGAAGATCTCGGATGTCCGTCAACGATGCAGCTCCCGACTAAGCAGGGTCAGCATAACACGCTTCACTTGTCGCTCAGATCCGCGCGGCGAAACGCTGCGTCCCGTTGCAAACTTGCGAATCCAATTCGCAGATGCTATTACGCTTGCGCAAATAGTTAGGGCGATCATGCCCGCCTCCACAATCGTCGAACAAGCCGCCGTCATGCAAGAAAACACGATGAAAATTGGTGTCTCCTACCCAACGACCGAAGTGGCGGGCGATCCCGATGCCATTCGCAAGTTCGTCAGAGCCGTCGAGCAACTCGGTTTTGCGCACATGATGGCCTATGATCATGTCGTCAAATGTCCGCACGATGCGCGCGAGCCGAAACTGCTCGGCCCCTATACGGAGAAGCACTCTTTCCACGACCCCTTCGTTTTGTTCGGGTTCGCCGCCGCGGTGTCCGACCGTCTGGAATTTGTCACCGGAGTGCTGGTGCTACCGCAGCGCCAGACGGCGTTGGTGGCGCAGCAAGCGGCCGACGTGGATCTGCTGTCGCGTGAGCGTCTGCGCCTGGGCGTAGGGATTGGCTGGAATTACGTCGAATACCAGGCACTGGGACAAGACTTTCGTACTCGGATGAAAAGAATCGAAGAACAAATAGGCCTTCTGCGTCAACTGTGGAGCACGCCCGTGATCAGTTTCGAGGGTCGCTTTGATCGGCTCGATCGAGCCGGCATCAATCCCCGGCCACGTCGCCAGATTCCGATCTGGATGGGCGGATATTCGGAGCCCGCTTACGAGCGAGGTGCCCGTCTCGGCGACGGCTTCATTTTCGCCGCGGGCGCCGCGGACGCCATTGCGGCATGGGGACGCGTCAAGCATCATCTCGCCGCTTCGGGCCGCACGCACACCGGGTACGGCGGGGAGCTGCTGGCTCTATTCGCACGCGACTCACGAGAAACCGCCGACCACTTGAAAGCATGGCGTGACGCGGGCGGCACCCACGGCTGCGTGCCGTCGACAGACAAGGGATTGGGAGCCGACATAGACGCACACATCGACTATGTCGCCGAAGTGAAACGTTATCTGGATGCCGGTTGAACTGGAGACATGTATGCCCGCTTACGTGATTTGCATACGCGAAGATGCGGTGCGCGACCCGGCCGAATTGGCCACCTACAGCCGAATGAACAGAGAATCGGCGCGTGACCCCAATTTGCGGCCGCTGATCGTCTACGGCGCGACCGAAGCATTGGAAGGCAAAGCGCCGGACGGTATCGTCCTCCTGCAATTCCCGACCGTGGAGGACGCCAAGACTTGGTATGCGAGCCCCGATTATCAGGCCGCCATTCCACATCGCAAGAAAGGCGCGGACTACCGCGTAATGATCGTTCAAGGCCTTTAGCTCAAATCTCATTCAACGAACATAGGAATCATTTAGCCATGTCACTCAAAGGAAAAACGGCGGTGGTCACCGGCGGCGGATCGGGCATCGGGCGGGCTGTGGCGCAGCGCCTGGCCAGGGACGACGCTGCAATCGCGATCTGGGACCTCAACGAACAGGGTGCCGCCGAGACCGCCGCGCTCATCACGGCGGCGGGCGGCACCGCGGTCGCACTTCGAGTGGATGCGGCTGACGCCGCGGCGATCAAGGGCGCTGCCGATAAAACCCGGGCCGCGCTTGGCCCGATAACCATCATTGTCAACAACGCCGGCATCACCGGCAATGTGCCCTTTCTGGAACTAGCGGTGGACGCCTGGGACCGCATGATCGCGGTGAATCTCAAAGGGCCCTATTTGTGCACACGAGAAGTTCTGCCTGACATGCTGACGGCGGGCTGGGGACGAATCATCAATATCACCTCCTCATCCATCCAAACCGGGGCGACCAATATGTCCCATTACGTCGCTTCAAAGGGCGGACTGATGGGGATGACCAAGGCGCTTGCCATGGAATTCGCCGCGAAGAACATTACCGTCAACATGGTCCCCCCCGGTTTCATCGACACGCCGATGCTGCGCGGCGCGCCGGTGAATGTCGAGGCTTTCGCGGCGTCGATGCCGATGAAACGGCCCGGCAAACCAGAAGACATCGCCGGGGCGTGCGCGTATCTCGCCTCGGAAGAAGCCGGTTATGTCACCGGGCAGACAATCAGCGTCAACGGCGGCCGCTATCTCGGTTCGGCTTGAACCCGCAATAGCGGCACATGCCGCAGGAGTTGCCTCGTATGGCTCAACATACCTACAAGATCCTCCTGTTCATGAAGCGGCGACCGGGAATGAGTGTGGCCGCATTTCAGGACTATTACGAAAAGCACCATGCACCGCTCTGCGAGAAGTACGCCTCGGGGATGCAACGTTATCTGCGGCGATTCATCACGCCCCACCCCAATCCCGGCATCACGGAAGCATCAGAGGAGTTGGAGTTCGACGTCATCACGGAGCTGTGGTTCGAGAAAGAGTCGATCTTTCGCGCCACGGTCGACTATTTGACGACCAGCGCGATGCCGGATGCGGTCGTGGAAGACGAGAAACGCTTGTTCGACCGAACAAAGACCAGAATTGCAACCGTAGTCGAATGCGAATCCCAAAACATCCCGGTAGGCCGCAAGACGCCGTGAAACGAACTCGCCGCCTCGGCCTGCAAAGCGCGCCATCCCGCGCGCTGCTGGTCGCGGCCGCCGACAACATACTGATCGAGGAAGGCGCGCATGGCGTTAGTGCCCGTCGCGTCGCCGAACGCGCCGGCCTGAAGCCACAGCTCGTCCATTACTATTTTCGGACCATGGACGAACTTTTGATTGCGGTTTTTCGCGGCGCGCAAGAAGGATACTTGTCGCGACACGAGGTCGCGCTGACCACCCAGCAACCGCTCAACGCGCTGTGGAAGTTGAACAACGATCCGAGGGGCACCCGGCGCATGATGGAATTTATCGTCATAGCCGGGCGCCGGGAGGCTGTGCGCAAGGTCATCATGGAGTCCGCCGCGCAGTTCCGGAAACTACAGATCAACGCAATTTCACGCGTGCTGAAGGAACGGGGAATTGACCGCAGGACTTTTCCGCCGGCCGCAGTGGCGTTGTTGATGGCAACGCTCGCTCGGGGCGTCGTGATGGAAGAAACCTTGGGCATCTCGCTGGGGCACGCCGAGTTGCGTTCCATGGTCCGGCGGCTTCTGACCAAGGTCGAGGCATCCGCCGCGCGGCGCACCCTGGCGTAGATTTGGCAGCGGCCTGCACCGCGCCGGCGCCCCATCGACCCCTCCCTTGACCCGCTGTCGTCGCGCATGCTAAGAGGGCGTACAGCAGATACCGCGTAAGCCCAAGTAAACACCTGTGGTGTTTAACTCCAAGCGCACGGATAATCGGCCAGCAGTCAAGATCAGTTCTGGGAGGAACTTGTGGCAATGAAGACGATTGATCTATCCCCGCGGATCGGCAGCGAGATCCTGGCGGACGTCAATACGCTGTTGAGCGGCGAGCTGAGCGGCGAAATCCGGTCATTGCTCGAACAGCGCGGGGTCATCGCCGTCCGCGAACTTAACCTTACCGATGAACAACAGGTCGCCTTCACGGCAACCCTCGGAACTATCGTCAAAGAGGGTCAGGGAAGCGTTACCAAGATCACCATGGATCCCACGGAAAATGACAAGGCGGGCTACCTGAGAGGCGCCTTCTTCTGGCACATCGACGGCACCATGCAGGACGTGCCCGTGTTGGCATCCATCATGAGCGCGCGACGTTTGTCGGCGGTGGGCGGCGATACCGAGTTTTGCAATACCTATGCCGCGTACGACGACCTGCCGGACCAGGAAAAGGCCGCACTCGCCGACGTCAAAGTAGTGCACGCATTGGAGGCGACGCAGCGCTATGTGTATCCAGAGCCCTCTCTCGAAATGTTGGAAGGGTGGCATCGCTATGCGGACAACGAGCTACCGCTCGTCTGGAAACACCGCTCAGGCCGCAAATCGCTGGTCATCGGCTCGACGGCCTCGCACGTGGTGGGAATGGACCGCCGCGCGAGCGCTGCCCTCTTGTGCCGGCTGCGCGAGTGGGCCACTCGGCCGCAATTCGTTTACCGGCATCGTTGGAAAATCGGCGACCTGGTGATATGGGACAACACCGGGACCATGCACCGCGCGCTCGAGTATCCCTTGGATAGTGGCCGAATGATGCACAGAACCAAATTACAAGGCGAAGAAGCGTTTGCCTGAACGGAGTTTGTCGATGCGTTTAGAACAAAAGATAGCCGTCATTACCGGAGCCGGGTCGGGTATGGGCTACGCCATGGCCCGGCTGTTCGCCTCGGAAGGGGCGAAAGTCATTTGCGCCGACGTCAGCGGCAAGCAAGATGCGGTCGCCGCCGAGATCGGGGAAGCCGCAGTCCCGGTTCAGGTCGATGTGGCCGATGAAAGAGCCATTCAAAGAATGATCGGTGTCGCCGAGGACCGCTTTGGCCGGCTCGACATCCTGGTCAATAACGCGGGTTTTGGCGGTCCGATGGCACCGCTTCACGAACAAACCGCAGAAACTTGGGACAAGGTGCATGCAGTCAACGTACGGGGCGTGTTCTTCGGCATGAAGTACGGCATCGCTTCGATGCTCAAAACCGGCGGTGGCGCCATCGTCAACATCTCCTCGGCGTCGGGCCTGGTGGGGTGGAAGCATCACGGCGTCTATGGGGCGGCCAAAGCCGGTGTGAATCAACTGACCAAGACCGCCGCGCTCGACTATGCGGGGAAAAATATTCGGGTCAACGCCGTGGTTCCCGGCACTGTCTGGACCGGGCTCGTAAAACAGTCCGAACGCTTCCCCGAGCCTCCGCCCGGGGTCTTTCGGCTGCCCGGCATCCCTCTGGACCGCTGGGGGCGCGCGAACGACATTGCCTTCGCCGCGTTGTACCTGGCGAGCGACGAGGCTGCCTACGTTACAGGCGTGTTGTTACCGGTTGACGGCGGCTACTGCATCGGCTTTTCCGGCATGGGTGCGGAAAATACCGGCGCGGCCGGCTGAGGTGTCGACCCATGTCGTCGATAAGCACCGAAACGAGCGTCAGAGGGCCCTACCCGTCCGACGGGATGGCAGCCATTCGACTGGTGCAACTAAACAACACCGCTGTATGCTATCGCGGCAAAAAATATTGCCTTATAATTCGGCAAGTGGTAACTATTTACCAGCGGCGGTTGCTCTCCGGCAACGGGTGAGCAACACGAGAAGAACGATAAAGGTTTGACAATTGTTGTTCGCCACAGCGAACGGGGGATTGAATGAGCTACCTGAAAAGTAAGGTTACACTTGGAATCGGCGTCGTACTCACCAGCGGAATTGGAGCGGTGACTCCGGCCCTGGCACAGGCGCCCACCAGCACCGCCTCGAGCGCCGCCAAAGACAATAACGACATCACCGAGATCATTGTAACGGCCCGTCGTACTGAAGAACGTCTGCAAGACGTGCCGATTTCCATCACGGTCTACAACGAAGAACAGCTCGCCAATCGCAACGTCACGAATGCCGCCGATCTGGCGACCTTTACGCCGTCGCTATCGGCAAATCCGAACTTCGGCCAGGAGAACAGCAGCTTCGCGATCCGCGGCTTCACGCAAGATGCCGGTACCCAGCCGTCCGTGGCCACTTACTTTGCCGACGTGGTCGCGCCGCGCGGTCCGACGCAGGGCACCCAGGCCGGCGACGGCCCCGGCCCCGGCAGCTTCTTCGATCTGCAAAACATTCAGGTCCTAAAGGGGCCCCAGGGCACGTTGTTCGGTCGCAATACGACCGGCGGCGCCATTTTGTTCGTGCCGCAGAAACCTACGGCGGAATTCGGCGGCTATGCGGAAGTGTCGTACGGAAATTACGATATGAAGCGCATCGAGTCGGCCATCAACCTGCCGATCAGCGATACCGTGCGTTTCCGGCTTGCGGTGGATCACGAGAACCGCGAAGGATATCTGCATAACATTTCAGGCATTGGCCCCAGCGACTACGACGACGTCGACTACACCGCCGTTCGCGGCAGCCTCGTCGTCGACCTGACGGCCAATCTCGAGAACTACACCATCCTGTCCTGGACCAGCTCGGACACCAACGGCAGCGTGGAAAAGATGATTGCCTGTAACCCGACGGGCTACAACCCGGTCAACCCGGCGACAGGTCTCGGCAACTTCATCGGCGTACTGTCCTGCAACCAACTCGCCCATGAAAAGGCGGTAGGTGCCGGCTTCTACGATTTGGAGGCCGCGGTACCGAACCCCGAGTCACGCGTCTTGACGTCGCAGGCCATCAACACGACGACGTGGACGGCGAGCGATGAGCTCACCATCAAGAACATCGCGAGCTATGCACGGTACAAGGACAACCAGATTTCGCCCCTGTTCGGCACGAATTGGACCACCAGCGGGCTGCCGACGCCCTACCCCGAACTCTTCTTCAACGGCGTTCCGCGCATTTTTACCGGCGTCTTCGAAGCACCCGGCACCTCCATTACGGATCAGGACACGTTCACCGAGGAACTGCAGGTACAAGGCTCGGCGCTCGATCGGCGCTTGATCTACCAGGCCGGCGTGTATGCGGAATGGAGTGAACCATTGGCCCTGACGGGCAACGAATCGCCCCAGCTCGCGGCTTGCACGAATGTGGCGACCCTCACCTGCTCCGATCCGGTCGGGCAGGCTTTCACCGCGGCGACCAGCGCCGAACTCGGCTTCCCGTACCCGGTGCACGTGGGCGCGGTCAATTACACGGTCGGCGAAACGAATTACCGTGACCAGGGGCTCTACACGCAGTCGAGCTTCAGCATCACCGACCAGTGGAAGGTGACCGGCGGCTTGCGCTACACCTGGGACAAAGCGTGGAATGATGCGACCCGAATATCCTATAGCTTCCCGGTGTTCTACCCCTTCACGGGAACCCCGACCGCTGCATGCACGGAGCCGGCCACTTCGCCCAGTTGCAACGGATATTTGACGGAAAAGTCGAGCAAGCCGACTTGGCTGATTGGCTTGGATTACAAGCCCACCGATGATGTGCTGGCCTACGTCAAATATTCCCGCGGCTACCGTGCGGGCGGCGTCTTCACCAACGGCCCTGTCGGTGATCAGACGTACCAGCCCGAAAAGGTGGACACCTATGAAGCCGGCCTGAAGACCTCGTTCAACGCTGCCGTGCGTGGCACCTTCGACATCGATTTCTTCTACAACAACTTCTCCAATCAGCAGATTCAGATCGGGTACAACCCGGCTACCAATCCGCTGACGGGTGCCACGGCTCCGGTGTCGCCGACCACGGGTATCGAGAATGCCGGAAAGTCGAAGATCTATGGATCGGAAATCGAAGCGTCGCTGCAGCCGTTTCCGTCGATCACTGCACTGGCGGGGCTCAATTTGGGCGTGAGTTACACGTACCTTTTCACGAAAATCGAGTCCATTCAGCCGGTCACGAGCGAGGATCCGAATTATGTGGTCGCGCCCACGGCGCTCGCCCCGGGTGAGCCGCTCGTATTGTCACCGAAGAACAAAGTAGATCTGACCGTCAACTACACTCTGCCGCTGCCGGTGGACGTCGGCCGCATCACCTTGGGCACGAGCTTCGTTCATACCGACAAACAGCTGTCGACCTACGAAGACTCATCTCCCGCGATCGTGGCGTTGTTCGGGTCGGACCTCGGAGTGCTGCCCCCCACCAACCTCCTCAACTTGAGCCTCAACTGGAACTCGGTCATGCATTCGATGTTCGATGTGTCGGCCTTCGCGACCAACGTAACCGCGCATGAGTATTACTCGTACGTTCCGGGTCTCACAGGGTCCGGCGCCGAGTTTGCGGTACCCGGAGAGCCGCGCATGTACGGCGTGCGACTGAAGTATCGTTTCGGCAACTAGCAGGCTGGGGCAGCCAGCCTGCCCCGCCATTTTTCCCCCTCGGCGCCCGCCGAGGGGGAAAGTTCACTTACAATGTCACATTGTCGAATCCGGCACTTTCATCTGCAGCTAAATGGTGAGGTGACGATAATGGCGCAGACATTCGTTGCGGATGAATTGATCCAGGCGGCGCAGAAAGCAACAGGCCTACAGCGGTTCGATAGCGACAGCTTTCGCGAGGGCCTGGACGTGTTGCTGCGCGATCTCAACAAGATCGCCTACCCCGAGCCGGGCATTGCGCGAATTCGCGGGGCCCTGATCGGCGCGCTGTCCACGCGGCTCAAGACCACGGCCTACCTCGATGAGCACCCTGAATTGTTGACGCGCCCGGTCGCGCGGCCGGTGTTTGTTTTTGGCATTCCGCGCACCGGTACCACCCTGCTCAGCAACTTGTTGGCCGCCGATCCGGCTCGACGCTCGCCCCTTACCTGGGAAATCGACGACCCAGTGCCGCCGCCAACCGGGGCGACGCTTTATACCGATCCGCGCGCACTCGCGCGACTCGAGGCGGAACGCAAGATGCTGGCGGCGCGCCCGGATGCGGGCAAGTACTATCGCAACTCGGCAATTTATCCGAACGAATGCATGTTCTTCATCGCGCAAGACTTCAAGGCGCTCATGTGGGAATCACGGGGCAAACTGCCGAATTACCGCGACTGGCTGTTTCAAGCCGACCTCACCTCAACCTATCGATACCATAAGCGCTTCCTGCAGCTTCTCCAGGCGCAGGCGCCTGGCGTCTGGAACCTCAAGCAGCCGTCGCATGGGCTGTGGTTGGAAACGCTGCTCACGGTTTATCCCGATGCCCGGCTGGTGTGGTGTCATAGAGACCCGCTGACGGCCACAGGCTCCTTCTGCAGCCTGATGAAGCTTGGGTCGCAGTCCGTCGGCTTAACCCCAGACCTCGCGTGGATCGGCGAGAACTATCCCTGGCAGGCGGTACAGCATGCCGACCGAATCATGGATTCCCGCGCTAGATTGGGCCATGAGCGCATCATCGACGTCCATTATGCCGATCTGATCCGCGACCCCATGGGCGCAGTGCAAAAACTCTACGCCTCGCTGGGGGATGAGCTCACGCCGGCTGCCGACGCAGCCATGCGGGGGTGGCTCGCCGAGAACCCGCAGGACAAATTCGGCAAGCACGAGTACAAACTGGCGCAATTCGGCCTGACCCCCGAGAAAGTGCGCGGGATGTTCGAGCGTTACCTTGCCAGTTACGAGGTCGAGCCTGAAGGCTGAAAGCCCGCGCTAGGAGCCGGACGGGTGAGCCGCCAGCGCCGCCTCGGTGGCAGCGATCTCGGACTTGAGCCACATCGTCTCACTGAGATTCGTGCCCTTCGACTCCCGCAGCAGCACCAACAGCGCATCTTTTTTCGCCCCCAAGGCAGCGACGTTCGACGGCTCTGCATCCAGTGCAATGTCAATGAGATGCATGGCCTCGAGAGGCAGGCCGCTATCTAGTTTCTGCCGGGCACGCGCCGCCAGCATGGAAGCCCCGCCGGCCAGTTCGCTGAGATCTGCATGGACGCTGGATCGGGGCACTCCATACAACGACGTGGTGGAATCGTAGTGAAACCAGCTGGAGTACTCGTCCCATATCGCGCGCACTGCCCAGGACACCTTGCCGTGAAACTCGCCGATTTTCAGTTCTTCCGGCAGCTTGATCTCGCGCATCAGCGTGTGTACGTCCTTGCCCGCATTCATACCGGCAATGGTCGCATCGTTGACATAGGACACCGCTGCATGCAGCTTGTCGAGAGCGGCGCGAATCTTTGCCGCACCACGGATCGGTTCGCCATGGCCGGTTATCAATAACTCCGCGCCGAGCTTTCGCACGGTGTCGAGCGACGGCAGAAAGCGCTGCACGAGGCGCGGCTTGTCGCCCCGCGTCGTGCTCAGATTCGGCATGGACAAGAACACCGGGCCGAACAAGTTGCCGGTGAAGACCACCCGCTCGTTCGGCAGCCAGACGACGAGCGAGTCGAGAGCTTCGCCACCGGGGGTGGAAATCACCTCGAATTTCCTGCCACCCTGCTCGAAGGCGTAGTACCGGTCGACGGAGATATCCGGCACCACTTTGGGAGGCGGGGCGGGGTTGCCCGGGCGTTTGATCGTCGATGCCCAAAGTTTGCGCGAGCGCCGTGCAAGATAAGGAGCCAGATCATCGAAATAATGCCAGGTCTGCGTGAAACGGCGCTCGGCGATGACCGCGGTCGCTTCTTCACGCAGCACCGGAACACCTCCGTAGTGGTCGGCATGCCCCTGCGTCAAGATGATCTTGCGCAACGGCCCCGTGCGCACCGGCGCCAGCAGGCGTTTGGTGCGCTCCGCGTTGTCCATGAAGCCGGTGTTCACGAGCACGTCGCCATCGCCGGTGGTCACAAGATAGGCGTTTGAAATGTCCTTCGCCATGAAGATGTAGTCGGTGATGGCCTCGGCTTCTTGTTGATTGTTGCCGGCCAAAACCAGATTCGCCAACGGCGGATTTCCATTCTCTTCGGCTTTCATGTGGCTGTCGTCCTCATGCGAATTCGACCATCACCTTGGCGGATGCGGGTGTGCCCGCCACGCCGATTGCCTCGATCACATGATCGAATGAGAACCGATGGCTGATAAGCGTCTTGGCTTTATGGTGCAGCCGCGGCAGCGCCGCGATCACCTCCGCCATTTCGGTGGGATAACCCACCGCAGTGGTAATGGTCATCTCGGTGGTCAGCATGGCACCAAGGTCGAGCAATACCGACTTCGTGTAGGCCGCGGTCACGACCAGGCGCGAATGAAATTTCGCCATCTTCACGACGTCGGAAAGTATGCTCGGCGCGCCGGCGGCATCGATATAGGCATCCGTGCCGGCGCATTCGCGGCTGAACACACGCGCGGTGCCATGCAATTCCAGCAGCCGGGCCCGTACGTCTTCCTGGCTGGGATTGATGACCGCGCGAGCACCGATCGCGGTGGCGCGCGCCAGTCGCTCCGCCGACACGTCGAGAGCCACCACATCGGTTACACCGCGGTCGATCAGCCACAGCACCATGCTGAGCCCGATGGGGCCGCACCCGAATACCGCCACCTTGTCGCCGGGCTTCACCTCCGCACGGTTGACGCCATGCAGTGCCACCGCCAGCGGCTCGGTAAGAGCCGCCACATCGTATGGCAAGTCGCCCGGTATCGGCAGCAAGCTTTCCCCCACTCGGGCATCACGAATGAGCAGTTCCTCGGTAAAGGCCCCCTGCGGGCCGCCGCTGCCCACGTAATTTGCCGTCATCATGGGATTGATAATGACTCGCTGCCCTACGGCAACATCCCTGACCTCGCTGCCCACCGATATCACTTCCCCGGCCGCCTCGTGCCCGATCGGCGTCACGCCGCCCGGCCGGCGGTGAATGCCGCCAAGCTTGATGTACGTCAGATCGCTGCCACAGATGCCGCAAGCCTTCACCTGCACCACGACATCCTTGGCTCCGGGGACAGGTGCATCCACAGGATCCAATCGTACGTCGTCGATGCCATGAATATTGACTGCCCGCATAGCGTCGCTCCTTAAAGATTAATCAAGGCAGCGCCGTCGATGACCAGCGTGTCGCCGCTGTGGAACGATGAAGCATCGCTCGCCAAATAGGCGGCGATACCTTCGAAATCCGCGGGATAACCGGGACGCGGTATCGGAGTCTTCCCCGCAAAATATTTGTCGAGCGGCGACAATTCGCCCTCACCGGTCATGCCCGTCTTGATGTAGCCCGGCGCGATGGAATTGGCGCGAATCCCGAATTTGCCGAACTCGACCGCCATGGAACGGATGATGGCGCCCAAGGCGGCCTTCGATCCTGCATACTGCGGCTTGCCGGGAAGTCCCTTGAACATGGACAAGCTGCCGCAGAAAATCAAAGAGCCACCCGGCTCCCCCGCCTCCGCGCGCTTGACCATGAGCCGCGCGCCTTCCCGCAACGTGTAGAACGCGCCGTGCAAGGCCACACCCAGGAATGCATGGTAATCTTCGGTGGTCAAATCCAGGCTCGATTTCGACGCGGGCGCCGGACCTGCGTTCGCGATCACACAATCGACCCGGCCGAACTCCTGCATGACCCCGCCGAAGGCAGCGATCACCTCTTGTTCGGAGGACACATCGACTTGCCGCGTTTCCACTCGAGAGCCATACGATTCCAGTTCTTTCTTGGCCGCCGCGTTACGTTCGGCATTGCGAGCCCATATCGAGAGGCTTCCGCCCTGCTTCGCGATGCCCCGGGCGAACCCCAATCCGATGCCGCTGTTACCTCCGGTAATTACCGTAACCTTGCCGCTCAAATCAAACAGACTTTTATTCATGCTGCTCCTCCCAAGCCGTATCATGCCGCCGGCGCGCTTGCCGCCAAGTGTGGGGCACCCCTCCCACCCTCACAACAGCGACTTGTGTCGAAGGCCGGCCGCATTGAATCGCCGGCGTGTTAGGGGCGATACGCCGACCGCGCTCCGTGTGCTATAAAGAAGGTCACATTACCAGCGTAACTATAGGCTTTTTATGAACTTTCATAATCAGAAGCGCGTCGCCATTGTCAGTGGGGCGAGTTCGGGAATCGGGCAAGCCGCCGCGCTCGCGCTCGCTGCAAAGGGCTGGCAGGTGATTGGACTCGGGCGCGACCTTAAGCGTTGCGCCGTCGCCGAAACGGCGCTACGCGCGGCCGCGGCCCCGGAAACTCCGACGGCTATGTTGCGCACCGACCTATCATCCTTGAGGGAAACAGACCGCGTCGCCCGCGAGTTGCTGGCGAAAACCGATCGGGTGGATGTGCTCATCAATAATGCCGGCGGCGTGGGCAAGGAAATGGTGATGACGGCCGAAGGGTTCGAGAGCACCTTCGCCAGCAATCATTTGGGCCCCTTCCTGTTGACCATGCGCTTGCTGCCACTGTTGCGTGCCACGGCGAGGGCAAGCGAGCCTGGGGCCGTGCGAATCATCGCGACATCGTCCATTGGCCATCACAGCAGTCCGCCCATGGACTGGAACGACCTCCAGCGCACCGCGAATTTCACCACCGGGGGTGCGTACACAAATGCGAAGCTGGCCAACGTTCTGTTCAGCCGCGCTCTGGCCAAGCGCTTAGGCTCCGATGGCATCGTTGCCCATGCCATGGAACCCGGTGTGGTCCTCGCCAGCAACTTCGTCACTCATGCCGATAGCAGCATGCAGCGCTATATGGCAACACTGAACGACGTTGCAGTGAGCCCCGAAGAGGCTGCCGCGACTCTCGTCTGGCTGGCCACGTCGCCGGAAGCGGGATTGACGAGCGGTGGATACTATTATCAGTGCAAACCGGCCCGGGTCAGCGCCGCGGGACAGGACGACGCTGCTGCCGAGCGCTTATGGGTCGAAAGCGAAGCCCTGATCGCGCGTGCTGGACTACTGTAGCGCGTCAACCGACTCCCATGGCGATGCGCTGCGGCACGTCCGCAGAGCCATTACCCCGCCGTCCCAGCAACAGGAACAATCCGCTGCCAACCGCAACCGTCACGGCACTCCCGGTCAGAAACAGCGTATAGCCGCCGGTCATCTTCAATGTGAAGCTGAGTAGCGCCGCACCAAGTGCTGAAGCCGTGATGGTGCCCGCCGTCATCACACCCAGCACCGTGCTGTACACCCGGACGCCGAAATGGCGCACGACGAGGTACCCGATCAGATCACCCTCACCGCCAAATGAAACTCCGAACAAAACAACGGCAAGCATCTGAACCGGCCGGTCGGCCACATGGGAGGCTAACAGCAACAATCCCACGCTGGTCAGCGACATGACGAGCGCCGCTACCCGATGCGCTGGGTATCGATCGAGGGCCACACCACACACGAAACGTCCCAAGAGAACGCCCACGGCAAAGCCGGAGATCATGATCGAGATGCCGGAGGCGGCAATGCCGTTGTCGAGCAACACGAGCTTCAGCTGAGTTTGCGAAATCGCCAGCGCGATGTTGCAAAGTACCATGGCGGCGAGCATCAGCCAGAAAGCGGGATTAGCAATGATTTCGGGATAGTCTTCTCTGATGCTACGCGCCTTGACCGGCTCCACGCGCCCGTCTGCCCGCCGATCGGGCGGCATCAAAAGGAGTGTGATGGCCCCGGCGACGACCGAAAAAACCGCGAGCGCCAGGTAGCCGGCGCGCCACCCATGCGCTTCCACGAAGTTATTCAGCAAGGGTCCGCCAATGGCTCCCGTAAATGCCGGTCCGGAGGCGACAACGGCCAACGCCAGTCCCCGAGCGCTCTTGACATATTGAACGACGATCCGAGTGTAGACCGTCGCCGTTGTCGTCACACACAGCATCGACTGCGCGAGGAACAAACCGATGTAGGTGCGGATGTCGCCTTTCATCATACTGAATGCGACGAAACATAGCGGCAGCGACAAGATACCGATCAGCGCCGTCCGCCGCGCACCCAACACATCGGCCAGCCTCCCAATCAAGGGAAGAATCGGAATCATTAGCAGCGACAGGCTGCCCACCAGCGCGAATTCGGACTTGGACCAGCCGAATTCGCCGAGAAGATGCGGCGCCATGATACTCGTGGTGTACATGGTGAGCGAAAACCCGGAACCAAGCCCAACGAAAGCCGCAGCCAACGGCCGCCAATTGGCGCGCAATTCCACTGCATACTTCATTCGCAACTCCCCCGCGACGCTTCGCATCAGACCCGAACGGCGATCACCTTGGTATCGAGGAATTCTTGAATTCCCTCGCGGCCCCATTCCCTGCCCACACCGCTACCCTTGAACCCGCCGAATGGGAGATCCCCCGCAATGCTCATGCCACCGTTGACACTGACAGCACCGACGCGATACCCGCGAGCGACCCGCGCGGCGCGCTCGGGGTCGCCGGCGATCACCGAGCCCCCGAGACCATAAGGGCTTTCGTTGGCGATGCGAATCGCGTCCGCGTCATCGGTAAACGGGATCACGACCAATACAGGACCGAATATCTCTTCTTGCGCGATGCGCATGTCATTGCGCACATCGACGAAGCAGGTCGGCTCCATGAAGTAGCCGCCGCCCTTGTCCGTACGAATCTTGCCGCCGGCCAGCAGACGCGCTCCCTCGCGCTGACCCAACTCGACATAAGACATTACGCGCTCGAGCTGCCGCTTGGAAATCACAGGCCCCATGACGTGCGCCGGATCGTCGAAATCGCCCCAGCGAGTGGCGAAACCGGCGTAGGCCTTTGTGAGCGCATCGACCACTTCCTCGTATCGGCTCTGCGGTACCAACAGGCGGGTTGGCATGGCGCAGCCTTGGCCGGCGTGGAACACCACGATGGAACTCATCACCGCTTGCGCAAAATTCGGCGCATCGTCGAGGATGATGTGCGCGGACTTCCCGCCCAACTCCAGGAAGATGCGCTTCAAAGTCGACGCGCCCTTTTCCATGATGCGCTTGCCGGTCATGGTGGAACCGGTAAAGGAAATCAGGTCCACGCGGGGATCCGTCACCAGCATTTCGCCCGCTGTGGCGGGGTCGCTCGAGGTAATGACGTTGAACACACCCGCGGGGAAACCCGCTTCGGCGGCCAACTCGCCCATGATGTAGGCCATGGCCGGAGTATCCGGGGCCGCCTTGAGAATGATCGTGCAGCCGGCGAGCAGCCCCGCCACCACCTTGCCGATGTTGACGTACAGCGGCACGTTCCAGGGGGTGATCGCACCGACGACCCCCAGGGGCATGTGCACCACGGTTCTTTTGGTGTCGAAGCCATATTCGCGGCGAATCCCGCGATCTTCTTCCCAGGTCACGTGCGGGAAACTCTCGAGCAGCCCGTCCATGCCATTGAGTGCGCCATCCACCTGCGCACGGGAGGCGGCACCCACGGCGGAGCCGGCTTCCAGCCGCGCGATCTGCACGAGCCGTGCGCGATTGGCCACCAAGAGGTCCCGGTATTTCTTCATCAACGCCAAACGATAATCGTGGCGAGTCGACCAGTCGGTGGTGTCGAACGCGCGGCGTGCGGCGGCGATGGCTTCGTTTATGTCGTCCACCGAGGCGTCCGCGGCCTTACCCACCGCCTCACCGGTCCACGGACCGATGTTGTCGTAAGTCTTGTCGCCGCTGGCTCGGCGCAGCTTGCCATCGATGTACAACTTGGATTCTGGAAGCATTTCCATGAGGTTCAACCTTATTTGCGGGCCTGCAGACGGACCGTCGGCATGGCGATATCAGGGGGGAGATCCAACAATGCGCGGAAAACGTTTGTCACTGAATCAAAATGCGAGATGGGCCGCTCGCGCAAATTCAGGCCGACGGCCATGGTCGCTTTCCCAAACGCCATGGCGGCGGCGGGATCGACGTTCCATACCTTGCCCTCTTCGAACATCTGTCCCGCCCGAACACTCGTGACGCGAATGCCGCTCGGCTCCAGTTCGTGGTGAAGGCCTTCGGAAAATCGTTCCAAGCCCGCTTTTGAACTTTGATAAACCACCAAATGCGGAAACACCATGCCAACCGACTCGCTGCTCACGTTGATGATATGACCGCCTCTGTTCAGCAGCGGAATCGCTGCGCGCGCGCAGAGCATGGGCCCCGTTAGATTGGTCGCGATGGCTTCGAGCAGCTGCGAGTCGCTGGCCTCGGCGATCAGGAAGGGTTGGAACACGGCGGCGTTGTTGATCAGCACATCGATGCGCGCATGGCGCACGGCAATGGCGGCAAACGCGGTTCGAACCGAGTCCGGAGATCCGACGTCGCAAGCGATGGCCATGGCGCGCTCGCCGATTTCGGCCGCGGCCGCCTCGACCTTTGCAAAAGTGCGCCCCAACAGCACGACACTTTCCCCGTCCGCGGCAAAGCGGCGGGCGAGTGCTCGGCCCAGACCGACTCCCGCACCCGTGATGACAATAACCTTGGACAAACCCCCTCCCAGCGCCGCCGGCGCGCGCCCTGTCAAGAATAAGTTATCAGCCAGACCGACCCTCCGGCCCTATCCCGCCATTGTGAGCGAGGAGCGCTTCCCAGACAACACTGATGTCTACGGTGAGGTGGCCGCAATTGTCCCAGCGGGCCATTCTCGGGACTTTGACTGTTTGGCCGGCCACACTATGCTACCGTCAGCGAACCATTAGAGGAAACGACAATGCCCCAGGCATACATCATCGACGCGGTGCGCACACCGCGTGCAATCGGCAAGCCGGATAAGGGTGCCTATGCAAACATGCACCCCCAGCATTTGGCGGCCACCATGCTCAAAGCGCTACAGCAACGCAACTCGCTCGAGACGGCCGACGTCGATGACGTGATTTGGGGGACCAGCGCTCAAAAGGGCTTACAGGGCGGAGATATGGGCCGCATGGCGGCCCTCGATGCCGGCTTCAACGTCACTGTGAGCGGCGTCACCCTCGATCGTTTCTGCGGCAGCGGCATAACGGCCGCCAATTTCGCGGCGGCGAGCCTCATATCCGGCATGGAGGATGTCGTCATCGCGGGCGGTACCGAGATGATGTCGATAATCACGACGGTCGGTCAGCGGGAACGCGAGGCCGGCTTTCCGTCGCTCGGACTCGGCACCGGCAATGTCCGGTTGCAGGAGCGGCATCCGCAGTCCAATCAAGGCGTATGCGCCGATGCGATTGCCTCGATGGAGGGCATCGGCCGCGAGACCTTGGATGCGTTCGGATTGGAGAGCCAGCGCCGCGCCGCGCGAGCGATCCAAAACGGCTGGTTCGAGCGATCCATCGTTCCGGTGATCGCCGATGATGGTCAGGTCATCCTGGCGCGCGACGAATATCCACGCCCGCAGACCACCGCCGAAGGTCTCGCCGCCCTCCGCCCGAGCTTCGCCCAGATCGCCGATATGCCGGCCGATCGAAACGGCACGACTTATCGCCAGCTCATCAATCGGCGTTACCCCGAGCTCAAGATCGAGCACTTCCATCACGCCGGCACTTCATCCGGGGTCGTCGATGGCGCGGCCGCGTTGCTCATGGCCTCGGACAAGTACGCCCGCGCTCACAATCTGAAACCGCGCGCTCGCGTCGTCGCCATGGCCAACATGGGAGGCGACCCCACGCTCATGCTGAACGCGCCGGTGCCGGCAGCCCGCAAGGTCCTGGCCAAGGCTGGTTTGACGGCGCGGGACATCGACCTATGGGAAGTCAACGAGGCGTTTGCGGTCGTCGTGGAAAAGTTCATCCGCGATCTTGGCCTCGACCGAGAGCGCGTCAACGCCAACGGCGGTGCCATCGCCATGGGGCATCCTATCGGCGCCACCGGAGCGGTGCTCATCGGCACCGTATTGGATGAACTCGAACGTCGCGATTTGCGCCGTGGCCTCGTTACCATGTGCGCAGCGGGCGGTATGGCGCCCGCTATTATCATCGAGCGGGTGTGAGGACATGGCCGTGTCGTCACACGGCCGTATATTTCATCAACTCTTGGCGCATCAAGTTTTGGCGCGTTTTGTTTTCGAGGTCTTTGAATCGAGATCGGGGTATTTTTCGGGCCGCAAACTGCCGTGCAAGCTCATGCGAATGACTTCCCGCGAAAAGCGCTCGGCCATGGCCTGGCGCTCCTTCGCGGTGCGGGCATGTGCACGTGCCCATACCGGCCACAAGAAACATCCGGCGAGCGTAATGACCGACGACACCTCGGTATCGATGCCCGGCTGGGCATATTCCGTTTTGGAAAACTTCTTGAGATTGGTCTCGTATTGCCGCCAGAACGGGTCGCTGGCGGGGCGTTTCGAGCCCAACAGCTCAAATAGCCAGATCCGGCCGAGTTCGGGATTTTCCATGGCAAAGTTCGCCAGGTGCTGGATGATCCCCTCGACGCTGATGTGCTCCACGGACTGATCGGGGGTGACTTCCGGATCGCCAAAAGTGGACTGATAAAGCTTTTCGCTGACCCAAGCGACGGTCGCTTCCAGCAGCTCCTCACGCGTCTTGAAATGCTGATATGCCGTTCCGCGGTTGACACCCGCCCGTTGCGCAACCTGCGCGACGCTCAACCCCTCCTTCCCATCCCGTGCCAAGACTTCGCGCGCCGCTTCCAGAATCGCCTCCCGGGTACCCTCTGGATCCCGTTTCGCGCGAACTTTCTTCAATCCCGTCGGCTGCTTCGCCATCCCATTGCCTCGATGTCTTGTCCCCAGGTGCCCCATAATACTCGATTCGCGAGTCACACGCCTTGCCGCTGGGCGGGATTGCCGGTGTCCCGGATAGCGGTGGAAAATAGGCTGTTGTCGGCGCGCCAGTCGAGCCGCACCTTGCGCTCCGCCAGTAACCAGCTCCCGGCTGTTTTACGGAAAACATCGAGATACTGCCCACAATGATCCGGGCCGATGTTGGTGTAAGCCACCCAATAGGTTCGCGCCTTGGCGGTCTGCGGCGACGTCAGCTCGACCAAACTAGTGGATAGATGATGCCGTACGAAGGCGGGTGCCGACTTGCCTATCCCGCCATTATTCCAGGCTGCGATCCACCGGCGTATTGCCGGTCGGCCCTCGTGGCGAAACGCATCCGAGTCCTCGACCCCTTCCGAGGCGAGAACAGCGTCCTCGGTGAAGACGGCAGCGAAGTCATCCACGCGAAGACGGTCACCGGCCATGGTGTAGCGTGCCATCGTGTCGCGTATGGCCTCGCGGGCCAGCAGCTCATCCAGATTCATAAAGCCTTGCCCGAGTAGCCGGGTCCAGCCGTGCCGGTCCATCGAGCTGCACCGCGCAGCTATTGAGCGCCATCGCCAGAGTTTCATAACAACCGACGATGAAAATCAGCTCCAGCAGTTGCTGCTCGTCGAAAGTCCGAGACAGTGCCGTCCAGGTGTCCGCGCTGATGCACGCATCGGCTTTCAACTCATCGACGGCACGCAAAAGGTGCGCATCGTGCACGCTCAACCCCGAAGCGCCGGGGCCGGCTTGTATGCGTTCGATGTCCACATCGACGAGTCCCGCGCGCCGCCCTATCGCGACATGCGCCAAATATTCGTACTCCGCGTGTCGCAGCCACGCAATGCGCAAAATCAAGATTTCGCGGTCTCGTGCGGTCAGCTTGCTGGAATAGAAAAAATGCGCATTGAAGGTGAGGAACGCCTTCGCCAACGGCGCATGACGCAATTGGGTGCAAATCATATTGGTACCCAAGATCGGAGCGCCGGCCTGCCAACCTTTGAGTACATTGTCTCGGCCGTGCGGCAGCATGCTCATGGCGTCATTGGACTCCGCATCCCAGTCGGGAGGTAGCAGGGGCGCGATTCTCGCGACTGGCTCATCCATAGCGAAACATCCTTAAGTTTGAGGGGTACACTTTGCGACGCCGCGTCGAGATATTGCGGAATATCCTGCGCGCAGCGCTCCGCCGACTAACTTAAGCTAACTTCTGCGCAAAAGCATCATCGTTGACTAGTGAGGAATGGTCGGCTAAATTCCGAAGCGTCCGCGCCTCACCCAGATGCGTATTCATCCTATTGGCATATTTCAGCCTTGACCACGTGCCCGCGGGGCATGATGGAACGCCGCCAATACCTACTTGACATCATCGGAGTCGAATATGTTTAGAGCAATCTTGATTGACAAGCAGGAAGGAGCACAGTCGGTCAAAGTCGTCGAATTGGAGGACTCGCAGCTACCCGAGGCGCCGGTCACCGTGCGAGTCGAGTATTCGACCGTCAATTACAAGGACGGCCTGGCGATTACCGGCAAGTCGCCGGTGGTGCGCAAGTTTCCAATGGTGCCCGGCATCGATCTGGCAGGTATTGTCGAGGCGTCGACGAGTGACGCATGGCGGCCCGGTGACCGCGTGGTACTGAACGGCTGGGGCGTGGGCGAGGGCCATTGGGGCGGATTTGCGCAAAAAGCGCGCGTCAAGGCGGAGTGGCTGCAGCGCGTGCACGACACTTTCACCACGCGCCAGGCCATGGCCATCGGTACCGCCGGCTACACAGCAAGCTTATGCGTGGATGCGCTGGTTCGACAGGGACTGTCGCCCGACCAGGGGGATGTCTTGGTAACCGGCGCCTCAGGAGGCGTGGGCAGCGTCGCCATCGCCCTGCTCGCCGCCGCCGGCTTCAAGGTCACCGCATCGACCGGCAAGGCCGCCGAAGCTGATTACTTGAAGTCCCTCGGTGCCAGCAACATCATCGACCGCAACGAACTGGCGCAACCCGGGAAGCCCATGCAAAAGGAGCGCTGGGCCGGTGTGGTCGATTCGGTGGGGAGCCACACGCTCGCGAACGCCTGCGCGCAGACCAAGTATCGCGGGCTCGTCACGGCGTGCGGACTAGCCCAAGGGATGGACTTTCCGGCAAGCGTCGCGCCGTTCATTCTGCGCGGCGTTTCCTTGTTGGGTATCGACAGCGTCATGGCGCCGCAGGGACCTCGGCAGCTCGCCTGGGAGCGTCTCGCAAAGGACCTGAAACCCGCGGCGCTCGATAGCATCAGCAAGACCGTCGGACTGGCGGGCGCGATCGGTGCGGCTCAGGAGATCGTCGCCGGGACCATTCGCGGCCGAGTGATAGTCGATGTGAATGCCTGAGGCGCCGGTCCAATGAGCGTAGTCGCGATCTCGGGTGGGGTGGGCGGTGCCAAGCTCGCCTTGGGCTTGGATCGCAGCCTCCCTGCAGGAGAATTGACCGTTCTGGTGAACACCGGGGATGATTTCGATCATCTCGGCCTTAAGATATGTCCGGACATCGACACCGTTCTTTACACCCTCGCGGACCTGGCGGATCCCGCGCAGGGTTGGGGGCGGCGCAATGAAACCTGGACCCTCAT
>Ga0302314_10005308_pt1 | contig 23511 bp, 22 predicted proteins | sample III_Palsa_N2_3_FD_200533 | JGI IMG/M metagenome (GOLD analysis project Ga0302314, IMG submission 200533) | Peat permafrost microbial communities from Stordalen Mire near Abisko, Sweden - III_Palsa_N2_3 | ecosystem: Environmental > Terrestrial > Soil > Palsa > Peat permafrost | place: Sweden... | reverse complement strand
GTTGCACCGTATCGCTGTTTGCTTCCAGCTGATCGCTGCCGTATTCCAATTGATAATCCACCGTCATGACCGGCGGCGGCAGCTTGCCCGGTTTGCGCAGCGGCACAAAGCCGGCGCGCAGCTTTTGCGCGAGTGCCACGCCGAAGATGAAGCCACGCGCCTCGATGCCGCAGACGATCTGCACGTGCTGATCCCGCCATGGCTCGGCCAGCGCATCGATGCAGTCTGCAAAAGCTTCGGCATCGGCCAGTAGCGGCGTGACGTCGCGAAAGGTGATGCCGGGTTTGGGGAAATCGACAACAGCACGGATCAACGGGGCAAATTTTTTCACGGCAGCTTTCTCATCAACGCAGGCCGTCGGCTCTGCCGGATATTCAGACATTAAAGGCGAAGGGTTGCGCTCAGCAGAAGGCGGCCAGCGGATCGTCCGGCACGTCGCCCTGTTCCTTCATCGCCAGCCGCGCCTCGGTGAGCTGCGCTTCCACCGCTTGAACGATGCTGCTGGCGGCCGGCAGACTCGATTCGGGCACCATTACGGCGATGTAATCCATCGCCGGCAATTGGCCGACAGCGCCGGTGAGGTATTCGCCGGCGATGAACGCAGGAATGCTTTCCGCCTCCAGCGCATCCTTCACCAGATGGGCGTCAAACAGGTTGGCGGCACGATATATGGTCTGCATGCCCAGCAAGCTAACCCTCGTGCGGTCGATCGGCAAGCGATGCCTCGATTCCCCTGCACAACGGCAGTTTCCTGCGCCCGGCAGCGGTGACAGGGTAAACTGATGCGTTTCCGCTACTGCCTACGAGTTTTGCACGATGTCGACCGAAAACCTTACCGTCGAACCTGTCATTCCGGCCGCGTCAAACGGGCAGCAGGTCGTGCAGCAGAATTTCATCCGGCAGATCGTGCGCGATGACCTCAACTCGGGCAAGCACCGCGCCATCCACACGCGCTTTCCGCCAGAACCGAACGGCTACCTGCATATCGGCCATGCCAAGGCGATCTGCCTGAATTTCGGCATCGCTGGCGAATTCAAGGGATGGTGCAATCTTCGTCTGGACGACACCAACCCCGGCAAGGAAGACCCGGAGTTTGTCGAAGGCATCAAGGACGATGTGCGCTGGCTGGGCTTCGAATGGCACGACTTGCGCCACGCCTCGGATTACTTCGAGGTGATGTACCGCTCGGCACTGAAACTGGTCGAAGATGGCAACGCCTACGTCGACGACCTCAACGCCGAGGAGATGCGCGAGTACCGCGGCACGCTGACGACCGCCGGGCGCAATTCACCGCACCGCGCGCGCAGCGTGGAAGAGAATCTGGATCTTTTCCGCCGCATGCGCGCCGGCGAATTTACCGATGGCAGCAAGACGCTGCGCGCGAAGATCGACATGGCCTCCGGCAACATGAACATGCGCGACCCGGCGATCTACCGCATCCGCAAGGTTACCCATCAGAACACCGGCGACGCGTGGCCGATCTACCCGATGTACGACTACGCGCACTGCCTGTCCGACGCGCTGGAAGGCATCACGCATTCGTTGTGCACGCTGGAGTTCGAAGATCACCGGCCGCTGTACGACTGGTTCGTCGACAAGGTCGATCTGCCGAATCATCCCGAGTTGTGGAAGTCGCTGCTCGACGCCGGTGTGCGCACGCACCCGGCCAAGCCGCGACAGATCGAGTTCTCGCGCCTCAACCTCAGCTACTGCGTCACCAGCAAGCGCAAGCTGGCCCAGCTGGTCGCCGAAAACTTTGTCGACGGCTGGGACGACCCACGCATGAATACGCTGCGCGGCCTGCGTCGCCGCGGGTTTACACCGGCCGGCCTGCGTCTTTTCATCGAGCGCGTCGGCGTGAGCAAGCAGAACAGCGTGATTGACTACGCGATCGTGGAGAACTGCGTCCGTGAAGATCTCGACGTCACCGCCGCACGGCGCATGGCGGTGCTCGATCCACTCAAGCTGGTGATTACCAACCTGCCCTCGGATCACGAAGAAACGCTGCATTTCGCCAATCATCCCAAGGACGAAAGCTTCGGTCAGCGCGAGGTGCAGTTTGCGCCGGAGCTGTGGATCGAGCGCGAGGATTTCGCCGAGATTCCGCCGAAGGGCTTTCATCGCCTCAAGCCGGAGGGCGAGGTTCGTCTGCGCGGCGTCGGCATCATCAAGTGCGAACAGATGATCAAGGATGCCGACGGCAACGTGATCGAGCTGCGCTGCACGCTGGATCCGGAGACTCGTCACGGCATGCCGGGCGCCGACCGCAAGGTGAAAGGCACGATCCATTGGGTCAGCGCGAAGCACGCCGTCGCGACCGAAGTGCGTCTGTACGACCGCCAGTTCAACGTGTCTGCGCCGGAAAACGAAGAAGACGGCAAAACCTGGCTGGAACACATCAACCCGCAGGCCAAGCGCGTAGTGCAGGCGTGGCTGGAACCTGCCGCGGCGAACGTTGCGCCGGAACAGCGCTTCCAGTTTGAGCGGCTGGGCTATTTTGTCGCCGACCGTGTGGATCACCAGCCCGCAAAACCGGTGTTCAACCGCACTGTCACATTGCGTGACACCTGGGCGAGGCAAGCTGGCCAGTAGAACGGAGGGAACGCGATGCTGCCGCTGCAGATTCACCTGACCTTGCCGCCGTGGATGGGCGATATTGCCGATATCGGACGGCCTTACATGAGTGACGAGGAACGCGTCGGCCTGGCGGTCGAGCTGTCGCGTCGCAATGTCGCCGAACAAAGCGGAGGACCGTTCGGCGCAGCGGTATTTGATGCCTCGAACGGACGTCTGATTGCCATTGGCGTGAATCGCGTCGTGCCACAAAGCTGCTCGGTCGCGCACGCCGAAATCATGGCGCTGATGGTCGCGCAGCAGCGCATGGCGCAACACCGCTTGAACGAGAACGGCAATCGCTATGTGCTGGCTACCAGCGCGCAACCGTGTTGCCAGTGCTATGGCGCCACGGTGTGGGCCGGCATCGACGAGTTGTTGATTGGCGCGCGCGCCGAAGACGTCGAGGAACTTACCGAGTTCGACGAAGGCCCGCTGCCGAGCGACTGGATCGGCGAACTGGAATGTCGTGGCATCACTGTACGCCGCGACATTCTGCGCGATCAGGCGCGCGCCGTACTGGCCGACTACGGCGCCATCGGTGCGGTCTATTGAAGCGCCTGCGCGCCTCGCTGCCGCTGATCCTGCTGATCCTGGCCGGCATCGTGCTGTTTGCCTCCGGCGCATTCGATCGATTTACGCCGCAGCAGCTTGTCGCACACCAGACTCAGATTCATGCACATATCGCTGCGCATCCATGGCTGACCCGATTGGTCTTCATCGGTGTGCTGACGCTGACGACGTGCACCGGCATCCCCGGCACGATCATCGTGATCCTTGCTGGTGGCTTTGCGTTTGGCGTGGTCGAGGGCACGTTGTGCTCATCGTTGGCGCTGACGCTGGGCTCGCTGATTCTCTACCTGGCCAGCCGCTACGCCTTTGGTGCCGGCAGCCGCAAGCCGCCGGTCATCGTGGCGAAACTGCATCACGGTTTCGAGCGTCACCCGGTGAGTTACACGCTGTTCCTGCGCTTTCTGCCGATCCTGCCGTTTGGTGCGGTCACCGTAGGGCTGGCGTGGCTGCGCTGCCCACTGTGGTTGTTCATCGGTGCGACCTGGCTAGGCGGCACGATCACGCTGATTTTCGAAACGTCGATCGGCGCCGGCATCGGCACTGTGCTCAGTCAAAGCACCCGTTTCAGCATGGATCTTTTCATGCACCGCGAAGTACTGCTGCCGTCGGGCGCACTTGCCGTACTGGCCCTGCTTCCATTGCTGATCGAGCGAGTCACCAGACGCTGGCGGCCACCGGTCAAGCGCGTCGATTAACTGCCGATCGGCCTATCCCCGGCCGTGACAGTGCTTCTCTTGCGCAAAAAAAGCGCCCGATGGGCGCTTCGAAATTCTGGTGGGTCGTCCGGGATTCGAACCCGGGACCAATAGATTAAAAGTCTACTGCTCTACCAACTGAGCTAACGACCCAACGAACAAAAGCCAGCCCGCAATTTTACGTGCTGGACGTCAGCGGCACAAGCAAACCCATCACGCGTAGCGGGTCGGATCCGGCAAACCTGCCTCATGAAACCCTTGAGCACGCAAGCGGCAGGCGTCGCAGTGGCCGCAGCCGCGGCCTTCGTCGTCGGCGTTGTAGCAACTGACCGTCTCGGAAAAATCGATGTTGAGGCGCTGCCCTTCGCGCGCAATATCGGCCTTGCCCATACGCATCAGCGGTGCATGAATGCGGATGCCGGCACCTTCGACGCCGGCCTTGGTGGCCACGTTCGCCAGTGTTTCGAAGGCATCGATAAAGGCCGGGCGGCAATCCGGATAGCCGGAATAATCCACTGCATTGACGCCGCACCAGATATCACTGGAGCCCAACACCTCAGCCCAGCCAAGTGCGATCGACAGCATGATGGTGTTGCGCGCGGGCACGTAGGTCACCGGAATGTCACTGCTCTCGGCGGCATCAAGCGGCACATCGATATCCGCCGTGAGGGCGGACCCACCGATGCTGCGCAGGTCGATGGTTACCGTCTTGTGTTCGACCGCACCCAGCATGGTCGACACGCGGACTGACGCCGCCAATTCGGAGCTGTGGCGCTGGCCGTAGGCTACGCTCAAGGCATGCACCTGATAGCCCTGCTCACGGGCCAGCGCGATGGTAACGGCCGAATCCATGCCGCCGGAAACCAGCACAACGGCCTTACGTAATGATTTTACTGTCATGAGAAATTCCACACGGGGTTGACCGGTCACCGGCCACGAACGCTACCGGCTACACAGGCCGGCGCGCGGGTTTTCTTGTCGCTTGCGGCAATATGGTCCTCATTTCCCGGCAGCGTCGTTCCAAAGCAACTTGTGCAACTGCATTTGAAAGCGCACCGGCAATTTGTCTTCGATGATCCACTCGGCCAGCTCGCGCGGCTGCACGGCGCCATGCACCGGCGAGAAAAGCACCATGCAGCGCTGCGCGAGCGTATGCTCGAGCAGCATCGCACGTGACCATTCGTAATCGGCACGGCTGGCGATCACGATCTTGATCTGGTCGTGCGGCAACAAATGATCGAGGTTAGACCAGAGATTGCGCGCACTCTCACCGGAATCGGGCGCCTTCAAATCCATCACCTTGTGGACGCGCGGGTCGACCGGCGCCACGTCAATGGCACCAGACGTTTCCAGCGACACGTCGTAACCGGCATCGCAGAGTTTGCGCAACAGGATCAGGCAGCGCTTCTGCGACAACGGCTCACCACCAGTGACACATACGTGCTTGACGCCGTGCCTAGCGACCTCGGCAAGAATGTCGTCGATCGCATGCCAGTCGCCGCCGTAAAACGAATATTCGGTGTCGCACCAGACGCAGCGCAACGGGCAGCCGGTCAGACGAACAAATACCGTGCGCCAGCCGATCGCATCGGCCTCGCCCTGAATCGAGTGGAAAATCTCGGTGATACGCAGCCGTTCGGTGGCCGCTGCGGTGGGGACCGCGCCAGCGCTGTCGCTACTCACAGGCAAAACCTCAGTTGGCCGACGACTGCTGAATCTGACGCAGCCGTTCCTTGGCAAGGCTGGCAGCCTTGGAACCCGGATACTTGGCACCCACCGAGGTCAGCGTTGAAGTGGCCTGCGGCAACTGCTTCAGTTCAAGCTGGCAGTAACCGAGCTTGAGCAAGGCATCGGGCGCCTTTTCGCTCTGCGGAAACTGGGTCAGCAGATGCTGGAAGGCTTCGACCGCAACCGGATAGTTCATCGTGGCGTAGTACGACTCACCCAGCCAGTAAAAGGCATTCGGCGTAAGCGTATCGTTGGGATATTTCTGGATGAAGCCGCGAAAATCCCTCGAGGCCGTCACATAGTCGCCTGCACGAATTGCCTTGAAGGCAACCTCGTAAGCGGCGGCGGCCGTCGGATCAGCCGTTGCACTGCCGGCTCCTGCCGCACTGGGCGGAGCACTTGCTGCAGCAGCGGGGGGTGCCGCCGGATTGTTCTGTGGTGGAGATGCCGGCGCTGGATTGCCCGTTGGCGGCTTGGGAGCTGCCGTGCCAGCGGAGCCGCTTTCAAGGCGGCCAAGCCGGGCATCGATATCGCCGTACTGAGCCTTGTTCTTGTCGTCGAGCTGCTGCAGGCTGTGCTGCAGTTCCTCGATCTGACCCTGTAGCTGCTGCACCTGGGCTTGCAGTTGTTGCATCTGGTTGACCATGCCGATACCGCCCTGGTCCTTGTTCTGCGCCTGCTGCTCCAGTTGCGTGACACGATCGGCAAGACTCAGACGCGAATCCTGCGCTGTTACTGCCGCCGAAAAAAACATGGCGGACGCAATTGCGCCCGCCATGCTGATTCTGGCCATAAAACTGTTAGCCAGTGGCTTCTTCATACGTGTTGCTTACTCGGCGGTGTAAACGATCTCGACGCGACGATTCTTGCTCCAGCAATCCTCGTTGTGCTCGCGGCAGACCGGCTTCTCTTTGCCGTTGCTGATCACATTGATCTGGCTGGCCGAACCACCGGCTGCCGTCAGCGCGTCGGAAACGGTCTTGCCACGACGCTCGCCGAGGCCCAGGTTGTACTCACGCGTGCCGCGCTCGTCGGTGTTGCCTTCCAGGCGCATTTGCGAGGTCGGACGATCCTGCAGGTACTTCGCGTGGCAAGCCACGATCTGCTGGAATTCCGGCTTGATTTCGGTCTGGTTGAAATCGAAGTACACAACGCGCTGGCGCAGGCAGGCGTCGGTCTCGAGGTCGCCCTGGTGATACTTGCCAGCGCCGTTGTCGGGCTGTGTCATGGCGCTATTGTCGACGGGAGCCGGCTCAGCGGTCGGCTTGACGGCCTTCTTGGAGCAGGCGGCCGCGCTGACGCACAGCAGGGCGACCAAGGCGATTCGTGCGGTCTTATTCATGGTGACATTCCTTAACGGTTGAGTTTCCGACAAACGATGACGATTGGGTAACGGGACAGCGACGCCGGTGGACCGGCTGTTATTTTGACACTACTGTAAGTGTGATTGTGCATCATTTTGCACAAACGCACATAATGGCCACGACACAGCCAAGTATCGCGACCAAAAACCAAATAGCATGCCAGCGCCCTTCGACCTCATCCCTGGATGTGATGCCGGCGCGTGATCGCAGCCGGCATCATTCAAAGATCAACGCTCGCGGTACGGACCCCATGAAGGTTCACGCACATCGCCGTCTGACAACACCAGCCGCTGACGGACATTGCCATCGGCCGATACCGAATACAGCACACCACGAGGGCCCTCGGTCGCGGCGTACAGCAGCATGCTGGCATTCGGAGCAAAGCTCGGGGACTCATCGTAGGGGCCAGGCGATACAAACCGCACTTGTCCACCAAGACTCTGGTCCATGATGGCGATACGATACACGTTACCGTTGCCCTGCACCATCGCGATCTGCTTGCCGTCGTAGCCCACCGAAACGTTCTGATTGTTCTGACCCTGGAAGCTGATTCGCGTGGCCGTACCGCCGCTTGCTGGCGTCTGATAAATCTGCGGCCGACCCGAGCGATCAGAGGTGAAGTAGATGCTCTGGCCATCCGGCGCCCAGACTGGCTGGGTATTGATAGCCAGGTTGTTCGACGTGATCCGGGTTTCCTGCCGGCTGGCCATGTCCAGCACGTAGATGTTCAAGTTGCCGGAGAACGAGAGCGCGACGGCCAGTTTGCTGCCATCCGGTGACCATGCCGGCGCACCATTGATGCCCTTGGGGTGCGATTCCACCAGCTGGCGCGAGCCCGTGGTGATGTCCTGCACATAGATGTTCGAATTGCCGCTTTCGAACGAGACATAGGCGATCTTCTTGCCGTCCGGCGACCACGACGGCGAGAGCAGAGACTCTTTCGAACGGGCAACGACCTGCGGATTGAAACCGTCCGAATCGGCGACCAGCAGTGAGTAGCTCGTATTGTTGCCGAGACCGACGGCCGTTATGTAGGCAATACGGGTCCAGAAGGCACCGCGTACGCCGGTGATCTTCTGGTAGATCGCATCGGCAATCTGGTGCGCCACGTTGCGCAGGTCGCCCACGGGCGACGGCTGCATCGCCTGGGAAAGCAGGCTCTGCTGCTTGTTCACATCCCACAGTTCGTATTCGACCTGCACCATGCCGTTGCCTGCATCCTTGATACGACCGACCACGATGTAGTCCTGCTTGAGCAGACGCCAGGTGTCGAACTTGATATCCGAGCCTTGCGACGGCAGCTCGACGATGCTGGCCTTGTCCAGCGCGCGGAACTTGCCGGAACGGTTGAAATCATTGTGAATGACATCGGCCACATCCGTTGGCGGTTGCGATCCACCCTGCAGGGCGAAAGGCACGACCGTAATCGGCGTAGCGGTTTTTACACCGCCAACAATGTCGATTTTGAGAGATTGCTGAGCGTGAGCAGAGGTGGCGAAGATCGCCACGAAGGCCAGCAGGATGAAGGCGAAGCGTGAGTTGAGTGTGCGCATGGGCTTGATCATTGCGGCCTGAAGGTGAAGGTAAGGTTGCGACGGAATACGCTTTCGAAGCCTTTGTAAGGCAACGTCTTGGTACGAAGGACCGCATTTTCCACCGATCGTTTGCCCGCGTCGTCGTAAGGGCAGTTGGCCGCAGCAGTGGCGCTGATCACGTCGCCGCCCGGCGATTGCACAATATTCACGTCGCACGGCGCTGCCGTGATGTTATCCGGCCGCAACCAATTTGGCGTGACCGCATTCTGAATGGCAGCCGCGTACGCACTGCTCAGGTCAGTGTGGTCGCTGTTGTTGCCGCTCTGCAACTGGTCGGCCTTGGGCAGGTCCGGCTGGCTCTGGTCGCTGGCGTTGGCCAGATCCTCTTTCTGTTGTGCGGCCTGCTTGCTGAGACTTTTGGTCTGGTTGGCTGCCGCGTCCATCTTGCGGAACAGCTCATCGACCTTCTTTTGTTCTTCCTGCTTTTTCTTCACCGCCTGGGCGTCGATCTCCGACTGGCGCTGCTGCTCCTTCTCTTCCTGCAGCTTCTTGGCGTCGTCGGCCTTTTGCAGAGCGTCCTCAACCACCTTTTCCTGATCCACCGTATCCGGATGTTCCGGCGGCGGCGGCAAGGTCTTGATCTTGGGCTCGTCCGGCTTGGGCGGAGTCGGGGGCGGTGGTGGCGTGGTCGGCGGAGGCGGCACGGCATCCGGAACCGGCTTGGTCTTTACCGTCTTGGGCGGCGGGCTGCCGGTCGGGCCGATCAACACGGCTTGTATCACCTGCCCCTGCAGATTCAACGGCGGCGTACAGGTGATCGGGTTCATCCACGCGGGCAGGCCCAGCGTGTTGATAAAGTTTTCGAAGCTCGAGCACGGCAGCGTCGCGAGGAACAGAAACGCCACGATACCGACGTGCAGGATGGCGGAAAGTATGACCGCCTTCGGCGTGCCCTTACTTTCGTCCATTCGTCCCGCCCGACCCCGGCTGGCTCATAAGACCGATCTTGGTAATGCCGGCCTGCTGCAAAATCGGCAGGATGACGTAGACCTTGCCGTACACGGCGTTCTTGTCGCCGGCGAGAATGACCTGCAGATCAGGATCGGCCTGCTGGAACGCCGTGACCTTGGTAGTGAACTCTTCGACGCTGACCGGATCAGCCTTGGCGTCACCTACCTTGAGGTAAATCTGCCCACCTTGATCGACCGAGACCACCAGCGGGTCTTTGATGTCCTTGAGCGACTTGGCCGTGCTGTTGGGTAACTGCACTTGCACGCCGAGACTTTTCATCATCGGCGTGGTGACCATAAAGATGATCAGCAGCACCAGCATCACGTCGATATAGGGAACGACGTTGATCTCGGACTTGAGCTTGTAGCGTTTGCGACGCTGGGAAATGGCCATGGGTACTGCTCCGCTCAGGCCACGTCGTCGGTCTGGATCTGCCGCTGCAGCACGGAGGAGAATTCTTCCTGGAACACTTCGTAATGCGAGGCCACGCGCTCGACCTTGGTCGCAAAGCGGTTGTACGCCCATTGCGCCGGGATGGCGGCAAACAAGCCCATCGCGGTGGCGATCAGCGCCTCGGAGATGTGCGGCGCGACCACGGCGATGGTCACGTCCTTCATTTCACCCAGGCCCTGGAAGGCGCCCATGATGCCCCACACCGTGCCGAACAGGCCGACGTAGGGGCTGATCGAACCGACGTTGGCGAGGAATTCCAGATTGCGCTCCAGCAGGCCGATCTCTTTGGTGCCGGTGACGCGCATGGCGCGCTCGGAACTCTCGACCACGCTGCGAACGTCTTGTGTCTTGCGCTGGCGCTGGCGTGCGAATTCGCGGAAGCCCGACTCGAAGATGTTCTCGATACCACCGGCACCACCGCGGTTGCTCACCTCACGGAACAGCTGCGCCAGATCGCCGCCCGACCAAAAGCGCTCCTCGAAGGCCTCGGCATTTTCTATCGCCGCCTTGGTTTGCGTGTGCTTGCGGATGATGATCACCCACGACATGAAGGAAAACACCGCCAGCACCAGCAGCACCAGTTGTACCGGTATGCTGGAATCGGAGATCAGCGAAAAAATATTCAGTCCACCGTTCATTGCTTGAAGGTTCTCCGCCGGTTGGCTTGATTGAGGTAAATCTTGGGTTATCTGGCATTGCCCCGGTTTGATCAAACATTTTGATCAAACCAGTTTTAATCAGCCTGTTCGAAACACATCGGTGTCGAACAGGCGTTACGCATCAGCTTCCGAACTTGCAAAACAGAGCACGGTACAGAATTTATGTGGGCAAACCTGCAGGAAAAAGATCCGCCGGAATCTGCGCCGGGCGCATACGCTCGAGATCGACGCACGCAGCCCTGACCGTGGCACGAATCAGACAAATGCCGTCCGCCCGCAGCACCGTCTGCGCGAACAGGATACTGGCTGCACGCCGTTCTTTGACGTCCACCGTGACCGATAGTTCATCATCCAGCAGGGCGGGCTTGACGAAATCGATCTGCATGTCCTTCACCATGAAAGCCAGGCCGGTGTTCTGCCGGAGCACCGACTGGTCGATGCCGATGGCCCGCAACCACTCGCTGCGGGCACGCTCCAGAAAGCGCAGATAGCTGGCGTGATAGACCACGCCGCCGGCATCAGTATCTTCCCAGTACACGCGTACCGACCAACGAAACGGCAGCAAGGTCTCAGACATCGCCGGCGTCCGCCTGAAAAAGGTCGGTCGGATGCACCGCACGCGGCGGCGGCGCCAGGCCAAGATGGCGCCACCCTTTGGCGCTCACCATCCGACCCCGCGCGGTGCGGATGAGGTAACCCTGCTGGATCAGATACGGTTCGACCACGTCCTCCAGCGTGCCGCGATCCTCGCTCAGCGCCGCGGCCAGCGACTCCACGCCGACCGGGCCGCCGTCAAAATTCTCGACGATCAGGCTGAGCAGGCGGCGATCCAGTTCGTCAAAACCCTCCGGGTCGATCTTCAACATGTCCAGCGCCGCTTTCGCCGCTGCCAGGGTTATCTCGCCTTCCGCACGCACTTCGGCGTAGTCACGCACGCGGCGCAACAGGCGGTTGGCGATACGTGGCGTACCGCGCGAGCGACGCGCGATTTCGGTGGCACCTTCGGGCGCGCAAACAATGCCGAGAATGCGCGCTGCACGCCGCACAATCGAGGTGAGCTCTTCGGTCGAATAGAACTCCAGCCGCTGCACGATACCGAAACGGTCGCGCAGCGGAGCGGTGAGCATGCCGGCACGCGTCGTCGCGCCGATCAGCGTGAACGGTGGCAGGTCGAGCTTGATCGAACGCGCCGCCGGACCTTCGCCGATCATGATGTCGATCTGAAAATCCTCCATCGCCGGGTAAAGCACTTCCTCGACCACCGGCGACAGGCGGTGAATTTCATCGACGAACAGCACGTCGTTCGCTTCGAGATTGGTCAGCAGCGCAGCCAGGTCGCCGGCGCGCTCCAGTACAGGGCCCGACGTGGAGCGAACGTTGACCCCCAGCTCGTTGGCAATGACGTGGCTCAGCGTGGTCTTGCCCAGACCAGGCGGGCCGAAGATCAGCACGTGATCGAGCGCACCGCCGCGTTTCCGCGCCGCCTCGATGTAAATCGACAGCTGCTCACGCACCGCCTGCTGGCCGAGGTATTCGGCAAGTCGTCGCGGACGGATGGTGGCTTCGAGAGCTTCGTCATCCAGCTGCGCGGCAGCGGTAATGATGCGTGTTTCGGTCATGCGCAAATTATGGCAGGAACGGGCAACGGCACATTAGATCTCAACCTGCGCGCCCAGCTCGATCAGGCGATTACCCGGAATCTGGAAAAACGCGGTCGCCGGCAGTGCGTTGCGTGCCATGAAGACGAACAGCTTGTCGCGCCACAGCGCCATGCCTGGGCGACGACGATCGGCGACAATGTTCTCGCGCGAGAGGAAGAACGTGGTGTCCATCATGTCGAACATCAGGCCTTCGCGGCCGCAGTCCATCAGCGCCTGCGGGATATTGGGATATTCCGCGAAACCAAAATGCAGCTCGAGTCCATAGAAATCATCGCCGAGGGTGATGAGGTTGATCCGCTCGGACTTCTCGGCCACGGGTGTTTCCAGCATCTCCACCGTCAGCAGGACGTTGCGCTCGTGCAGCACCTTGTTGTGCTTGAGGTTGTGCAGCAGCGCACTCGGCACCGAGTGCTGGTTGCCGGTGAGGAATACCGCCGTACCTGGAACGCGCAGCGGCGGATGCAGACTGATGTTTTCAATGAAGGGCTTGAGCGCAAGGCCGGATTGCTTGATCTCACGCAGCACCAGCTCACGGCCGCGACGCCAGGTTGTCATCATCGCGAAAACCACCACGCCAAGCGCCAGCGGAAACCAGCCGCCGTATTCGATCTTGATCAGATTGGCGCTGAAAAACGACAGATCGATCAGCAGAAACAGAGCACCTACGCCAACTACCGCGATCAGGTTCCAGCGCCACTGATAACGTGCCACAACCAGTGCCAGCAGCGATGTAATCGCCATCGTCCCGGTCACCGCGATGCCATACGCCGCGCTGAGATTGTCCGACGAACGGAAGCCCAGCACTGCCAACATCACCATGATCAGCAGGAAGTAATTGACCCACGGCACGAAGACCTGGCCAGACATTTCGTTTGACGTATGCACCACCGCCATGCGCGGCGAATAGCCCAGCGACATCGCCTCACGCGTCATCGAATACGCGCCGGAGATCACCGCCTGCGAGGCAATCACGGTGGCCACGCAGGCCAGTGCGATCATCGGAATCTTGAGCACGTCCGGCGCCAGCCGGAAGAATGGGCTGTCTATCGCGCCGGGATCGCTCAACAACAGCGCACCCTGGCCGAAATAATTCAGCACCAGTGCTGGCAGCACAAAGCTGAACCAGGCAAGCCGGATGGGCTTTTTGCCGAAGTGACCCATATCGGCATACAGCGCTTCAGCACCGGTGAGCGCCAGTACAACGCCACCGAGCGCAATAAAGCCCTGAAAGCCATGCAGTTCAAAAAACCGGATGCCGTACCAGGGATTGAGCGCCAGCAGCACGTGCGGGTTGTGCAGGATCATATGTACGCCAAGCAGCGCAATCACCACAAACCACACCACCATGATCGGACCAAACAGCCGCCCCACGTGCTCGGTGCCGCGACGCTGGATGGCAAACAACACGAGCAGAATCACCAGCGTGATCGGCACCACCCAGTTGGACATATGCGGCGCGACAACTTTCACGCCCTCCACCGCTGACAGCACTGAAATTGCCGGCGTAATCACGCCATCGCCGTAAAACAGCGATGCGCCGAAAATGCCGAGAATGGCCAGCACCCAGCGCAGATTAGGGCGGTCGCGCACGCTGCGTTGGGCTAGCGCCATCAGCGCCATGATGCCGCCCTCACCTTTGTTGTCGGCGCGCATGATGAAAACCACATACTTCAACGACACCACCAGAATCTGCGCCCAGAAAATCAGCGACAGCACGCCAAAAATGCTTTCCGGCGTAGGCTTCATGCCATCGTGGGTCAATGTGACCTGCAGTGTGTAAAGCGGGCTGGTACCGATGTCGCCGTAGACCACGCCGATCGCGCCCAGCGCGAGCACGGCGAGTCGGCGACGCATATCTGTCGTGCCATCGCCCTGCGGCATTGCTTGAGTCACGGAATCAACCTCCCAACGCGGCGCGTAGCGCCTTGCGAATAATGGCCTCGGCGTTGTCGCCGTCGGCAGCAACCTTTTGCACCAACCGGGTGACTTCGGCCGGTTTGTAACCCAACTGCTGCAGCGCCACCGTCGCTTCACCGGCCGCATCCAGCGGCACATCCGCACCGTTGACGCGCGTACCCGGCACGCTGGTGAGCCCATCGACGCGGTCACGAAGTTCTATCACGATGCGTTCGGCGGTCTTCTTGCCAATGCCCGGAATCTTGGTCAGCGCGACAACGTCACCGGTTTGCACCAGCCGCGCGAAATGATCGGTGGATACGCCGGAAAGTACGGCCAGCGCGATCTTTGCGCCAATACCGCTGACCTTTTGCAGGCTGCGGAAAAGCGCACGTTCGGACTCGTGCATGAACCCGTACAGCGCCACGCTGTCTTCCTTCACCGCGTAATGCGTGAGCAGGATCACTTCCTTGCCGGTAGCTGGCAGGTCGTAAATGGTCGACATCGGCGCTTCCAGCTCATAGCCGATGCCGCCAACTTCAATCATCAGCCACGGTGGCTGCTTGGATATGAGAATCCCGCGAAGACGACCGATCATCGACGGCGTCTCCAGGCGGTGCGCGGTATGCCTACCCGGGCAAGGCTGGCGCGCGTGTGTGCGTGAGTAACGGCAATTGCTAGGGCATCGGCGGCATCCGCCTGAAGCGGCCCCTTGATTCCCAGCAGAATACCGATCATGTGCTGCACCTGCGTCTTGTCGCTGCGACCGCTGCCGACTACGGACTTCTTTACTTCCGTTGCTGCATATTCGTGCACTTCAATATCACGACTGACTACAGCGCAGATCGCCGCACCGCGTGCCTGCCCAAGCTTCAGCGCCGAATCCGGATTGCGTGCCATGAAGACGCGCTCGATCCCGCACTCCACCGGCTGATGCGTGGCGATGATGTCACAGAGTTCGTCAAAGATGCGTTTCAGCCGCAGCGGAAAAGTCGCTTCATCGGCCACCGCCAGCGCACCGTGAAAAACGTGGCTGAGCTTGCCTGCGTCATCCACGTCGATGATGCCCACACCGGTGCGTTGACTGCCCGGATCGATGCCAATGATGCGCGTCATGAAATTCGGCTCACGGAGACAAGCAAAGCATCATGATGGGCAACCGGCTGCGGCGGCGGGAAACCCGCCGACAACGCTTACGGTTGAACCTCGGCGGGCAGCAGGGCGTTGTGATACACGTCGTGCACGTCGTCCAGCTCTTCAAGCCAGTCGATCAGATCCAGCAGGGTTTCCTGTGCCTCGGCTGGCACGGCCGTGCGGTTTGCCGGGCGCATCACCACTTCGGCACGCGCAGGCTTGAGGCCTGCCGCGACCAGCGCCTGCTGCACCGCTTCGAGGCTGTCCGGAGTGCACAGCACACTGCTTTCGCCGGCCTCGTTCACGACATCATCGGCGCCCGCGTCGAGCGCGGCTTCAAGAATTTTCTCTTCCAGCGCCTCATCACCGGCGGTCTCGAATACCAGTTCGCCGCAGCGCTGGAACTGGAATGCCACCGAACCGCTGGTGCCCAGGTTGCCACCGTGCTTGGTCAGCGCATGGCGCACGTCAGCCACCGTGCGAACCGGGTTATCAGTTACGCAATCGATGATGAAAGCGATACCGGCTGGGCCATAGCCTTCGTAGCGCATTTCGTGCATTTCGGCACCGCCGTCGGCACCGGAGCCGCGCTTCACCGCGCGATCAATGGTGTCGCGAGTCATGTTGGCGGAAAGCGCCTTGTCGATCGCCGTGCGCAGGCGCGCGTTGTCCGCCGGATCGGCAACGCCGGCGCGCGTGGCTACGGTGATCTCGCGGATCAGCTTGGTAAACACCTTGGCGCGCTTGGCGTCTTCGACGCTTTTGCGACCTTCGATCGACGGACCTCTACCCATGACGATTCCTGCAATGCGCGAATGGACAAGCCGGTGATTTTACCGCACTCCGGCGGCAACACTGCAAAAGCAGCGATAGGTCGAACGGATTGTTCAAATGGATGTACTGGAACCCGGTGGCCCCAGACCGATGTGCGATGGCGTTGCCGCCTCTTTCGCAAACGAGCCCTGGCGCAGGAATCGCCCGGTGTGATGGGCGACGTCGGCCGAGAACAGCAGGCCAGTATGGCTGGTATCGACCACGCAGTGATCGGCCAGGCCCGGCAGGCGGGTTTCTTCCACCGCCACGGTGCCATCGTGCTCACCTTCGATATTGGCCAATACAGCTCCCAGCCCGATTGGCGAACGACCCGCAATCATGCCGACCTCGCGCGGCCCGCTCCACTGGCCAAAACCCTTTTCCAGCAGCTCGCGGTTGTGGCCCAGCAGCACCTCGCTACCGCGGCCCCAGCGGGCAAAGCCGCGTGCCGCCGCGCTACCCATCAGCGGCGAGCCGAGACACACAATGCGACCCGCCGGCAAAACACCTTCTTCATGACAAACCTGCAACGCCAGAAGCCCGCCCAGGCTGTGGCCCACAAGATGAACTGAAACAGCGTCTTCGGCCAGCAATTGCATGCGCTCAAGCAAGCGGGCAAGTATCCGCTCCTGCGAATTGGCCACGCTCATATAGTCAAAGCGGTGCACACGAAAGCCCTGCTCGATCAGGCGCCGATGCAGCATGGCCAGCGCGAATCCGCGCATCCACAGGCCGTGCAGCAAGATGACATGTTCGGTCATGGGACACGGTTCGATGAACGTACGACGAAATCGCCACAGGCCAGACGCCGGCGGCACGAAGCTGGATTTTGCCCGGCGCTGGATCGATCAAACGTCAACGCGACAAGCACATCGCGTGACGAAAGCCAAAATCGGGCGTAAGACGTTAAGACAGTATGCGTCTCGATTCAGCTTATCGGGTCAGCGGCCACACGGACATGCAATTCTTTCAGCTGTGCCTCACTGACCATCGACGGCGCATCGGTCATCAGATCCTGTGCGCTGGTGGTTTTCGGGAAGGCAATCACGTCACGGATCGACTCGGTGCCCGCCATCAGCGCCGCGATACGATCGATGCCGAAGGCCAGGCCACCATGCGGCGGCGCACCGAATTTCAGCGCCTTCAGTAGAAACCCAAACTTCATCCCGGCCTCTTCCGCGCCAATGCCAAGCAGCTCGAACACCGCGCTCTGCATGTCCGGGCGATGGATACGGATCGAGCCGCCGCCGATCTCGTTGCCGTTGAGCACCATGTCGTAACCGCGGCTTACTGCCGTCGCCGCGTGCGTCCGCAGATCGGCAATGTCATCGATCTTTGGCGCGGTGAACGGGTGATGCAGGGCGACGTAGCGCTGCGCCTCGTCGTCATATTCGAACATCGGAAAATCGGTGACCCACAGCGGTTTCCAGCTGTCTTCGACCAGGCCGCGATCCTTGGCCACTTTCAAGCGCAATGCGCCCATGAAGTCAGTGACGGTCTTCCAGTTGCCTGCGCCGAAGAACAGCATGTCGCCAGTCTGTGCTCCGGTGGCTTTAAGCACATTCTCCAGTGCTGCATCATCAAGAAACTTCGCTACCGATGAATTGATGCCTTCGCGACCCTTGGCCAGGTCGTCAATGCGCAGCCAGGCCAGGCCCTTCGCACCATAACGCGTGACGTATTCGCTGAGCTGGTCGATTTCCTTGCGCGTTAGCGTGCTGCCACCAGGAACGCGCAGCGCAGCGACACGGCCATTGGCATCGTTGGCGGGCTCGGCAAAGACCTTGAACTCAATGTGTTTCACGGCATCGGCAATGTCGACCAGCTCCAGCGCAATGCGCAGGTCGGGCTTGTCCGAACCAAACCGGCGCATGGCTTCGGCCCAGGTCATGCGCGGGAAGCTGGCATCCAGCTCGACGCCCTGCACTTCCCGGAATACGTGGCGGATGAGCTCCTCCACGAAATCCTGCACGTCCTTTTCTTCGACGAAGGCAAACTCCAGGTCGAGCTGGGTGAACTCGGGTTGGCGATCGGCGCGCAAATCCTCATCGCGGAAGCAGCGGGCGATCTGGTAGTAGCGATCGAAGCCGGCCATCATCAGGATCTGCTTGAACAGCTGTGGTGACTGCGGCAAGGCGTAGAACTGACCCGGATGCACGCGGCTGGGCACCAGATAATCGCGCGCGCCTTCCGGCGTGGCCTTGGTCAGGATCGGCGTCTCGACGTCCTGGAATCCGCGTTCGTCCAGATAACGCCGCAGGGCCTGCACCAGCCTGATCCGCTTGCGCATCATCTGCTGCATTTCCGGGCGGCGAAGATCGAGATAGCGATACGTCAGACGCATCTCCTCGTTCGGGTTTTCGTGCATCGCGAATGGCAGGTCTTTCGCTGCGTTCAGCACTTCCACCGATTCGGCAAGCAGCTCGACCGTGCCGGTTTTCAACTTGTCGTTGACCGAGACGCGCTTGCGCAAGATGCCGGTGACCCGCAGGCAGTATTCGTTACCGATCTCGCCGGCGGTGGCGAAAGCCGCCGCGTTATCGCGATCGATCACCACCTGCGCCAGGCCCTCGTGATCCCTTAGATCGACAAATGCCACGTGACTCTGCAAGCGAAGCGTGTTGACCCAACCACAAAGCGTGACCGTCTGGCCGATCAACGACTCGTCGATAAGGCCGCAATAGTGCGTGCGCATACGCTTGAAACTCCGGGCCGCAAAACGGCTGAATCAGGTGGAAAAGACCGCGAATCTTACCACCGCAGCGACTAGCCACGCATGCCAGCCGCCGCAGACCGCCTCAATCCGCGCCGCTGCCAGACGAGCCCGACGGTGATGACGGCGCAGGAGTGGCAGCCGCGGGAGCAGGCGTCGCCGGAGCCGCAGCCTTTTCAGACGATTCCGACTTGGTCGAGCCATTGTCGGTACTGCTCTCGGCAAGATTGCGCTTCTTGTCACCCTCTTTCTTGAAGTCGGTCTCGTACCAGCCGCTGCCGGCCAAACGGAACGATGGTGCGCTCACACGCCGCTTCAACTGCGGCGCACCGCAGCTTGGGCAGATAGTGGGATCGTCATCCGACAGCTTTTGTAATCGGTCAAAACGGTGCCCACAGCTGGCGCACTCAAACTCGTAGATAGGCATTCAAACTCCGAACTTTCCGCCGGCATCAAGCCGACAACGCGCCATTATCAGCCCGTTCAAGGGGATTTCAACGTCAGCACGTGCAAACAGCATTCCAGGGATGAGCTGGCCGCCAGCTGCATCAGTATTTCCGACATTCGGAAAACGTCGCCGCTTAGCCCGCGGAAATACTTATACAAGTCGCATTTTATGGCCATCTAGACGTCTACACGAAAAAAGCTTTGCGTTGATTTTAGCTATTCAACTCCTACAATTTTCCCGCACAAGATCGCCAGCCGAAGCCACTTTAATGCTTGGCTGCGAAAGCGTTCTTATTTCGTATGTTGCTGCATTCCAGCAAGGGGAAGACGACCCATGAAATTATAGTTACAAATGTAAGCATATGTTTTTGTTTGTTAAATGACGCTTATTTCAGGATTTGTGAATTTGTGTGAATTATTTGTTGCGCATCGCATCAATTTCACTTACGGTCGATACAGCACTGCCATAAAGAGCGTGTTGCGGTGAGGGGACCGCTGCCATCTGGTTATTGAATCTGGGGAGATTTTCAACATGGCAACATTTCGTCGCAATCGATTGGCCAGCGCGCTCATTCCACTCTTGGGCATGAGCCTGTTCAGCACCGCAGTATTCGCACAAGACACGTCAACCACGACTACGCCCGAAAGCACCACGCCGGCACCCGCCAAAGACACCAAGCAGTTACAGCAAGTGGTGGTCACCGGCACCCGCGCCACCAACCGCACCGTGGCGGAATCGATTTCCCCCATCGACGTGCTGAACAAGGAGGATCTGGCTGCCAGCGGTGCTTCCGATCTGGCCACTGCGCTCAGCACGTTGTTGCCATCGCTGGATTTCCCGCGCCCGGCGATCAGTGACGGCTCTGATGCCGCTCGTCCAGCAACACTGCGCGGTCTTTCGCCCGACGATGTGCTGGTACTGGTCGACGGCAAGCGCTATCACACCGGTGCAATGGTGAATTATCTGAACACCGTCGGCCGCGGCTCCGCCCCGGTTGACCTGAACTCGATCCCGATGTCTGCGATCGACCATATCGAAGTGCTGCGCGATGGCGCGGCAGCACAGTACGGTTCGGATGCCATTGCCGGCGTGATCAACATCGTGCTCAAGCATGGACCGACCGCGAGCGACAGCGGGAACAGCGTGTCGGTGGGCGGCGGCGGCTACTCCAAGGGCGACGGTGCGCAGAACAACGTGTCAGGCTCATTGGGCGTGCCACTGGGTGGCCCGCTAGGCAGCGCGCCGGGCTGGCTGCGTCTGTCGTGGAACTACGAAAGCCAGATGAACACCAACCGCGCGGCCAACACCGACGTCGGCACCAACTTGCCCGGCGTCTACGGCACCACGCCGTTTCCGTATGAGCGTTATGGCGATCCGGCGCTGAAGGTCGGCCAGGTCGCGATCAACTTCGGCTATGACGTCACGCCTAACGTCGAACTGTATGGCTTCCTGATCGCCGGTCGTCGTGACGCGGTGGACAACGGTTACTACCGCGGTGAGAACAACTACCGCAACGTCTACAACTTCGACGGCTACACGGCCGGTACGCTGAATGGTCAACCCGCCCTTTACCCGAATCTAGTGAGTGGAACATCCACTAACCCGGGTTCGCAGGCTATTTATGCTGACGGCTTCCTGCCGCAGTTCAATCAGCACATCAATGACGTGCAGGGCGTGTTCGGCATCAAGGGCAAGACCGACAACGGCTGGAATTGGGACGCCTCGGTCGACTACGGCGAGAACGACATGACGTTCGACATTCAGGACACCCTGAACGTCAACGAGTTTTACGCCACCGGCCACAGCCCGACTTACTTTAACGCCGGCGAGTTCAAGACCAAGGAAGCCACGGCCAACGTCGACATCAGCAAGGAGTTCACCCCGAGCTTCCTGACCAACCCGCTGACCGTGGCCTTCGGCGCGGAATACCGCAAGGACGAGTACGACGTGCTAGCCGGCGATCCGGATTCGTACTACCTCAAGGGCAACATAGTCGACCCGGTATTGGATGGTGGAGACTACGTCATCGCGCCGGGCGGCTCACAGGTGTATCCGGGCACGCCGGCCAGCGCTGCGGGCGACTTCACTCGCCACAATTCTGCCATTTATGCCGACCTCGAAAACGACCTGACCGACAAGCTGTCACTGGGCGTGGCCGGTCGCTTCGAAGACTACAGCGATGCCGGCACCACCCGTTCAGGCAAGATCTCGCTGCGCTTCCAGGCAACCGACACCTTCGCTCTGCGTGGCACGGTATCCAACGGCTTCCGTGCGCCATCGTTGGCCCAGGAAGACTACCAGTCGACCGTGACTGCAATCAGCGGCGGTCAACTGGTGCAAACCGGCACGTTCCGCGTCGACAACCCGGTGGCACAGGCACTGGGTGCCAAACCGCTGACGCCAGAGAAGTCGGTCAACTACGGCGTGGGTGCCGTATGGACCCCGATCAATGACTTCAACGCGACGGTGGATCTGTACCAGATCCGTATCAATCACCAGATCGTCTACACCGATGACATCACGGTAACGCCGACGCTTGCGAACGGCTATGTGGGCGCTGTCCAGTACTTCACCAATGGTGCTGACACCCGCACCAACGGCGCGGACATGGTGCTGAACTACCGCATCGATCTGGGTAGCGCCGGCAAGCTGAACCTGGTCGCCAGCGGCAACTGGAACCAGACCAGCATCCTGTCGGTGTCCTCGCCGAACTTCGGCCGCGTCAGCCAGGGCTTGCTGACCGTCGCCACCCCGCGCACCAAGTATGTGGTCGGCGGCGACTGGTTGCTCAACGGCTTCGACCTGCATGCCAACGTGACCCGCTATGGCTCGGTCACACGTTGGGACACCACTCCTGCCACCGACCAGACCTTCGACGCCCGCTGGCTGCTGGATATGGCCGCCAGCTATAACTTGGCGGCCTGGACCTTCACCGTTGGTGCGGACAACCTGACCAACGTGTATCCGACCAAGGCGTCGCCGACCAACGGTCAGGAAGACTACGCGGATGGCCTGCAGTACTCGACCCTGTCGCCGTTCGGTTTCAACGGTCGCTACGTTTACGGCAAAGTCACCTATCGTTTTTAGTCAATATCTGATCGCTGCACGGAAGCGATGCAGGCAACAAATGACCCCGGCGCAAGCCGGGGTTTTTCTTTTCCGCGCGTGGCCACTACAGCGCGGACCACGCGATTACACCGTGCGGAAAGTCAGCTAGCCCGCGTCAGCATCAACCGCAATGGTCTCGCCGGTTACCCATGGTGCCGTCCCGTACCGCGGATATTGACCAGCACAATGATTTTCGTGAATGGCGCACCCGATCCTTTCACACGCCAACCTGCCCGACTGATTCCTTAGCGCACTTGCTTGGACACTGTCGGCCACGTACTCGACTTAGCTGGAGTGATAACGCGCGTCATAACTTAAAGTATTTTTCTTATATAAATTTGGAAATATAGACGTATAGACGTCTATTGACGCTTTGTTAAATCGTCGCTAACCTGAGATTTCCACAATGGACAAAGCTATTCGCTCAGGGGAAGTAATGATCAGCAAGCGTCGCCACACCTTTTTTTCGGCTTATCTGCCCGCCGCCATTGCGCTTGCGCTTTCACACGTCTCCCTGGCACAGGACACCACGCCACCGACACCGGCCAAGACCAAGGATCTCAGCGCGGTGATCGTCACCGGCACGCGTTCAGACAGTCGCACTGAAAGCAGTTCTCTCACACCGATTGATGTGGTGTCCGCGAAAGTGCTGCAACAGACGGGCACCAACGATCTGCCGACCGCACTTGCCCGCATCATCCCGTCGCTGAATTTTCCGAGACCTTCGGCATCGGACACCGCCGATAGCCAGCGACCCGCGCAGTTGCGCGGCCTTTCGCCCGATCAGGTGCTAGTGCTGGTGAATGGCAAGCGCTGGCACGCGGGGGCGATTCTGCTGAACAACGGTGTCATTGGCCGGGGTTCGCAATCAGTGGATCTCAACACCATTCCGCTATCGGCCATCGATCACATCGAAGTGCTGCGCGACGGCGCGTCGGCCCAATACGGCTCCGACGCCATTGCTGGCGTCATCAACATCATCCTGAAGAAGGGCGCCAAGGGCGGTGACGTCGAGGTCAGCGGCGGCCAGTATTCGGCTGGCGATGGCCGGCAGTGGCAGGGTTCGGCTGACTTCGGCATACCGCTCAGCGACGACAAGGGCTGGCT
>Ga0302314_10005305_pt1 | contig 23523 bp, 23 predicted proteins | sample III_Palsa_N2_3_FD_200533 | JGI IMG/M metagenome (GOLD analysis project Ga0302314, IMG submission 200533) | Peat permafrost microbial communities from Stordalen Mire near Abisko, Sweden - III_Palsa_N2_3 | ecosystem: Environmental > Terrestrial > Soil > Palsa > Peat permafrost | place: Sweden... | reverse complement strand
GCTGGCGCTCGAGATGCTGGAGCAGGCCTTCCCGAAGATGACGACCGACTGGCTCGACCACGTCGCGATCGACCCGGACCTGGACCCCATGCGCGAGGATCCCCGCTTCAAGGCCCTGCTCGCCGAGGCCAAGGCGCGCCTGGCGGCGGCGACTTAAGCCCGCGGAATTCGCCGCGCGCCAACCGCCAGCGGTGACAGGCACTTGCATCCATGTAAGTTGGCAAGTCATGCGCGCCGCCACACCCGAACCCGCGCCCGCCGCCCGGCCGGCGCGGCGGCGTCAGAGCGACCGGTCGGCCTCCATGCGGCTGCAGCTCATCGAGGCGACGCTCGCCGCGCTGATCGAGATCGGTTACGCCCGCACCACCACGGTGGAGATCTGCCGGCGCGCCGGCGTCACCCGGGGCGCGCTCACCCACCATTTCGAGAGCTTGGCCGAGCTTTTCTCGGCGACCCTGGCGCACATCTACGAGGGCCTCCTGGCCGGCGTCGTCCGGGCCGAAGACGCGCCGCTGAACGGCGCCGAGCTGGTCGATGGCCTCTGGCGGCACTTCTCGCGGCCGGAATACAAGGCGGTGATCGAGCTTTGGCTCGCCGCGCGCAACGAGCCGGAGCTGGGCGCGGTGCTGCAGCCGACCATCCTGCGGATCCGCGACCTGGCCAATCCTCAGCTCAATCCGCGCCTGCTGCACGGGCTCGGCCGCTCCGAGGACGCGGTGTCCGCCTACAGGCTCATCCTGGAGGCCATGATCGGCATGGCGCTCGGCCGCGCGGTGACGCCCGGCGGCGCCGCCATGGGCCACGAACCCAGGGTCGTGGCGCTGCTCGGCCGCATGGCCTCGGAGATCCTCGACGATCCGGCCTAGCCGGGGACCGCCACAAACCTCCGCGCCGCACCGGGGTTGGCTGGATCGTGGTCGTGGCCGCTCAGCGCCTCCACCAGCCCCCTCAACTCATCCAGGTGCTCGTCATAGAGGCCACGCGGGGTCGTCTCATATCGGTTGCACAGGACGGCCGCGGCCGCGACGGCCAAGCCATGCTGGGCGCCATTGCCCATGAACTTGGTCGTGCTGGCCGCCACGCTCGAGACGCTGATGTGCTTTCCGGCCATCATCAGGTTGTCGATATTGGCCGAGTAGAGACAGCGGAACGGGATGCCGTAGGCCTGCTGGTCGCGCATGTCCCAGATCCAGTCCTTGAGCCGAAAGTCGTACTTCCCCTCGCCCGGCTTCCACGCGCAGTGGATGCAGAAGGCCCCGTCATTGGCGACCAGGGTGTCGTTGAACAGGGTGTGGTTTCGAACATCGTTCTCGGTCAGGACATAGTCGCCCCGATAGCGGCGGAACTCACCCTGGGCGGCCACATGGGCCATCCATTCAAACTCGAGATTGGCATAGGCCTCGGGATCGGACGTCTTGACGTTCGAGAAGGTCCCGTAGAGCGCCCGCATCAGGTAGTCGCGGACCAGCTCCCCTGAGGTGTAGGGGTCCAGCCACTGGCCGTATTCCCAGTAGTGGGTGGCCGGAAACTGCATCATCCAGGCCTGGCTCGGAGTGTCGCTGAACTGGAAGGCGGGCGTATCGGGATTGGCGTTCGCGGCCGGGCCGGCGCCGTTTTCCAGGCCGGGCTTGGTCAGTTGACCGCTCAGATTGGCGTAGTCCTTGGAAACCTCGGTCGCCCAGGGCACGTCCGGGAACGGGGCCAGCTGATCGGCCATCCGGGTGCGGAAGAACAGCGTATTGCCGTGGTGCATCTCGTCGGCGACCTCGGGCGCATAGGGCTCGTCGAAGTCGGCGCGCGCCTCGCGGCCGAACATGGTGTCCGCGCCGGCCAGCATGCCGAGCAGGGCCACGCCGCTGGTGTCGATGAACATGCGGCCGGCAAAGCGCCGCTCGTGCCCGCCGCGCGCCTGGACGGCGTCGACCGAGACGATCCTGTCGCCTTTCATGGCCACGGCGACGATCCGGTGCTCGAGGAAGACGGCCGCGGTGGGCTCGGCCAGAAGCAGCGAAAATGCCGCGAGGTCGCCGTCAGGAGTGCGCGCGGCCAGCTCCGCCAGCAGCGCGCCTTGCGCGCCACGCGGCATCAGGCCGATCTCCTTGCTGGCGTTGCCGCCGAGCACCGGCCGGTCGTGGATCAGCGCCACCCGCTGGCCGAGCCTGGCCGCGGTCAGGGCCGCCGCGCAGCCGGAAACGCCGCCGCCAACCACCACCACGTCGAACGCGCCGGCAAGGGTCGGCTGGTCCGGCAGGCCGCGCAGCGCCTTGCGCCAGGCGCGGCTGGCGGCATCGACCGCGTTCGGCGGCGGCGTTGCGTCCTTGCTCAGATAGATGGCGTCGCAGCGGCCGTCGAAACCGGTCAGGTCGTGCAGCACCAGGCGCGCCTCGCCGGCCGCGAGCTGGACCTTGCCGGCCGACTGCCACGACCAGTCCTGGCTATTGGCGCCAAACTCGGTTTCCAGCGCCACCCCGTCGATCGACAGGCTGAACCGGCCCGGATGGTGCGAGGCAACCCAGTCCTTGGCCCGCACCCAGACCTCGTATTCGCCGGCGGCGGGGACGACAATGGTGGTCGCTGCATCGGCGACCGGCCGGCCCAGCCCGTGGGCCAGCAGATAGGGCGAACCCATCTGGGTCTCGAACTGCGAGTCCAGCACCCAGCCGCCGTAATCGGCGAAGTCCTCCGCCTCGACCAGGATCCTCGATGGGGAGGCGTTTGCTGTCTTACTCACGGGTCCGTCTCCAACGCGCTTCAAAGATACATTCTTATCTGTATGTATTAGTACGATAGCGACGACAGGTCATCGGTCAACCACAAAGTTGACGCCTCCGTCATTTTTGGAGGCGAACCGGCGGACGGCTACGGCCGTTCCGATGCCCCATCCCAACTGGAACTTTCATGTTTTTCGTGGCTTAAAAACTGGCTTCCCGCTTCCGCAAGGACGAGCGGGTATAGGCGCGAAACAGTGCGGTCGCGGACTATGGCGCAAGCTGTAACCTTGTAATAACCTTCCGATCCGCCGCGCCTTTAGGGCGCGCCATCAGAAGATGGTGTTCGATGGATTGGGCGCGCTGAATGTCCGGCTCCGGCGATACTGATCTCCTCGATCGGATCTACGCAACGGCGGTCGAACCGGCCGGCTGGACCGACGTCATGGAGCGGCTGGCCGACCGGATTTGCGGCTCGACCGCCTGGCTTTCCCAGATCGACTTCGTCGACGGCTCCGGCGCGCGCCTGGAGGACGCGACGGTGCGCATCGATCCGGAGTGGAAGCGGGATTTCATCGCCCACTACGCGGCCTGCAACCCGCTGAACAACGTGAGCGACCCGGTCTCCTTCGCCCGCGGCTGGACTCCCAAGATCGTCACCGACGAGGATCTGCTCCCCAAGGACGACCTGGTCCGAACCGAATACTACAACGACTATATGCGCCCGCACGGGACCCATGCGGTGATGATGGTTCGGCTGGCCATCAATGGCCGCACGGCCGCCGTGCTCAACATGGCGCGCAGCTTGCGCAACGGCTCGTTCGGGCCGGAGCAGGTCGCCCAGATCGCGCATTTCCATCCGCATTTGCTGCGCGCCTTCGCCCTCGGCCGGCAGGTCGCGGACCAGCAGCGCTTGAACGCCGAGCTGACCGAGTCCCTCGACTTCTCGCCGCACGCCCTGATCCTGCTGGACGTATGCGGCCGCGTCCGGCACGCCAACAAATCGGCCCAGCGGCTGCTCGCCTCCAGCTGCGGACTTGGCGTCTATAACGGGACCTTGCGCATCGCCTCGCCCACCGCTTCGGCGCGGCTGCAAGCGCTGATCGCCGCCGCGGCCTGCCCGGACACGGCCTTGCGGACCGGCGGCTCCATGGCGCTGGCCAGGCCCGAGCACCGCTGGCCGCTGTCGATCACCGTCGCGCCCATCGCGCTGGAGACCATCCCGCTGCTCGGCGGCGCGGCCTCGGTGCTGGTCTCCGTCGCCGACCCGGAGGCGCGGCTGGCTGTGCCGGCCGAGCGGCTGCGCGAGCTCTTCGGCCTGACGGCGGCCGAGGCGCGGCTCGCCCTCTGGCTGCTGCAAGGCGAGACCCTCTACGCCGCCTGCGACCGCTACGACGTCAGCCGCAACACCGTGCGTGGCCAGCTCGCCAGTATCTTCACCAAGACGGAGACCAGCCGCCAGAGCGAGCTGGTCACCCTCCTGACCCGCATCGTCGCGCCCTAGACGACAGGCGCCTCCACCTCCACAGGCGCGGTTTGGGCCAGGCGGCTGTAGGTAGTCGGCGAGCGGCCGGTGGCGCGGCTGAAGGCGGTTGAGAAGGCGCTGACCGAGGCGTAGCCGGCCAAGGCGGCAATCTCCGCCATCGGCGTTTTCGCGCCGGAGAGGGCCGATTTGGCGAGCGCCATGCGCCAGTTCGAAAGATAGTCGATGGGCGGGGCGCCGACGATCTCGGCGAAGCGCGCAGCGAAGGCCGACCGGGACATGCCGGCCTGACGGGCCAGGTCCAAAACCGTCCAGGCGCGCTGGACATGGCCGTGCATCAGCCGCAGCGCCGCGCCGATCCGCGGGTCGGCCAGGCCCGCCATAAGCCCCGGCCGCGCGTCCGGCAGGCCCGACGGCTGGCGTCGCAGCGCCTCAACCAGCAGGATTTCGAGCAGCCGGTCGAGCACCAAGGAGCGGCCGGGCCGCTCGGCGAGGGCCTCGTCGCCGAGCAGCGTCAGCAGCGCGCCCAGGCGCCCGGCCACGACATCGGCGCCGCGCACATGCACCAGGGCCGGCATCAGGCCTATCATTAGGCCGGCATTGGGCGCAGCGAAGGTGAAGGCCCCGGTGATAAGCCGGGTGACGACCGGGTCGCCGACGTCCGAGAGCAGGATCGAGGGATCGGCGATCAACGCCTTGAGATCGACGACCGGGCCGGTGTCGGTGGTGCTTATCATCCATGACCGCGGCGCCGGCATCAGCAGGAAGTCGCCGGCCTCGACATCCAGCCTGCGCCCGTCGGCCAGGGTCGCGTGGCACCGCCCCTGGATCGCCTGGCCAAAGACCACCAAGTCGGCGGTGGGAAGCCGCAGGCGCCAGCCATTGTGGGCCTCGATGACCCGCCAGGCGACGGCCTGGGGCTTCAGCAGCCCGATAACCTGGGAGAGCGGATCCAATTTGGACGCCTGATAAACAGATACGGATGCTGGATCATATATCATCCGAGCCGATATCGGTAGGGGAACGGACCGACCCCTTTGAATGGACCTTGCCATGCGTATCTTCGTCACCGGCGCCACCGGCTTCATCGGCGCGGCCGTGGTTCGGGAGCTGGTCGGGGCGGGGCACGCCGTCACCGGCCTGGCGCGCACCGGCGCCGCGGTCAGAACGCTAAAGGCCGCCGGCGCGACGCCGCATCGTGGCTCCCTCGATGATCCGGCAAGCCTGCGCGAAGCCGCGGCGGCGTCCGACGGGGCGATCCACCTGGCCTTCATGCACGGCATCGGCAGCTTCTCGCCCCTGGGCCGCGCGCGTCTTTTGCTGGGCGGGGCGCCGGGGGGCATCGGCCTGCGCTTCATGGCCGCCACCATGGCCGCCGAGCACCGCGCCATCGACGCCCTGGGCGCGGCGCTGGAAGGCTCGGGCCGGCCGCTGGTGACCACCTTCGCCACCTTGGGCCTGCCGCTCGGGCGGCTGGTGACGGAAGCCGACCAGCCCGATCCGACGTCGCCCGGCGGCGGGCGCGCCGCCGCGGAAGCCGCGGTGCTGAGCTGGGCGGCGCGCGGCGTGCGCGCCACGATGGTCCGCCTGCCGCCGTCGGTTCACGACGAACACGGCGCGGGCTTCATCGACCGCCTGGTCGAGGCGGCGCGCAAGCGGCGCGAGGCGGCCTATATCGGCGACGGAAGCAATCGCTGGGGCGGCGTGCACAGGCTGGACGCCGCGCGGCTCTTTCGCCTGGCCCTGGAAAGCGGGCTCGCCGGCGCTCGCTATCATGGCGTCGCCGACGAGGGCGTGCCCGTGCGCGAGATCGCCGAGGTGATCGGCCGGCGGCTGCGGCTTCCCGTCGTCTCAAGGACGCCGGCCGAGGCGGCCAAGGCATTCAGCTGGATCACACCCTTCGTCGCGGCCGACAATCCGGTCTCCAGCCAGCAGACCCAGGAGCAACTCGGCTGGCGGCCGATCCACCCCGGCCTGCTCGCCGACATCGATTCAGCGCGTTATCTGGGCGTCTGAACTACTGCCAGGGGCCGCAGTCCGGACTCAGCCGCCCCTGCCAGCGATAGCTTAGCTCTTTGCTTCACACGCGCGCCAAGCCGAAAGCCGTCGGACAAACGGGGCGCCGCCACTAATGGCCGGCGTGGTTGTGGATCACCTTCTGGGTCATGGCCAACTGGATCGAAGCGAGCAGCTCGGGATCGTGCCGGGACGCCGCCGGATAGGTGGCGCGCTCCTCGATCAGCCAATCCCCTTCCTTGGCCAGCCAGACCGAAGTGATGGCGGGCTTGCCGCCCACGGTGACCGAGAACGAGCCGGCCATCGGCGTGCTCAGGCCCGGATAGGTCGCCGTCAAGGGGCCGGTCACGGGTTGGGCGCCGGGGAAGGTCTTGCCAATCGCCACGCCGGCGGCCGCCGCCAGCGTTTGCAACGTGCGGCCCTGAGCGCGCATGGCGAAGACCGATATCTTCCCGTCCGGTATGACGTAGTCGCAACCGACATCGGCGGCGCTGTTCACCAGAAGGCCCATCAGCCGCAGCTTTTCGGCCCCAGGCACGCAGGCCATGCCGCTCTGGTTATGGATGACCACGCCCGACGGCTCGACGGTGAAGGCCTGTCCGGCGCCTTCGACGGCGTTGATCAGCGCCTGGGATCGGGCCTGTTCGGCGGGGTTATCCTTCAGGCCGGGAGCGACTTGCGACCACGCCGGCCCCGCGCCCATCGCGCACAGAGCCGCGACGATCGCCATCGACCGCCATGGCTTCGGCGACGCGAGCACGCCCGCCCTAACCTTCGACCGTAAAGGTCAGCCCCGCGTGGGCCTCCAGGCGTTTGATCAGCGCGTCGCCCATGGCCGCCGCCGTGGTCCAGCAACCGCCCGGCGTCTGCTCATGCGACACGTCGCGGGCGAGGCACACGGCGCTTTCGCCGAGCATTTTCGAGGTCGAGCCGTAGCCGGGGTCCATGTCGCCCTTGACCGAGACCCGCAGCGTGCGCCCGTCGGCGCCTTCGCCCACAAAGAGGATGTCGTAATTGCCCCGCTCGCGCTCTTCCTTGGTGGGGCCTTCGCCCGGCTTGGGCATGGGGCCTGAGCCGAAGCTGAAACCGCCCGGCGCGGGCCCGCCCGCGGGCGGGCCGTCGGTCATCAGCATCTCGCAATACTGGAAGTCCGGCCCCCATTCGTGATCCATCAGGAAGTTGGAGCGATGCACCGCCTTGGTGTTGATCCCGGCCATCATGAACGGCGCCACCCACGATCCCGTGACGTTGTCTTCGTAGGCGGTCTCACCGTCCGGCTGGTCGGCGCCCCTGAAGCCGGGCGTCAGGGCGAACGGGTCGGCCAGCACGGCGCCAAGGCCTGGGTCCGCTTGCGCCGCGGCCATGGTCGCCATGCCGCTGGCCAGGGTGCCGCCCGAAAGCCCGCCGTCGATGCCGCGCACCCGGCCGCGCACGCGGGGAACGGACGCGCCGAACTTCGCCTTGGCCTGCTCCTCCAGGAAGAAGACACCGAGGTCGAAGGGGATGGAATCGAAGCCGCAGGAGAAGACGATGCGCGCGCCGGACGTCTTGGCCTTGGCCTCGTTGGCGGCGATCATCTTGGCGATCCAATGCGACTCGCCTGTCAGGTCGACATAGTCGGTGCCGGCTTCGGCGCAGGCCGCGACCAAGCCGTCGCCATAGAGCTGGTAGGGGCCGACAGTGGTGATGATCACCTTGGCGCGGCCGGCCATGGCCTTCAGCGACGCCGGTTCGGAAGCGTCGGCGACCACCAGCGGCAGACTGGTCGGCGCGCCGATCTCGTCGCGCACCTCGGCCAGCTTGCCTGTGCTGCGGCCGGCCATGGCCCAGGCGATCTCGCCCGTCGCGCCATAGGTCTTGAGCAGATGCGCCGCCACCAGCCGGCCGGTATAGCCGGTGGCGCCATAGACGATGATGTCGAACTCGCGGGCGGCGTCTGCCATGGGTTTGTCCCGTGTTGAAAGGCGCGGCGACCCTCGGGCGCCGGCCGCCGCCGGTCAAGCCAGCCCCTAGGTCACGCCGTAGTCCATGTTGCGCAGGTCGGTCAGCAGATCCGGCCCGGTGGGCTCCCAGCTCAGCTCTTGCCGCGTCAGCGCGCTTGAGGCTGCGAGATCCAGCGTGGCGAGGTTCGCCAACGCGCCGAAATAGTCAGCCGCCGCCTCCGGTGCGATCGACTCCACAGGAACCTTCAGCCCCGCGCCGATCGCCTCGGCGATGTCGCACAGGGCGACCCCTTCCTCATCGACGGCATGGTAGCGCGCGCCCGCCTGGCCCGTCTCAAGCGCCAGCCGGTAAAGCCGCACGGCGTCGGTGACGTGCACGGCCGGCAGCCGGTTCTGGCCCTCGCCGACATAGGCGGCCCGCCCCTTTTGCCGCGCCAGCATGATGTGCTGGGTGATCCGGCCCTGGCGGCGCGTGTCATGCACCTGCGGCAGGCGCATCAGCATCACGCGGCGGCCCTTGGCCATGAGCGCTTCGGCCGCCTCCTCGGTGGCGGCGCGGGGAAGCTCGGACGAGGGCGGGTGACCGTCGGTCTCCACCACCGGGCCATCGGTCTTCGACCGGACAAGGCCGGTGCCGGAGGTGACGATGAGCGGTCGGCCGGCCAGCACCTCGCCCAGCGTCTCGATGACCTTGCGGTCGTCTTCGCCGGCCTGCTTCGGGTTGGAGAAATCGTGGTTGAAAGCCGCGTGGATGACGCCATCGGCGGTCTCCGCGGCGGTGCGCAGGCGATCCAGGTCGTTCACATCGCCGCGGAAGACCTCGGCCCCGGCGCGGGCGAGCGTCTCGGCGCCCGTGTCCGAACGGCTGAGCCCGACCACCTGATGGCCCGCGCCGATGAGTTCCGGGACCAGACAGGAGCCGATAAAACCGGTCGCGCCGGTTAGAAACACGCGCATTCCGCACCTCTCGATGAGTTAGGTTTCCGCCGGGGCTCACTCACCACGGGATGGTTTCGCCTTGCCAGCGCGTGAAGGTCCCGGTCGGGGCGCCCTCGCCGAGCAAGGCCACGCGCACCGCCTCGCGGGCGCCCTCCTCGAGTGTTTCCGTGCCTTGAAAGCCGTTGAGGTTGGTCTTGGTGTAGCCCGGCGAGACGGCGCTGACCCGGATGCCTTCCGGCTCAAGCTCGATCGCCATGGCGACCGTCAGGGCATTCATCGCCGTCTTGGAGGCCGGATAGACCGGGCCGAAAATCGCGCGATAGTGGAAGGCCGGGTCCAGATTTGTGGTCAGTGAGCCGACGCCGCTCGATACATTGACGATGCGGGCGCCGGGCGTGTCGCGCAAGATGGGCAGCATGGCCTGGTAGACGGCCAGGACGCCGAACACATTGGTGTCCCACACCGCGCGCATCTCATCGAGCGACACATTGCTCGGGCGGGTGGTCGCCGCGTATTCCGCGACCGTCTGACCGGTCCGAAAGCCTGTATTCGAGATCGCCGCGTTCTGGAACAGCACGTCGAGGCGGCCGAATTCGTCGCGGACGCGCTTCGCGGCGGCGGCGATCGAGGCGTGGTCGGTGACATCGAGCTGGATCGCGTGGGCGTCCGGCCCGATCTCCTTGGCCGCGACTTCGCCGCGTCCAAGGATGCGCGAGCCGACCAGCACGGTGTAGCCGTTGGCGACCATGTCCTTGGCGATCTGCAGGCCGATGCCTTGATTGGCCCCGGTAACCAGGGCGACGGGTTTGTCATTCATGGCTTGGCTCCTTTGTATGGTTGCCGATGTCCGTGACCAGGTCTAAAACGGAACGACGCTCCATATTTAATACGGAACATTGTTCCGTTTTGCAAGGCATAATTCGGCGATGAGCAGCGAGCCCGTGGGGCAAGGTCAGGACGCGGGGCGCGAAACCCCCAGACCCCGCCCCGTGCGCGCTGACGTGCAACGCAACCTGGACGCCCTTCTCAAGGCGGCGATGACGGTGTTCGCGGCCTCGGGCGTCGACGCCCCCGTGCGCGAGATCGCCGATGCGGCCAAGGTCGGCGTCGGCACCGTCTATCGCCACTTTCCGCAGCGATCCGACCTGGTCTCGGCCGTCTTCCGCCACGAGGTCGACGCCTGCGCCGACGCCGCGCCCGTGCTGGCCGCCGCGCACGGACCCGCCGAGGCGCTGGGCCTGTGGCTGCAGCGTTATGTCGACTTCCTCGCCGCCAAGCGCGGCCTCGCCGCCGCCCTGCATTCGGGCGATCCGGCGTTCGAAGCCCTGCCCGCCTATTTCGACGCGCGGCTGCGGCCGGCGCTGCGCGGCCTCGTCGATGCCGCTATCGCCGCCGGCGAGGTGCGCGCCGACATCGAGCCCGGCGACCTCTTAAGCGCCGTCGCCAGCCTCAGCCTGCAGTCCCGCCATCAGGACGCCGCACACGCGCGGCGCATGGTCGCCCTGCTCGTCGACGGGCTGCGCTATGGCGCCAGCCCGCCTTCGTAGGTGGCCGGTCAACCGTTTCGCGGCCCCGTGCGTTCAGCCATGGCCCTCGCCAGCCAAGCGGCTATTTTGCGGGGATTGTGAACTGAAAACGAGGGTGAGCCCCGATGAAGTGCCCGAATGACAGTGCCGACCTGGCCCCGGCCAAGCGCGACGGTCTCGAGGTCGAAGCCTGCCCAAAATGCCAGGGCCTGTGGCTGAACCGCCAGGAGCTGAACGCGCTGGAGGACGAAGCCTTTCATCTCGGCGACGAGGAGAAGGGCACGCTGATGGCCGACCCGGAGCCGTCGACCCGTGTCTGCCCCGAGTGCGGCAAGCCGATGCAGAACTTCCAGTACCGCTTTTACGACCTGCAGCTCGACTATTGCGAAGACGGCCACGGCTTCTGGCTGGACGCCGGTGAGGACAAGCGCGTGCTGGAGCTGATGAAGGAAGAGGAGGCGCGGCTGAAGCGCAGCGGCCGCGCCGAACAGACCTGGGTCTCTCACCTCCAGCACCTGCGCTCCCACTCGATCATCGAAAAGGTCCGCGACCTCTTCCGCTAGGTGGCCGCGACCGCTCAGGTCAGGTCGGGTTCATGGCGATGTCCCAGATGTGGCCGTCCGGGTCGGCGAAGGCGGCCTCGTAGCCGCCCCAGGGCGCGGGCTGCGGGGTTTTGAGCGCCGTCGCGCCGGCGCCCAGGCCCTGCTCAAAGACCGCGCGCACCGCCGCCTCGGTCGGGACATTGTGCGACAGGCTGACGGTTGAAAAGCTCAAGCCCGCCCCCGCCGGCAGGATCTTCACCACCTCCTTGCGCGCGACGATCGACAGCCAGCTGCCCTCCAGCCGGAACATGATGTAGTCGTCCCCGTCCGCATGGTTGTGCGTCGGAAAGCCCAGCCCGTCGCGATAGAAGGCCAGCGAGCGGCCGATGTCGCTGACCGAGAGGCTGACGATGGAGATCTTCGGTTTCATGGGCGTCGCGTTCTCCTAGGCCGTCTCCGCCACATGGTCGGGGAGGTCCGCTTCCAGCCGCCGCACCGCCGGGACGGCATAGACCGCAAGGCTGAGCCCCAGGATCAGAACCCCCGCCACGACGAACAGCAAGCCCATGCCGGCGCCCGGGCCGTCGCCGACCAGCCGGCCGACGCCATGCCAGGCCGGACGAAGCCTGGCCGGCTCGAACACGCGGTCGGCCAACGGCCCAGCCAGCAGGAAGGCGAGCGGCGACATCAGCATCATGAGCTGGAGATAGGCCGCAAAGACCCGCCCCTGTAGATCCGGCGCGACCTTGGCCTGCAGGATCGACCAGAAAGGCGCGTCGGTGAAGGCGAGCGCGAACACCATCGCAAAGAGGCTGGCTCCCAGCGCCGTCGCCCCGCGCGCGACCCCGGCCAGACCGAGACAGAGCGACGCGGCGACGATGCCGAGCATCACCGTGTTCATGCGCGATCCGATCCGCCCACCGGCGCTGATGACCAGCGCCCCGGCGATCCCGCCGACATTGGTCACCGCCAGAACCAGGCCAAACAGCTGGGTGCTGCCGGTGCGGGCCAGCACATAGGGCGTCAAGAGCACCATTGGCACGCCGGCGAGGAAGTTGACTGCCGAGACATAGCCGCAGAAGCCGAGAAGCGCCGGCCGCGCGACCAGGTAGCGGAAGCCGTCGAAGACCTGACGCCACACCGCCGTCCGCATCGCCGCACCCTCCGCGGTCTCGGCGGGCCTAGGGATGCGGACAATGATCAGCACCGCGATGGCGACGACGAAGCTGGCGATATCGATGCCGATCGAGCCCACGACCCCGACCAGGGCGTAGAGCACCCCGGCCAGCGCCGGCGCGACGACGCCGGCGGCGGGGGCGGTCATCTGGCCGATGGCGTTGGCGCGGTCGCGGTGGCTGTCGGGAACCAGCATGGCGATAGAGGCCTGGAAGGCCGGCCGCTGCAGCGTGGCGAACACCGAGGCGCCAAACGTCAGCGCATAAAGATGCCAGAGCCGGAAGGCGCCGGAGGCGAAGCTCGCCAGCAGAAGGCCGCCGCAGACCACAAAGCCGATATTGGCGATCACCATCATGCCGCGACGATCGAACCGGTCGGCCAGCGCGCCGGCCAACCCGCCGAGCGCAATCGCCGGAGCGGTCGAAAAGAAGGCGACCAGCGCCAGCGGCGTGGCGTGCCCGGTGGATCGGAAGACGGCGATGCTGACCGCATATTCGCTGATCTGGCTGCCGATCAGCGACACCGTCTGGGTGACCAGCAGGGCGTAGTAGATGGCTGGAGGCGTATTGGCGATCGGGGCGACGTGCGGTCCCCCGAGCGGCTTGGCTTTGGTCATGATGAAAGGTCTCGAATTGCCCAAGTGCCGCCGGGCGGCACGGAGCCGCTGGCGATAACGTGACAGGCCCCGCGGGCCGGAGCCGGCGTCAGTCGGGCAGGAATTGAGACAGGAGATACATCATCAGGCGGCGATGGTGCTGTCCCGCCGCCCGACGGTCAAGCCCTCCGTCCGGTCAGGCCCATCGATCGCGAAACGGGCTTGCCAGCCAGACCACGCGGTGAAACTCTCTCCGGTGAGCCCAACACACTGCCAAACTGGCCCCTCGAGCGTCGGTCAGGGGCGGCCGCCGGGGTCGATTTCAGCATTCAGACTTTGCGACCTTGGCTGTGACAGCCCCTGCGCGCCCCCCACCCTGGAGACACCCTATGTCCGCAAGCGCTGCAGAAGCCTTCTCGGCCTGGCTGGAGGCGTTCAACGACCCCGATCCGATGGCGCTCGACAGGTTCGTTTCGGGGCGAGGCGACATCGCCCGAGACTCGGAGGCCTGGGCGCGCTATCGGCGCCAAGCCGGCCCGCTAACGCTGATGAAGGCGGATGAGGCAAGCGCCGGCGGGATCGACGCCATCGTCCAGGATCGTTGGGACCGCTTCCTGCAGATCAAGCTGAGGCTCGCCGACGAGCCGCCGCACCAGATCACGATGCTGAGGGCGGCCTTGATTTCGCCGCCGCAGGACGCCGCGCCGGCGCGCATGGACTGGCCGGACCTGAAGCGCGCGCTGGAGGCGAGGCTGGCCGATGGCGTCGCCAAGGACTGGCTGCTCGGCGCCATGGTGGTCACTCGCAATGGCGAGACCCTGTTCGAGGCCGCCTTTGGCGAGGCCGACCGCGAGGCGAAGATCCCCAATAGTCTCGACACCCGTTTCCGCATGGGCTCGATGAACAAGATGATGACTGGTGTCGCGGCCCTCAAACTCGACGAAGCGGGCGCGATCAGTCTGGACGATCCGGTCGGGCGCCATCTGCCCGACTATCCGAGCCGCGCCTTCGCCGAAAAGGTCACGATCCGGCATCTTTTGAATCATACCGGCGGCGCGGGCGACTTTTTCGGCCCCGAGTTCACCGAGCACCGCGCGAAGCTGTGCGACCTGAAGGACTACGTCGCGCTGTTCGGCCACCGCGACCCCGAGTTCGAGCCCGGCAGCCAGCACAGGTACGCCAACTACGGCTATATGGTGCTGGGCCGCATAATCGAGGTGGTTTCCGGCAAGTCGTACGACGACTATGTCGCGGCCGACATCTTCGCGCCTGCAAGCATGACCGCGACCGGGGCGCTGCCCGAGAGCGTCGATGTGCCGGGCCGCGCCGTCGGCTATATGGATAGCCCCGCGGGCCTCACCCGCAACGACGCGACCCTGCCGGTTCGCGGCACCTCGGCCGGCGGCGGCTATTCGACCGTCGGCGACCTGGTTCGCTTCGCCGAGGCCCTCACTGCGGGCCGGCTTCTCGGCGCAGAGCGCATGGCGATGATCATGGGCGACGGCTTCGAGATCGAGCCTGGCGCCAGGTACGGAATGGGGTTCGTCAAGGTCTCCAAGGGCGGCGAGCGCTGGCTCGGCCACACCGGCGGCGCGCCTGGCCAGAACGGGATTTTGCGGATCTTCCCCGATACCGGCCATGTGGTCGCCGCCCTTTCCAACGGCGATCCGCCGCAAGCCAGCAGCCTCGGCGAATTCGTCAGCCAGCGCCTGCTGCTCGCATGACGCTCCCGCTGGTATAGGCCGACCGGCTACACCAAAGGGCTCTTGGGCCTCAATGAGGACGTCCGGATGCACGACGACGAAGTCACAACCGACGCCGCCCTGGTGCGCCACCTGCTCGCCGCCCAGTTCCCGCAGTGGGCCAGCCTCGCCATCGAGCCCGTGCGCGCCGACGGGACAGACAACGCCATGTATCGGCTCGGCGATGCGTTGGCGGTGCGGCTGCCGCGCCGCCCGAGCGCCGTCGAAGGGCTCGAACGGGAACAGGCCTGGCTTCCCCGGCTGGCGCCCTTCCTGCCGCTGCCCGTGCCTTCGGCAGTCGCCAAGGGCGCGCCGGGCGAGGCCTATCCCTGGCCCTGGTCGGTCTGCCGATGGCTCGAAGGGGAAAACCCGACGCCCGGCCGGGTGAGCGATACCGGTGGGCTGGCGCGCGATCTCGCCGGCTTCATCCGCGCCTTGCAGGCGATCGACGCGCGCGCGGCGGCCGGCCAGTATACCCACGGCCGCGGGGCGCCGCTGAGCCGGTGGCGGGCGACCATCGATGAGCGCCTCGGCTGGCTGGCGGACCTGGACAACATCGGCACGATCGCCGCCGCCTGGGAGGCCGACGCCGCGGCTCCAGCCTGGAATGGCGCGCCGGTCCACCTCCACGGCGATATGAGCTTCGGCAACCTTCTGGTGCGCGAGGGAAGGCTGAGCGGCGTGATCGACTGGGGCTGCATGGCCGCGGGCGATCCGGCCTGCGAGCTTCAGGTCGCCTGGAGCCTGTTCGATCCTGCGGGCCGGGCGGCCTTCAAGGCGGCCATGGCCGTCGATGAGGCCACATGGATCCGCGGCCGCGCCTGGGGCCTGGCTATGGGCGTCCTCAACGTCTCCTACTATCGCACCACAAGCCCCTCGATCGCCGCCCACGGCTGGCGCGCCATCGACGCCGCCCTGGCCGACATCGCCGCCGGCGCTCAGACCGCGTAGTCGCCGAGCAGCCCTTCGACCAGGCCGGGATGGGTCGGGCGCCAGCCGAGGCTTTCCCGCGTGACGGCGGCCGTGGCCGGGACATCGTTGGCGATGACCGCGGCGAGCCAGCCGAAATGGGCGAAGGCCTCGTCGGGCGTGATGCTTTTGGTCGGCACGCCGAGCCTTTCGCCGATGGCCTTGGCGATGGCGACGAGCCTGACGCCCTCCTCGCCGACCGCATGCAGCCGCGCGCCGGCCTGGCCGCCTTCCAGCCCGAGCCGGAACAGCCGCGCCGCATCGCGCCGGTGCACGGTCGGCCAGCGGTTGGCTCCGTCGGCGACATAGGCTGAAAAGCCGCTCTCGCGCGCCCGGGCGATCAGCATGGTCGCCAGTCCCTGCGCGTCGATGTCGTGAACCGATGGCGGCAGGCGCACGACCATCGAGCGCACGCCGTTTTCGCTGGCCGCCAGCGCGGCGTTCTCCGGCCGGCCGCGCACGACGGTCGGACCCGCCAAGTCGGCCGGGTCGGCCTCGGTCGAGGCGCGGCCCGACACATGGCCGGTCATGCCGGAAGTCACCACGAACGGCTTGTCAGTGCCGGCCAGCGCCTCGGCCATCGCGCTGACGGCGGCGAGGTCGATCTCGCCCATCTGCATATATTGCGAAAAGTCGTGGCCGAAGGCGCAGTGGATGACGCCGTCACTGGCGCGGGCGGCTTCCGCCAGAACCCCCGTATCGGCGACCTCGCCGCGCCGCACATCGACGTTCCAGCCGGCGAGCCTGGCAGCCGCCTCGTCGCTGCGCGCCAGGCCCGTCACCTGGTGGCCCGCGCCCTTCAACTCCTCGATGATCGCCGCGCCGATAAAGCCGGTGGCTCCGGTCAAAAACACTTGCATGAAAATCTCCGCTCGCTGCTGGAGACAAACTCCGCCGATGCGCTATCCTGGTAAAGTCGTGATTTTATCATAGTAAGATGGCTAACTGGATGAGCGAGACCCTTACCGCCGAAACCCAGCTCGGGTCCTACCTGCGGGACCGCCGTACCCGGCTCGATCCCACCGCCCTCGGCTTTCCCGCCGGGCGGCGGCGCACGCCGGGCCTGCGCCGCGAGGAGGTGGCCCTAAGGGCCAATATCAGCCCGACCTGGTACGCCTGGCTGGAACAGGGCCGCGGCGGCGGGCCCTCGGCCGATGTGCTGGACCGCATCGCGCGGGCCCTGATGCTGACCGATGTCGAGCGCGAGCATCTCTTCCTGCTCGGCCTCGGCCGCCCGCCCGAGGCGCGCTATCGCAAGGCCGAGGGCGTCACGCCCAGGCTGCAGCGCGTGCTGGATGCGCTGGAGCCCTGCCCCGCCATCATCCGCACCGCGACCTGGGATGTCGTCGCCTGGAACCAGGCGACCGTCCTTGGGCTGATGGACTATGCGTCGCTGCCGCTCGCGGAGCGCAACATGCTGCGCTTCATCTTCGTCGATCCGCGCGCCCGCGCCGCGCATTACGACTGGGAAAGCGTCGCACGGATGTCCTTGAGCGCCTTTCGGCTGGAGTCGGCGCGCGCCGGCGCCGCGGCCGACGTCGAGCATCTCGTCGACGAGCTTTGCCGCCTCAGCCCCGAGTTTCAGGCCATGTGGCGCGACAACGACCCGCCCGGCGCCGGCCATGCCGACGGCCTCAAACACGTTCGCCACCCGGTCCTTGGCCCCATCGCCTTTGAATATTCGGCCTTCGCGGTCGACGGCCGGCCAGACCTCATCCTGGCGGTCTACAACCCCGCGACGCCTGAAGACGCAGAACGGATCGCGTCCCTGACGGGGCACAATGAGCGGCGAGCTCAGGCTCGGTGAGCGCCGTCCACAAACCGTTTTCAGGCGCCGGCGGGGGCCCGGCCGAACGCCGGGCGGGCGGGGGTCTCGGTCGGGGGCGGTTGCAGCGCGGCCCCAGGCGCCGCGCCGGTCTGCGTCGCCGCGCCGAGCTCGTCGGGACTCAGGTGCAGGGCGGCGATGGCGGGGTGAAGCGCGGGGTCGATGGCGCGGGCGTTCTCGACCAGAAACCGGATCAGCTGGCGTTCGTTGGCGTCGAACTTCCCGTCCCGCTGCATGCGATCCATCAGCCAGTGGGCCTCGTCGGCCTCGACGGATCTGGCCGCCTCGTCGGCCGCCGTGTCCACCGCGTTGCGCGCCGCCCACATGTCCAGAATGTCCGCATCGTGCTGGCCGAACTGGCCGACCGTCCTGGCGGGGTGCAAGATGGCGCCCAGGAAGGCGAACGGGCGGACCGTGGTATCGGCCAGGAAAGCTTCCGCCTTGAGCGCCTCGGCGGTGCTCAGCTCGACATAGGTCTGGGCGCGAAGCACGCTGTCGGCGACCGCGCGCACGAAGAATTCGGCCCAGGCGGGATCGTTGGCCTCGCCGTGCACGGCGTCGTTGATGTCGAACAAAAGGTCGGCCTCGCGCCGGCTCACCTCGATATTGCCTTCGCCGCCCAGGGCGAAGACCGCGCGCCGCAAGAGCTCGACATCGGCCTTCGTCAGGGCCCGCGGCTCGGAACGCTTCGTCAGGCTGGACTTCAACCCGCCGAGTACGAAGACGTCGAGCGCCTCCGGCGTCGCGTCGGCCGTCTCCAGCACGTGCACGAGCATATCGATGACGTCCGGGCGGACCGGCCGATGCCGCACGACAGCCTCCATCAGCCATGAGCTGGTCTCGGCGTCGACATAGCCGGCCGGAACCCGCTGGCGGACGACGTATTCGACCAGCGCCTCGACGAACAGCGCCGACCACTCGGCCGACTGTCTGGCCGCGACGTTCAGCCTGAACAACGCCTCGGCCGCCTCGCGCGTCACCGGCCCGCCGTTCGCGAACACGATCCTTCGCATGGCCAGCGCATCCTCGGCGGTCAGCTCGGCCTTGCCGTCCAGCGCCGCTACGGCCTCTGTCAAAGTCATGAGGAACCCCATCATGTTTTGACGGCGATCCTGGACCCATATCCTTTCCGAACCGTCTAGCCTCTACAGCCTGAACAGGGGCGCGGGCGTTCTCGCCCAACCGGCGTTAGGATCAAGTCCCCCGGAGCGAGCGCCTAAGCCATGGACACCAGCAAACCCACCACCTCTCGCCGCCTGACCGGAAGGGTCTGCGTCATCGCCGGCGCCGCGGGCGCGATCGGCGAGGCGGTCGCGCAACGCCTCACGGCCGAGGGCGGCATCGTCGTCGGCATCGACCTGAAGCCGCACGAAACGGGCGTCGTGAGCCTGATCGCCGATCTCACCGCCGAGGACGAGGTGCGCGAGGCCTATGCCCGTGTCCACCGCGAGCTTGGCCGTATCGATGTGATCTACAACAATGCCGGCGGCGTCGACCTCGCCGACCGCTCCGCCCTGGAAACCTCGCCGGAGATCTGGAACAAGGTCATCGCCGCCAACCTCACCACCACCTGGCTCAGCTGCAAGCATGGCATCCCGTTCATGCTGAGCGGCGAGCCGCCCAAGGGTTCGGTCATCAATACCGGCTCGTTCCTGGCCGGCATGGGCGCGGCCAGCGCGCAGATGGCCTTCTCCGCCGCCAAGGCCGCGGTCGCCCAGCTGACCCGCGACCTTGGCGTCAATCTGGCCCGCAGCGGCGTGCGGGTGAATGCGCTGGCGCTCGGCCCGATCGAGACGCCGCAGCTGAAGGCGATGTTCGCCGGCATCGGCCCCGAACAGGCGGCGCTGCGCTTCACCCACATGCCGATGGGCTGCTTCGGCACGCTGGAAGAGCTGGCCGCCACGGTCGCCTACCTCGCCAGCGACGACGCCGGCTTCGTCACCGCCTCGATCTTCCCGATCAACGGGGGCATCCCCGGCGCCTTCACCGTCGCGCCTTAGGGGCGAGACCACAGACCGCCAACCGAACGTTCGCCCATTGCGCACCAGCCGAACCCTGCCTTAGGGTCGTGATCGACTGAACAACGATAACGAACCCGCCGAAGCGGGACTGGAGGACGCCATGAAGTTCACCTGGTTCAACCTGATGCCCTGGCCCGACCTGCCGGACGACTTTCGCGAGAAGAACCATTCGGTCTGGGTCGACATCGATCAGAAGCTGTTCGATCCGGAGCGGGCCCACACCGTCTACAACACCTATATGGACCTGCTCGAATATGCCGGCACGGTCGGGTTCGACGGCGTCGGGGTGAACGAGCACCACCAGAACGGCTATGGCATCATGCCTTCGCCGAACATCATCGCCGCCGGCCTGGCGCGCCGCACCAAGGACACGGCCCTGGTGGTGCTGGGCAATTCCATCGCCCTCTATAATCCGCCGGTCCGCGTGGCCGAGGAATTCGCCATGCTGGACTGCATTTCCGGCGGGCGGCTGGTGGCGGGCTTCCCGGTCGGCACCTCGATGGACACCAATTTCTGCTATGGCCAGATCCCCTCGCTGACCCGCGAGAAATACGCCGAGGCGCATGAACTGATCATTCGCGCCTGGACCGAGCGCGAGCCCTTCGCCTTCAACGGCCGCTACAACAAGCTGCGTTATGTGAACATCTGGCCGTGGCCGATCCAGCAGCCGCATCCGCCCATCCACATCCCAGGCGGCGGCTCGGTCGAGACCTACGACTTCTGCATCGACAACACCTATTCCTACTCGTATCTGAGCTTCTCCGGCTATCTGCGCGCCAAGGTCTTGATGCAGGGCTATTGGGACCGGGTGGCCGAGCGCAACGCGCCGGACGCCTCGCCCTACCGCGCCGGCTTCGCCCAGACCATCTGCGTCGCCGAGACCGACGAGGAGGCCGAGCGCCTCTACTGGCCGCACGTCAACTACTTCTACAATCGCTGCCTGCACGTCTATCCGGGCTTCGCCGACGCCCCGGGCTATCGGACGATCAAGACCATCCAGACCGGCGCCCTGTCTCAATACGCCCCGCCGCGCGGCGGCTATACCGAGCTGACCTGGAAGGACCTGGTCGAGGGCGGTCACGTCATCGCCGGCTCGCCGGAAACGGTGCGCCAGCGCATGGAGGACCTCATCAAGGGGCTGAACGTCGGCAACATCTTCTGCCTGATGCACGTCGGGAACATGCCGGCGGACAAGTGCATGTATTCGACCAAGCTGTTCGCCGAAAAGGTCATGCCTCACCTGAAGAACATGTTCCCCGAATGGGCCGACGACGACCGCTTCTGGTGCAAGCCGCTGAAGACGCTGGCCAAGCCGGGCTCCCTGCCCTCAGAGCGTGACGCGGCGGAAGCCGTCTCCGCGGCCCTGGTCTGAAGGAGGCGACGATGGACCTGAAAACCGTCCAGACCGAACACGTCCCCGTCCAATATCTCGAGGGCGGATCGGGCCAGCCGCTGGTCTTCCTGCACGGGGCCGGCGGCATGACCGCCGAGGACCCGTTCCTGGCCAAGCTCTCCCAGAGCTTCCACGTGCACGCGCCCTTCCTGCCCGGCTATGGCGCCAGCGAGGAGGCGCCCGAGCTGCGCGACATGCTCGACATCACCCTGCACACGCTGGATGTGGTCGATGCGCTGGGCCTGAAGGACCCGATCCTGGTCGGCCATTCCATGGGCGGCATGATCGCCGCCGAAATGGCCGCGCTTGCGCCGCGCGACTTCAGCCGGCTTGGGCTGATCTGTCCCGTGGGCCTCTGGATGGACGACCATCCGCTGGTCGACATCTTCGCCACCCTGCCGTTCGAGATGCCGGCGCTGATGTTCCATGACGCGGTGGCCGGCGCGGCGATGATGACCGCCGGACGCAATGTGTCCGACCCCAACTTCCTGCAGACCTATCTGGTGCAGAACGCCAGGCAGCTGGGCATGGCGGGAAGGATCCTGTTCCCCATCCCCGATCGCGGGTTGTCGGGGCGAATGTACCGGATCAGGGCCAAGACCATCCTGGTCTGGGGCGATTCCGACCGCGCCGTACCGCCGGTCTACGCCCAGGAGTTCAAGCGCCGCATCAAGGGCGCCCAACTGGTCTCCATCCCCGAGGCCGGCCACATGGTCACCCTGGAAAAAACCGATCAGGTGGTGGACGCGATCAAGCGGCTGGGTTGATCCCTTTCCGCGCAAGCGGGAGGGCAGAGTTTACCGCCAAGCCCGCCAAGGACGCCAAGGGTCAGCATCGACCCAATCTTCTTGGCGGGCTTGGCGAACTTGGCGGTCGATCTTCAGAGTGACGTGCTTTCCGGTCGGCCCCAAAAAGGGGAACCACAAAGCACACCAAGCACACCAAGCACACCAAGAAGAGAAGGTCAGCTCTGACCCTTGCTGTTCTTTGTGTGCTTGGTGGTCAAAAGCCTTCGGTCACGCTCGCGGGAAAGGCCGAATAACCTCAGACCTCGGTGAGGTCGTCCGTCTCCGGCGCCTGCGCCACGCCGCCGGCGGGGAAGTTGTCGGCCAGGGCCTTGCCGCACATCTCGACCGCCGTGATCAGGCCGCCGATGGCGTCGTTGCCGCGGATCTTGGCGGTGGCGGCCTGCAGGACCGAGGTCCAATAGGCCTCGCCGACCTTCTCATGGATGTCCTCGTCGGCGATGATCTCGATGCGCCGCTCGGCGCTGGAGGCATAGATCAAAACGCCGGTCGGCGCCCGGGCGGCGTGGCGGCGATGGGTGAACTGCTCCAGCGCGCGGTCATGGACATGGGCCTGCTTGACGAAGCCCGGGGTCAGAAACCGGCGCACGGGCGGAATCGAGGCCAGGCCGAGGACGGCGATGAAAAGGATCACCTGGGCCGCCGCATAGGCGACCACCGCGGCCATGGTCGCACTCTCGATCAAGCCGGCATGGGCCGCGGTCCAGCCGCCCTGAAGCGGCGCGAGCAACATGGAGGGACGAAGCCCGAAGGTCAGGGCCAGCAAGGGCGCCAAAAGCGCGACGATCGCCGCCCAGGCCGGCGGGATCTCGCGATAGGCGGCGCTTTCGCGGGCGACGATGCAGAAGATCTCGCCACTGGTCGCCGCCTCGGCCTTGGCCAGGGCTTGGTGCAGGCGCTCATGATCGGCGGGGCTCAGCATCTCACCATCCCCCCGAGGCGCCGCCGCCGCCGAAGGAGCCGCCACCGCCGCTGAAGCCTCCGCCGCCGCCCCCACCGAACCCGCCGCCGCCGTAGGAGCCACCGCCTCCGCCGCCGCCCATGAACAGGAAGGGCAGCGCCCAGAGGCCCCCGCCGCCGCCGCGCCGCCCGATGCTGAACAGGGAGCGCAACATGAAGAAGACGAAGATCAGCAGGAAGATGACCGGAATCGGATTGGGATGACGCGCCGGCGCCTGAGCCGCGGCCTGGGCGTTGGCCTGCGCCTGGGCGGGATCGAGATTTAGTTGGGCGATGATGGCGTCGGTCCCAGCGACCACTCCGCCCTCGACATCGTTGCTGCGGAACTTGGGCAGCACCTGCTCCTGCAGGATGACGCTGGACATGGCGTCGGTCAGCACCGGCTCCAGCCCGTAGCCAACCTCGATGCGCACCTTGTGCTCGGTGGGAGCGACGATGAGGATGGCGCCGTTGTTCTTTCCCTTCTCGCCGAGGCCCCAGGCGCGGCCGAGCTGGTAGCCGTAGTCTTCGATCTCGTAGCCTTGCAGCGACGGCAGGGTGACGACCACCAGCTGGTCGCCGGTCTTCTGCTCGAGAGCGGTAAGTTTGGTGGTGAGGTCGGCCTGGGTCTGGGGCGAGAGCACGTGGGCGTCGTCGACCACCCGGCCGGTCAGGGGCGGGAAGGTCGGATCGGCCCGCGCGGGCGCCACCGTCAGTATGAAGGCGGTGAGCGCCAGCGCGATGAGGCTTCGGATCATCGCGCTATTGGTTGGTCGGCGTCGGGGTCGGAGCCGGCGGCGGGGCGAAGCTGACCGTCGGCGCGGCCTGGGCGGTGGCCGTGGCGGCGAAGAGCTGCATCGGCTTTTCGGACTTGTAGAGGGTGCCGGCCCAGATCACCCC
>Ga0302314_10005304_pt1 | contig 23524 bp, 20 predicted proteins | sample III_Palsa_N2_3_FD_200533 | JGI IMG/M metagenome (GOLD analysis project Ga0302314, IMG submission 200533) | Peat permafrost microbial communities from Stordalen Mire near Abisko, Sweden - III_Palsa_N2_3 | ecosystem: Environmental > Terrestrial > Soil > Palsa > Peat permafrost | place: Sweden... | reverse complement strand
TGAGGCGATTTCCTGGAACTCGACATGCTCGGCTCCGGGGTCGACCGACTCGTCATAGCCGACGACCCTCTGGGCGACCGTGCTGGTGCGGCTCTCGCGAAGACTCTTCGCCTGTGCCTTGCCCCGGCCTTCGGCGACGGCTTCGGCCATGTTGGCGAAGAGCACGGTCAGCCACAGCCAGACCGTGATCGACCAGGTGAATGCCGCCGAGGTGGGTGAGGCGGTCGAGTGGACCGAGCTGCCGAGGAACGGCTGCGCGATCGCGAGCACGGTGGTCAGTGCCGCGCCGATCTCGACCACGAACATGACCGGGTTGTGCCACATCGACCGAGGGTCGAGCTTCTTGAGGGCGCCAGGGATGCTCGCGATGAGTTGCGAGGCACTGAACGCCGACGAGGTTTTCCGTTGGCCGGGAAGCGGACTTTCGGTGTTCTGGCTGATGAGTGATGTTGACATTTTGTTACTTGAGTCCTTCTGCTAGTGGACCTAGCGCTAGAACGGGGAGGTAGGTGAGTGCTGAGACGACGAGGATCGTGCCCATGAGCAGTCCGATGAACTGCGGCCGATGAGTGGGCAGCGTGCCGGCCGTGACCGGGATCTTGTCCTGCGCCGCGAACGACCCCGCGAGAGCCAGGATGAACACCATCGGCAGGAACCGTCCGAGCAGCATCACCACACCGAGCGCCGTGTCGAACCACGGCGTACTGGCGGTAAGCCCGGCAAACGCCGAACCGTTGTTGTTGCCGGCCGAAGTGAAGGCGTAGAGCACCTCCGAATAGCCATGCAATCCCGGATTGTCCATCGAGGTTCCGGTGACCGAGGACTCGATCGCCGGGATCGCGAAGCTCAGCGCGGTGCCAAGCAACACGAGGGTCGGGGTGATCAGGATGTAGATGCTTGCCATCTTGATCTCACGCGCACCCAGCTTCTTGCCGAGGTACTCCGGCGTTCGTCCGACCATCAGGCCCGCAACGAACACCGCAACGATCGCCACGGCCAGGATTCCGTAGAGCCCGGATCCGACACCACCCGGTGCGACCTCGCCGAGCATCATGTTGAGCATGAGCAGCCCTCCGCCGAGAGACGTGAAGCTGTCATGCATCGAGTTGACCGCACCGGTGGAGGTGAGGGTCGACGAGGTGGCGAACAGGGTCGACCCGACGATGCCGAACCGCGTCTCCTTGCCTTCCATCGCGCCGCCTGCCAACTGGCTTGCGGTGCCGGAGCCGACGCTTTCCAACGCGGTCAGGGCTGCAGCCGAGGCGATCCAGAAGATGCCCATGACCGAGACGATTGCGTAACCCTGCCGGTGGTCGTTGACCATGTTGCCGAAGGTGCGAGGCAGGGCGAACGGGATGGCCAGCATCAGGATGATCTCGAAGATGTTCGTCCACGGCCACGGGTTCTCGAACGGGTGGGCGGAGTTGACGTTGAAGAAGCCGCCACCGTTGGTGCCGAGTTCCTTGATCGCCTCCTGTGAGGCGACCGGACCGCCGGGAATCACATCCTTTGCACCGGTGATGGTGGTGATGTGTTCGAACGGGTTGAAGTTCTGGATCACGCCTGAGACGAGCAGAATGACCGCGGCCACAACAGACAGCGGCAACAGGATCCTCAGAGTGCCGCGAGTGACGTCCACCCAGAAGTTGCCGATGGTGAGCGACTTGCGCCGCGACAAGCCACGAACGAGCGCGATGGCGACCGCGATTCCGACCGCGGCGGAGACGAAGTTCTGAACGGCGAGCCCGGCGATCTGCACGGTGTAGCCCATCGTGAGTTCCGGGGAGTACGACTGCCAGTTCGTGTTGGTCACGAACGAGATCGCGGTGTTCCAGGCCAGCCCCTGCTCGACGGGCGGCAAGCCCAGCGACAGTGGCAGCCACTCCTGGATGCGCTGCAGAAGGTAGACGAACAGCAGCCCGACCAGGGAGAAGGCCAGCAGGCTGCGCAGGTAGACCGGCCAGGTCTGCTCAGACGCGGGGTCGACGCCGATCAGGCGGTAGAAGCCGCGCTCGACCTTCAGGTTCTTCGGCGTCGTATAGACGTGCGCCATATAGTCACCGAGCGGGCGGTAGATCAGGCCGAGGACGATGACGATCGTCAAGGCCTGAAGTATGAAGAGCCAGGTGTTGTTCATCAGAAACGCTCCGGCTTGAGCAGAGCGACCACGAGATAGACCAAAATGGCGATCCCGATGGCCAGGCTGAGAAAGGTGAAGAAGATCACAGCTTCTCCACCGCCTTTGCGATCAGCGCGATGAGCCCGAACAGGGCGATCGCCGCAACCACATAGATCACGTCCAACAAGGCGACTCCATCCAAGTGCAAAAATGCGGGGCTCCCGTTCGGGATCCCGGCGCCCGGGGGCACAGCGATTTAGTAGATACCCGCGGGATAACTCGCAGGAAAAACCTCGCGAAGTCCTTACGGTTCCGGGCGGATCCCTAACGATTTCTCTACGCGGCCTTCGTCGACGAGGCCATCGTCGACCGCATGGAGGTCCGGCATCCGTCGAGGAGGGTCGCGGAAGGCTCTGCCCCACGCTGACAGCGCTAGGTCACCACCCGACCGTTAGGGATGCGTAAGGACGCCGCGCATTCGCGTACGGAAGCCATTAGGACTCCGGCCGAAACCCGCAGCAGAGCGCATCGTCTTGATATGCACGACAACGAACGCCGCCGGCGCCGGGGTGGTCCATGTTCGGGATGACCACCACGAGACCGCGACTGGACTACTGGCCCGAGGCGACGACGGTCACGGAGTCCGACATCATCGTCGCCGGAATTTCGCTCCGACGCCTCGCGGAGGTCTGCGGCACGCCCTCGGTGCATAGCGCGGCCACCGTCATCCCGGGCAGCGGTCAGACGCCCACCGACGATGCGAGCACCGGCGTGCTGGTAACCCGCGTGCTCGCCCTCGCCGAGCATCGATCCGGTGCTCCGGTCATCCAGCTGGATGCGCGGCTCGACAACCTGCGGCTCGTGTGGTCGGAAGCTCGACTCATCGGTGCGCCCTCCGGGGCGCGTTCGCGAATGACGCTACTGGTGCGCAAACCTGGCACGACCGACATCGAGCAGACGGTCGACGTGCTCGTGGTCGACCTTCCCGCGCAGGTCGAGGTAGGCGACCTGGTCGCCATTCCGAGCCGCAGCCTTGCGACCGGCTCCGGTTACCCTGCGAATCCGGTCACCGGGCGCCGGGATGGTCGGCCGAGCCCGGTATGCGCCGAGAGCGGCCCGGTTCGCGCGAACCGGTGGGAAGCGATCGAGTAGCCCCTGCCTGGAGCTTCCCTTCCCGCGGCACTGAGGCCGGACTCACCTGTCCGAGCCCTCGACCACCGACAGCAGCGCGTTGACGACGTCGGTGAGCGGGGCGCGAAGCTCTGCAGCGGTTGCGGAGCGCAGCGGCTCGAGAGGGGTGGATGCCCGCAGAAGCAGGATGCCGAAAGCGGCGGCCAGCACGATTTGCGCGCGCACGATGAGCTGCTCCGTTCGGGCATCCTGGGGTGACCAGCCGGCCGCGCGCGCCATCCGTTCCGAAAAGTCGCGAATGGTGCGCCGCCGGATCTCATCCACCTCGGGTTCACCGGTCGACCGTATTAGGAGGAGGAGCTGCAGGGGCCGGTCGGACGCGGGAGCGTCGAGCATCTGCTCGAGCATGACCGTCACGATCTGGTCGACGGTCGAGGCTTCGGTATCGCGGTCGCCGAGCTCCTTGACGGTGCGGTCGAGGCAGGCCTCGAACAAGCCCTCCTTCGAGATGAAGTACCGATTGATCAGGGCGACATTCACGCCCGCTTCTGTCGCGATGTCGCGAACGGTAGTGGCCGCATAGCCATTCGTTGCGAAGCGCTCGCGGGCTGCACGGAGAAGCCTCTGGCGGGTCCCGTCGGCGTCGCGGTGGCGCACGGAGGCGTCGGGCTGGCCCTCTGCCGTGACTGGCGCGACGTGAGTATCAGACATTTTTTCCTCTTGGGTTCGCTGCTACCGTACCGCTCGAATAATGCTATGTAAACAGCCTTTGACTTAGCTTCGTACCGCGATATCATCGAAGTCAGCAATTGTTTACATCTGAATCGGAGCGACCTTGTCGACTACCAGCGAGGCAACCACCCACCCGTCAACCGAGACTCACGTCGCGCGCCACAGCACACTGATCGTCGTATTCCTGTCGCTCGGTGGCCTCTCGTTCGCCGTTCTGCAGTCGCTGGTCGCGCCGGCACTGTCGACGATCGGACACGACCTGAAAGTCTCGACGGCCGACGTCAGCTGGATCCTCACGGCCTACCTGCTTTCGGCGTCCGTGCTGACTCCCGTGCTCGGACGCCTCGGGGACATGGTCGGAAAGCGCCGCATCCTGATCGTCGTGCTCGTGCTGCTTCTGGTGGGCGCCGTTCTTGCCGCCCTCGCACCAAACCTGGGCGTATTGATTGTCGGCCGCATCATCCAGGGCTCCGCGGGTGCCATCCTGCCCCTGTCGATCGGAATCGTGCGCGACGAACTACCGCACTCACGAGTTCCTGCGACCATCGGCATCCTCTCAGCCATCTTCGGTATCGGAGCCGGCGTCGGCATCGTCGCCGCAGGCCCGATCGTGCAGGCGCTCAACTGGCACTGGTTGTTCTGGTTCCCGGCATTCCTCGTCGTCGTCGCACTCGCCGGCGCCATCTTCGGCATGAAGGAGTCCCCGGTGCGCAAACCGGGCCGCATCGACATCCTTGGCGCGCTCATCCTGGGCATCGCGCTGGTCGCCATCCTGCTGCCGATCGACCAGGGGCAGACCTGGGGCTGGGGCAACTGGAAGACAGTCTGGCTACTGGTGCTGGGCGGTGCCGCGCTGATCGCGTTCGTGCTCGTCGAACTCCGAGTGGGGGAGCCCCTTGTCGACATGCGCCTCATTCGCCACCGCGGCGTGTGGAGCGCGCACCTCGTTGCGCTCACGTTCGGGTTCGCGATGTTCGGTGTATTCATCATCATCCCGACCCTGCTGCAACTCCCGGTAGCCATCGGATTCGGATTCGGAAAGACGGTCACAGAGGCGGGCCTGTACCTGCTCCCGACTGTGCTCGCTATGGTCGTCTTCGGCCCGTTCGCAGGCTTCCTCGTGCGCAAGGTCGGGCCCAAGGTGCCGATGATGATCGGTAGCGTGCTGCTCGTCGTCGCCTTCGTGATCCCGGGGATCAAGCACGACAACATCTGGGAGGTCATCGTCTCGGGAATCCTCACTGGAGCTGCGATCGGCATGGGGCTGGCCTCGATGTCCAACGCGATAATCGAAAGCGTCCCCGCAACGCAGACCGGTGAAGCGACGAGCGTCAACGCGATCGCCCGCACGATCGGAAGCGCGATCGGAACGGCGGTCATCGCGGCCATCATTTCGTCGCACACAGTCACGGTCGGCCCGCTCGCGGGCGCTCCGACGAACGACGGATTCACGATCGGATTCTGGGCCTGCGCCGGGGTCGCCGTTCTCGCATTCATCGCGGCGCTCGTCGCACCGGGTCTGCGCAAGAGCCGCGAAGCCGCGGCGGCCTTCGGTATCGAGGACTTCGAGGTCGGAAGCTAGCGGGACCCGGTCAGGCCGATGTGCGCAGAAATGTCCAGAATGGCGGCGGGGCGAAACCCCGCCGCAGACTGTCACGACCGTCAGTCGATGTCGGCCGCACGTTGTGCATACGCTGTAGCGTTCGCAGCCACTGCCGCGACGTAGCTCTCGAGATGGTTGTACCCGAACACGGCGGCGTGCCAGCCCGCGGCCGTGCCGAGATCCCCGTACGAGCACAGATAGCGTGCCGCCGCGAGCGCCGCGTCATCGATCTGGTTGGGATCCGCGACCCCGTCGCCGTTCCCGTCGGCCCCCCATCTCGTCCAGGTGCCTGGCATGAACTGCATCGGGCCCTCTGCGTGCCCACCGCTCACCGCCGGCCCGAGAATGGGCGACGTGCTGTAGCCCGCGTCGTTCAGCGTGCGTCCGTTATTCGACTCCACCTTGCCGATCCCGGCCAGCGTGTTCCAGCCGAGCCGGCACGATGGTTTTTCACGCTCGAGTTCGAGTTCGGCTCCCGCGTAGGCTTGCAGCGCTGGCCGCGAGATGCCGGTGGCTGCGGCAACAGAAGTGAGCCAGGTCGCATCCACGGGCGGTTCGGTCGACGACGGAGAACTCAACTGAGGCATCACGGCGGCCGTCGACTGCGGATGGGTGGTGGGCGCGACTGCCGCTCCGGATGACTGGGCCGACTGTTGCGTCGCGGCCGATGGTGCCGAGACGACCGGCACTCCCTTCACGAGCGACACCGGAATCGGGGCCGCGCTCACACCGCTGAGGAATCGCACCCACACGATTACCGACAGCACGACCAGCCCAGTGATCACAGCAAGCGCCACCACACCCGCGCGAGGTCGGTGCTCGGCGCGCTGGGACGACGCCGGACCGGGAGCGTCGATCCATGCGTCTGCCATCTCAGCCGAACCGTCCGTCGACATAGTCGCGGGTGCGTTCATCCTGCGGGGCGCCGAACATCGCCTCGGTGTCGCCGTACTCCACGATCCCGCCGGGCGTGCCCTGCGATGCGAGGAAGAAGGCGCACTGTTGCGAAACTCGCTGCGCCTGCTGCATGTTGTGGGTGACGATCACGATCGTCACTTCCTTTTGCAGCTCGGTCATGGTCTCCTCGATGACCCGGGTCGAGGTGGGGTCGAGGGCGGAACACGGCTCGTCCATCAGGAGCACCCGTGGGTCGACCGCGAGCGCGCGGGCGATGCAGAGACGTTGCTGCTGTCCGCCGGACAGGCTTCCCCCGGGCTCGGCCAGCCGATTGCGGACTTCCTTCCAGAGACCCGCGCGCAGAAGATTCTTCTCGACGAGGTCATCCTTCTCGCTTCGGCTGACGCGGATGCCCTCGAGCTTCAGTCCGGAGACGACGTTGTCGTAGATCGACATCGCCGGAAACGGGTTTGGCCGCTGGAAGACCATGCCGATGTGGGTGCGCGCCTGGGTGACCTTGGTACCCGGATCGTAGATGTCGCGACCGTCGAGCAGCACGGATCCCGCGAAGCGAGCGGATCGGACCTGCTCGTGCATCCGGTTGAGGGTGCGCAGAAATGTGGACTTGCCGCAGCCGGACGGGCCGATGAGCGAGGTCACCTGGCCGGCCGGCATGGTCAGCGACACGCGGTCCAGAACCTTGTGGTCCCCGAACCACGCCGTGACATCGCGCGCCTCGAGACTGGCGAGAGGGCGCGGCGGGGCGGTCACCGCCGATCGGGTCATCCCCGCCGACCAGTCGACGTTTCTGATCCGCTCGGTGCGGGTTGTCCGGGGTGTGCGAGTCGCGGCCCCTGTCGCAGCAAGGCCTGCCGCCTGTCCGGGAGTGAGGCCTGTCTTTTTCAGGAACGCCTGCACCTTCTTGAGGTCTTTGATCGGCTGGGTCGGGTTGGTCATTGGTTTCTCCGGACTAGTCACGTGGATTCCTCGCAAGTTCGCATCAAATGAGATTCGGCAGGGCGTCGAGCACCTGGTCGGCCACCGTCGCAGCCAGGACCACGACGATCGGCACACCGATCAGCCAGACGTGGCGACGACCCCATGCTCGCCACAGCCAGGCCAAACCGAGGCCGACCACCAGGAAGAGGGCGAATGCCGCACCGGCGACTCCCCAGGCGGATGCATCCTGTCCCATCGCCCGCTCCTCGACCGGGAGGGCCGGGTAGCCGAGCACCAGCGATGGGGTCGACTGCACCTTGCTGACCAGTTCGGCATCCACGTAAAGGCCGCCCGCCGGCAGCAGCGGCAGGCCGTCTGCAGTGATCAGTTCGAGCCGACCCGAGCCGACCGGAATCGCCGTCGGCGGTGGATCGCTCTGGTGGCGCACGTCGATCACCCGGAACGTGTTGAGTCCCTGCCCGGTGGTGACAGTGATCGTGCTGCCCGGTACGAGCTGGTTGATCGAGCCGAACGGGCCGCCGAAGGTGGTCTGCCGTCCCATGATCACCGACACACCGGCTTGCCCCGGCATTACCGTGTCCCGCCGGTGACCAGGCCCGGATCGAAGCACTGCTCCCGTTGTTCCCTCTGCGACGACCTGCGAGATGCCGAGCGAGGGGATGCTCAGCAAAGCCATCGGGGTACCGGGGCTGACGAGCACACCGTTGTTGTCGAGTTGACCGACGGGGGTTGTCGCCTGCGCCAGGGAACTGCGCAGCTGGTTGTATTCGAGGCCCTGGGCGCGGTTGTACTGGAGCCAGGAGAACGTCGTGGCGTAGGCGACGAACGACAACAACAGAACAGCGATGGCCAGCAGCGCCGCACCCCACCACCAGGCCGCGCCTCGCGGAGCGAGTTTCCTGGCTGGTCGGGTCGGCACTGGCAGCGGCCGCGGAGCGGCGGGAGCAGTGGCACCGGGGCCCATGCGAAATTCCGAGGTCACGTCGACCGGACTAGCGGACATCGATCAAACCCCCGCTTCCGCGACCGCTACCCTGCGAAGAGAAGCGATTCCGAACCACACCAGTGCGGCGAAGGCGCCGAGTCCCGTGAGTCCACCGAGCCAGAGCCAGATCGCGCGTTGCGAGTCGGGATGCGGAGCTATCCAGCTCGCGCCCAGCAGGAAGCGGCCGGTGCCGATTTTGGAACTGTCCCATCCGGTGAGCTGCACCGTGTCGGTGCCCGCGTCGAGTTGCGGCAGAACGAATGTGCGGGCGAACGAACCCGATGCGTCGGCCGCGAAGTTTCCGATGCGGATCGGCTTCTGGTGCTCGTAGTAGAGCACGACTTGTACTTTCTCCGCGGGGTCGAAGCCCTTCGCGGTCACCATCATCGGGCTGCCTGATCCGAACACACCCTGCCCCGCTATCTGAACCGTGAGAGTGCCGACGGCGGGGCGTTTGGGGATGCTCGGCTCGGTGTCGGGCCGATGCGGTGCAACGGCGGCGTCGCCTTTCCCGCTACCATCCCGACCGCCCGTGCGGGCGATCGTCGTCGAACTCGGACTGGAGCTGGAGCTGGAGCTGGGGGTCGGCGTGGGTGTCGGCGTCTGGCCGCTGAGATCGGGGATCACAACCGTCACCGGTGCCGGGTTCGGCCCCGGAGCGTCGTCGGCGATGGCCGCACCCGCCATGATGCTGCCAATCCCCCAGCCCCCGAGCACACACGCCAGCACCAGGGCGACGGCCCCGCGCAGACGTACGAAACTGCTCATTGCGGCGATCCTGAATCGTGGCTGTCGGCGCCGACGCCGACGACCTGGCCATTGCGAGCATCCGCCTGGACCTGCAGTGCATATTCCTGCAGGGCCCCGGCGAGTTGCGCGTTTGAGCGACGGCGCCACCACAGCACGCCCACGACCAGGCCGGCTGCGACGGCGAGGATGAGCAGCCAAATCCACGGCACCGCCCAGCTGAACACGGTGGCCTGGATTGCGGGGGGCGGGGTGTCGGCACCGACGTCACCGTCAGCACGCTCGGGCGTCACCGTGATGCCGCCGAACAGCAACAGCAATTGCGGCACGCCGGTCACCGTGGCCTCGACGTGAGCCACGCCGCCGGGAAGCAGGTTCTCCACTGGTCGCCCCGCGGCAGTGCCGGCGGGAATGCCGAAGATCCCAGTGACAGCGAAGCTGGGCAGCGCCGACAGTCGCGTGTTCCCGTTGTCCTTCAGATCGAAGCCGATGCTCTCGCTGCCGCTTCCGAACGGGTTCGACGGACCATGGAACGCCCCCACCAGACCGCTCGTGCTGAGGCTCGGCGTGAGTTTGCCCGCGACGCGCAGGAAGATGCGGGCGCCGACTCGCTCCTCCACAGAGATCGCGTGTTTGCCTGATCCCTTGACTGTGTACGAGGCGACGATCCCGGCGACATGGTCGCCCGCAGTGGCGTTGTTCGGAATGGCGATGCGGAACGGAACGATGACCGACGTGTTCGGTTGCACGGTGAGCTGTATCCCGAGCCCGGCAAGGCACTTGCCGAGCGCGCTGCCCGTGTCGGAGGCCGGGCACGAACTCGGTCCGCGGGCGACGCTGACCCAGGAGCCCAGATCCTTCGACGGTTGCGTGCCGGAAATGAGCGTCAGCTTGCCGGTCTTGAAGTCGGTGGTGCCGTCGGCGGCGTAGACGTGAAGCGTGATCGCTTGCGGGGACGTGTTGGTGATGGCGACATGGTCGCCGAGCCCCACGCCGCGCTTGGCGGAGTAATCGTAGAAGTTGCGTGTCGTGTCGACGCCGGCGGCTGTGGCTGGCGCGACGCTCCAGGACAGATTCGAGCCCGTGGACTGGTCGTTCGAAACGCCTGCGGACGGAACGGCCGAGACAGCGGCGGGTGGTGTCGACGCACTCGCCGCCTGCGCGGTCGCAGGGATTGCGAGCGGCACAGCGAGGGTTATCAGTGCTGCAGCCAGCATCGCGGCGATGACAGGCCCGCGTTTCGGGCTCTCGGCGCGTCGAGGCGCGGCAACAGGTCGTCGGTGCATGGCGGGTGCTCGTTCCTGGTGGAGAAGTGATGGTTGGCGATGCGGGATATGCAGTGCGCGTCCGTACGGGGGACGCGGCATGCCGGGGTGCCCGAGGTCGTAGCTCGGACACCCCAGCAATCGAGGCGACCTGTTAGAGCAGCGTGATCGTCAGGGTGCCCGAGTAGGTACCCGTCGGCTGGTTGATCGGCGTGGTCAGCGACAGCGTGGTGTCGGCCTTGGTAACGATCTGACCCAGCACCCCGCCATCGTGGAACGTGGCCAGCGCGGAGGCCGCGGCGAGGCTGCTGGCAGCCTGGCCGGCGACAGCACCCGAACCCGTAACCGTGTTGATCACCGGAACCGACCAGCTGAGGTCAGACGCCGGGATGGTGTTCGCACCGCTTGTGAGAGCAGTCGAAACACCGTTCAGCGTCCAGTCGCCCTTCGCGAAACGGCTGTCCGTCACGGTTGCCTCGGGCAGCGGAGCCGTTGCCGAGTATGTGCCGTGAATGAGGTCGGCCGTCGCCGTACCGAACTGCACGCCACCGGTGGCGACGCTCAGGGTGAGCGTTCCGGCCGGAGCGGCAGGAATTGTCACGATCTCGTTGCTGCCGATCTGGCCGAAGTTCGCCGGAGCAGCGGCCGTGGTCACCGACTGCGCGGTCGAGGTCGACGTCGTGAAGTTGGCGTCACCCGAGTACACGGCCGTGAACGAGTACGCGTTGGCGTAGTTCGTGGTCGGGTACGCGATGGTCGCCGTCGCGACACCATTGGCGACCTGTACGTGGACGTCGCTCAGTCCCGCTGCGCTGAACGTCACTCCGCCCGTGGCAGTCGTATCGATCGCGTTGGCGTTGTTCGGGTCTTCGATAGTGGCCGTCAGCTCGACGCCGCCGTTCGCGTCGGCGGTCGCCGAGAGAACGGTTGTCGTAGCCGCCGCGATGGTCACGGTGGTGTTGACGTGCGAGCCGATCACGCCGGACTCGTACACGCCCGAGGTCGTGTTGAGACCGTCGTACTGGTACGGCAGCTGGTAGTAGTTCTCGTTCGGCAGCAGCACCGAGGGGTCACCGGCCGCACCACCGCTCGCGAAGGGAGTCTGACCGATGATGATGTCGTACTCCGTCCCCGGTGCCAGGCTCTCGAGCTCGGCCGTCATCGCGGTCGCGTTGTATGCGCCCTTGGCCACGGCCCCGTTGAGGGTACTGCTGGCGAACGCGCCCAAGTGGCTTCCCACATCCACGAGGTTGTGCGTCGACGGGATGTAGACGAACAATCCGTAGTGGGTGGTGGCGTTGGTGGTGTTGTTGGGATCCACCTGTGCCCACAGCTTGTCCGCGTTCTGGTCGGCCACGACCGCCGGAGCGGGAACCTCGACCGACTTCGTGTTCGCATCCGTGAGGATGAACTGGTCGCCCGGGGCGGACGGGGTGGAGGCGCGGTTGGCGGGGTTGCTCGGGTTGACGACCGAGTAGTTGAAGCCCGCGGCGGGCGTCTGCGTGGCCGCGTTAGCCGCGGAGGCGGTAACCAGTGCGCCACCGACCGCGACGAGCGCTCCGATTGCGACCAGCGCCGTGGCCCGCTTGCGCGGGGACGGGGCGTTGTTCTTGCGGATCATGGGATAAGACCTTTCGTGAGAAGTTGAGAAGTTGTGAGGGTTGGTGGCGCGCATCAGTTGAACCGGTAGTCCTGGGCGTCGCCCTGCTTGAAGACGACGCTGCCGTAGACCGGGGTAGAGAATCCGGCGGCAGGGATCTTCGCGAAGCCGAAGTCGGTGATGACGTTGGTGCTCTGGTCGAGCGGGTTCATAGCGTTGTAGATCGTGCTGCTCGCCGCGAAGTTGGAGTCGTTGACGAACACCGCCTCGAGCAGCGGGTTGATCTTCAACTGCGCGAACTCAACGTCCACGAACACCGGGCGGGAGATCGGGAAGGCCGTGTTGAGCCCACCTGAGACCGTCGGCGCAACGCTGCCCACGTTGTTCAACAGCACCCCGTGGCGGCGATCGGTGATCGACGTTCCGTAGATGCCATTGATTGTGGACGCGCGGCTCTGGGCGGTCCACTGGGCGATCGAGAACGGCTCGATACCCAGTGCGTCGCTCTGGATCGCGGACCCGTCGTGCTCCTCGTTCACGGTTCCACCGTTGTAGGTGTCCAGCACTCCTGCAGGCAGCACAGTGTTGGTTCCGAGCGTGAGAGCGGTGTACCAGAAGTTGCGAGTGCCGGAACCGGACTGCGGTACGAACACGTCGAGCTTCGGCCACGAGGTCTGGTTCGAGCTCGCGCCTGCGCCGGAGAAGAACTGGTAGGTGGTACCGCCGATCACGCCCGAGAGGTAGCCGTTACCGTCGAAGATGTTCGACAGCGTCAACGCGTCGGGAGCGGCGATGGTGCCCGCAGCGGAGCTGGGCGTGCCTCCCTCAGCGATCCCGCTCGGAACGCGCGAGGTGGTGGTCCCGCTGGTGGCGTACGTTACCGCGTCCACAGCGATCGGGATCTGCGCGTAGCGACCGGTGGACGACAGCGTCGTGTTGTTGTAGCTCGACGAGCGCGAGAACTGCACGTCGGAGCCGTGCAGCACAACGCTGCTCGTGCCGTCGGGCACAACGCTGCCGGCCACAGCCGACTTGAGCGCGGTCAGGCCGGGGCCGGATCCGTTGGGGCGGGTGAAGGGCTGGCCGAGCACACGGGTGTTGATGATGGCCGAACCCGTTGCGTCGTAGGAGGCGAACACCTGGTTGCTGCCGCTGTCCAGTACCGACTGGGTGAGGCCGGTGAACAGATCCTGGATGGTGTCGGATCCGACGCCCACCAGGGCCACCTCCTGGCTCTCGCTGGTCGGATTGGGGTTGGTCGGATCGGCATTGGCCGGGACTGCGAACGCGCCGGTGATACCGGCGGCCGCAAGCAGGGACACGGCGCCGAACAGCGTCGTTTTCGTTCGAGTGCGCATGGAAGATCTCCTTGGTAAATGAACGTGCTTGTAAACTGTCCCCTGTTGTCTGGTTGACAACCGTCCCCTCGACGATTCGTCGTCGAGGGGATGTCCTCTTTCCGGTCGGGGAACGTGCACCGGGCAGAAGTTCAGTGGGCGACGAGAAGCCGCCGGGCCCATCAAGGCGCGACCGCCTTTCGTCTCATCAGCAGCGGGGCTGCTATCGCGCCGGCAAGACCGGCGAGCAGGGAACCGCAGAGCGCCGCGCCGCCGACGGCGGTCGTCGAGGCCGGCTGCTTGAGCGACGCCGTGTAGGCAGCCGTGTGGGCGGATGCTGTGTCGTTGTCCGTGACGGTGTCCGGCCCGCTCGAGGCTCCCGGCACGTCGACGGTCGGCGGGGTGTACCCGCCCGTCGAGTCGGAATCGGAGTCGCCGGGATTGGGGTCCAGTTTTCCGGTAAGGATGTCGGAGAGCTGCTGTGCCTGGGTCACCTGGCCGCCGTCCAGGGGCGCATAGCCCTCCGGGAGTTCGCCCAGGCCGGTGCCCGGAGTCTGGCCGGCGCCGATCGCGTAGTCGATCAGAGTTGCGTACTGGTTGCGCGTGTCCTGGTCCAGCGCCGTATTCGTGATATTCACTGCAGCGTAGATCGTCGTGGTGAGCGGGTAGGCATTGGACGGGAAGCCGCTGAAGTCCACTGCGGTAATGCTGCCTGCCGGCTTGTCGCTCGAAACGGGCACCTCGGCCTGGGCCGCGGCGGCGATCGACGCCTGGGTGGGAGCCACGAACACGCCCGGCTGGTTGGGCAGCTGGAGTTCGGCCATGTTGAGGCCGTTGAGGTCGGCCGATGCGGCGTCGGTGAGGCCCATGACGTCCTTGTTCTGCGCGCCGACCACACGGGCCGCGGCAGCCTGCAACGTCGGCACGGCGGCACCCGGCACCAGCGAATCTTCGCCCAGCTGGGTGTCGCCCTGGGCGATTCGCAGCGCGGCGGTGGGGAAGTCTTTCGCGAACGGGCTGATCGATACGGAGTCCAGCGTGATCTGCGCTTGCGTGCTGTCGGGCACGAGGGAGGTTGGATCGGCCCGGTAGATGCGGTCCACCGGTCCGGCCGAGAGGTCGATCCCGCCGAGCCCGCCGCCCAGCGCCTTGGGGTTGCTGGAGGGCAGGTAGTAGGGGTTCACCACCATGCCGTTTTCGTCCGGAGTGCCCGCGAGCCAGGTTGCCGCGGCCTTATCCGACTCGATCCACTGCCACAGCAGCTGCAGCGCGTCATCCCCCTGCGGCCCGACTTCGATGAAGCCGACATCGGCGCTGACGAACAGTCCGAGTGGTTGCACGCCCGGGTTGAGCTGCTGGAACTCGGGGTCGTCGCCGATGTCCCCGGGGTTGTTGGCGAGCTCCGGCACCTCGAACTGGCCTATGTGGGCGTTCATCGGCACTTGGTACTGGTAGCTCTGCGTGAGAAGCTTCGCCAGCAGGCGAGGTGTGAGTTTGAGAGTCGTGACCTGTTGGCCGGAGGTGCTTTCGGCGACGAATCCGATCGTCAACGCCGCGTTGACCACTGGCCCGTATCGGATGTCCGCCGTCGACCAGCTGTCGCTGTCATCATCAGCCTGGGTCACCGGCTCGCCGAGAAACGCCAACCCGACCTGGCCGCTCAGCAACTGGGCTCGGGTCAGCGCGCCGGAGTTGTTGGCGATGTTGTAGGTGGAGGCGCCAGTCGAGCACAGTGCCTGCTGCCAGGAGTGCATCGCCCCGTCGAGAAGCATGGAACCGTTCGTGTTGACCTCCTGCGAGCCATCAGCGCAGTGGCTGGCGATGGGCGTGAAGGTCAGGGGCACCACGATGCGGTCGCTCCAGTAACTGCAGTCCGTGCTCAGTGGCGACCCGATCTGGGTGCCGGTGATAGTGCCGAATCCACCGTCGCCGAACACCGAGCTCTCGCACTGTATCGAGTCACCCGAGATGCTGCCGGAGTGGGTACCTCGGGGGATGACGACCAGCCAGCAGCGGTTGCCTGCTCCCTGATCGTTGGTCGGCGTTCCGCAGCCAAGCCACGGCGCAGTGGCAGCAGATTGTGCATTGAACAGGGTGAAGCCGGCGTTGCTGCCACCATCGTTCGGGATCGTGACGAAGTCCTGCTCATTGCCGGTGGTGGAGTTGAAGTACTGCCTGATCCCGTTGTCGGCATGTCCCGGATCCGCCGTGCTCGAGGTGCCATCGGGCGCCAAGAACGGCACATTCGATGGACGGTTCAACACGTCAGGTCCGGCACCGGCCGTGCCCAGCTGGGTTGCCGGCGCGTCATTGATCCCACTGGGTGCCCAGGCGCCGAAGGCGCACGTGTCGCGAAAATTCGCCGCGTTCGGGTCGGCGCCCCAGCACTGCATGACCTGCAGGAAATTGCTCTTGCCGCCGCCCTGGCTGCCGTTGGTGGCGGCCATCCCCTGGTAACTGACCCTCAGGGTCTGGTCTACGAGGTCGCTGGTCTGGCCGACGGTGATACTCAGGTTCTTGAAATCACTCAGGGCGCCCGAGGAGTCGCTGGTCGGACGGGTCGGCTGGTACTGGGCCGCCGATGAGGAGTCGTTTAGCCACGACACGGTCACCGAGGAACCGCTGTCGGCGGACGCGGACGGAGCGCCGGCCCCCATGACCAGCAGCCCCGTCGCGGAGACCAGGGTCACCGCGACGCTCACTGCGCGCACCATCACTAGTCGGCGCATCCGGCCGCTCCTTTGCCCGTTCATCGCCCTGTCCCTTGCAACCAGGGGGGCAGCTTTGGCCTGGCGTGCCGTCGCCGCAGGGTCGGTACCAGGGTCAGGGCGATCAGCAGCACCCCGGCGAGGATCGCGACGAACCACGTCCACCCGGTCCCGGGTGCGGGGATCTTCTGCGGGGTCGCATCGGCGAGCACCAGGGTGCCCGAGTTGCTCACGGTGCCGCTCGCGGCGTCGGTGGCACCGCCTCCGGTCACTGCGCCGGTCGCCGTCGATCCCGAGGACCCACCGGAGCCGCTGCCCGACGACGCGGCCTGGTTGCGGGTCGGAGCGGTTGCGGCCGTGCTGCCTCCTGTGCCCGTGCTGCACTGCGTCGCACCCTGCTTATCGCAGGCGGCGGGCTGCGGGTCGCTTGCGGCAAGCTTGTTGGTGCCGTCGCTGGAAAACGTCGGGTTGTTGCAGGCCTGGATGGTCTTGATTGACGGGTCCCCGCCCGGAATCTTCTGGATCTGCTGCTGCCCGTCCTCAACGAGGTTGATCGGCAGTGCCGAATACCCCAGTTGGTCAACCTGTTGCTGGCCCTCGCAGAGCAGGTACGCGCCGAAATCCGCGAGGGTCGCCCCGCGCCCCGAGGCGAAGTTGTACTGGGTCGTGGTCGGCAGGATGAGGTAGGAGTACGACGAGAGCTCGTACGTGCGCGGGTCCGTCGAGGTGTAGACCTGCGAGAGATCCTCGGTCAGATAGTTGGCGCTGCTCGGGTCGTTGTTCAGCTGGGCCTTGAGCAATGAGACCGCGACATGACCCGCGGTCGGCTCGGTGTAATAGCCCGCGGCGTTGAGAAGCTTCGCGACCGGGAACCGCAGGTTGAGCGCGTACGAGTACTCGACGTAGGTGATGGTGCCCACGTTCTGCGGCTGCGCCGTGTAGCTCGCGGTGCCGTTGTCCCCCGCCTTGGCGATCATGGCCGACCCGGGAAGTACGGGGTAGAGCGAGGTGACGCCGCAGTGGCCGTTAATCGTGGGGCGACCAACCTTCGCGCAGTACGCGTCCCAGATCTGCGGATACATCTGTCGCATCCAAATGGTCACCTGGGCGGTCGCGCCTGAGCCGTCCGACCGCACCACCGGGATGATCGGAGTGGCGGGAAGCGCGAGCTGCGGGTTGTCGGCCAGGATGGCCGGATCGTTCCAGCGGGTGATCACGCCTGTGAAGATCTTGGCGAACGTCTCGCCCGACAGTCGCAGGTTGGTGACCTGCTTGCCGCCGATGTCGAGGTTGTACATGATCGAGGTGCCGCCGGCAACGATCGGCATGTAGACATAACCGCGCCCCGGGCAGGAGTCGGCTTCGTTGCTGTTCGCGATGCCGAACGGGATATCGGAGACGCCGTAGTCGTAGGTGCCCTGGCAGAACTGGCTGCGGCCCTGGGTCGACCCGGTGCCGCTATAGCTGACCGACCACTGGTAGTTGGATTTGACGTTGCTCGTCCACTGGTCGACCGCGTTCTCGGCCCAGGTCGAGCCGCCGCCCGAGATCGGCGCAAGCGGCGTGGCCGCCGAGGCGCTCTGCGGCACCTGCGTTCCACCGACGCCGGCCACCACGAGTACGAGCCCGACGAGTGCGCCCACTGCCCGGGCGACGAGCACCCTGCGCGACGCAATCATTGCGCCCCGCTTTCCGAGCCCGGTCGACGGTCGGGCCCCGCGGAAACCGGCACGACGAGCGGCTGGCGGTCCACTCGCGCGGCGGCGCGCCTGGAGTTTGCTCGGGCGCGCCGCAGTCCGGAGCGGGAGAGCTGGCCGGCCCCCTTGCCGCCGATGATGCGGGCAACCAGGAAGAGCACGAAGACCAGCACCATGAGCACGACCGCCGCGCCGAAACCGCGCGCGATCTGGTTGTCGGACGGCTGCTTCACCAGCGAGAAGGTGGCCAGCGGCAGGCTCGTCATCGGGCCGCTCAGCGGGTTGAAGTTGTAGAACGTGGTGTATCCCGCGGTCAGCAGGATGGGGCTCGTCTCGCCGATGCCGCGGGCAGTGCCGAGAATGATCGCAGTCATCAGCCCGGCGCGACTGCTCGGGAGCAGCACGTACACGACGGTCCTCCAGTGGCTCGCCCCGAGGCCGGCGGCCGCCTCTTTGAGGTTGCCGGGCACGAGCCGTAGCACGACGTCGGCCGAGCGGATGATGATGGGAAGGATCATGATCGTGATCGCGAGCGCGGCCGCCAGCCCCGAGGGCGGGTTTCCCAGCAACAGGATCCAGGTGGCGAAGATGAACAAGCCGCAGACGATGGACGGAAGCGCCGTCATAGCCTCCACGACAGTACGCACCACTCGACTGAACGGGCCGGGGAACTCCGCCAGGAACACCGCGCACAGAAGGCCGAGCGGAATCGCGATCACCAGCGCAATGGTGATCATGATCAGTGTGCCGACCACAGCGTGCAGCATGCCGCCGACGGTGAGGGGGTCCAACGGACCGCCCCTGGTCAGGTCTTCCGTCCAGAAATTCAGATGGATGATCGCCGGCAGGCCCTTGATGACGGTGAACACCACGATGTCGACCAGCGCGAGCAGCAGAACCACCGCGACCGAGTTGAAGAACACGGTGGCGAGCTTGTCCTTCACCCCCACGACACTCTCGTCGAAGCGCACCAGGATCGCATAGAACACGACGAAGAACAGGTACGAGATCAGGATGAACGGCAGCACGCCCGACAGGGGTGCGACCTGGGTGAACAGCCACGCCGTTGCTGCAATGCCGGCGGCGGCGGCACCGAGCATCCGGAAGGCGTCCTCCCTTCGAAGCCGCCCGATCGATCGCGTCGGCTGCGCAGCAACCTCGGGTTCCCGTATCGGCAGGAAGGTGCGGCCAGCCGCGCGCGGCGTGGACGTGTCGTTGGCATCTGGGATGGAAACGAGTGTCGGATCGGAAACAATCGTGGTGTCAGACATGGGCGTCACGCCTCCGCTGTCGCGCCGGAGCGGGAACGGCCGCTGATGATCGATGCGCCGAAATTGATCGCCATCGTCATGATGAAAAGCGCCAGCCCCGCGGCCATCAGCGCTGAGGTCTCAAACGGGTTCGCTTCGCCGTAGCGCAGGGCGATCAGCGAGCTGATCGAGTTGGTGCCGGAGTGCAGGATGTGGATGTTGATCGTGAACACCTGGCTGATCACGAGATACACGCCAATGGTTTCGCCCAGGGCTCGGCCAAGGCCGAGCATGATCCCGCCGATGATGCCACCCAGTCCGTACGGGTAGACGACGGTACGGATCATCCCCCATCGGGTGCTTCCGAGCGCGAGAGCACCCTCACGCTCTCCGATGGGTGCCTGGGCGAAAACTTCACGCATCACGCTTGCCGAGATGGGCGCGACCATCATCGACACGACCACGCCGGCGACCAATGCGCTGGAGGTGAATACCGTGGTGCTGGCGAGCGGATCGTTCGGGTCGAAACCGGGAACGTCGAAGATCGGAATCCAGCCGAAGTAGGTCGAAATCCACTGCGCGATCGGCACGATCGCCTCGTCGAGGAAGAAAAACCCCCAGAGACCGTAGACCACTGACGGGATGGCGGCCATCAGATCGACCGTGCCGATCAACAAGCGGCGCAGTTGCGCGGGCGCGTATTCGCTGATGTAGGTGGCGGTACCCAGCGCCATCGGTACGGCAATGACGATTGCGATCACGGCGATGATGACCGTGCCGCTCAGCACCGCCGCGATGCCGAAGTGATGCGAATTCGGGTCCCATGCCTGCGTGGTCAGGAAGCTCCAGCCCGCCACCTGGATCGCACTCGAACCGCGGATGATCAGGAAGAGCCCGACGAGACCCATCAGCGCCAGCACCAGGCCTCCGCCACTGCGGGACAGCGCTCGGAAAAGGTGATCCTGCCAGCCGCGCACGATGACCATCTTGCGAGGCTCGATGGCGTCGCCGACCGGGGGCGTGATCGTCATCGTCGTCATGGTGGGGGCTCCGCGCTGGGCACGACAAAATGGCCGGGCGAGCGGCGGTCAGCCGGTCGGCAGCGAGATTTGGGGTGCGGGTTTTTGGTGGGGGTAAGGGTGTCTACGGGGGAGACGGGCGAAAGCCTATGGGCGTGGAACCGGCCGGGCAAGAGACCCGCTCTCGCCGAATTGTTACCGGAAATCGTGTGTCCGATGAACTCTTCTGGTCGAGAAGGTGGACGGGACATGAACGGAATCGAGGGCAGAAATCATGATTTCCGGCTGTTTCCGCGAGCTGTTCATCCAACACCCGCACGATCGCTGGATGTTTCGCGCGGGCGCTGGTAGTCGAGGCCCCGACGCGCCAGTTGCGGGTCGTGTCCAAGCGGCATCCCGTCGCCGCCATCGATTTAACGGAAGTTCCACGCTGGTGCAGAAAATATTTTTTCACCGGGCTCATTTCCGCCTCGATGTCTCGTCGAGTTCGATGAGGAGACGCAGAACTGTGCGCACTTCTCGCTCGGCCTCGCCTCGCTGGCCGATGCCGCGGATGCGAGCGGATGTCAGCACTACCCGTCCATCGAGCGACAGCCACCATCCACGGTGCCGCCCATCGATATCGACGACGTGGGTGCTCTCGAGCTCTTCTCTGCGGCTGGCGATGGCTCTCGCGTCGCGTCTCGCGTATTTGCCCAGGGGAAAGTCGCGCGCCCTCAACGCCAGGGTGAGTCCGGCGGAGCTTCGCAATGTCCACAGGTGGCCGGCGGGCCGCACCGCCAGGACTTTCCGCAACGACGGCTGCTCGGGCGAGAGTGACTCGGGCACCATGCCCAGTTGCCGTGCCCGGGCTTCGGCATGCCCGGCGTAGCGGACGGGGTCGTCCGACGAAACGACCCTCAGCGGATCGTCTTCGTCGGCCAACATACGAGGACCGACCAACATCGTGGCGCATCCCCTTCGCGTGGCTCGAGGTTCTGAGGAGAAACTGCCAGCCGTTCAGGCGACGGGGCGAAAAACATTAAAGGGTCACCTGTTGAACAATCCCACCTTCACGCGTTCACAGGTTCTGAACAGACGACTAATAGGAGACGTCAAGAGCCGCCCGGTTCGTACGGGTCAGTGAGACTCGCCCTGTTGTTTCAGGCTCTGCTTCACTGTTCGCTCGGCGAGCACCGCGACGTAGTCGTGGATCGGTCGATTCTTCAGATCGTCGACCGCCGCTCGCACCTGGGTTTCGATAGTCAGATGGTCTTGTTTGGGAAACTTCTTCTGAAGGTTGTCCGTTACTTGTCGCACGATTTGCTCGGGATCGAAGTCAGTGGCCATCCTCCGAACAGTAGTGGCCCTGGGTGAACGATGAACAGCTGCGAGAGGCACGGACGTTGCGAGCCGAGCCTGCGCGCAGGCTCGTGGACGAAATCCTCTGCTGGCGTTCAGCGGGCGACAAGGGGCGCGAGAGCCGCGCCGAGCGCGGCGACGACTCCGGGTACGTGTCCGTTGAGCGGGGCGTTGATGATGATGCCTTCCACGCCGGCGCCGAGTACCTCGTCATGGAGGCGCCCTGCGATCACCTCGGGAGTGCCGATGAACGCACCCGCGCGTCGATCCTCGGGCACTCGTGCGAGCATCGCCTCCGCTTCGGCCGGCGTCTCGGCGAGCGCGACGCTGGTGAGGTAGCTCGTCGCCAGAGTCGACGGGTCGCGACCGATCTCCTCGCACCGCTGGCGAAGCACCTGGATCTTGCGGGCGAGATCGGGCAGTGGCGCGATGACGTTCATGTGGTCGGCGAACCGCGCCGCCAGGCGGAAGGTCTTCTGTTCGCCCTGCCCCCCGAGCATGATCGGGATGCTCTCGCGGTAGCGCGGCACGTTCATGGCACCGTGCACGCGATACCACTTGCCGGTGAACTCGGGGCGCTCGTCCCGCAGCATCGGATGGATGATCTGCAGCGCCTCGTCCAGCTTCTCGAATCGCTCGGTGAAGGTATCGAAGTCGAATCCGAGCTGGTCATGCTCGAACTCGAACCAGCCCGCACCGAGACCCAGGATCGCTCGACCGTGGCTGATCACGTCGAGCGTGCTCACTGTCTTCGCCAGCAGCGACGGATTGCGATAAGTGTTACCTGTCACGAGTGCGGACAACTGGATTGTCGAGGTGGATGCGGCGAGCGCGGCGAGCGTCGAATAGGCCTCCATCATGGGTTGGTCGGGCGAACCGATCCCGGGCAACTGGTAGAAGTGGTCCATCACGAGAACCGTGTCGAAACCGTTCGACTCGGCCTCGAGCGCCTGCGCGCGCACTGTGTCGAAGAGCGTCTCCACACCGCCGGGATAGGTGTAGTTGGGGATCTGGTAACCGAGCGAAATCGTCATGTCTCGACGCTACTCCGCGCGCCTGTCGAGATGGAGGTCGCTACTGCGCAACCCGGAATCAGTCGGTCTCAAGAAACGTGACTTTCGCCAGCGGGCTCGACTCTACCCACTCGTCCAGAACTGCCACGGGATAGGGGCCGTCGGGCGCACGGCGTTCATTGAACTGGTCAACGAAGACAGCGAGCACGCGTCGGCGCTCCTGCGGATCTTCGATCACGGTCGCTTTGGCAGGCAGGTCGGCGACAACTCCGTTCTTCAGATGGAACGTGAACACGGGTTCTGCAGCGAGGTTGGCCAACCATGCTCGTTTCTTCGGTGCAGGGATGCCGCTGAGATAGACATCACCCTCGAACTGGTAGAAGACGATCTCGATTCGCCGCGGTTCACCGGACGTGCGTCCCGTTGTCGTGATGTCGACGGTTCGTTCGGCGATTACCGACGAACCGCCGAGCGCCAGCGCGCTCGCAACGTCAGCTCTCATTGGTTGACCGTCTGAGTTTCATGGTCGAACTCTACGCGCCCGGCAAGTGCGGGATCCGGGCGCCCGTGTAAGAATTCGGGCGTGACCGAACATCGCCGGATGCTGCTCGACACCGCCGCCCTCTACTTTCGCGCCTTCCACGGTGTTCCTGACACAGTGCGGTCGCCCGACGGCGAGCCAGTCAACGCAGTACGCGGCCTGCTCGACATGATCGCGAAACTCGTCACCGATTTCGAGCCGACCGAACTGGTGGCCTGCTGGGACGACGACTGGCGACCGAAATGGCGAGTCGCTCTCATCCCGTCCTACAAGGCGCAGCGCGTCGCATCCGAGAGCAGGGCCGGCTCGGTGGAGGAGGTTCCCGACCTGCTGACTCCGCAGATCCCGGTCATCCGCGACCTACTGGACGCGCTCGGGATCCCCATCGTCGGCGCTGCCGACCACGAGGCCGACGACGTGATCGGCACTCTGGCGCACCGCGCCCGCGTGCCCGTCGACGTCGTCACCGGAGATCGCGATCTCTTTCAGGTCGTCGACGACTCCCACGGTGTGCGGGTGATCTATACCGGGCGTGGCATGTCGAAACTGGAGGTCCTGACCGACTCCGCGCTGAAGGCC
>Ga0302314_10005300_pt1 | contig 23528 bp, 16 predicted proteins | sample III_Palsa_N2_3_FD_200533 | JGI IMG/M metagenome (GOLD analysis project Ga0302314, IMG submission 200533) | Peat permafrost microbial communities from Stordalen Mire near Abisko, Sweden - III_Palsa_N2_3 | ecosystem: Environmental > Terrestrial > Soil > Palsa > Peat permafrost | place: Sweden... | reverse complement strand
ACCGTGGTCAGTTGTGGTAGTCGATGGCCCGCCTCGGCGAACAGTTTCAACCCCATGGCCTCGAGGCCGCTTTGCAGGCTCTCCCCGCACTCGGCATGGCGCAGTCGAGCCGCATCAACACCTTCGTCGAGGATCGCCCCCAATCCGGCGTGCAGCGCCGCAATCATGGCCACCGGGGCAGTGTGGTGGTACACCCTTCCGCCGCCGGCCCCGGCTTGCACGTAGCGCGACAGCATGTTGAGATCGAGGTACCAGCTCGACGGCCGCTCCACGATGCGTTCCCGAGCGCGGGGGGAGATGGTGAGGGGCGAAAGGCCCGGCGGGACGCCAAGACATTTCTGGGTGCCGCTGTACGCGATGTCCACGCCCCAGTCGTCTATGGCTACCTGAATTCCGCCCAGGGATGTCACCATGTCCACCAGCAGGAGCGAGTTTCCCTTGTACGCGCCAAGGGGTTCAATGTCGTTACGCACCCCGGTGGAAGTCTCGGCATGCACCAGCGCGATGATCGAAGGGGCCGGATGGGCGGCAAGAAGAGCGGAGGGCTCGATCGCCGTTCCCCAGGGTGCATCCACCCGGACCACCTGGGCTCCATGACGCTCCGCCACGTCGCACATCCGTTCGCCGAACACTCCATTGACGCCGATGACGACCGGGTCCCCCGGGTGTACAAAATTCACGAACGAGGCCTCCATGCCCGCCGAGCCGGTACCGCTCACGGGTAGGGTCAATGGGTTGGCCGTGCCGAAGACCTGACGTAGGCGCTCATTGGTCGAGTCGAGAATGGCCAGGAAGTCAGGGTCGAGGTGCCCGAGGACCGGCCCGGCCAGAGCCTCGGCCACCTCAGGATAGGGATTGGACGGACCCGGGCCCATGAGAAGGCGATCGGAGATCGGCACCGGCGCATCGTGACAGACCCGTGCGCGCCTGCGCCAACGCGCCCCACCCGATCGGCCCTCTCCGGTAGATTGCCTGCGTGGAACGGGTTCTCTTTGCACACCGGATCCTTCCCGCCCTCCGACCGGACGTCGCCCAGGATCCAGCCCCCTACTCCGATTGGGTGCGGCGCCGGGAAGACCGCCGGCCGCATCAATTCCCCGGATCCCGGGAGGCCGATCCCCTCCAGCTCGTGATGGTCATCGCTGCCGAGCCGCCACCCGAAACGGTCCAGACACTCCAGGCCCTCCAGCAACAGACAACGGCCCGCTGGACGCTCACCGTTGTCGTCCAAAACTCCTGGCAAACAGCCTTTACCGCGCTTCTCAGCGTCTCGGGTCTCCATCGCACCAGCCAGCGGGTCCGCGTTATATGCGTCGAGGATGCATCGCCCCCCGCCCGCATGCTCGGCGAGGGCTTGACGGCCAATGCCCGAACCAACGTCTCCTTGATCTTTCCGGGGGATGTCTGGGCTCCCGACGCCGTGGCGCAGCTCGCGGGCCCGCTCTCGGCCCGGACCGTGGTCTATGGCGACGAAGACGTCATCGCCGCGACCGGGGAGCACGTCGATCCGCGACTCAAGCCGGCGTACTCGCCCGATTTCCTCCTGTCGTCCGCCTACATCGGGAGACCGCTCGCCATCGGTGCGGACATCGCTCTCGCGCTGACCCCGTCGATCGCACGTATCGACAGCTTGGAGCACGACCTCGCACTGCAGGCCTGCGAGGCGGCCGAGAGGGTGATCCACGTCCCCGAGGTTCTTTGCCATCGCTTGGTCGGTGCAGCAAGCGCCACCCGGGCCCAGGGACCCGAGATGGATCACGTCATCGCCGCCTTGGCCCGCAGGGGGGCATCCGCCGAGGTCTCTCCGGGGAAATGGTCCGGTACCTACCGCATCCGGCCCCATCTTCCCGCGAGGCTGAAGGCAACCATCATCATTCCGTTCCGAGACGAGCCGCGCTTCATGCGCTCCTGTATCGAGTCGATTGATGCGACGAAGGGCGACACCACGGTCGAGTTCGTTCTGGTCGACAACGGATCGGTGCAGCCAGAGACCAAGACCCTGATGGAATGCCTCTCCCGCCGCGACGATGTGCACGTGCTACCGGATGACCGCCCGTTCAACTGGTCGGAGCTCAACAACGCCGCCGCCGATCACGCCTCGGGCGATGTGCTGGTCTTCCTCAACAATGACATCGAGGCGCAAGAACCCGGCTGGATCGACGTCCTTGCCACCCAGGCGATGCGCGCCGAGGTCGGAGCTGTCGGGGCCCGCCTGCTCTACCCAGATCGACGATTGCAACACGGAGGGGTGGTGATCGGGGTCGGCGGCGCGGCAGACCACCTCCTGGCGGGCCTCGATGGGGACGAACCGGGCTATCTGAACATGGCCGTATCGACGCGCGAGTGCGCGGCCGTGACCGGCGCATGTCTGGTCACGCGCCGGGAGATCTTCGCCACACTGGGCGGATTCGACGAATCGCTCGGTGTCGATCTCAACGACATCGACTACTGCTTGCGCGCGCAACGCGACGGGTTGAAGGTGCTGTACGAAGCGACCGCTGAACTGATTCACCATGAATCACCGAGTCGCGGTTTTGCCGGCGGCGGGCGAGACATCAAGAAGTTTATTGAACGTTGGAAGGCCTCGATCCTGGCGGGTGACCCATACCTGAGCCCGAACCTCACCCGGATAGACTCCTCTTGCGCCCTGCGGGGCGTCGGCGAAGAGAAATGGTGGCATCAATGGTACGCGGACTACTCCCGAGGGTGAGCGACCACCATTCCCCGAACGCGCCGGACGCGGATGCACCCCCGGTGATGTTCACACGGCAGTCCGACGTACCCGACCCGATGCCGTCCGTCCGCCACGGCGATCAGGTGGCCAAGCTTCATCGCGAATGGATTCGCATCACGGAACCACCTTCGGAGGGACGTCGTTCACCGAGGCAGCGTCTGGGCCACATGGTGCGCCGGTTCGCCAACCGCTTTCCGGGTACCGTCGATCAGGTATTCATCGCCGACCTGATCCGAGCCGTTGACGCGGTGGCCGCACGGTGCGACGAGATATCCGATCGCCTCGAGCATCAGACAATCGTCCTTGACGATGCCATCACCATCTTCGGAGAGGAACTGACACGCATGCGGGCCGATCTGGCTCCCCTTGCCGACCGCGACGGAGGACAGTCGCTTCCGCCCGCGCCCCATGGCTGACGGCGCCGGGAGGGCGACCGTCCTGCTCAGCCGGGCCTGGAAGGCACGTCACTCGGAACTGTCGTTCGTCACCCGATCGGTTGCCGGCGCCGCCTCCCGGACAAGCCGGGTGACCATCATCGTCCCCGCTCTCCAGGGGACGACCGAGCCTGACGGCGCATTTGACCTGCTCGGGATCGGAGCCGGTAACGGTGGGTCCTGGCCCGCGCCGGCCGCCGCGTCCTGGCCGGGGCCCCTTCCCGATGGCGCGACGGTCGTCGTCGACGAGCTCGACCACGCATCTGTTGCCCTCCTTGACGTTTTCGCCCCGGGACACGCCGTTCATGCAATCTCGGGCGTGGGAGTAGAACGCCCGGGCGTCCTCCCTCTCGCGTTCACCGGGCCGTCGGACGATGACGCTCCCGATTTCATCCGTCTGCATGTGCCGATCAACCCGATTGCGGCGACGCATCGGCACAATGGCCTGGGCTTCACCGGGTACCTTCTCGTCCTCACCGATCGGGTGGGCTCGCCCGACATCTCCCCCCCGACGGCCATGGTGGCATGGCTCACGGCGCGGTTCCCCGACTCGAATGTCGTCGTTGTCGAAGATGCGACTGCTGCGGTCTGGCGTGGGCGCGTCTTGCGGGGAGTCGTCCCGGTGTACACGCGCACCGACCTGTGGAGGCTCCTGGCGCACGCCCGCGTCACCATAGACCTCGCTCCGGGACGGATCATCGCCCGCGAATGCATCGAGTCGCTGCGGTTCGGAACCCCGATCATCGTGCCGGCACAGAGCGCGGCTCGGCCACATGCCGTTGCTGGTGGAGGCATGACCTTTGCCGACTACCCCGAGCTCCTGGCGTGCGTGGGGCATCTCCTCGACGAGAATGTGCGGGCCACCATGTCCGAAGACGGACGTGGTTACGCCGATGCCCAGTATGGGGATCAGCAGGTCCTTGTGGGAAGCGTGACGCGCGCACTTGCGACATCTGCGCCGGGTGCATCGTGACCGGACTCAGGTGCCCGAACGCCTCCAATAGACGCCGGTCCAGTCAACCGTGACGATGGGATCTTCGATCCCGTTGGCGACACGGAAATCGGTGACGGCCTGTCGGCACGCTTCGATGCATCCATAATCATCCACGATCACGAATCCACCGGGAGAAACCTTGTGGTAGAGGGACTCGAGGATCTGAATTGTCGATTCGTAATAGTCGCCATCGAGTCGCAGCACGGCCAAGGCATCGACTGGGGCTGTGGGCAGCGTGTCCTTGAACCAGCCCTCGAGGAAGCGGACGTTGTCGTCAAGAAGGTCGTAGCGCGCGAAGTTTGCCCTGACCTGCTCCTGACTCACCGCCAGTTCGTCAAAACTCGACAAGTCCTCGAGCACGTCCTGCGGGAAATTGATCTCGTCGGGAACCGGGAGGCCGCGAAATGAGTCGGCGACCCATACCCGCCTGTCCTGGACTCCGTAGGCGGCGAGTATCCCTTTCATGAAGATGGTCGCTCCGCCCCGCCAGACGCCGGCCTCCAGAAGGTCGCCGGGGACCCCTTCCCGGATGACGGTCTCGACGCACTCTTGAATGCAGTCGAGCCGCAGCATGCCGACCATGGTCTCCGCTTCCTCGGGCCAGTCCTTCCCGATCATGCGCACAGCACGCAGCTTGGCCAGTTCCACGCGGTCCTGCCCGGGCTGGTCGTTGAGGAACAGCATACGCGTGAGACATGCCTTCAGGAGCTCGAGGTAGCGCGTCCTCCCTTGGGCTCTTGCCGGAACGGAGCTGTCCTCTCGGTCCGAGAGGACGCCATTGCCAGGACCCCGTAGGACGGCCGGTCGGGGTGGAAGTTCAGCCAGCATGGCTTCAAGGTCATTGGCACGGGCAACCTGCAAGGCCACCAGGTCCTCAAGGGGTGCCAGCGCTGCAGCCAGGCGGCGGGACTCTTCCCTCGATTCGGCCAACTCGGCAGTGAACCGATCCTGCGCCGCGCGCAGTCGTCGGTCGGCGTACGACAGGAACCCGCTGGCCGATGCCTGCAGGTCCCGGTGACGCGTATAGAGCTCTGCGTACAGGTCTTCCACGGTGGCTGGGACTTCGGCGTCTGCCGTCTCTGCTTGCGCCGGCTTCGTCCCGGTGACGTCCTCAACGACCCTCTTGGTCGTCTCCAGATAGGCGCGACCCCGGTGCGCGTCGGGCTCGAGGTGTGCTCCGCTGGCCCAATCGTTCCACGCATTGACGAAGACGATGCCGTTGCCGCCTTCCGCCACCTTCTGGCGATCCAGCACGGCGGCCAACCACTGCCCGTACCGATCGGGTGTGGAGTCCCGCCAGATATGCGCCCCACGATTTTGACGCCGCGGGGTGTCGTCCCACGCCGGGACCACGGATGGATACCTCGTCCACGGCGGAGTGTCCCGGCCCAATGCGGACGTCACAACCTCACGATACGAGACGACGGTCGGCGATCCTTCGGGTGCAGTGCGTCCCGGAGTGAGCGGTGCCAGCATGTCGACACTGGCGTCGAATCCGAGCTGAGCGGGGTCAATCGCGCCGTCGTCACTCTCACCCATCACGAGCCATGGCGGCTCGATCCCGGCCCGCGAGCATGCAGCGCGCCAGACCTCCACGGTCCGGATCGGGTCGGGAAGAGCGTGTGCGGACGAGACCACCAATAGCGGTCGACCCCGGACCCGGATGTACCGGGGGTCTTTGAAGAGCTCGATCAACCGCGTGATGTGGGCCAGATCATCTTCTGCGTCATAGGACTGCTTCAGCAGGACATCGCCCGTCGCCGCGTACCTGAATCGGTCCCAGTTCTCGTTGGCCCAGCACACGGCAAAGGGAAGGCCGGGTGATCCCGAGGTCCGAACCTCGTCCAACGGGCCTTGAAAGATCTCATGGCCGTGGAACCAGTAGTGCAGATAGACGAACCCGGAAATGCCGTGTTGGCGCGCCAGGTGCGCCTGGTCGAAGCGCGCCTGTGGAACCCGCAGGTCGTAGAAGCCGAGCTCGCCGGGGAGATCGGGCTGATGATGGCCCGGGTACACCGGCTTGGCGCCCGCGACCAAGGTCCATTCAGTGAACCCGTCGCCGTACCAGGCGTCATTCTCGGGGATCCGATGGAACCGCGGAACGTACAGCGCCAGGACGAGCGGGTACTCTTCGCTCGGGTCCCCCGTGTCCCCTCCGGCACTCTCCACGTTCACTTCCCTTCGGGAGGCGCCGGCCTGCCCGCCGACCGGAGACTTCCATACAACTGGCGAATCGGGGCCATCAGTCGGAACGCCTTAGTGGCCAGCAGCGCGCGATACCTAGCGTCACTCTCGGCAAAAGCGCCGTTGAGATGGGCGATGGTCTGGTCCAAGCCGGCAATATGCCCGTCAAGAGCACCGATGTGCCTCTCGAGGTTGCCCACCTGCTCGCGCAGGTTGGTGACGTGCTCGCGCAGGGCCGCATTCTCCGCCGCTGCCTGCGCCAACTCGTGGCGGAGCAGCGCCGTCCGCACGCCTTCGTGCGCCACGTTGTCGGTCAGTTCGCCGATCCGGTCGGCCAGAGCAGCCGTGGCCTGTACCCCGTTGTCCCTGACCGCCTTGACGACGAACTGGTATGACTCGGCCTCGGGGTCGGTGAGAATCTCGTCAACGGTCGACTGCAGGACGTCGTGGCGCGGCACGTCCAGTTCGGATCCGAAGAGGGGCACGATCACCCGCTTGGTGTCGACCACCAGGAGCCCGGCGTCCCGGAAGAGCTCGCGTGCGGTTTCCAGGGTGAAGAATCGAATGTGCGTCCGGTCCAGCAAGCCAAGGTCGCGATAGCGAAAGGATCCCCGCAAGAGTGCCAGGCGCACGTCGCCATGGGCCACGTTGGGCAGCGAGGCCACCACAACGCCCTCGGGCTTGAGCTTCCTGACCGCCGAGCGCAGGGCACCCAGTGGATCCCTGAGGTGTTCGAGCACGTCACCGCAGAGAACGACATCGAACGACTCATCGTCCACTTGGTCCCATATGTCACCGCGGTCTATGTCACCGACGACGACCCGCTCCGCCCACTCCTCGGCGACTGCAGCGGCGGCGGGATCGAGCTCGATACCCACCACCTTGCACCCTCGCTCGACCATTGCCTTGGTGAAGTAGCCGGTGGCGCATCCGACCTCGAGAACCGACTTGTTGTACCCCACCATGGCCAACGCGTAGGCGTGGGTATTGTTCTCCGCATCGGGATCGACTGTCATGTCATAGACGAAGGCCAACGAGCTTCCCTTCGATGGAATGAAGTATTGGGTGAAGGTGCCGGCAGTGGATGCGGCGCAGCCAGGCTCACTATAACGGACCACCCCCTTCCCACCGTGCCCTTCCAGCAGCGCTGACGGGCCACGACGTTGCGGCGTTGCCGGCTCGAACGGCAGGTCAACGGGCTCTTCTACGGCCACGAAACCGAGCCCGGGGTGCCGGGGCATCCACGGTTTCGCCGATGGGCTCGACCACTGTCCTCGCTGTCCCGGCTCCCGGCCCAGCGTGCGCGACGGAGGGTTCCACGAAGGCTCCCAGAGCTTGAACAACGACGGGGCAGAGCGACAGGCGCGACGTACCCTGTACGGCGTCCATACCTTCGGTGATCGAATGCAACAGACCGATCCGGCCCGGCAGAACCTCGGTCGGCACGTAGCCGAGCACCGTCACCCCTGGCCCGGCCGGCTTCTCGAGGGTCACCCGGTAGGTGACGGCGTTCGATTCCGGATCGACGTGCTCGGCCAGGCAAGCCGTGCCCGGAAATGGCTGTGTCCAGAGCAGTCCGACCGGGATGCGAGCAGGTTGGCGCGCTGTAACTTCCCATGACCGGGCATCGGAAAGATCCCCGGTCTCCAGGGTGGCCCGGCCGAGGACGTCAATCACCAGATCGAGTTGGCGCGAGCGCGCGGGCATCCAATCCGACCAGGCCCGGTCGATCACGGCCCCGAGGCCGTCACGCAGCGCTCCGCCCGCGCCGGGCGGACGCGGCAGGCCACCGTCCGGCATGAACAAGGGCAACGCCTCGTGATGGCGAAAGGCCCGCTCAACTTCGCTTCCGGAAAACTCCACCGGATCCGCCGGTCGCTCCGGGGGAGGACGCGGCCGCCTGAATCCAGAGAGAGCCGCGGCTGCGACGTCGGATGTCCGATCGGCGTACGACCACCGGGCTGCCGTCCCGGCGACAGCGTCGAGGTAGGCGCAGAATGCAGCCACGTCGGGGGTCGCGGTCGGGGCCGTCCGGCTCCAATCGAGGTAGAAATGCCCTTCGGCTACGACGCCACGACGTGTTCCCCCGTCAGCACCCGACAATGGCAATCGCCTCCACCCGACGGCGTGCGCCACGGGCGCCAGCAGGACTATCGGGGATGGCTCGGGCGCGCAGCTGGCGAGGCGGAGCACGCGCTCGACGAAGGCCTCGTCGGCGAGGGCATCCATTCCGTCCTCGTCGAGCAGGAGCACCCAGCGCCCCCTCGTCGGAGGGATCTGCGCCCCCTCGTGGGCCACGAGCTCGAAGTCGTCACATGTCTGCTTCGCCATCGCATGCGCACCGGGCGCAGGGATCACCACGCTGAGGGCCGGGGCCCATTCCCTCTTGATCTCGATCAGCCGGCCGTGCCGATTCAGGTCGGGATGGAGGTCCCGCATGTACGCCAGCCCGGCCGTGCTCTCGGTGACGCCATCAGATCGGGAGTATCCCCACCGCCGATATCCGAGAGGTGCCCCGTGGAAAGGCCGTCCGAAGACCCCATGCATTCCCAACGTGGCGAAGAAGTCCCAGTCTTCGAAGCCCACCTGTCGATCGCTGCTGAAGCCGAATCCGGCATCGAAGACTGTTCGATCGATGATGCCCCCCATACAGCAGAAATTGCGGTGCAACAGGAGGTACAGGTTGTACGGGGGCATGACCACCAGGTGGTTCTCGTTGCCCAGGAACTGCATGTCCGGATAGACGAACCCAATCTCGTCGGGCGCACCGGCCAGCGCCGCCAGCGCACGCTCCACGTGCTGCTCGGTCACCACGTCGGTGCTGTCGAGGAAGAGGATGGCGTCCCCATCGCACTGAGCCACGCCGAGATTGCGGGCCGGCCCCGGTCCCTGGTTGTCCTGTCGCACCACGGTGATGCCCGGGCGTTCCAACCGGCCGAGCACGGACAGGCTCGAGGCGTCGGTCGAGCCGTCGTCGACGACGACGATCTGGTCGACCGGACGCGTCTGGCGCCCGAGGGATTCCAGCGCCTCTTCGATGACCGTGCCGTCGTTGAAGAACGGGATGACGGCGCTGACCCTGGCATCACGGGAGCGCACACGGCGGCTCACGATGCTCACTGCTCCTTGACCGGTGCGGCGAGGAGTCGTCCGTACACGTCCTCGTGCAGTGCGGCGAACGCTTGGTCCCGCTCGCCCGCTCCGCCCTGCGCCACGTGGATTCTCGAGGCGGGTACCCGTGCCCGTTGCAGCGTAGCTGCGACGTCGGCCCCTCCGGCGCAGAACGCGTCGATCACATTGCCGTACCGCGCCGTGACATACGTCGACCAGACCTCGTCGCACGCTCCCGATCCGGCGACGTCGACCACGACCACGACCTCGGGATAGGAGGCACGGAGCGCGGGCACGAGATCCACCCCCGGGCGCGCCATGACGACCTGCACCAGATCAATTTCGCGGCTCCCGATGAACTCCACGATGAACTCGGCCCAATCCCCTCGGGGCAGGAACGTATCGAGGTGCCAGCTTTCACCCGCACACGCGGAGGCGAGCGCGGCGAACGACTCCTCCGACGCGTCGACCGCTACCACATGCTGGCGGAAAAGCCCGGGCTGCACATGGGAGATCCACGTCGGGACGTCGTCGCCGTCAACGGTGGAGACCACGTGCAGCACTCCTGGTGGGCGCGTGACCGGGACGGCACGATCGGCGGACGAGGCGGAGGGGATATGCCGCGCTGCCATCTCCCGACTCACCAGCACCGATGGTAGCCGCGCCCCCTGGCGACCGGCCCCTACGGGCGCCGCTCTGCCCCGGGGTTCTGTCGCAGCCGACGAGCCGCCTCGCCGAGGGCGCGCAATGGTGCCGCAGCCTTCCAGCTGGTCGAAGACACCATCGCTGTCTCGCGCCGGCGCGCCGCCGCCTCCGACGCAGCCAGACTGCGGCCCTCCTCCTCGGCCGCTTGCAACTGCGAGCGCAGCGCAGCCAGTTCCTCCTCGAGCCGGCGCACCGTGGCGTATGTCGAGGAGCCGCGCATGGACTGGAGGATCCCCGGAGCCAGCGTGAGCCCGCACCGGTCGAGGACCTCCAACGCTGCGTCGCGCTCGCTCTCCCACTCGGGCCCGACGGCGGGCGTTCCACCGGCTGGCTGCGACGAGCGGCCGAGGTACGTCACCTCCCCTGTTTCGAGGACCCCACAACTGAGGGCCACGGCGAGCCGGAGAGCCCAACCTTCCGCCACAACCGGAAGGCCGGCCGTGAGGAAGCGGTACGCCACCTGGCGCGGCAGGGCCCAGCCACGCAGAAGCAGCGGAGGGGACAGCAGATGCTCCATCAGATCGAATCCCATTGGATCGGGGAACCGGGGCCGCCCGATTGTGGTCACCGCTCGTAAGTCACCCCGCGTCCATGTGTCAACGGCCTGCACCGCGACCAGGGATGCCATGGCCCGACCGCCGGCGCGAGCGGCATTGACTCTGAACGTCTCGGACCAGTGGGCAAATACCACGTCATCGGGATAGAGAACAGCGACGTGGGTGGCCCGCGACCGCGCCACACCAACGGCGACCGCGGTCCTCGAGTCGAACCGGTCCATGGCCGCGACGTGCACCCGTCTGGAGAAGTCCTCGTCGAAGGTTCCGACCAGATCCTGCAGGCCACGCAGCTCGGACGACGACCCGCCTTCCACGATGACGTGGATCTCGAGGGCCGGGCTCGTCTGCGCCGCCAGCGAGAGAAGGGTCTCGGAGATGCGCGTACTGGCTGGCCCACACGGGACCAGCGCAGCCAGGGAGAATGCCGCGGGCTGCGTCGGATCAGTCATCGTAGCCAAACCTGTGCGCAGCGTAATTGCGGCGCACGAACTGGGCGACACGGCCTTCGGGATCGAGGCGCGACGGCAGCTGATCGCGCTCCAGACGTTCGTCGAAGGCATCGACCGCCCGGCGATGCGCTTCGAGGCCGGAGTGCAGCAGCTCTTGCCGTGATCGCTCCAGCAGGTCTGCGTTGGACCATTTCCACGCCATCATGAGCGACGCTTCGGCCGAGTAGTACACCTCCGCCTCTCCCGCCACGATCTGCCCGTCCGGGTCGAGCCGTTTGTCATGGAACACGCATGCTGTCGGCTGGTAGACGACGCGGTAGCCCGCCAGGCGAGCCCGCCAGCTGAGGTCGACATCGTCGCAGTACATGAAGAAGGAATCCTCGTCGAATCCGCCGATGCGATCGATCACGGCGCGGCGGATCAGCATGCACGAACCCGACGCCCAGCTGGTGTCGCCTGTCCGCCGGTCAAACTCCTTCGGGTGCTCGAGCGGTACCTGTCGCGCTTCGACGATGCCGACTCCCGGATCAGACATGGCGTCGCAGAGCCGGGATAACAGGCTTGGGCTGGCGTAGCAATCCGGATTGATGATCAGGACAAGGTCGCTGTCAGAACGCCGGAAGAGATCGTTGTTGCCGCCCGCTGATCCTCGATTCTGATCAAAGTAGTGATAGGCGAGGCTCGTTGGGCCGCAATGCGTTAGCGACTCCTGCAGGCCCGCCAACTGGTCCGGTGTCAGTACCGGCCGGGTTGAGCTGTCGCCGATCAAGAGAACGACCGATTCGATGGCGCGGCGATCCTGCGCATAGGCAACGGAGCGGTCCACGCTGCGCAACAGTGTGGCCACGCTATCGACACTGTGGCGAAAGAGCACCACGTGCACGGCCAGCGCTGGAACGCCAGCCGCCTGTTCAGGCAAACGACTTCCTGGGCGGCCAGGCCAACGAGACGGACTCGTGGGCCAGCGTCAAGTTCGAGTTGTATGCGGGGTCGTCTTCCATCCACGTACCCCATCGTTGTCGGAGGTACCTGATGTCGCGGTCGAACCGGACGGCATCGGCTCCGCCGACCATGCGACCGGCGTCGTGAAGTTGGTGGCGGATCAACTCCGCATGTGGCGTCCATCCCGTGCGCCAACCGGCCTCGCGCAGGCGAAGGCAGAGATCGACGTCGCCGAACATCCCGGTGAAATGCTCCTCGGAGAATCCCCCCACCTCGTCGAATGCATCTTTGCGCACCGCGAGACAGGCCCAGCTCACTGCCGATGGGCAGTGTGCCAGTCGCAGGAGACCCGAATACCCGCTCCCCAGTCTGTGGAATGCCACCCGGTGGGGACTTCCGACCGTCCCCCCCATCCCGATCACGTACCCGGCATGGTTGACCAGCAGATCCGGATACAGGAGCTTGACGCCGACACACCCGATGCCGGGATATTGCAGTGTCCCGACAATCTCATGGAGCCAGGCATCGGTGAGCACCTCGATGTCGTCGGCCACGAAGCACAGCACTTCCCCGCTCGCTGCCTTGGCGGCCCGGTTTCTCTGCGCCGAATCACTGAGATCTTCGGTGCTCTCGATTACCGTCAACCACCCCACGCGCTCGCGCAGCAATGCCCGCATGGGAGGCCGAAACGCGCCGTCATCAACCAGGATGATCTCCAGCTTGGGATAGGGCGTGAGGATGCGGATGCTCTCGATGCAACGACGCAGACGCTCACCCGAACGCGGCAGGACGATCACGGTGACTTTCGGCGGATCGGGAGGGAGCGCCCAGTGGATGCGGTTGAAGCTCGATGTCCACAGCGTCGTAATCTCGGCGCTGAGCCCGATCCGCGTCAGGTGTTCTTGCACCACCAGCCGTGACACCTCGACCACGTAGGGCTTGGCCGACACCGAGGAGGCCGTCGACGCCGCGTGCGCCCGCCAGTGGTACAGAACGTGCGGGATGTGAACGACCTGCTCCGGGCGCACGTGCTCGAGTGATCTGAGAACGAGATCCCAGTCCTGGCTGCCCTCGTAGCCCTCACGAAAGCCACCGACCTGTTCGACGAGACCCGCTCGCAGCATGCACAGGTGCGAGAAATAGTTCTGGCCCAGAATGAGAAGGGGGTCGAAATCGGGCTTGAAGTAGGGCGATCCCCTCCGCCCGTCGGCGTCGATGTGATCCTCGTCGCTGTAGACGATGGCGGCTTCGGGGGCGCGACCGATAGCCAGGACGGCGACCGCCAGGGCGTGCTCGGCCAGGACGTCGTCGTGGTCCATCAGGCAGAGCCACGTCCCGCTGGCGAGCGCGACCGCCGAATTGGAACAGGCAGAGATGTGTCCATTCGTCTCTCGCTTGTGCACCAGAATCCGCGCGTCGAGCGCGGCGTACTCGTCGAGGATCTTGTGGACGTGGGGTTGGGTGGAGCAGTCGTCTGCAATGCAGAGTTCCCAATTGGTGTAGAGCTGCGCGCGCACCGACTCGATGGCTTGGCGCAGGAAGTCCTCCGGTGCGTTGAACACGGGAAAGATGATGGATACGAGTGGCCGCTGGTCGATCTCGTCCAGTTGCGCCAGAAGGGAGCTTCGCTTCTCGTCGTTCACGGTGTCGTACAGCTCGACCCACAACCCGTAGCGGGCATCGGTCCATACGAAATCTTCGGTCTCACCCGGCAACGCGACCCCATCGACCGGGTCCGCCTGGGTCGCGTCGGACCGAGCCGGAGGAGGCACCCGATGGATTCGCCTCTTTACGCGGCGAGCGATGCCACGCCAACCCGTAGCGCTGCGCACGGTCGCCAACTCTTGGCGCGCTTGGGCCAATTCCTGCTGCGATTGGGCCAATGCATGCCGAGCGGCGCCGACCCGATCAGCCATCTCCTCCTGACTCCGCAGCACCACGCGCAGACCTTCGATCTCTTCCTCGGCGATCAAAAGGCGTTGCAGGGTCGCCGGATCGTCGTCCGCAGGGTCGGGGATGTCGTTCACACCGGGCAGATCACTCATTGGACTCTCGCATCATGACCACACGAACTGCACGGGAGAGCGATGCGTCTTCTCCGGAATTTCACGCCTTAGCAGGAACCGAACCAAGCAAGAATCCCTGGCGAGGGGCTACGGAAGACTTCCAACACGCCTGAAACGATACACGACACCAGGGCATTCTCGCCGTCTCGGCCACGCCGGAGGCGCTTAGAGGATGCTGAGCACGATCCCGTCGAGTATGTCCCGCTCGGACACGATCACCTCGTGACAGCGATACCGCGCCACCACAACGTCGAGGACCAGGGCACCCCCGAGTATCACGTCCTCGCGCCCCGGGACCATGCCGACGAGGTTGGCGCGCTCCCGGGCAGAGAGCGAAGCCAGCATCTCGCACAGCATCTCGATCTGGGTTCGGGCGAGGATCGAATGATGCAGACGGTCCATGTCGTACTCGTCGATCTCCAACGTGAGCGAGGCGAGGGTCGAGACCGTGCCGGCCAGTCCCACCATGCGGCGCGACGGATCGAGGTCGGTGAGATCAGGCAGCTTCTCTTCGCCCCGGGTCAGCGCATCGGCAATGGCACGGCGCGTCTGCGCGACTTGCTCCGGCGTGGCTGGATCGTCCTTCAGGAATCGTTCGGTGAGCCGCACGCATCCGAGCTGCAACGACACCGAGGAGACCGAGGCGCCCCGCCCCAGCGTGATCTCCGTCGAGCCGCCGCCGATGTCCACCACGAGGGTGTCGCCTTCGAACGGGGGCAGGTCGGCACTGGCCCCGCTGTAGGCCAGTTTGCCCTCCGCCGTCCCGGACAGGATTTCGGGATCGACGCCGACGGCAGCGCGGGCCGACTCGACGAACACCGTGCCATTCCCCGCATCCCTGACGGCCGATGTGGCGACCAGGCGGACCTGATCGACGTCGAAGCGGTCCATGGACCGACGAAATTCGTGCAGCACGCCAACCGTGCGGGCGATGGCCTCGGGCGCCAGCTCACCGTTGCGGTCCACCCCCTGTCCCAACCGCGTGATCCGCATGAGGCGGACCAGCTCGCGACCGTTCTCGTCCGCCACCAGCAGCCGAGTGGAGTTGGTACCGCAGTCGATCGCCGCCACGGCGCGTCCGGTCATGATGTGACGAGGTCGCTTGTCGGGAGCTCCACCTGCTCGCTCACCCATCGACCCACGGGGTCGTCACCCCCGACGAGCCACCAAGCCACGTGGGCATGCAGACACTTGACGCCGTTGCGCGTTCCCCCCACACCGCCATGCGGCCGCGGCCCCGGCCATCCGGACGGGACCAACGCGTCCCGTTCGTCGGCATAGCAGGCGTGCGCCTTTCGCAAGGCCTCCACTCCCACCTCGGCCTCAGCCCGTCGCACGCCGCCTTGTGACTCCAGGCGGCCCACGAGCACCCGGATCTCCGGATCCACCAACCAGTAGCGGGTGGGCATGGGCTCGCCGTCGCGCAGGAGCGGGTCATTGGCAATCACGGCTGGGCGGCCGTCCGTTCGGCGTAGTACGACGGCGAAGTTCCCGCTCGGAACCCGGCCCAGGAGCTGTGTCACGGCCTCGACGTCGGACGCCGACGGGGCCGCGGACGCCACGGGCTCGTGCTCTGTCTTCAACGCCAGAATTCGAGGGCACCGAGCATGCGACCCAGGATCCCGCGTGCCGGTGCCGAGTGCTGGCCCGTCGCGGCGACGTGTGACAGGGCCAAGCTCGCCGTATGCGGCGGTTGCGTGGTGGCGGTCTCCGAACCGGGGGGCAGGACGGAAGCCGCTGAGGGGGCAACGGGCGCGCTCAACGCCGGATCACCCGAGTAGGGCGTGCGGGTGGCGGAGCTTCCCGTCGGCGGGAGCACCTCGTAGGCCTGCTGGCCGGGGCTGACCAGTTGGTACTGCTCCCGGGCGATGCGGTCGATCTCCGTCGAATTGCTGAGGTTCTTGCGTTCCTGCGCCAGCGCGGCGTCTTGCTGGTGCAGCTCGGTCAGCTCCGTCTCCGCACTGGCCAGGCTGGAATGCTGGTGGTATAGGGCGCTGGCCGGGAACCAAGCCCCGAGGATGACGACGGAGAGCAAGGCCCCCCCGAGAAGCATGAATCGCGACCGGCGCGCCTCCCGCGAACGGCGATGCTGGGCGCGCGTCTGCTTGGCCCGCGCCGCGGCCTTACCGCGGGGCACCGGCACCGCCCGTCGTGGGTGCGAGTGCCGACCGTCCGGGGAACGTGGCGGACTGACCCAGATCCTCCTCGATCCGTAACAGCTGGTTGTACTTCGCCACCCGGTCGGACCGGGCCGGCGCACCGGCCTTGATCTGCCCCGCATTGACGGCAACGGCGAGATCGGCGATCGTCGTGTCCTCGGTCTCTCCAGAACGATGTGAGATGACGGCCCGATAGGACGATCGGTCCGCCAACGACACTGTCTCGAGCGTCTCGGTCAGGGTCCCGATCTGGTTCAGCTTCACCAGCACCGCGTTGGCCACGCCTTCGCGGATGCCCCGCTCGAGCAACGTCACATTGGTGACAAAGACGTCATCGCCCACCAGCTGGACCCGACTTCCGAGGGTTCGGGTGAGTGCCGCCCAGCCATCCCAGTCCTCTTCGGCCATGCCGTCTTCGATGGACACGATCGGATAGCGATCACTCAGGTCCACCCAGTAGTCGACCAACTCGGCGGTGCTCAATGTCCGGCCCTCGCCGGCGAGGACGTAGGAGCCGTCGTCCCAGAGCTCGCTGGTCGCCGGATCCATGGCCAGCGCGACCTCGTCGCCGGGCACGCGGCCGGCCCGTTCTATCGCCTCCACCAGCAGTTTCAGTGCATCCTCGTTGGCCGGCAGATCGGGGGCGAATCCCCCTTCGTCGCCGACCGCCGTCGACAGATCACGCTCGGCCAGGAGGGCGCGCAGGGCGTGATAGGTCTCGGTCCCCCACTTGAGCGCTTCGCTGAACGACGCCGCGCCGACGGGCATCAGCATGAACTCTTGAAAGTCGATGGAGTTGCGTGCGTGGGCTCCGCCGTTCACCACGTTGAGCATTGGCACGGGCAACGTGTGGGCGTTCGTCCCGCCGATGGATCGATAGAGCGGGAGGCCGAGCTCATCGGCGACGGCCTTGGCGTTTGCCAACGAAACAGCCAGCAGGGCGTTCGCCCCCAAGCGGCTCTTGTCCGGCGTGCCGTCCAGATCGATCAGGGCGAAGTCGACACCCCGTTGGTCGAGGGCATCCATCCCCTCCAACGAGGTTGCGATCTCCCCATTCACGTTGGCCACCGCCCCGAGCACGCCCTTGCCGCCGAAACGGTCGCCACCGTCGCGCAGCTCGACCGCTTCGCGTATGCCCGTCGATGCCCCGGAGGGAGCGATGGCCCGACCGCGAGCTCCTGAGTCGAGCACCACCTCTGCTTCGACCGTCGGATTGCCGCGCGAGTCGAGGACTTCCCGCGCGATCACGTACTCAATGGCGCTCACGACTTCACTCCCTCGGCGTCGGCCCTGGTGGGACGCCGGTGGACCAGACTAGTGGGTGGGCTCCTCGGGAATGGGGAACCTCGTCTCCCCTTTCTCACGCCTGACGACCCACTCCCGAAAGGCCCGGGCCCGGTAGCGCAACGCACGTTCAGGGTCGATGCCCAGCACACGGGACAGGTTGGCCAGCTCGAAGAGCGCCTCGCCGACGAGGCGTTCCGTCTCGGTGGATCGGGCACTTTCTGGCGCGTCGGCCGCCCCTGCCGGCGGATCCGAGCTCCGGCGGGCCAGCTCGGAAACACGCTGGACGACGTCGGGTTCCCCGCCCGGGGGACCGAGGTCCCCGATCCCGACAGAGAGCGCCTTGCGCTGCAGCTTGGTGGACAGCAACAGAGCAGGGAGATCGGCGGGTATCCCGTCGGTGACGCTGGCCCGACCCTTTTCCTCCCGCTTGCTCTCCTCCCAGTTGGCGATGACGTCCTGGGCCGTCGCTGCTTCCCCGTCGCCGAAGACATGCGGGTGGCGTTGCACGAGCTTGTCGTGCACACCGCGGGCAACCTCGGCCAGGTTGAAATGCCCGGCCTCTTCGGACAGCCGGGCGTGGATGACGATCTGAAACAACAGGTCGCCCAGTTCCTCGCGCAGATGTCCCTCCAGTGACCCCGCCGTCTCCGCGTCCCCGCCCTCCCCCTCCGCCGCGTCGAGCTCGGCCAGCACGTCGAGGACCTCGTACGACTCTTCGAGGAGATGCGGCATGAGAGATCCGTGCGTTTGGACGCGATCCCAGGGGCAGCGGGCCCGCAGCGTCACGACCAGGCTCTCGAGCCGGTCCATCTCCCGCCCCAATTCAATCCGGGGGGAGAGTTCGGGAATGAAGAGCGAAGTCAGGTGATCGGGTTGCAGCGTGCGATCCAGATCCCACCAACCGACCCGGGCTAGCTGCTCGTCTTCGAGGCCGAGGTGATGCAGGAGGACCACCTCGGCCGGATGTGACTCTTCGTACGACGGCGACAGCTTTATCTCCGACAGCAGGGCCTCGGACCAACATTGGGCCACGAGGAACGGGCCCCGGTCGTCCTGTGCCACCGACCCGAACTGCTCGGCATCCACCAGCCGGACACCCGCACCGAGCGGGTCGATACCGAGACGCTCCCAGGCCAGGTCGAGGAAGGACAGGCCGGGAACGACGGTGAGGTCCACCCTGTCGTCGCGGCGCAACAGCTCGACGGTGCGTTCCGCCACGAGCGGTGAACCCGGAACCGCATAGACGATCGGATCGGGGGCCTGGACGGTCGCCGCGGCAACGAGCTCCTCCACAATGGCTGCGTAGACCTCGGCGAACGTGTCCGCCTCCTCGTAGTGGCGATCGAGGGCGACGAACCCCGAGAGGACATCCGCCGCCGGATGGCGGGCGGTGCGCAGGAACGTCCGCGAAGCACCATCGATAAGCGCGCGAACCTCGGTGGTCAGGAAGGCCGCCCCGGCGGGCCCGAGGCCCACCACCGTGATGTGGGGACGCTGACGTCCCACCGCTTAGGGGGTCTGCCCGGTTGCTGGCGTTGCTGCCCGGGACGCCGCGGTCCCGGATCCGCTCGAAGACCGGTTCAACAGGTCAGCGGTCGAAGGAGAGGTCGGGGGCAGGATCTCGGACTGGGCGGGAACCCAGGTGCCATAGCGCGCGTTCACCCAGACGTCGGCCGCCTTTTCCGCCGCGTCGACCTCGGTCCGAGCCTTGGTGGCTCCGGCGTTCTGCACCGCGCTCTCGACCTCGGGCTTCGCCTTGGCGAACCGAGTCGGCGTGCGCTTGGTGATCTCGATGACCAGGTAGGAGCCGTTCTCAGCAATCGGGCTGGACACCGTGTTGAGGGGGAGGCTCTCGAGATTCGTGCCGCTCGGGAGCTCGGCTGCGACTCCGTACAGGATGTCGCAACCCTGCGGGCCGCCACCGGTCGCCGCCGCGGCTACCTGCGCGAACGGCGTGCCCGCCGCAACCTGGGCCACGGCAGCGGCGGCGTCGCTCTGGCTCGAGTACTCGGCGACGGTGAAGCATGCGGTGTCGAATTGGGCGGCGTTTGCGTTGAAGTACCGTTCCAGGTCCGCGTCGGAGGAACCGATCCCGGCCACGTTCTCTTCGAGCACGCCGACGGTTGCGTCAAAGCGCACGTTCGAGGCGATGAAGGAGCCAGGCATGGAGGCCAGGACGGCCTGGGCCGTGATGGACCCGCATGAGAACGTGGAGGACGAGGAAACCTCCTGCAGGTAGGCCGTTACCTGGTTCACCAGTGCTGCATGGGCGGTCGAGATCTCCTGGGCGGTGACCTGCAAATGCCTCTTTGCGGCCAACTCGAGTATCAGCTGATGACCGATCGCCGTGTCGAGGTACGTGGATGCGAACGACGTGGTCACCGTGGGGTGCGATCCGCTACCGTCGCTCTGTCCCGCTCCGGTGATCGAGGGCAGGGCCGACTGCCCACCGGTCGCGACCGCCTCTTGCGCGTTGAGAAAACACTGGTACTCAGGGCTGCCCGCAATGGCATTCAGGTCGGAATTCAACTGCTGTTGGCTGATGGAGGCGCCGTTGACGGTGGCCGCATTCGACGGTACGGCAAAGGCTGCGGCCGCCAATCCGCCGGCGATGACTATGAGGAGAACGATGAGTCGCTTCACGCGCCGCGCATGTTACAAGGAGTCCTGACTGGTCTTGGTGTCATCGGAAGGGATCAATTCTTCGAGCAGTTGGCGCAGCACGTCCGCGGGAAGCTCGCCCGGCCGGATCGGAATGAGGAGCTGAGCCAGGTCTTCACGGTAGACCGCTCCGGGCACGAGGCGGCGCAGCCGGACCTCCGCGCTCGCCGCCAGGTGAGCGGGAAACACGCGCGCCACCGGTAGAGCGGATCCGCCCGGACGGACACTGCTCATGGTGATCTCGCGGACACCGCGCGCCATCGCCACGGCACGCAGGCGAGCCAGCGCCAGCAGCCCGACGGCCGGACCGGGCAGGGGCCCGTAGCGGTCGGCCCACTCCGCCCCGATGTCCTCGACGTCGGCATCCGACGCCACCGACGCCAAACGTCTGTACGCCTCCAACCTGGCGTCCTCGGCGGTCACGTAGTCCTTGGGAAGGTGGGCGTCGCCCGGGACGTCGAGAGCCACCGTGGGCGGGGTGGGGCGGGCGTCGCCCCGGGCCTCGGCCACCGCTTCGGCCACCAGTTGGACGTAGAGGTCGTACCCGACCGCAGCGATATGGCCCGATTGGTCGGCCCCGAGCAGGTTCCCCGACCCGCGAATCTCGAGGTCGCGCATGGCGATCTTGAAGCCGGATCCCAGCTCAGTGTGCTCGCCGATCGTCCGCAGCCGTTCATAGGCCTGCTCGCTGAGAACCCGGTCGGCGGGATGGAAGAGGTAGGCGTAGGCGCGCTGTGCCCCGCGGCCCACCCGGCCCCTGATCTGGTGCAGCTGCCCGAGACCGAGCAGATCGGCCCGATCCACGATCAGGGTGTTGACCGATGGCATGTCGATTCCCGACTCGATGATGGTCGTGCACACCAAAACGTCGTACTGGCGGTCCCAGAAATCGAGAACCACCGTCTCGAGGCTGCCTTCGTCCATCTGCCCGTGGGCGATGGCGACGCGGGCCTCGGGGACCAGGGCGCGCACCTGGCGCGCCACCGCTTCGATGTCGGACACGCGGTTGTGCACGTAGAAGGCCTGTCCCTCGCGCAGGAGCTCTCGTCGGAGCGCCTCGCTGACCGCGGCAGGGTCGTGTTCGCCCACGTAGGTCAAAATGGGCCGCCGGTCGGCTGGCGGCGTGTTGACCATGGAGAGGTCGCGGATGCCGGTCAGCGCCATCTCCAAGGTGCGCGGGATGGGACTGGCGGTGAGCGTCAGGACGTCCACCCCCTCGGCCAACCGCTTGACGGCCTCCTTGTGGGTGACGCCGAATCGTTGCTCCTCGTCGACCACGAGGAGACCGAGCTGCTTGAACACGACGTCCTGACCGAGGAGCCTGTGCGTTCCGATGACGATGTCGACACTGCCGTCGGACAGTCCCTCGATCACCTTCTTCTGCTGTGCCGGGGACAGGAAACGGCTGAGGAGCTCGACCCGGACCGGGTAGGGGGCGAACCGGTCGGCGAACGTCTGTGCATGCTGGCTGGCCAAGAGCGTCGTCGGGGCCAGGACCGCCGCCTGCATGCCGTCCTGCACCGCTTTGAACACCGCCCGGACCGACACTTCGGTCTTGCCGAACCCGACGTCGCCGCAGATCAAGCGGTCCATCGGCCGCGGCTCTTCCATGTCGGCCTTGACGTCGGCAATGGCCTTCAGCTGGTCTTCGGTCTCGACGAACTCGAATGACGCCTCCATCTCGGTCTGCCACGGTGTGTCGGCGCTGAAGGCATGGCCCTCGACGGCCAGTCGCCGTCGATAGAGCTGGACCAGCTCGTCCGCGATCTCAGCGGCGGCCGCACGCGCCTTGGCCCGGGTGCGCTGCCATTCGGCTCCGCCCATCTTCGAGAGCGTGGGCGTCTCGCCCCCGCTGTACGCCGTGATGGCCTCGATCTGGTCCACAGGGAGGTACAGGCGGTCACTGCCCCGGTACTGCAGGATCAGATAGTCACGGGTCGTCCCACCCATTGTCCGCGAGGTGACACCTTCGAACCTGGCCACGCCGTGTTGCCGGTGCACCACATAGCTCCCGACGGCCAAGTCGTCGAAGAACCCGTCGGTGGCGCGGGCACGGGGTCGGGCCCGCCGGTGGGGCAGGCGCCGACCGGAGATGTCCGATTCGGACAGCACGGCCACTTTGGAATCGGGAAGGATGAAACCCGCCGACAGGGGCGCCGTCACGACGTAGACGCCGGGACTGGCCTCGCTGGCGTCGAGAACCGACGCGTGGACACCCTCCTCGGCCAACACCGCCGACACGCGAGCCGCCCCGCCGGCCGTGGCGGCGCAGAGGGTCACCGCATAGCCCTCTCCGACGAGCTGGGTCACCTGAGCCGCCAGCCGGGCGGCGTCGCCCGCCACGGGGTTGAAGCCGCGCACGGTCATGGCCTGCGTCGCCGGCCCGTCCGCGGTGGCCGGCAGGGCGAGCACGCCCGCCTTGCTGGCCTCGAGAAGGCGGTCGAACGGAAGATGGAGCCGGGGGAAACCTTCGGGCGACCATTCCGCAGCACCCCAGGTCAGGGCCAGCGTATCGGCGAGCGCGGCCTCCTCGTCGAGCAGCTGGACCGCACGGTCGCGGATGCGCCGGGGCTCCAACAGCACCACCTGGGACCCGGGGGGAAGGAGGTCGGGCACCAGGTCTTGGGCGGGGTGCACGTAGGGCAACCACGACTCCATCCCGTCGAAGCTCTCCCCCTCGGCCAGCCGTTCCCAGTGGGTCGCCCCCCAGGGCTGGCTGCGCACCAGTGACGCCGCCGTGGCCCTGACCTCGGCCGTCGGGATCAGCTCCCGGCAACCGAAGAACACGGCCGCGTCCAAGTCGGTCATCGATCGTTGGTCGTTGACTGCAAAGGACGTCAAGCGGTCCACTTCGTCGCCCCACAGATCGATGCGTACCGGCACATCGGCCGTGGACGGGAACACGTCGACGATGCCGCCGCGCACGGCGATCTCCCCTCGATGTTCGACCTGGTGCTCGCGGCGGTAGCCGACGGAGACCAGCCTGGCGAGGAGCTCGTCCACCGAGAGCACCTGCCCCGGGCGCACGGTCGTGGGCTCGTGCGCCGGTGGACCGAGCTTCTGCAGCAGGGCGCGGATTGGGGCCACGATCACACGGGGCGGGGGCGGCAGCAGCGGGTCGTCGTGGGTATGGGTCAGGCCCCAGAGCAGCGCCAACCGGCGGCCCATGGTCTCGACCTCGGGGCTCACGCGTTCGAAGGGCAATGTCTCCCAGGCCGGCAACAACGCGACGGTCCCGCTCACCG
>Ga0302314_10005299_pt1 | contig 23528 bp, 13 predicted proteins | sample III_Palsa_N2_3_FD_200533 | JGI IMG/M metagenome (GOLD analysis project Ga0302314, IMG submission 200533) | Peat permafrost microbial communities from Stordalen Mire near Abisko, Sweden - III_Palsa_N2_3 | ecosystem: Environmental > Terrestrial > Soil > Palsa > Peat permafrost | place: Sweden... | reverse complement strand
CGCGCCTCCTCGCCCGCGTCGGGCAGCAGGTCGAAGGCGCTGATCGTCACCTCGGTGATCGCCTTGTCCTTATTCTGGAACCAGCGGCGGTGAGCCAGATATTCCGGCAACAGCTCCTGTTCGAGGATGGTCTTTGAGGCCCCGGAGACGATGTCCTGCAGGCCTTCGCGCAGGACGAAGGTGTGGTGTTCCACCACCGGTCCCGCCGTGGCTGAGCTCCAGGCGGGCGCCTCGGCCTCCTGGCTTAGCAGGAACCAGGAGAAGCCATAGGGCGGCAGGGTCAGCAGATAGGTCAGTTGGCCAATCTGCGGGAAGGGCGTGCCGCCGGACATTTCCACCGGCGTGCGGCCGGCGAATTCGCTGAGGTCCAGCTCCACCGCCTGGGCGGAGCGGGAGACGTTGGCCACGCAGAGGATGGTCTCGCCGTCATATTCTCGCAAATAGGCCAGCACCTTGCGGTTCATGGGCCGCAGGAACCGCTGGGTTCCGCGTCCGAACGCCTGATGCTGTTTGCGCACCGCCAGCGTCCTGCGGGTCCAGTTCAGCAGCGAGTGCGGGTCGCGCCATTGGGCTTCCACATTGATCGCCTGGAAGCCGTAGAGGGCGTCCTGGTTGGCCGGCAGCACCAGACTTGCCGGGTCGGCTCTGGAAAAGCCGCCGTTGCGGTCGCTGGACCACTGCATCGGCGTGCGCACCCCGTCCCGGTCGCCCAGGTGGATGTTGTCGCCCATGCCGATCTCGTCGCCATAGTAGAGCACCGGGGTGCCAGGCATGGTCATCAGCATACAAACCATCAGTTCGATCCGCCGCCGGTCCCGCTCCAGCAAGGGCGCCAGGCGTCGGCGAATGCCGAGATTGATCCGGGCGCGCCGGTCGGAGGCGTAGGTCTCCCAGAGGTAGTCGCGCTCCTTGTCGGTGACCATTTCCAGGGTCAGCTCGTCGTGGTTTCGCAGGAAGATGGCCCACTGGCAGGTGTCCGGGATGGCCGGGGTCTGGCGCATGATATCGGTGATCGGGAAGCGATCTTCCTGGGCGATGGCCATGTACATCCGCGGCATCAGCGGGAAGTGGAAGGCCATGTGGCATTCGTCGGCGTTGGCGCCGAAATAGGCCTGGGTGTCCTCCGGCCACATATTGGCTTCAGCCAGCAGCAGCCGGTCGGAATATTTGCTGTCCAGGGCCGTGCGAATCTTGCGCAGGATGTCGTGGGTCTCGGGCAGGTTCTCGTTGGAGGTGCCGTCCCGCTCGATCAGATAGGGGATGGCGTCGAGCCGCAGGCCGTCGATGCCCAGGTCGAGCCAGAAGTTCATCACCGAGATCACCGCCTCGAGCACGCGGGGATTGTCGAAGTTCAGGTCCGGCTGGTGGGAATAGAACCGATGCCAGAAATAGGCCTTGGCTTCCTCGTCCCAGGTCCAGTTGGACTTCTCGGTGTCGAGGAAGATGATCCGGGTGCCGGCATAGGATTTGTCGGTGTCGGACCAGACGTAGAAGTCCCGCGCCGCCGAGCCCGGTTTGGCCTTGCGGGCCTTTTGAAACCAGGGGTGCTGGTCGGAGGTATGGTTAATCACCAGTTCGGTGATCACCCGGATGCCGCGCTTGTGGGCCTCTTTGATGAAACGTTTGACGTCGGCCATGGTCCCGTACTCGGGATGCACGCCGCGATATTCGGCAATGTCATAGCCGTCGTCCCGGCGGGGCGAGGGATAGAAGGGCAGCAGCCACAGGCAGTTGACCCCCATCTCAGCCAGGTAATCCAGCCGCTGGATCAGGCCGGGGAAGTCGCCGACGCCGTCGCCGTTGGAGTCGAAGAACGACTTCACGTGCAGCTGATAGATGACCGCATCCTTGTACCAGAGCGGATCGGCGATCACCGGGGGAATGTCTCGGGCCATGGTCGTCTAAGCCTCCCCGCCGATACGCCAGATGGCGTAGGGACGCTCCGGTGTGAGCCGCAGATGTTGGAATTTGCCGGTCCAGCGGAACTGGTGGCCCTCGATCAGGTCTTCGACCGCGATCCCGTCCCAGTCCTGCAGGCCATGCAGCCACAGGGGGACCTCGAAGTCGGTCTCCCGTGCGGTGAAGGGATCAAGGCTGATGGCGACCAGGATGCGGTCGGTGCGCCCGGGCGCGACCTTGGAGAAGTAGAGAACCTGGTCGCTGAAGGCGTTGTGGAATTCGACGCCCAGATGGGTTTGCAACGCCGGCTGCTCGCGGCGAATGCGGTTCAGGGCGGTGATCTCATCGACGATATCGCCCGGCGCCCGGTCGGGGCGGGGGCGGATTTCGTACTTCTCGCTGTCGAGATATTCCTCGCGGCCGGGCAGGGCGGCGGATTCGCACAGCTCGAAGCCGGCATAGACGCCGAACAGGCCCGACAGGGTGGCCGCCAGCGCCGCCCGGATCAGGAAGCCTGGCCGGCCGGAGGTCTGCAGGAAGTAGGGGTCGATGTCCGGAGTATTGACGAAGAAATGCGGGCGGAAAAAGTCCCGCGCCGGCGCGGTGTTCAGCTCGGTCAGATAGGCCTGGAACTCCGCCTTGGTGTGGCGCCAGGTGAAGTAGGTATAGGACTGCGAGAAGCCGACCTTGGCCAAATGGTACATGGGCTTGGGGCGGGTGAAGGCCTCGGACAGGAAGAGGGCGTCAGGGTGGCGCGCCTTCACCTCGGCGATCATCCATTGCCAGAAGGGCAGGGGCTTGGTGTGAGGGTTGTCGACCCGGAACGCCTTCACGCCCTGGTCCGCCCAGAACAGCACCACGTCGCGCAGCGCCTCCCACAGGCCAGGCGCGGCGGCCTCGGCGTAGAAGTCGACGTTGACGATGTCCTCGTAGGTTTTCGGCGGGTTCTCGGCGTATTTCAGCGAACCGTCCGGGCGCCAGTCGAACCAGCCGGGATGCTCCTTCAGCCAGGGATGGTCGGGGGAGCATTGGATGGCGAAGTCCAGGGCGATCTCCAGCCCCTGCGCGGCGGCGGCGGCCAGCAGCGCCTTGAAGTCCTCCAGCGTCCCGAGTTCGGGGTGGACGGCCGTGTGGCCGCCCTCCGCAGCGCCGATCGCATAGGGGCTGCCGACATCGTCAGGGCCGGGGGTCAGGGTATTGTTCCTGCCCTTGCGGTTAGACAGGCCGATGGGGTGGATCGGCGGGAAGTAGAGGGTGTCGAACCCCATGGCCGCGATGTGTGGCAGGCGGGCGACGACGTCGGTGAAGGTCCCGTGGCGCGCCGGATCGTCGGTCTGGGAGCGCGGGAAGAGTTCGTACCAGCTGGAGAAGCGTGCGGCCCGCCGCTCCACCTCAACCGGCTGGATGAAGCTCTCCGCCAGGAATGGACGGTCGTTGGCCGTCGCCATGGCCGCCTCCAGGTGGTCGTCCAGCAGGACCAGGGCAGGGTCCGAACCTGCCGCGTTCAGATCGGCAAGGGCCGCCGCGATGACCGTCGCCGCCGCGCCCGTCGCGCGGCCTTGCGCGGCCTCCAGAAGCTGGCGGCCTTCCATGATGTCCAACACCAGGTCCCGGCTCGCATCGCGCTTCTTGGCCAGATCGCGGACGAAGCCGCCCCACACATCGAGCCAAGCCTGCAGCTTGAGCTGATGACGGCCAAGCTGGCTGAAACTTGCTTCTCCGACCCAAACGTCGTTGGGCTGGGCGACCAGGGGATGGAAAGACCAGGCGTCTTCGTCACCGGCCCGCGTCAGGACGGCGGCGGCGAGCTTCTCATGGCCGTCCGTAAAGATGTCCGCGGTAATCGCGATGGGGTCGTCGACCACGGCCTTGGCGGCGAAGGCGCCCTGGTCCACCGATGGAGAGAAGTCGGCGATAATGATCCGCGCCGACGGCGCCGCGGCGGCCGGGCGCGCGGAGGTGGGCTGGGCTTTTCCAGCGCGCGCCCGATCGGACGAATCGATAACGGAGGCGCGGCGGCTCCGACCGGCCGTCGCGGATGTGTTGGAAGCCATGGCGCCCGTGTTTAAGGTTACGCCTGCTCAAACAGCCGGCTAGGCAGTGCGTTCCCTCAAAATCGTCAGCAAATCCCCGAACCGGCCCGAAGCCCGCTCCGCGCACAACCCTGGTCCCTGAACGGGCGCCCGCGCGCTACGCCGAGGGGCACGGATAACGTCGCCAACGTGAGGCCGCCAAGGCGTGATGTCGGCGACCGTTTCGCAAGCGCTACGACGCCGGCAGCCCATGCATCGCGATATCTAATGGACGCATAAGGCTTGGTTCGTAGCCTTTTGACCCTTGGCGCCGCAGTGCAGATCGGAGGCGGGCTCGTGGGGGCCCCGTCCAACGATGGGGCAAAGACTCGAAGATGCCTGAGGATCGAACCTTCTTTGGGCACCCAAGAGGTCTCGCCTATCTATTAGGCGCCGAAGCCGGCGGGGCGTTCGCCTATTTCGGCCTTCAGACCACCCTCACTCTTTACATGACACAGACCCTGTTGCTGCCCGGGCACGTCGAGCACGTGCTTGGTTTCGGGATGTATCGCACGGCGCTGCTCAGCCTGTTTGGGCCGCTCACCGCTACAGGCGTGGCGTCACAAACCTTTGGCCTGGCGATGGGGCTTGTCTATGCGTTCGCCATTCTGGGCGGATTGGTCGCCGACCGTTGGATCGGGCAGCGAAAAGCGGTGATCGCCGGGTCGCTGGTCCTGACCTTCGCCTATGTCTTGCTGATCGCGGAACAGACCTTCCTGATTTCCCTGGTGCTGATGGTGGTGGGCACCGGCTTGTTGAAAACCAGCCTGATCGGCCAGATCGGGCGTCTCTATACCCCCGATGACGATCGCCGCAGCCGCGCCTTCGGCCTCTATCTGATTGCGGTAAATCTCGGATCGGTCGCAACACCGCTCATCTGCGGCACGCTCGGGGAGCGACTGGGCTGGTCGTATGGCTTTGCGGTCATGGCCGTGGGCATGGCGCTGGGCGGGCTTTGCTATCTTGCCGGTCTTCGGCACATGCCGCCTGACATCACCGTGTCGGTTTCCGGTGGGGTCGCCAAGGCGCCTAACCTGCAAAAGGGACAGGGCCGCATCGTACTGGCTCTGTTGGTCGTGATGCTGCTGAACGGACTCTGGAGCGGCGTTTACAATCAGGCCTTCAACATCTTCCCGATCTGGGCGGACGCTCACGTCCAGCGTCAGGTGTTTGGGTTCCTTGTCCCGGTCACCTGGTTCAGCACCCTGGACGGGTTGCTGACCATCGGTGGGACAGCCCTGGCCGTTCGTATCTGGACCCGCCAGACCGTCGCCGGAAACACCAATGATATTCGCAGGCTTTTGGTGGGGTTTGCCCTGGCCACGGCTGCATTCCTGGTTCTGACTTTTGGCGCCTTTCTGGGGGGGCCTGGTAAAGCCCCGCTCATTGCCGAGCTTGGGTTCTTTGTTCTGGTGGATTTGTCCGTCCCGTGGATCAACACCGTGGTCATGACGATGATTTCACGGGACGCGCCCAGCGCCATCAGCAGCACCATGCTGGGCCTATTCTATCTGTTCGTCGCGAGCGGGAGTTTACTGACAGGCTGGCTGGGTGAATTCGCCGACCGAATGACAATGTCGAGTTTTTGGCTGTTGCACGCGGGCTTAGACGCGGGGGCGTTGCTGCTTTTGCTATTGGCTGGCGCCAAGCTCAGCCAACTGCTTACCGCGAAGAAACTGACGCCATCGGCGATGATTTCGAACGACGCCTAGCGGCGTTTCGTTTGGTGTTCCAATAGCGGCCAAGCAGTCCAACGCCTTCCGCCTCCCAGCGCATTGCCGCAGGCTTCGGGGTGCGGCTATCATGGCCGAAATGAAACCGGCGCCAGACGAAGACCAGGACGCTCATCGGCTCGACGGACAGCTGCTATCCGATCTGTGGGTATTTCGCGCGGCCGCTCGCTTTGGCTCGATTACCGCCGCCGCCCAAAAGCTGGGCGTCACCCAGGGCGCTGTCAGTCAACAGATTATCCGACTCGAAGCCCGCATAGGCGCGCCGCTGTTCGTTCGCCAGAAGAGTCGCATAGCCTTGACCGAGGCGGGCGCCTCGATGCTCGAGGCCATGACCCAGGTGGCCTCGGTGCTGAACGACGGTCTCAGCCGGATCAATCGCTCGCGCCGCAAAGCGATCGTGATCAGCTGCGTTCCGTCCCTGGCGACGGAATGGCTGGTGCCTCATCTGGAAGATTTCTACCACCTGCATCCCGGCATTGAGGTCTTTGTCCGATCGGAACTGGCCCCTTCCACGGCGGAACGTATGGAAGATGGCGGTATCGACCTGGTCATTGACTATGCTCTGACGCCGGCTGCGGGCCTGCACGAGCTTGCCGCTGTCCAGGAGCTGGTCTTCCCGGTCTGCTCGCCCAGCTATCGCAGCCTGCTGCAGGGGGATGGGGCGGCAGAGGCGGCGATTGTGCTGCTGCATGACGATGTCCCGTGGCGCGACGGGTCGGCGGACGCCGAGTGGAAGGCATGGCGCAGTGGCTCTGGCGCCGATTGGCCGGGCCGGCCGACGGGCGGGCGCCACTTCAACCTTGCCCATCTCGCCTATCATGCGGCCATGTGCGACCAGGGTGTCGCCATCGGCCGCGCGGCGATCGTCAATCGATTGCTGGGCAAGGGCGATCTGGTGGCGGCGACGGGGGCGGCGCCGGTGTCTGGCGCGGTTTATCACGTCTCGACCAACCGGCCGGGGGATCCGAGGTCACCCGTTCGCCAATTCGCGAAATGGTGGCGCGAGGCGATGCTTGAGACCCAGGGTCAGACCCTCGCTCTTTTGGAGGCGGCGAAGGTCGACTGAGGCGGCTTTTCGTCGCCGACCGGCGGCGCCTAGCGCCCCTTTTTTAGCAGGGCCTCAAATTCGGCCGCCGGCAGCAGCGAGCCGCCTGTTGTCCAGACCACATGAGTTGCGGCGGCGATCGCTGCCTCACTCAGTCCCGCCACGGCGGAATGGCGCAGGAAGTGTGAGATGGCGGCAAAGCCGGAGCTGGCGGATGGCTCCAGCCGCAGCCCCGCCTCGTCCCAGGCTCGCCGGACCCAGTCGAGCATGGACTGGTCGGTCACGGCGACGACGGCGTCGATATTGCGGCCGATGGAGCGGAGAACCAGGGGCGAGGCGACCGGAACCGCCAGGCCGTCAGCCTCGGTGTCATTGTTCAGCCCCAGATCATAGACACTGACCGGGGTTCCGGCGCCCGCCGCCAGGGCGGCGAACATGCAGGCCGACGCGATCGGTTCGACGAAGACGGCGATGACGTTCGCGCCAAACAGAACCTTCAGGCCGGCGGTTATGCCGCCCGGCGCGCCGCCAACGCCGCAAGGCAGATAGACGATCAGCGGCTGGTCAGCGCCGACCTCCAGGCCACGGCCGGCCAATTGGCGCGCCAGCTCGTCGGCGGCGGTGGCGTAGCCGACAAACAGACGGCGCGAATGCTCATCGTCGATGAAATAACTTCGTGGCGCTTCGGCGCTGGCGCGGGCTTGCACAAGAGCGTCGGCGTAATCGCCGGCATGTTCGACGACGGTCGCGCCAATGCCGCGAAGGCGGCCCTTTTTCCAAGCCTTGGCGTCACGGGACATGTGTATCTCGGCCTCGAGGCCAAAGGCCCGCGCCGCCACGCCGGCGCTGAAACCGAGATTGCCGGTGCTGGCGACAACGATCCGATGCTCGCCAAACACCTTGGCGCTCCGCGCATCGATCAATCGCTCCATGGATTGGCCCGGAGACCAGAGCCCGCGTTCGATCGCGAGGTCTTCCAGATGGCACAGCACTTCGTAGACGCCGCCCCGGGCCTTGACCGAGCCAGCGATCGGAAGCGCGTGGTCGCACTTCACCAGCACCGTCGTCGCGCCGTGGATGGGCTCCGGATAGTCCACCAAATCCGAGCCTATGCGGCCGTCCCAGCCATCGGCGGGAAAGCGCGTGCGAAGCAGCGGCTCAAATCTCGCCAGGCGCGCCTGGGCGTCAACCAGCTCGGCTTGGTCCAGCGGAAGCTCGTCCGGAAGATGTCCCAGGCCCGGCGCGCGAAGCCACACGGACGGTTCGCCGCGCAGCAGCCGTGCAACAGGCTCTGAAATCGTCGGCGTGGGGGCCAGGCTCGGCGGATGGTCGGTGCTCATGCCCGCCAACCACTTCAACCGGCGCCAGAACACAAATCCCGATAGCTAATGCACCCATAAGCACTATTCGACAGCCACCTTCGGCTAAGCCCTGTATTCATGGTGGAAATCCTGTCCGTTCGCCGCCGATGCGGTGGTGACGGAAGGCTGAGCGCCATGCGGGGATGCTATGAACTGGCTCACACTGGCGGTGGCGTGCGCCACGCTTTCGGTCTGCACAGCCTCCAGCGCACAACCGGTTTCGAACAGCGCCGCAGCTGTTGCGCCGCCGCCGGCGGATGCGGGCGCCAGAGCGCTCACCACGCCTGACGTCGAAGGCTGGCTGGACGGCTTCATGCCCTATGCCCTGCACCGCGGCGGCGTGCCGGGAGCGGTGGTGGTTGTCGTCAAGGACGGCCAGGTGTTGTTCGAGAAGGGCTATGGCGTCGCCGATGTCGCCACGGGGCGCCCGATCGACGCCGGCAAGACGGTGTTCCGCGTCGGTTCCGTGTCCAAGCTGTTCACCTGGACGGCGGTGATGCAGTTGGTCGAGGCCGGCAAGCTCAACCTGGACGCCGATGTAAACACCTACCTCGATTTCCGGATTCCAACCCGGGACGGAAAGCCGATCACCCTTCGCAACCTGATGACCCACACGGCGGGATTTGAGGAGTCGTTTGAAGGCATTGCCGCCGAGGACTCGAACCACATCCCAACCCTCAGCGCCGTGCTCAGGCGCAGGACACCCGAACGGGTCTATGCGCCAGGGACCACGCCGGCCTATTCAAACTATGGCGCCGCCTTGGCCGGCTACATTGTCCAGCGCGTCTCTGGCGAGCCGTTTGACGACTACGTCGCGACCCATATTCTGACGCCGTTGGATATGCGGCGTTCGACGTTTCAACAGCCGCTTCCGCCTTCGCTACAACCCGACATGGCCAGGGGCTATCTGGACAGCGCCTCCGCGCCGGAGCCGTTCGAACTGGTCGCCTGGCAGCCCGCCGGCGGCTTCTCGACGACCGGGGACGACATGGCGCGGTTCATGATCGCCCATCTTCAGGACGGCCGTTACGGATCGGCCCAGATCCTGGAGCCGGAGACGGCGCGGATGATGCACACGACCGCCCTGACCCTGGTCCCGCCGCTCAATCGCATGGAGTTGGGGTTCTGGGAGCAGAACATGAACGGCCACAGGGTGATCGGTCACGGCGGCGACACGGTGTTTTTTCACGCCCAGCTCAGCCTCTTTCTCGATGACAACGTCGGGCTGTTCATCGCCATGAACAGTCCGGGCAAGAACGATGCGGCTACCGCTATTCGCCAGGGGCTGCTGCAGGGATTCAGCGACCGATATCTGCCGGGACCGGCGCTGGTTGGCCAGATGGATCCCGCGACGGCGCTTGCGCATGCGAAGATGTTCGCGGGCGCCTATTCCTCGTCGCGCCGCTGGTTCTCCAGCTTCATGGCGGCGACTGGATTGCTTTACCAGGTCACGGTCACGCACAACGACGACGGCACGATCTCGGTGTCCGGAGAGGATGATCTCAGCGGCAATCCACGCCGGTACCAGGAAATGCAGCCCTTCGTCTGGCGCCAGGTCGGCGGCCACGATCGTCTCGCCGCCGTGGTCGCGGATGGCCGCATCGTCAGGTTCGCCTCGGACGAAGAAGCGCCCACGATGGTCTGGGACGCCATACCGGCCTGGCGCTCGGCCGCCCTGGTGAACCCGGCAATCCTGGCAGGCCTGCTCGCCATCCTTCTTACCGTTGCATCCTGGCCGGCCCTCGCCCTCGTGCGGGCTGCCTACGGGGTCAAATTCCCGCTGCGGGGCGAGCGGGCGCTGGCCTACCGCCTCGTCAGGGGCGCCTGTGTGATCGCCCTGGCCGCAGCCGCCGGATGGATCTGGGTCTTGTCGCTGATCACCAAGCCGATGGGGCTGTTCTTCCTGGATAAGCAGGCCCCGGCGATTCACCTTATCGAGCTGGCGACCCTGGTCGGCTTTGTGGGTGGCCTCGTCGTCGCGCTCTACAACCTGTTCGTGGTGCTCAGAGCCGCCGAGGGGTGGCGTTCCAGGCTTTGGGGCGTGGTCATGGTCTTGGCGATGGCCGCGCTTGTGTGGGGCGGTTGGGCCGCTCACCTGCTGAGCTTCAGCGCGCACTACTAAGGGCGAAGGCTGCGGCCGGGCGTTTGGCCTCAGGTGGACGACCCGTTCGCCGGTTAGCCCGCGGCGGCCGTCGGCATAGGTCTGCGTGGAGAAATCGTCTCGGCGCTCAGAGATAACTCGGCGAGGTCCGGGTCCAGAGGCTGGCGCAACGCCAACGACGCGGCAAATCGGCTAAGCGCCGGCGCGGTCTGGATTCCGTAACCGCCGAGGGCGGCCAACCAGAAGAACCCTGGCTGCACCGGGTCAAATCCAACCACGGGAGAGCGGTCCACGACGAAGGACCGCAGGCCCGCCCATTTGTGGGCCACCCGCCGCACCTGCAGGGTTGTGGCGCGCTCAAGGCGGTCGATGGCGACGGCGATGTCCAACTCCTCCGGCTGGGCGTCGCATGCCGGCGAGGGGGTCTCATCCGCGGGCGATAGCAGGAACTGGCCGGCGTCGGGCTTCAGATAGAACTGCTCGTCAACATCGAGCAGCATGGGCCAGGCTTCGACGGACACCCCGGGCGGCGGGGCGAGCAGCATGGCGGTGCGCCGCAGGGGCTGCAGGCCGATGTCAGACGCGCCCGCCAGTTTTGCAACGCCGCCGGCCCAGGCGCCTGCCGCGTTGACAACGATGGTGGACCGAACGGCCGCGTCGGGCGTCCCGACAATCCAGGCGTCGCCATCGCGTTCCAGGCGCGTCACCGGCGAGGCCGTGACGATCTCGCCCCCGCGCGCCCTGAACAGGCGAAGATAGCCTTGGAGCAGCTCGTTGACGTCAATATCGGCCGGCCCATTTCTGAGGGCGGCCCCGTACAGCTCAGCGGTTTTCAGGAGGGGGTGGAGCGCAACGGCTTCAGCGACCGACTTGTGCTCAATACGATCCCAGCTCTCGGCCGATCGGAGCAGTTCGTCCAGGGCGTCAGCCTGGTCCGTCCGCGCAATGGTCAGCACCGACCTCGGCTTGACCAGGGCGGCGGCGCAGAAGTCAGCCGGCGGGGTGAAAAAGAAGTCTCGGCTGGCGCGGGTCAGCGCCTGAATGGTCGGGTTGCCATAGGTTTCGGAGAAGAGCGCCGCCGATCTCCCCGTGGAGTGAAAACTCGGCTGATCCTCCATCTCGAAAAGCCGGACGGAGGCGAGCGCCGACAGATGCGCGGCGATCGAAACGCCGGCGATGCCTCCGCCGATGACGGCTATGTCGCATTCGGATGCGGGCAATTTGGCTTCCCTCGGCAGGTTGACGATGTGGATGCGCTCCTCGTGGCATGCATCGCCCTACCGCGACATGCAAAACGCCTAGGCCCTCCCGAGTCCAGCTAATGGCGGCCGTGTTCGGGCCGTAGGCGCGCATGGTCGCGGCTCAACAGGCGACCTTAAAATAGCAGCGCCGAAGTCCTCGTGATCAGAGTCTGGTCCACGAGGTCGCAGGTAAGACAAATGCAATGCGCCGACGCCGTGGAAGGTGATAGTCAAGCGGCGGGGTCAGGCCGGCGGCGGGCCTTGCGCGACATCGGCTTTATGCCGTGAATGGACGGTCGCGATTTGGGGGCGCACGGTGCAGGATATGTTGATCGAGCGGATAGCGCCGTTGACCTCCGTGGCGATGGACGGGGACGTCATCATCGCGGACATTTCCGTGGGGCGTGGCTTTGCTTTGAACAGCAGCGCCAGCTCTGTCTGGAACGCCCTGGAGGTTCCAAAAACATTGGATCAGGTTTGCGCCGAGCTTTGCGAGACATTCGACGTTACGCCGGAGGCGTGCCGGCCCGCGGTTGTCAGCCTGATCGAGGAATGGCGGGCGCTTGGTTTGGTCCGAACCCGTGACTGAGCTCGTCTCGCTTCAAGCCGTGGCGCCTCAAGCGCACACGCGCCACGCCATGTGCGGCCACGTGGTTCATTCAGCCTTCCCGATGCCGGACCTGCCGACCTGCGAGGCGATCGATGGCCCGCTGGGCAGGGTCGACGTCCGCCTGGGTCAAACCCCGTCGCACCTGACGGCGGGCGTGCAGATAGAGTCCGGCGTTGAGGTTTCGGAACGGGAAGTCCTCATATCCGTCCGTGAGGGCGGCCGTATCCTGATCCGCGACGGGCGGGAGATCATCGTGGATGTTCAGGCCGGCGCCGCGCGCAACCTGCTGCCATTTGTTCTGGGCTCCGGCCTTGGCGGCGTGTGCCTGCAGAAAGGCCTTCTGACCCTCCACGCCAGTGCAGTGGACCGTGGCGGCCAGGCGATCGCCTTCGCCGGTCCGTCGGGCGCCGGCAAGTCGACCATGGCCGCGGCCATGGTCGATCTGGGCTACAGCCATTTTTCGGACGACCTGTCCGTGATCCGTTTGCCGGCCAATGGACGGGCCGAGCTTTATCCGGGCGTGCCATTGGTCAAGCTCTGGCCGGACTCGGCTTCCGCGGTGGGCCTGGACGCCGGTGACGCCAAGCCGGAACTGTCGTGGCACGCCAAGCTGATGTTCGACATGAAGGCTGGCGCCAAGCCGCTGTCGACAGGTTTGGCGGGGGTCTATTTCCTTGAACGGGAAGAGCGCGCCGACATCGTCATTGAACCCCTGGTCGGCCCCTTCGCCATGGCCGCGCTCGCGGGTGAGATCTACCGCCGCAGCTGGTTGGCGCCGATGGGGCGGCTTGAGGGGGCCCTGCGGCAGGTGGCCCTGCTATCGCGCCAGACGCCCTGCTTTCGCATCCGCCGGCCGCATCACTTCGACCAGCTTGCCGAAGTGGCCCGGATGGCGGCCGACCATCATGCGTCGCTCACGGCCAGTCAGGTCGGCGTCTGATGACGACAGCCGCCCTGTTCCCGGACGGTGATGAGGCCGCGCCCGCTATCGCGGCGCCAGGCCGCCGGCCGCTGTCCTATGGCGCGTTGCGGCGGCATATCGGCGGTGTGGGCCTTGCCTTACGTGAATTGGGCGTCAGCCGCTCCGACCGCGTCGCCTTGGTTCTGCCTGACGGACCCGAGCTGGCGACCGCCTTCCTCGCCGTGTCCTCAGCGGCCATCGCGATGCCGCTGAACCCCCGCTACACAGCGGCGGAGCTAGACTTCTATCTTGACGACCTGAAGCCCCGTGCGGTGCTGGTGGAAGCCGGCCGCGACGCTCCCGTCCTGGAGGTGGCCGCGCGGCATGGCGTTTCCATCATTGAGGTCGCGCCCTTAAGCCTCGAAGCGGCAGGGCTGTTCACCCTGAACGGCCAGCGGGTCGGGGAGGCGGAGGCGCAGGCGGCGTCGGACGACGACATCGCCCTGATGCTGCACACGTCGGGAACGACGGCGCGGCCAAAGCAGGTCGCGCTGCGGCATCGCCAGCTTCGCGCCTCGGTCAGGAATGTGGCTGCGTCGTTGCAGCTGACGCGTGAGGACCGCGGCCTGCACGTCATGCCGCTGTTTCATGTGCACGGCCTGGTGGCGGGCCTGCTCGCGCCGCTGCAAGCCGGCGGCCTGGTCTACTGCACGCCGGGGATGGACATCGGCCAGTTTCCGACCTGGCTTGCCGACGCCCGACCGACCTGGCTGACCGCCGTTCCGACCATGCTTCAGGCGATCCTGGAATGGGCGCGCCGCAATCCGGACGAGGCCCGGTGCGCCGATCTGAGGTTCATCCGATCCTGCTCGGCGGCGCTGGCCGAACCCGTGGCGGCGGCCCTGGAGGCGGCGTTCAACGCGCCCGTCGTCGAGGCCTACGCCATGACGGAAGCCGCCCACCAGATGACCTGCAACCCGCTCCCGGCCGCCGGGCGCCGGCACGGCAGCGTCGGGCGAGCGGCCGGCCCCGAGGTGGCGATCCTGCATCTGGACGGGCGCCTCTTGCCTGTGGGCCAAACCGGCGAGGTCGCTGTCAGAGGCGAGAATGTCTTCACCGGTTACGAGGACAACGCCGAGGCCAATCGGGTGAGCTTCACCAACGGCTGGTTCCGGACCGGCGACCTGGGCTTGCTGGATGACGATGGCTACCTTTGGCTCAAGGGGCGCCTGAAGGAGATGATCAATCGCGGCGGTGAAAAGATATCGCCGCTTGAAGTGGAGAGCCTTCTGCTGGCCCATCCGGCGGTGGGTCAGGCGGTGGTGTTCGCGGTCCCTCACGCCTCCCTGGGCGAGGAGGTCGGCGCGGCCATCATCCTGCGCGAGGGGTGCGTCGCCAGCGCAGCTGATTTGCAGACCTATCTGCTCACGCAATTGTCGCTGCCAAAGGTCCCTCGGCGTATCCTGTTCCCGGCGACCCTGCCGAAAGGACCGACTGGCAAGCTGCGCCGGATAGGGCTGGCGGCGGTGCTCGGGATCGATGACGGGGCAAGGTCGCGGCCGCCGCGCGTTACGCCGAGATCGCCTTCGGAACAGACGCTGGCCGCCATCTGGACGAAGGTGCTCTCCACTGCCGACCTCGGCGTGAACGATGACTTCTTCGATCTCGGCGGCGATTCGCTGGCGGCGGTTCGGATCGCCGAGGAAATCCGCGATCTCATGGGGGTCGAGATCGGCCTGTCCCAGTTTCTACAGGCGCCGACCGTGGCCGAACTGGCGGCGGCGATCACGGAAGCCCGGCTGCTCCAGCTCGACTCCGGCCAGCTCGAACGTCTCCTGGCTGAGGCGGAGGAAGGCGCCGCCGCATGAGCGCGGATGATGCTCGCGCCGCCGCCTTGCGCAATCGCCTCGCCGCGCTGACGCCTCTGCAACGGGCCAAGCTTGAGCGGGCCTTGGGCTCGGCGCCGGCGCCGAACGCTACCAACCCATCCGTTGCCGTTCGCGAGGAAGACGGCCAGGCCTTTCCGCTGACCGACATTCAGCAGGCCTATTGGGCGGGCCGCGGCGGCGACTTCGACTTCGGCGCGGTGGCGACCCACGCCTACACGGAAATCGATGCTGTCGATCTCGATCTGGAGCGGCTCGCCGCGAGCTGGAATAGCCTAATCGAACGCCACGAGATGCTGCGCGCCGTCATCCAGGCGGACGGCATGCAGCGAATTCTTGCCAAGACGCCTCCCTACGAGATCGCGCTGGACGACCTGCGCGGTCTTTCCGCGCCAGCAGCCGGCGCCCGGCTTGCGGCCGCGCGCGCACGGATGTCGCATCAGGTGCTGCCCGCCGACCGCTGGCCGATCTTCGAGATTCGGGCGAGCCGATTGGACGAGCGGCGCACCCGACTGCACCTGAGCTTCGACGCCATCATCACCGACCTGACCAGTCGCCTGATCCTGATGCGGGAATGGCATGCGCTGTACGATGGCGAGGCCAACCTCCCGCCGATCACGGGCGGTTTCCGCAGCTTCGTCCTTAAGGAGCAGGCCGAGCAGGGCGGTTCGCGCTACGGCGACGCCAGCGGCTATTGGCAGGCCAGGATAGCTGCCTTGCCGCCGCCGCCAGAGCTGCCTTTGTGCGATCCGTCGACGGGACGTTCGCCCTCCATCTTCACGCGTCGAAGCCGCCGGTTTGACGCTGGCCGGCGCGATGCGCTCGACGGGCTCGCCCGGCGGATGGGCGTGACCCTGAACACCTTGTTGCTCAACGCCTATGCCGACACCTTGCGGCTCTGGAGCGTGGGCCAGGCCTTCACCCTCAACCTCACCCTGTTCAATCGGCCTGCGACGGACGCGGCCATGGAGCGGGTTGTCGGCGACTTCACCACCCTGACGATGACCCAGATCGATGCGCCGGGGGACGACGATCTGGCGACACGCGCAGCGCGGCTTCAGGCCCAGCTTTGGCGGGACCTCGACCACCGCCAGTTCGGTGGCGTGCGCGTACTGCGGGAGACCGCGCGGCGGCGGGCGGGCGCCGGGCCGGTTCTGATGCCGGTGGTCTTCACCAGCGCCCTGCGCGGCGGCGACAACGACGCGGCGACCGCTTGGCTCGGCGAGGAAGTCTACAGCGTCAGCCAGACGCCACAGGTTTGGATCGACCTGATGATCGTCGGCGAGGGCGAGGGTTTCGCCGTCCATTGGAACGCAGTCGACGCCCTGTTTCCACCGGGTTTGATGCAGGACATGTTCGCTGCCTTCACCGGCCTGTTGGACAGCCTGGCCAGTGGCGCGATCGACGGATCGTCCGACTGGCGAGCCATCGCCGCCGCCCTCATGCCGCCCGCCGCTCACGACGCCCAGAAGGCGGCCAACGCTACCGACGGCCCCGACCCAGACCGCCTGCTGCATCAGCTGTGGCAGGACCATGTCCAGGCCTCGCCCGACAGGCTGGCGGTGATCACGCCGGAGCGAACCGTCAGCTACGGCGAGCTGGCGGGGGTGGTCGCGGGGCTCTGCCATCGGTTGCGCGCCGCTGGAGCCTGTCCGAATACCCTGGTTGCGGTGGTCATGCCCAAGGGCTGGCGGCAGATCGCGGGGGTGCTGGCGGTGCTGGAGTCCGGCGCGGCCTATCTGCCGATAGATCCCGAGACCCCGCCGGCGCGTCTGCATCAGCTTCTGGCCGACGGTGAGGTCCGCATCGCCGTGACGCCGGCGTCCCTGGCCGGCAGCCCCATATGGCCCGAGGGCATGACGCTGCTTCATGTCGATGAGCAGGACCTGTCCAGATCCCACGCGCCGCTTAAGCCGGTCCAGCGAATGTCCGACCTGGCCTATGTGATCTACACCTCGGGATCAGCGGGGGCGCCGAAGGGCGTAGCCATCGATCATCGCGGCGCGGTGAACACCATCCTGGACATCAACAGCCGCTTCTCCGTCGGCGCCGAGGACAGGGTGCTGGCGCTGTCCGCCCTCACCTTTGATCTGTCCGTGTACGACATCTTCGGCCTGCTGGCCGCTGGCGGGGCCATCGTCATGCCAGACGAGTCCGGTGTTCGCGACCCGGCGCACTGGGCCGGCCTGATCGCCGACCACAAGGTCAGCCTGTGGAATTCCGCGCCGGCCTTCATGGACCTGCTGGTGGACTACGCCCGGACGCGGCCAGACCTGAGCCTGCCCCACCTGCGACTGGCGCTGTTGAGCGGCGACCGCGTTCCCGTCTCCCTGCCGGGGGCGGTGAAGCAGCTGGCGCCGGCCGCCAGGGTCGTCAGCCTGGGCGGGGCGACCGAGGCCTCGATCTGGTCGATCTTCCATGAGGTGGACGATCTTGCGCCGATAGCGGCCAGCGTTCCTTACGGCAAGCCGTTGCGCAATCAGACCTTTCGGGTGCTCGGGCCTGACGGCGCCGGCAAGCCGACCTGGGCGGTCGGCGAACTCCATATCGGCGGACTGGGCCTGGCCAAGGGCTATTGGCGTGACCCGGGGAAGACGGCCGCCGCCTTTGTGTCGGACGCCATCAGGGGTGAGCGGCTCTACCGAACCGGAGACTACGGCCGCTATCTGCCGGACGGTTCGATCGAGTTCCTTGGGCGCAAGGACAATCAGGTCAAGGTGCGGGGCTTTCGTGTCGAACTGGGCGAGATTGAAACCGTGCTTACGCGTCATCCAGGCATTCGAGACGCCGCGGTGGTCGTCGCTGGCAAGCCAGGGGCGGGCGGCCCCTTAGCGGCCTTCGTCGTCCGATCGCCTGAGGGGGCTTTGCTTTCAACTGGTGAGATCGCCGCCTACCTCGGCGAGCGCCTGCCGGACTATATGCTGCCGTCCGCGATCACCCTGCTCGCCGACCTTCCGCTGACCGCCAACGGCAAGGTCGACCGCACGGCCTTGGCGCTTGAGGCCGCGACCCGGTCGCCCGCTGCGCGCCCGGCGGCCCTGGACGAGGACCGGCCCGACCAGATTGCCGCCTTGGTGCGGCGGGTCTGCCGGGTCGAGGTTCCCTTGATCGACTCAAGCTTCCTCGATCTTGGCCTTACCTCGATCGACATCATCCGCATGGTCAACGCCATCGACGCCGAGCTCGGCTTCCGGCCGAATGTGGAGGCCCTATACCGCACGCCCACCATCCGCTGGCTGAGCGCGGCCTATGCGGCTTGGCTGGCGACATCCTCGGCGCGGGAGCCCAGGTCGCCCGGCCCTGTTCCGCTGGACCCGGCCCGGCGGGAGGCGTTCAAGAAGGAGGGGCCTGCGCGGCGGTCTCTGCCGGATTCCGCGACGTCGCCGCTACCGACGGGCGCCATGTCGCCCGAGTTGCACGCTCTGTTGAAAGCGCGGCGCAGCGTCAGGCGGTTTTCGTTGCGTCAGGTTTTGGCGGCGAGGCTCGGCCAATTGCTTGAGGGGCTGCGCCAGGACCCGGACAGCGGACGGTTCAGCTATGGGTCGGCCAGCGGCCTCTATCCGGTACAGGCCTATCTCTATGTCCGTCCGCGCCGCGTCGAAGGCCTGGCGGCGGGCGCCTACTATTATGATCCCAAAGATCACGCCTTGCGGTCGTTGCCGGCGGCGGCGCCTCTGAGCCGCTTGGCGTTCAGCCACCACCAGAATGCGCCGATCTTCGATGAAGCGGCCTTTGTCGTTTTTCTCGTCGCTGAACTGCGGGCCATCGAGCCGATCTACGGCGACCGCGGCTTGGCGCTCGCCAGCCTCGAGGCGGGCCTGATGACCCAGGTGCTCGATCTGGCCGCATCGACCTGCGGGCTAGGCCTTTGCCAGGTCGGCCAGGTCGACGATGGGGCGGTGCGGCGCCTGCTGCATCTGACGGACTCTCACCGGGTGCTGCATGCTGTGTTCGGCGGCCCGCCCGAGGCCACGCCGGTGGTGGGCGATGAACTCGACGCCGGAACGGAGGAGGCGCGGATGCGGCGGCTGATTCAGCGGGTCCAGGCCTTGGACCCGGCGCAGGTCAGGACACTGCTCGACGCTGACGGGGGCCAATAGGGCGCCGCATGGATTTCACCGGTGATCTGACGGGCCTGTCGGGGGATCAGGCTATGCTGCTTGAGCGCCTCCTCGACGACGCGGTGCAAGAGCATCACGCGCCGTTTCTTCCGGCGCCTCGCGCCGTCGCCATTCAGAGGGGCGCGGGCCCGCGGCCGCTGTTCCTGGTCCACGGCAGCGGCGGGCAGGTAATGTTCCTGCACGCCATCGCCAAACACATGGCGCCGGACCAGCCGCTCTACGGGATTGAGGCCGGCAACGCTGAGACCGATCCGGCCGACATCATCCGCGGCTATCTGGCGACGCTGAGATCAGTGCAGCCGGAGGGCCCCTATCGCCTGAGCGCCTATAGCGCGGGATGCCTGGTGGCGTTCGAGATGGCCGCGCGGCTGGAAGCGGACGGCGAACAGGTCGAGGCGCTGTTGCTGATCGATCCCGTAGAACCGCGCGACGGCCGCTCCGCGGCACAGCCTGCCGGGCCGCCCGCCACGCCCCATGAACGCCTGCGCCGGCGGTTCGAGATGGCCATGCTCGCGGGCGTCACCCCTCTGAGCTCGCAGTTCGGCCCGATCGAGCAGGCGAACCGCACGCTCGCCAAGATCGCGAGCAGCTTCCAGGCTCGGCCGCTGGACGTGCGGATCCGGATTCTTCACGGCCTGTGCGGCGGCTATGTCTCAACGCCGGCGGCCCTTGAGGGCTGGGCGCGACTGGCTTTGGGTGGGCTGGAGCGGGCGGCTGTGGACGCCGATCACTTCGAGATCGTTCGCGAGCCCCATGCCGCAGAGACCGGCCGCCAGCTGCAGGCTTGGCTGGACGCGCTTTCGCGGGCCGCCCCCGTCGGCGCATGAGCGAGATCGGCGTCACCCGATCGCGTCTGTGGCGGGAGCTCCTGTCCGATGACGTCGTCACCTACGAGACGGAGCGTTTCGTCCATGCGCCCGGGCTGTTTCCCGAAGAGCGCGCCATCGTCCGCGACGCCGTGCCGTCGCGGGTCGAGGAGTTCGCCGCGGGAAGGGTGTGCGCGCGGCTGTCGCTGGCCGACCTGGGATACCCGCCGGCGCCCCTGTTGCGGGATCAGGACCGGCGCCCTGCATGGCCGCCAGCCTGCCACGGCAGCATCACTCACACCGAGGGGTATTGCGCCGCCGCCGTCGTGCCGGACGCCTTGTCCGCTGGGATCGGGATCGACGTCGAAGCGGCCGGGCGGGTGACCGAAGCCCTGGAGGCCAGGATCTGCACGCCCGTGGAGGTCGGCCGGCTCCAGCGGATGAACGAGGCCCGGCGACGGATGACGGCAACCGTGATCTTCAGCGCCAAGGAGGCGGTCTTCAAATGCCAGTCTCATCTGCCCGATGCGTTGAGAGGGTTTCATGACGTCGAGATAGACCTGGACGAGGGGGCCTTTCGGGTTTTGCTCCTGCGCGATCCTCCGGCGGCGCTTGGCGCCCTCGGGTTTCCCCAAGGCCGCTACCGCTTCGAGCGGGGCCTGATCTTCAGCGGCATTATTCTCCCGGCGCCAGAGACCTGAAATAACGCGGGCGCGACAAAATCACGCCGCGATAATCTTGCCATGACCAGAGCAAAGCGAGGTATGGCCTAGCTTGGCGCCCGTGACCATGGGCACAGCGCACGCGCTGTGAAACGTGTGCGGCGGCGCCGGGGGGACTGGTCTATGCGTTTCATTCGCCCAAGCGGGCTCATCTGCGTCGCCACGATTGCCATGTCCGGCGGCGCCGCGCGGGCCCAGACGGCTGTCGACCCGGTGATTGTCACCGCGACCCTCGCCTCGACCGCACTGACAAAGGTGCCGGAGAGCGTCAGCGTCGTATCGGCCAGCCAGATTCAGGCCACGCCCGCGCGGTCATTGGACGAGGTGCTTCGCGCCGTGCCCTCGGTCAACCTGCCCAGCATGGCGTCCTACGAGCTGTTTCCAATCCTGAATACGGTGTCGATCCGAGGGCTCGGCGGCAGCCGAGCTCTGGTGCTGCTGGACGGCGTGCCGCTCAACGATCCCTTCTTCGGCTTCGTGCAGTGGAGCGCGGTTCCGCTCGGTGATGTCGACCATATCGAGGTGGTTCGCGGCGGCGGCGCGGCGTTGTGGGGCAACTACGCCATGGGCGGCGTCATCAATATTCAGACCCGCGTGCCAACCGAGCAGCGCTTTCTGCTGGATGCGGCGGCCGGCAGCTACGGAACCGTGCGCGCCAATCTTTATGCGGCCATCCCGATCTCGGACCACCTGCAGCTTTCAGTCGACGCCTCCAGCACCAAGACGGATGGCTATGACCCGGTGCCGCCGGCCTTCCACACGCCGCTGACCGTGCCGAGCTATTTCAAGGCCGATAACCTGATGGGGAGTCTGCAGTTCGAAGCCGACCCGACCCTGACGGGCGCGCTTCATGTCGGCTATCACGACGCCGACGAGACCTTGCACACCCCGCTGAACACGAACAGCCAGATCCTGTGGAACGTGTCGGGGGACGTCGCCAAGCAGATTGGCGAGTCGACGCTGACCGCGACCCTGTTTCAGTTCAATTCCCGGTTCGATGTCCACAATTCGAATACGCCGCCCGGGTTCGCTCCGGGCACGGTGGAGTTCGTCGGCAACGCCCACCTGACCCCGTCGGTCTCCGATGGCGGTTCGCTGGTCTGGAGCAAAACGTCCGACAGCTGGTTGCGCCTGGCCAGCGTGGGCGCTGACTTTCAGCAGATCCACGGCTCGGACGTTGGGGACATCTACAACCCGGCCAGCACCTTGATCCGCGTCGACAACGCCCATGGCAGCCAGCAGTTCGCCGGCATCTTCGCTCAGGCGGAAGTCGACCCAATCGATCATCTGTCGATCCTGGCCAACGCCCGCTATCAGTATTTCCGCAACTATGATGGCTTCGACGGCGCCCCTGGCGGCGGCGGCGGGGCGCCCGCCACCAGCAGCAAGGCGTTCGACCCGCGGGTCTCCGCTAAATACGACGTCACCCCGATCTTCGCCCTCCGTGGCGCGCTCTATGACGCCTTCCACGCGCCAACGGTCTTCAGCCTCTACCGGGGCTTCTTCAATGCCTTCGGCATCTTTGAGAGCAATGCGGCCCTAAAGCCGGAAACCCTTCAGGGCGGCGAGGCGGGGTTCGATGTCACCCTGCCGGGGCTACGAACCCAGGTCACCTATTATGACAATACGATCGACAACCTGCTGACCACGCGGCCGATCCCGCATCCGCAGCTTCCGCCCGGCTTCAACTTCGGCACGATCAACATCAACGCCGGCGCCGCGCGGGCGCAGGGGGTGGAGGCGGAGGTCGACTGGAAGATCGCTGCTCCGCTGACCGCCACCTTCGCCTACGCCTATGCGGACTCGGTCATCACCAGCAATCCGGCAGATCATCTCAGCGTCGGCAAACAGCTTGGCGGCGTCCCACGCCAGACCGCCTCGGTGCAACTGGCCTATACGAGGCCGGGCGGCTGGAAGCTCGCCGGACGCGTCTATTGGCGCGACGCCCTCTACAACGACAACGACCACACCCTGCCGATCGGCTCCCAGTTCAACGTCGACCTCAGCGCGTCCTATCCGATCGGCCCGCATTTCGAGCCCTATGTGCAGATTCAGAACCTGTTCGACGAACACCACATCGCCGACAATTCCGGGTCTTCCGCGCCGCAGATCGAGACACCGATGACGGCCATGGTTGGCCTACGGGTGAAGTTCTGACGAGGCCTGCTTGGCTCAGCTCTCCATACGACACGCAGCGCTCTTTTAACCCGCAGCGTGCTAGAAGACTCTGGAGTGCTTGTTATTGTGGTGCTTGTTCTCGAAGGTTGAACCCGAATGTCGACCCCGGCAATTGAACTGAAGGCCGCCTGCCCGAACGAACGTCTCGTTTGGGAAGCGCCGGTGACGGTAGAGTTTCTTCTGCGCGATGCTCAAACCGGCGCCTCCGTGCCAGGGGCCGAATTGACCTCCACCTCCTAGCGACGGCAACGGTCCCACTGTTCGATTTTCAGCCCGCCATGGATGGTGAAGCATCCTTAGCGGCAGCTAGGAAGAGTCGCCGGTATCGGCTCTCCCTCTGAGGCTGGCCGTTTTGGCGTCGAATAGACTAAATCGACCGTTTTCGGGTCTTCCGATCGTCGCCGCGCCGGCTGTTGATCATCGTGGCCTGGAATGGCGGGCGTATTTCCGTCGCAGTATCTGTTGACGCCACGGCTCACTCCTATAGCGATAGCGTGAGCCTCAGCTTAACCATAGATGGTTGGGCCGGCAAATGACCCAGGTGACCGAACGCACGAAACATCGTTCAGGGCTCGTGCCTGACGGCAACGACTGCCCTTCTTAGGGGCCGCACCGCGCCTGGCGGTCGATCGTCAGGCTGCGACGGGGCGTAACCGCGTCTCGGTGTCGAGCAGGATAGGCAACATCTGGTCGTAGCCCTGCTCGGCGATGAGGCCGGCGTGGTCGCCGTCGATCGTGAACACGGCGCGGCCTGGGAAATATTCACTCCAGCCGAGATCAGGCGTCGTCCGCGCGCCGTCGTTGTCCTGGGTGCTGACGAAGACGACGGTGTTCGCCTCCGTCCGCGTTATC
>Ga0302314_10005297_pt1 | contig 23542 bp, 26 predicted proteins | sample III_Palsa_N2_3_FD_200533 | JGI IMG/M metagenome (GOLD analysis project Ga0302314, IMG submission 200533) | Peat permafrost microbial communities from Stordalen Mire near Abisko, Sweden - III_Palsa_N2_3 | ecosystem: Environmental > Terrestrial > Soil > Palsa > Peat permafrost | place: Sweden... | reverse complement strand
CTGGGCGCCTACGCCCCGCCGCCGAAGCCGATGGCGGCGGAGAAGTCGGGGGCGGCCACCCACGTGGCGCCCGGCGATCCGGAGGTGACCGGCTTCGTGTTCAAGGTGCAGGCCAACATGGACCCGAACCACCGCGACCGGATCGCCATGCTGCGCGTCTGCTCGGGCCGGTTCCAGCGTGGCATGAAGCTGAAGGTGCAGAACACCGGCCGCCAGCTGTCGGTGAACGCGCCGATCATGTTCATGGCCTCGGATCGCGAGCTGGCCGAGGAGGCCTATGCGGGCGACGTGATCGGTATCCCCAACCACGGCGTGCTGCGGGTCGGCGACAGCCTGTCCGAGACCGGGTCGGTGCGCTACGCCGGCCTGCCCAACTTCGCGCCCGAAATCCTGCAGCGGGTGCGGGTCAAGGATCCGCTCAAGGCCAAGCACCTGAAGAAGGCGCTGGAAGGCCTGGCGGAAGAGGGCGTGACCCAGCTGTTCCGGCCGATGATCGGCTCGGACTTCATCGTCGGCGCCGTGGGCCAGCTGCAGTTCGAGGTGATGGCCGACCGGCTCGCCAACGAATACCAGTTGGAGGTCCTGTTCGAACCCTCGCCCTTCGCCGAGGCGCGCTGGATCGCCGGCGCCAAGGCCGACCTCGAGGACTTCATGGGCAAGCACCGGGGGGCCATGGGCCAGGACATCGACGAACAGCCGGTGTTCCTGGGCAAGTCGGCCTGGGAGATCGGCTACGTCGTGGAGCGCTATCCGAAGATCACCTTCCTCAGGGCCAAGGAGCGGGGCTAGGATCGGCGCTTGGCTCGGAGGTCGTCATGCTCACCGGAACTTGCCATTGCGGCGCTTGCGGCTGGACACTCGAGGGCGATCCGGGTCGGGTCACCGCCTGCAACTGCACCCTCTGCCGCCGCTACGGGACGCTGTGGGCCTACGACTTCGAGAACGAGCGGATTCGCGTCTCCGGGCCGGTGAAGGCCTATACCCGGAGCGGGGCCGAGCCGCGGATGCTGGAGATCCTGTTCTGTACCACCTGCGCCAACGTGATCGCCTGGCGCGCGCTGAAGGAATACCCCGAAGGCCGGCTTCGCATCGCCGTCAACGTTCGCCTGGCCGAGCCCGAAGCGGTCGCCGAGCTTCCGGTCGACCAGTTCGACGGCCTCGACACCTTCATGGACCTGTCCGCCGACGGTCGGTGTGTGCGCGACCTATGGGCCTGAGGGCTTTCAGCCCGGATCGTCGAGCAGGTCGGGCGCCTCGAAGGCCAGGGCGTCCTCCGGCTCCTTGAGGCTGGTTTCCGAGATCAGCTGGCCCTTCACGCTGACCCCCGCGCGGACCACGCTGTCGGGATCGCCGCTGACCAGGGGATGCCAGGCGGCGAGGCCGCGGCCCTCGTGCAGCCGGCGATAGGCGCAGGACGGCGGCATCCAGGCCAGGTCCTCGATGTTCCAGGGGGTCAGCTTGATGCAGTCGGGTACGTGCTGTCTGCGGTTCTCATAGTCGCTGCAGCGGCAGGCGCCGATGTCGAGCAGCTTGCACGCCACCCGGGTCGGGATCACCTCGCCGGTCTCCTCGTCCTCAAAGCGGATCAGGCAGCAGCGGCCGCAGCCGTCGCACAGGCTCTCCCACTCGCCGACGGTCATCTCGGAAAGGCGCTTGACCTCCCAGAAGGGTTTTTCGGTCATAAGGTTATCGCCACGGGCTCGCCACAGCCCTGCATATAGGTCGTTCGCAGCGCTCCCGTCGACGTGGGGCTCCCAAGATGCTCGATGAGAGGCTGAACAAGACACCGCGCCGTGCCTGCTCCCCGTCCTCCATCTTCCGGTTCCGGCCAGGGACCGATCCGCGCCGACCTCGACCACGTGCGCGCGGCCGCGGCCGGTCGTCGGCGCGCGGTCTGGCTCGGCCTCGGCCTGGGCATGCTGCTCGCGGCTCTGTTCGCCGGTCTGTGGATCTGGAAACTGGCCTTCTCCGACCTGCCGCCAATTCCGGACAAGGCGGCGCTGTGGGCGCTGAACCGCCCGGCGGGCGCCACCTTCGTCGACCGCGACGGCAAGGTGATCGGCCAGCGCGGCCCCAAGCACGGCGCGCCGCTGACCCTGGCCGAACTGCCGACCTATATGCCGCAGGCCTTCCTGGCGGCGGAGGACCGGCGCTTCTACCACCATGGCGGCCTCGACCTCTGGGGCGTGGCGCGGGCGGCGTCGGCGGACCTTGGCCATCGCCACATCGTCCAGGGCGGCTCGACCATCACCCAGCAGATCGCCCGCACCCTGTTCCTCACCCCGGAGCAGACCCTGCGCCGCAAGTTGCAGGAGGCGGGCCTGGCGATGCGGATCGAGCATCTGATGTCCAAGGACGAGATCCTGGAGCTCTATCTGAACCGCATCTACTTCGGCGGCGGCGCCTATGGGGTGGACGCCGCGTCGCGGACCTATTTCGGCAAATCGGCCAGCAAGGTGAGCCTGGCCGAGGCCGCCCTGCTGGCGTCCCTGCCCAAGGCGCCGACCCGCTATGCGCCTACCGACGACCTGCAGGCCGCCTTGAAGCGCTCGCGCCTGGTGCTGCGCGCCCTGGTCGCCCAGCACTGGATCAGCCAGGCCCAGGCCGATGAAGCCGTGGCCCATCCGCCGGTGCTGTCGACCGAAACGCCGGACGAGGGCGACTTCGGCTATGTGCTCGACGCCGCCGCGGCCGAGGCCAAGGCGCTCGACACCGCCGGTGTTCCCGACCTGGTCGTGCACCTGACCATCGACGGCCGGTTGCAGCACGAGGCCAGCCAGGCGGTGCGCGAGGCCGCGGCCAAGGGCGCTCCGCTCGGCGCCACCCAGGCGGCGCTGGTCGCCCTCGGCCCGGACGGCGGCGTCCGCGCCCTGGTCGGTGGGGTGGATCACCGGCTGTCGTCCTTCAACCGGGCGACCCAGGCCCGGCGCCAGCCGGGCTCGGCGTTCAAGGCCTTCGTCTACGCCGCGGCGCTGGAGCAGGGGATTCAGCCGGACGACGTGCGCCAGGACGCGCCGGTCAATGTCGACGGCTGGCGACCGACCAACGCCGACGGGCTTTACGCCGGCAACGTCACGCTGGCCGACGCCTTCGCCCGCTCGATCAACACCGTCGCCGTGCGGCTGACCCAGGAGGTCGGCCCCTCGCGCGTGGCCGAGATGGCGCGCCGGTTCGGCCTCGCCACCATCCCGCCACATCCGGCCCCGCCCATCGCCCTCGGCGCCTACGAGACCAGTTTGATCGATCTGGTCTCGGGCTATCAGGTGCTGCAGCTCGGCGGCCGACGTACAGCGCCTTACCTGATCGAGGGCATCACCGACGCGCGCGGGCAGCCGGTCTATCGGCATCCGCCCGAAGCGCCCCAGCCGGTCTACGACCCCGCCAAGGCAGCCGAGATGGTCAAGCTGATGCAGGGGGTGATCGACAAGGGCACCGGGCGCAAGGCCGCGCTCGGCCGGCCGGCCGCCGGCAAGACCGGCACCAGCCAGGACTATCGCGACGCCTGGTTCGTCGGCTTCACTCCCGACTATGTGGCGGGCGTGTGGATGGGCGACGACCGCGGCGCGCCGATGAAGCATATGGCCGGCGGCGACCTGCCGGCCGAGACCTGGAAACGGTTCATGCTGGCCGCCGAACAGGGTCTGCCGCCGCAGCCGTTCCCGCAGCCGGCGCCGTCCTCGGACCAGGCCGACCCGCGCCCCGACTTCTATCGCGACCTGACCGAAACCTTCGGCCAGACCGCTGCCGGCGCCCCGCCGGAAGCGGCGAGCAAGGGGGTGCTGGGGGGGAAGCTGTAGAGCAGGTTCTCGAATCTGCTGGCTTGACCTCGCTCCAAATTGTTCCCGCATTGTTCCACGAATCTGGCCCCCGGCGCGAACCCGGTAGAAAATCGCTTCTTGATGAATTGTAGTCAATAAACTACAAATGATCGAACTCAAATAGACGGAAGCGTTTCGGAAGTGGTGGACGGGGCTGAAGGACAAGCGCGCCCTGGGCGCCATCCTCGCTTGGTTGGACCGGTTGGCTTACGGCCACGCGGGCGATGCCGAACCGGTCGGGGACGGGGTCGGCGAGTTGCGCATCCACTACGGCCCTGGCTACCGGGTCTATTTCCAACGGCGGGGGAACACGCTGATTATCCTGTTGTGCGGCGGTGATAAAAGCACCCAGGCCAAGGATATCAAGCGGGCAAAGCGCCTGGCCGAGACGTGGAGCGAACAAGATGGCGAAGCCGCTGACTACTTTTGATCCGGCCGAGGGCCTTACCTCTGATGACGCTATAGCGGCGTTCATGGAGGAGGCCTTCAAGACCGAGGACGTGGGATACATTGCCCATGCTTTGGGCGTGGTGGCGCGAGCCAAGGGCATGACGCAAATCGCCCATGAGACCGGCCTGTCGCGCGAGCAGCTCTATCGCTCGTTCAGCGAGAACGGTAATCCGACCCTGAAGACCACGATCGCGGTCATGAAGGCGCTCGGGATTGCGTTGACGGCGACGCCGGCGAGCGATCCGAAGATTTCCAGCGCGGCCTAGGTTCGAAGGCTTCGGGGGCGGCAAAGTCGCGACGCGGCGCCGGCTTTTGCGGACGAGAGCCGCGCACCCGTCGAGCCAGATTTCTTATATCCGGCTTCAGAATTATCAAACGGTGACGGTGCTTGTGGCTGATGCGGTGGGCGCCGAACTGAGCGGGGACGGCGAGGCCGAGAGCCCGCGCGACCCGATCTCCACCGACCGAGGATTACCTATGCCCAGCCTGTTCGACCCGCTCCGCATCGGCGATCTCGACCTGCCGAACCGCGTGATCATGGCCCCGCTTACCCGGCTGCGGGCGGGGGAGACCCACATCCCGAACCCGCTGATGGCGGACTATTACGCCCAGCGGGCGTCGGCGGGCCTGATCATCTCCGAGGCCGTGCCGGTCACGCCGCAGGGCGTCGGCTATCAGGGCGTTCCGGGGGTGTGGTCGGCGGAGCAGGTGGAAGGCTGGAAACTCGTCACCCGGGCGGTGAAGGCCGCCGGTGGGCGCATCTTCATGCAGATCTGGCACGTGGGCCGCATCTCCGATCCGTCGTTCCACGACGGCCGCCCGCCGGTGGCGCCGAGCGCCATCGCCGCCACGGGGAATGTGAGCCTGCTGCGGCCCGAACGCCCCTATCCGACGCCGCGCGCGCTGGAACTCGAGGAACTGCCGGGTGTGATCGAGGCCTATCGGCAGGGGGCGGAGTTCGCCCAGGCCGCGGGCTTCGACGGCGTCGAACTGCACGGCGCCAATGGCTATCTGCTCGACCAGTTCCTGCAGGACGGCTCCAACACCCGCACCGACGCCTACGGCGGCCCGATCGAGAACCGCGCCCGGCTGATGCTGGAAGCGACCGACGCGGCGATCTCGGTGTGGGGACGCGACCGGGTCGGCATGCACCTGGCCCCGCGCGCCGACGCCCACGCCATGGGCGACAGCGATCTGGCCGCCACCTTCGGCTACGTCGTGAAGGAACTGGACAAGCGCGGCATCGCCTTCATCTGCGCCCGCGAACACCAGGCGCCCGACAGCCTGGGTCCGGCCCTGCGCAAAGCGTTCGGCGGCGTCTACATCGCCAACGAGGGCTTCACCGGCGAAAGCGCCCAGGCGGCGCTCGACGCCGGCGTCGCCGACGCCGTGGCCTTCGGCAAGGCCTTCATCGCCAACCCGGACCTCCCGCTGCGCCTGCGCACCGGCGCGCCGCTGAACGACCTGGTCCCGGCGACGATCTACTCCCCCGACGAGCGCGGCTACACCGACTACCCGTCGCTGGCCGAGGCCAAGGTTCGGGTCGCCGAAGACGCCTGAGGCGGGGGAGCTCACCCCAGCGCCGTCATCACCACGCCGCCGGCCACGGCCAGGCCGGCGATCCACTGCAGCCAGTGCAGGCGCTCCTTGAACAGGCGGTGGCCGGCGATGGCCGCCATGGGGGCTTCGATCACGCCGACCGCGCGGACCGAGGCGGCGGGGGCCAGCGCCAGGGCCACGAACCAGCCGACCGAGGCGACGGCGCCGCAGAGCCCCGCGGCGGTCGAGCGCCGCCAGTCCCTGAACACCTGGATCACCGTCGACGGACTGACCACGAGCAGGATCAGGCCGAGACCGGTGGTCTGGATCGCCTGCACGATCGGCACGGCGAGGATGGCGGCATAGACCGGGTGACGCGGCTCCAGCAGCAGCCCGGCGTGGCGGAAGGCGTTCAGCGAGAAGCCGAAGGCCAGGCCCGAGAACAGGCCGAAGCCGCCGCCGATCAGCTCCTCGCGGGCATTGGCGCCTCTCGGCCAGGTCAGAACGATCAGGGCGGCGGTGGTCAGCGCCACGCCGGCCCAGCCGCCGGGGCTCAGCCGGTCGTGGAAAGCGATCAGCCCGATCAGCGCCGCCAGCGGCAGGGAGCTCTGCTGCAACGAGGTCGCCACGGCGAAGCCTGAGCGGCGCATGGCCGCGAGCAGACTGGCGGTGGCCAGCACCTGACTGCAGGCGCCGAGGGTGCAGATACCGAGAAAGCCCAAGCTGAACACCGGCCGGGCGCCTGGCGTGACGCCGATGGCGACGGCGGCGAACACCAGCGAGAACGGCAGACCGAACAGGAACCGCACCAGGGTCGCGCCCCACGGCCCGGCGCTGCCGACCAGGCTGCGCTGCAGTCCGTTGCGCGCCACCTGGAAGGCGGCCGCCGTCACTGTCGCAAAGACCCAGCCGAACATCATGGACTGGTCCCGTACCGGCAGCCAGGCCAGACACAAAGGGTCTGGGGCCTGGGCCGCGCCGATTTCTTCGCTAAGCTCCGCCGCGGAGGGCGCAATGACAGCTTGGGTAGGATTCTTTCAGGTGCAGGCTGGGGCGTCGGCCAGCCTGCTCGGCCTGGTGTTCGTCGGGCTGTCGGTCAGCTTCGCCAAGATCATCGAGTCCCCGCATCTGCCCAATCGGGCGCTGGAGGCGCTGGTGGTGCTGGGGTTGAACCTGATCGTCGCCATGGTCCTGCTGATCCCGGGTCTGACCGTGCCGCAGCTGGGCGGGACGATCCTGGTCCTGGTCCTGCTGGTCTGGCTTGGTGTGAGCGTCCTGCACGTCGCCAGCATTCGTTGCGTCGAGATCGAGCATCGGCATCACGCGATAACGAGCGCGATCATCGGGCAGATCGTCCTGGCGCTGTGGATCGCCGGCGCGGTGCTGGTGCTGATCCGCGGGACCGTCGGCCTCTACGTCCTCGCGCCCGCCCTCATGCTCGGATACGTCCTGGCGCTGTTCCACGCCTGGGTGCTGCTGGTCGAGATCAACCGGTAGCGGAATTATCCTTCAGCGCGGGCCGCAGGAAGCGCCAGAAGCTCTGGCGCTTGTGGCGGCGCTTTTTCCGGCCGGCGGCGGCTTCGTCGACCATCCAGAACAGCTGGATCACGCGGCGCTCGCCGACGAAGGTCGGATGGCCGTGCCAGGAGCTGTCCGAGCGGGCGAAGGCGGTCAGCATGCCGAACACCGGCGGGATCGCCTCGGTGCCGGGGCCGTCCACGTCGGGACCTTCCAGATAGCGCAGGGCGCCAGCGCCGCCGTCCCAGTTGTCGTTGAGGTAGATCAGGCAGGTCGCCGCCTTGTCGAGGCCGTCGGTATGGGGGCGGCCATCGCGCGGGCCCGACCATTTGCGCACCTGGGCCATCTGCGGCCGGCCGACCAGGTCGATGCCGAGCTTTTCGCCGACGATGCGCGAGAACTCCGGCTGGGCGATCTCGTCCAGCAGGGCCTGCATGGCCGGACCGCAGTCCTCCAGGTCCTCGGTCTCGAAGAAGCCGGACTTGCGGATGTTGGGAAAGTCGCGGTCGATCGCGGCGGCTTGCCCGGCGTCGACCACATTCATGCCGACGACGTGGCGGAACGGCTGGTCGACGACCGCGGCGGCCTGCACCTGATCGAGGCGCAGCAGTGGCCCGGCGGGCGCGGCTTTCGCCTTGCGGCTTGAGGATTTGGTCCCGGCGTCCAACTGGGACGCGTCGAGCGCGGCCATGACGATACTCCTGATGCTCAGTCCGCGTATTTTGCGACGGGCGGCGCGAAATGTCTCCACCCAATACGCATCCCCGCACTTGCGTGAAAGCGCGTGGCTATGATGCAGCGCATCATCTAGAACCGCCGCCCATGGCCGCTCGCCCCCCCATCGCCGTACTCAAGGATGTCAAACTGGCCGACGGGTCGGTGATGCTGTTCGACGGTGTCGACCTGACGCTCGAGGCGCGGGCGCGCGCCTGCCTGGTCGGCCGCAACGGCGCCGGCAAGTCGACGCTCTTGAAAGTGCTGGCGGGAACCGTCGAGCCCGACGGCGGCGAACGGTTCGTGCAGCCGGGCCTGAAATCCGCCTTCGTGCCGCAGGAGCCGTTGATCGTCGGCGAGACGGTGCTGGACCACGCTACCTCGGGCGGCGCCCAGCCGTGGGAGGCCGAGGCGGAGCTGCAGGCCTTCGGTCTCGATCCCGGCAAATCCGCCCAGGGGCTGTCGGGCGGCGAGACCCGCCGCGCGGCCCTGGCCAAGGCCTTCGCCGAACAGCCGGACCTGATCCTGCTCGACGAGCCGACCAACCACCTCGACATCTTCGCCATCGAGACGCTGGAGCGGCGGCTGATGGACAGCCGGGCGGCGGCGCTGGTGGTCAGCCACGACCGCGCCTTCCTGGAGCGGATCACCACCCGCTGTTTCTGGCTGGCCCACCGCAAGGTGCGGACCCTCGACGCCGGGTACGGCGAGTTCGAAGCCTGGGCCGAGAAGGTCGAGGCCGAGGAGCAGGAGAACCTGCGTCGCCTGACCAAGGCGATCGAGCGGGAAACCTACACCTTCTACCGGTCGATCACCGCCCAGCGCACCCGCAACGAGGGCCGGGCGCGGGCGCTGGACGCCATGCGCCTGCAGCGCGCCGCGATCCTGCGCGACGGAACCCGGCCGCTGGAGCTGGAGATCGACGCCGGCGGTATCTCGGGCCGGCGCGTCGCCGAGGCCAAGGGGATTTCCAAGGCCTTTGGCGAACGGGTCATCGTACGCGACTTCTCGACCCGCATCCTCCGCGGCGACCGGGTGGCCATCGTCGGACCGAACGGGGCCGGCAAGACCACTCTGGTACGGCTGCTGCTCGGCGAGCTGCAGCCGGATGCCGGATCGGTGACGCTCGGGACCGGGCTCGAGATCGTCTACCTCGACCAGAGCCGTACCGAGCTGAAGCCGGAGATGACCCTGTGGGATGCGCTCACACCCTCGGGCGGGGACAGCATCATCGTCCGCGGCCAGCCTCGGCATGTGGCCGCCTACGCCAAGGACTTCATGTTCCGCGACGGCCAGCTGCGCCAGCCGGTCTCGACCCTGTCGGGCGGCGAGCGCAACCGGCTGCTGCTCGCCCGCGCCCTGGCCAAGCCCGCGAACCTGCTGGTGCTCGACGAGCCGACCAACGACCTCGACATGGAGACGCTCGACCTCCTGGAGGACCTCTTGGCCGACTACGACGGTACGCTGCTGCTGGTCAGCCACGACCGCGACTTCATCGACCGGCTGGCGACCTCGACCATCGCCCTCGACGGCGTCGGCGGCGCGGTGGAGACGCCGGGCGGCTGGACCGATTTCATGCGCCAGAACCCCGGCTTCTTCGACGCCCGGTCGGCGACCTATTCCGCCCGGGGCGGCTCGACGCCAGGCGCCGCTGCGGCGAAGGGCAGCCAGCCGCCGCGCGCCAAGCTTTCCTATAAGGACCAGCGCCGGCTCGATGAGGCCGAGCGCGAGGTGGCCGACCTGCCGGCCGCCATCGCGGCGCTGGAGGCCCGGCTGCATGATCCGGCGCTCTACGCCAAGGATCGCAAGGGGTTCGAGCGGATGACCGGCGAGCTCGACCGCACCCGCGCCCGCCTGGCCCTGGCCGAGACGGACTGGCTGGAGCTGGAGGCGCGGCGCGAGGCGCTGGTTTCCGGAGGATAACGGCAACCCCTTGCTGGAATTGGTTAATTCCGCACGGATTCCCGCTTATCCACCAGCCGTCCCCTGAATTTGGCCAAACCGCCCACCGGCGCGTCGGCTGGCGCCGTTGCGGATGCCGGGGCGCGGAGTCATCCTGAACCTGTCGAAGGGAACTCGCCACGGCGACCCACGGAAGAGGCTAGGGCAACCTGGGTTCAACGCGGGAAACGGGACGAGGAAGGTTCGCCGGACAGGCCGGGAGGCGCAAGCCGCCAGGGCAGTAAGACCGGACCGCATCGGCAGGGTCAACTCCAGGGTCCGCCCCGGAACGCCCGGTCGGCCATCGGTGCAAGCCGCCGCCCCACACGGCGACGCTTGGGTGAGAGGACGGCGCAAGGGGCAACCCGAGCGGCGTCCTTTTGCTCGTCCGGAGTCCAGCTGACGCGCGATGGGCGATCGCTCATCTGAATGTCGGCTGTTGGCGACCGTCGCCGCTCCGCTTAGGCTCCGCCGCCCATCCGGAGCCCCTCATGATCTCCCGCCGTTCGGCCTCGCTCAGTCTTCTGGCGCTGCTCGCCGCCTGTTCGCCCAAGCCGAAGGCTGCGCCCAAGGCCGCCGGACCTGCCGTTCCGCCGGCGCCGGCCGGCGCCACGGCGATCCGCTTCGCCACCGACTGGCGGGCCGAGGCCGAGCAGGGCGGCCTCTATCAGGCCCTGGCCACCGGCGAGTACCAGAAGCGCGGGCTCGACGTCCGCATCATCCAGGGCGGTCCGGGCGTGAACGTGCCGCAGCTGCTGGCCGCCGGCGCGGCCGACATGGGCGTCGGCTCCAACGGCTTCGGCGTGATGAACCTCGCCGGCGAGCATGTGCCGGTGAAGGCGGTGATGGCGATGATGCAGAAGGACCCGCAGGTCCTGATGGCCCATCCCGATACCGGGATCGCCGGCCTCGCCGACCTGAAGGGTCATCCGATCCTGCTGTCGGATTCCGCCCGCACCTCGTTCTGGCTCTGGCTCAAGGCCAAGTACGGGCTCTCGGACAACCAGGTGCGCAGCTACAGCTTCGACGCCGCGCCCTTCCTGGCCGACGCGCGGGCGGTGCAGGAGGGTTACGTCACCTCCGAGCCCTACACCGTGGAGCAGGAGGGGCATATCAAGCCGGTGGTCATGCTGCTGGCCGACAATGGCTATCCCGGCTACGCGGCCATGGTGCTGGCGCCGAACACGCTGATCGCCGGCAAGCCCAAGGCCGTGCAGGCCTTCGTCGACGCGACGGCGGCCGGCTGGGCCTCCTATCTCGACGGCGACGCCGGGCCGGGCGACGCCCTGATCATGAAGGACAATCCGGAGATGAAGGCCGATGTCCTCGCCCAGGCGCGGGACAAGATGAAAACCTACGGCCTCATCAAGCCCGCCGACGGCTCGCCGATCGGAACCATGACCGACGCACGGTGGAAGGACTTCTACCAGATGGCGTCAGGCCTCGGCGTCTACGCCAAGGACCTCGCGTACAAGGACGCCTATACGCTGCAGTTCGTGGGCAAGGCCTGACTGTTGGCGCAGGCCAGATCGTGGTAGAAAGTAGTGATTATGACTACTTCTGAGGCCAAGCCGATAGAGACAATTCCCGCGGCGGAAGCCAACCGCCGTTTCTCCGAATTGCTCCGCGGCGTCCGCGAGGAGGGCCGCAGTTATATCGTCACCAGTCATGGGCGGCCGGTGGCGAAGGTCCTGCCGGTGGACGATGCGGACGGTGAAGCTAAAGACGCCGCGCGGAGGGAAGCGCACGAGCGCTTGATGGAGCGCCTCCGCTCCCAGCCTGCGTTGGATCGGGGAAGGTTCAATCGCGACGACGCTTACGACGACTGACGTGCGGGCGGCGGTCGACACCAATGTCCTCCTCTACGCGGAGGGTCTGGATGATCTTGCGCGGCAAGATCGGGCCGTTGAGGTGTTGGCTCAAATCCCGGAAGGTCGCCTCGTGATCCCGGTTCAGGTGCTGGCCGAAACTTTCCACGTCCTGGTCCGCAAGAGCACCAGGCCGACGACTGCGATCCGGGCGGCGATCGATGAGTGGGCTCTCAAGGGCGAGGTCGTCGATACATCGGCCGCAGTCCTTTCATCGGCACTGGATCTCTCGGTCGCGCACCAGCTTTCGACCTGGGAGGCCATCGTCATGGCCGCGGCGGCTGATGCAGGCTGCGATCTGCCGTTGAGCGAGGACCTTCACGCCGGCTTCCGCTGGCGCGGCGTGACCGTCGTCGATCCGTTCGCCGAACCCATGTCGCCGCTGCTCGACGCCTTCCTGGACCAGGGTCGTGGCTGAGGTCGCCGCCCTCACAGGGGTCGAGGTCGCCTACGGCGGCCGGCCGGCGCTGGGTCCGTTCGACCTGACACTTCAGGCCGGAGAGATTGTCGCCCTGGTCGGGCCGTCGGGCTGCGGCAAGTCGACGGCGCTCCGGCTGTTGGCCGGCCTCGAACAGCCGGCCAGGGGCGAGGTCTCGCGCGCGCCGGAACGGGGCGAGACCGCCGTGGTGTTCCAGGCCCCGACGCTGATGCCGTGGGCCAGCGCGGCTGCCAATGTCGCCCTGCCGCTCACCCTGGCGGGCGTGCCGCGCCAGGAGGCTCTGGGGCGGGCGGAGCAGGCTCTGGTCCGCGTCGGCCTGGAGCAGGCGGCCAGACTCAAGCCGGCGCAGCTGTCCGGCGGCATGGCCATGCGGGTGTCGCTGGCGCGCGCCCTGGTCACGCAGCCCAAGTTGCTGCTGCTCGACGAACCCTTCGCGGCGCTCGACGAGATCACCCGCCGCCGCCTCGCCGACGACGTGCTGGCCCTGTGGACCGAAACCCGGCCCGCCATCGTCTTCGTCACCCACAATGTGGAGGAGGCGGTCTACATGGCCGCGCGGGTGGTGGTGATGAGCCCTGGCCCCGGCCGGTCGGCGGGCGAGACCGTGGTCGACGCCGCCGTTCCGCGACCCGCTCAGTTCCGCTCCAGCGTGGTGTTCCGCGCCGCCGCCGAGCACGTCTCCGCTGATCTCGAACACGCGATGGCGCAGCGGGGCGCGGCGTGAAGCCGCCGACATCCGCCTTCGCCGCCGTCCTGCCGCCGCTCGTGCTGGTGGCCATCCTGCTCGGCGTCTGGGAAGCGGCATGCCGGCTGCTCAATGTCCCGGTCTATCTGCTGCCTTCGCCCTCGGCGATCGCGGTCGCCATCGGCGAACACTTTCCGCTGCTGCTGCAATCGGCGCTCACCACGCTCTGGGCCGCGTTCGAGGCCCTGGTCTGGGCCTTCTTGGCCGGCGCGGCCCTCGCGCTGTCTGGTGGCCTCAGTCCGATGTTCCGCCGCGCCTTCGGCCCGCTCGCGGCGGTGATCCAGGTGACGCCGGTGGTCGCTTTGGGTCCCTTGTTCGTGATCTGGGCCGGGCTCGATCATCCCAGCCGCGCCCTGACCGCCCTCGGCGCCCTGGTCGCGTTCTTCCCGATCTACTCCGGTCTCGCCACCGGGCTTGCCGCCGCCGATCCCGACCTGGAACGTCTGTTCGATCTTTACGACGCAGGCCGCTGGCGTCGGCTCACTCTGCTCTACATCCCCTCAGCGACGCCGCATCTGCTGCAGGGCGTGAAGGTGGGCGGCGGTCTGGCCATCGTCGGCGTGGTGGTCGCCGAGTTCGTCGCCGGTTCGGGCGACTCCCAGGGGCTGGCCTGGCGCATCCTGGAGAGCGAACATCAGTTGCATATCGCCGAGATGTTCGCCGCGCTGGTGGTGCTCGGCGCCCTGGGCGCGGGCCTGAACGCCCTGCTTAATCTGGGTGAGCAATTTCTTCTGAAGACCTGGCGCGGGCGCTGAATCCTTACGTGTTAGGCGCGGGTTAATCGCCGATGGATATGGTCGGCTCGATTCCTCCGGGAGGCGGGCTTTGGACTCACGTATGCAGACGGCGCTGCGTCTGATGGCGGCGCTTGGCTCCGTCCTGGCCCCCGCCATGACCGCCCAGCTGGCGCTGGCCCAAAGCGCCTATGGACAGGTGGCCGGCCCGGCCGCCTATCCGCAGCCGGCCTACGCCCAATCTTCCACCGCCCAATCCGCTTATGCGCAACCTGCGCCTGGCGGCGCCCCGCGGCCGGCGCCCTATGCCGGTTCCGGGCAGCCGATGCGCTACAGCGGCATGCAGGTCTATGACCGCTACGGCGGGGAGGCCCGCCACGTGTCAGCGGCGACCTCGACCGCCGCCAGCCCGGCTCCGACCTTCACAGGTCCGAAGCTGTCGTGGAGCGGCAAGGTCGACGAACCCGCCGTACCCGCACGTCCCGCCCCCTACGCCTATGCCCAGGCGCGCGGGCCTTATATGCCTACCGGCTACGCCGCGCCCGCGCCCCAGGCGCAGCCCCAATCCGGCGCCCCGCCCCGCGGCTGGACCTTCGTGCCGCCGATCGGCCAGGCCCCCGCCGACCAGCCGGCCTTGCCAAGCTCGATCTATGATCGCCCGCCGCCCGCCGTGGCCGCTCAGCCCCAGGCCATCCAGCCTCAAGCCGTTCAGCCGCAAGCGGTTCAGGCTCAGGCCGACAACCAGGCCGAGACTGGCCCGCGTCACTATTCGGTGCATCGCGAATACGGGATCGAGCCGGATCCGATCCCGCTGCCGCCGCAGTTCTTCGGCGCCACGGCCGACCTCAGCCAGCCGGCGACGGACGATCCGATCCGGCATACCACCACGACCGGCGGCAAGGCCCAGAACCCGCTCCAGCCGGCGGACGGTCAATGAGCGACTCCGCCAGTAAGCTGGCCGACCTGATCGCCCTGGCGCAGGAGCCGTCCAGCACCAAGCGGCGCGAACTGCTGCGCGAGGTGACCGATCTGTTCTTCCTGGGCGCCGAAGGCCATAGCCCCAGCGAGATGCAGGCCTTCGACGGGGTCATGGGCGTGCTCGCAGTGGAGATGGAGCAGGAGATTCGCGCCGAACTGGCCGGACGCCTCGCCGACGCGCCCCGCCCGCCGCAACGCCTGGTCCGCACCCTGGCCGCCGACGACGTCGGTGTGTCCGGACCGATCCTCGCGCGCTCCAAGGCGCTCGACGAAGCAGACCTGGTGGCCATCGCCAAGGCGCGCGGGCAGGCGCACCTGCGTGCGATTTCGGGGCGCAACGACCTGACCACCAATGTTTCGGACGTGATCGTCGCGCGCGGCGACGACGCCACCCTCGGCGTCCTGCTGGTCAACCCGTCGGCGCCGCTCTCGCGAGAGGCCTCTGAAACCGTGGTCGACCGCGCGGCCGAGAACCCGGCCCTGCACGAGGCGGTGGTCGACCGGCACGACCTGCCGGTGGACCTGCTCAATGAGATGTATTTCATGGTCGAGTCGCGCCTGCGCGATCAGATCATGGCGCGCAACGCAGCGCTCGACCCGGCCGAACTCGAGGCCGCGCTCGCGATCGGGCGCAAGCGCCTCGCCGCCCGTGACGGCGCCCTGCCGGCGGACTATGCCCAGGCCGAGGCGCAGGTGCGCGCGCTGCGGCAGCGCGGGGGGATCAGCCCGCAGACCCTGGCCGGCTTCCTGCGCCACAACGAGCGGACCAAGTTCCTGATCGCCCTGTGCGAGCTGTCCGATATCGATTTCCATACCGCCCGCCGGATCGTCGACCGGCGCGAGCTCGACGCCCTGGCCATCGTCTGCCGGGCGGCCGACTTCGATCGCGCCCTGTTCCTGACCTTCGCGGTGCTGATCCTGGAGCCCGGCCAGGCCATGTCCAGGGCGCAGGAGTATGGCAAGCTCTACGCCGACCTGCCCAAGGACACCGCGCTCCGCACTATGCGCTTCTGGCGCATGCGCCGCACCACCGGCGACGTCGCGGCAGCTTAAGCGTAGACGGCGCGACTTGGCGAATACGCCCCCTAAACCCGCTCTTTCAGCCGGTCGAGCGCCGATAGCGCCGCGTCGGACAGGGTGCGCAGGCCGCGCTCGCTGAACACGTCGAGGGCCGAGGTCAGGGCGAAGGCGGCGTCGGCGCGCTCGCCGGTATCGGGGCGGAGCGCCGACTGGGCCTCATAGATGCGGGCCAGCGCCACCTGGGTCACCGCCCAGGCCAGCGGATCGACCGCGGCGTTGCGGGTCTTCAGGGCGTCGCGGAACGCGGCCTCGGCCTGCTCCAGCGCCTTCAGGTCGCCGCGACGCTCGGCGCGGCGGGCCAGGCAGACGGCGCCGTCGTGCGCAACGACGGCGCGATAGGGCAGGGCGGGCGCCCGGTCCAGCGCCTGCAGCGCCGGCGAGAAGGCCTGCACGGCGCGATCGAACAGCACCTCTTCTTCGCACGCCTCGCCCATGGCCTGCAGCGACAGGCCCAGCGCATGGCTGGCGCGGGCGGCGTCGAGGGGCGAGTGCTGCGGCGAGGCGGCGGCGACCGCGGTCTTGAGCGCGGCCACGCCCTCGGCGATCGAGGCGGCGTCGCCGGCCACCTCGCCCAGCGCCGTCAGCGTCTGGCCGCGCAGGGTCTCGGCCCGCATCCAGCTGAGCGGCAGCCGTTCGGGATCGAGGTCCCCGACAAGCGCGCCCAGCGCCGTTTCGACGGAAGCGAGCAGGGCGCGGTCATGACCGCCGACGCCGAGGCCGAGCAGCAGGTCCGCCCGATCGATCAGCAAGGCCGCCGCCTCGGCCGGCGAGGCCTTCAGCGCCGACGCCGCCTTGTGCGAGACTTCGAGCATCTCCGCCGCTTCGAGCACGGCGGCCCGGTCGCCGGCGGCGAGGGCGAGGGCGCCCCTGAGCCGGGCGAGGAGCGCCTTGGCGTGGACGGTGAGCAGGGGCGGGGGGTTCAGCGCCAGCACGGCTTCCGCCTGGGCGCGCGCGTCATCGGCGGCCTCCACATCGGCGAACAGCAGGAATCCCAGGCGCTGGATGTCGGCCAGCGCCAGCGCGGCGGCGGCCTGCAGGGTGCGGTCGTTTCCGGCCTCGCGGCGGGCGCGGTTGGCGGCGGAGGCGGCCCTGGCCAGCATCTCCACCTGGCCGCCACGGCGGGCGATCTCCCGCAGCAGGTCGGCGTAGGCGATCAGGCGGGCGGCGCGGGGCGCGCCGGCCTGGGTCGTTCCGGTCAATCCGGCCGGGGCCGCTTCCGCAGCCAGGGCGGCGAGCGGCAGAAGCTCACGGGCGTCCGCATCGCCGCAGGGCCAACCATGCCGATGTCCCCGGCCCCTCGACCCGTCGAACCCGAACTGCATGGCGCCTTCCCATCATCGTGCCAGCGCGGGACGTCGCGACGGCCTTTGACGGGGATGGAGCAAGCTTGACGCCGCGGGGTCAGCGCAGGGGGGCGGGTCCGTAGCGGTTGTCGCCGGCCTGGCCCGGGGATAGGCCGACCCAGAGGACAAAGCCGAGGCGGACCAGGAACCAGGCGAAGGCGGCCAGCAGGAACAGGCTGAGGCCTCCGAACAACAGGCCCCAGCCGATGTGGCCACCCGAGAAGATGGCGGCGAGTACGCTGCCAAGGCCGCCGACGATCAGGGTGATCACGCCCAGCACATCGACTACATAAATCCACAGCTGCGCGAAGCCGGAATGCCCCATGTCGTGCAGCCGTTTGGAGAACAGGCAGACCCAGCAGTAGGTCGACAATAGCCAGACCAGGGTTCCGACCAGCACCACGGCGTGGATCAGAACGCCGAACACGAACAGGATCAGGAAGCCGATCCAGAAGTCCCGTTGACTGATCCGGCCCTCCGGCGAGAACAGTAGTCTGCCGAAACCCATGGCGTCGTCCCCCGCGCATCGAAAGCTTAGCCGGGTTCGCGCCACGTGGCGACCGACCGTCCACTTGATTCATGTGTCATAAATGCCACAACACGGGTTGCGCCCGGGCCGCAATCACCTAATTGATGCGACGCCGGCTCCCGCCATTGGGGAGACGAGGAGAGGCTCGCTTTGGCGCAAGACCCGTATCAGGAACTCGGCGTCGCCCGGAGCGCGAGCGCGGACGAAATCCGTAAGTCGTTCCGGAAGCTGGCCAAGGAGCTGCACCCGGACAAGAACCCCGGCGACGCCAAGTCCGAGGACCGATTCAAGCGCGTCTCGGCCGCCTTCGACATCCTGGGCGACGAGGAGAAGAAGAAGAAGTTCGACCGCGGCGAGCTCGACGCCGATGGGCGCGAGGTTCCGCGCGGCTACGCCGGCGGCAATCCCTTCGGCGGCGGCTTCCGGCGCGAGGGTTCGGGGTTCCGGGCCGAGGGCGCCGAAGGCATGGAGGGAGTCAATTTCGACGACATCCTCGGCGAGATGTTCGGCCGCGGCGGCGGCCGGGGCTTCCAGGCCAAGGGCTCGGATATCCGCGCCCGGCTCGAGATCGACCTCGAGGACGCCATCAAGGGCGCGGTGCGGCGCATCACCTTCGGCGACGGCAAGACGCTTGAGGTGTCCATCCCCAAGGGCGCCGCGGACGGCCAGACCCTGCGGCTGCGCGGCCAGGGCCATCCCGGACGGAACGGCGGCGCGGCGGGCGACGTGCTGATCGAGCTGGCGATCAAGCGGCACCCCGTGTTCCGGGCCGAGGGCCCAGACCTGCACATGGACCTGCCGGTTTCGGTCCCCGACGCGGTGCTGGGCGCCAAGGTGGACGCGCCGACTCCCGAGGGGGTGGTGGCGCTTACCGTGCCCAAGGGGTCGAATTCCGGAGCGAGGCTCCGCCTCAAGGGCCGGGGTGGGGTCGATCCCGATACCGGCCGGCGCGGTGATCTGTTCGCGCACCTGGTCGTCACCCTGCCCGAGCCCCAGGACGAACATCTGATCAAGCTGGCCGAGCGTTGGCGCGCGGAGCGCCCCTATGTCGCGGGGCGGAAAGACTGAGGACGCATTCAGCGGCTATTCAGCCCCTGAGCGTTAAGGACAGGATCATGATCCGTCTGCCGACCATCGCAGGGCCCCTGATCGTCGCAGTCGCTTTGGCCGCGGCGGCGTCGGCGTCCGCGCGCCAGCCGGACTCCGCACATCAGCCGGACTCTGCGCGCCAACCGGACTCCTTGGGCGCGGACTGGCGCCAGCAACAGGGCGAGGCGCGCGCCAAGGTCAAGAACGGCAGTCACATCCCACTCGAACGCGTGGTCGACGAAATCCGCCGCCGCACGCCGGGTCGCCTGCTCGACGCTGGGTTGGAGACCGATCCCGATGGGCGGTCGGTCTACCGGGTGCGCTGGGCCGCCGCCGACGGACGCCGGATCGACTTCCGGGTCGACGCCGCCAGCGGAACCATCCTGTCGGGCGGCTGAGTTCGTTTACGGCAGGCTGTAGAACAGCAGCAGCGCGCCGGCGATCAGGAACGCCAGCCAGGTCAGGATCATGCCGGCCGACCGGCCGAGCGAGAGCCCCGCGTTGGTCGACAAGCCCCAGGCGTGGGCCAGGCGGCCGAGCAGCAGCATCGATCCGACGCCGTGCACCACCAGCGGCCGGGCCCCGGCCAGGGCGAGGATGGCCAGCGCGGCGAGGCCGGCCGGGACGTATTCCGTCGCATTGCCGAAGGCGCGGGTGGCGCGCAGCACCTCCTCGACGCCGCCGTCGCCGATGGTCACCCGGTGCCGCTGACGTTGGCGCACCACCAGGATCGACAGCACGAGCAGCACAAGCAGGAGCAGCCCGGCCCACAGCGCCGCCGCGTGGCTGGCGGGCGTCACGACGTTATCCATGTCCCCTCCCGAGACTTTGGCGCGCATTTGCCTCCGGTATGATCTGGTGCGCAAGGCTGGACCGGCGCGGCGCCAGCCGATAGCTGAGCGCTATGGCGGATGACGATGAGGTTCTGGTGCTGGGGGCGACCAGCCTGATCGGTCGCTTCCTGCTGCCGCGGCTGGCGCCGGGCCAGGGTGTGGTCGCCTTGAGCCGGATCCAGCGGCCGGCGACGGAGGGGGTCCGGTGGGTGATCGGTGATCTGGCTCATCCAGCCGGCCTGTCCGCGATTGGCGACATTGGCGCGGTGTTCAGCCTGTCGTCGATCTGGCTGCTGACTGACGAGGCGCTGGAGGCCCTGCGCGGCCTCGGCATGCGGAGGCTCGTCGCCTTCTCGTCCACCAGCCGGTTCACCAAGAGCGCCTCGGCCTCGGGCAAGGAGCGCGCCACGGCCGCCGCCCTGGCCGAGGGCGAGGCGCGGGTCGAGGCCTTCTGTGGGGCCCATGGCGTCGGCTTCACCCTGCTCAGGCCGACGCTGATCTATGCCGAGGGCCAGGACGGCAACGTCTCCCGCCTCGCCGGGTTGATCCGCCGTTTCGGCGCCCTGCCGTTGCCGGGCGGCGGCGCGGGCCTGCGTCAGCCGGTGCACGCCGATGACCTCGCCGCCGTCGCCCTGGAGGCGATGGCCCGCCCCGCCACGGACGGCGCCTACGATGTCCCCGGCGGCGAGACCCTGAGCTATCGGGCCATGGTCGAGCGCATCTTCGAGGGGCTTGGCCGCCGGCCGGCGATCCTGCCCCTGCCTCTGCCGCTCGTGCGTCTCGGCTACGCCCTCGCCCGGCCCTGGCTGCCCGGATCCACGGCCCAGATGGTCGACCGGGTGGGCGAGGACCTCGTGTTCGACCCCGGCCCGGCGCAGCGCGACCTCGGCTGGTCGCCGCGCGATTTCAGGCCGCGGTTCTGAGAGGGCGCCTAGGTTGCGGACCACACCGCCAGTTCGTTGCCACTGGGGTCGGTGAAGTGGAAGCGGCGACCGCTGGGGAATTCGAAGATCGGACGGACGATCCGCCCGCCCGCGGCCTCGACCTTGGCCTGCATGGCCTCGAGGTCGTTGGCGTAGAGCACGACCACCGGCGTGATCCGTCCCTCGGCCGCATCGGCCTGGAAGCCGCCGTCGAGGCCCTCCGAATAGGCCGCATAGCTCGGACCATAGTCGGTGAAGCTCCAGCCGAAGGCGTCGCGATAGAAGCCCTTCAGCGCCAAGAGGTCGCCGCCGGGCATCTCCACATAGTCGATCTTGCCGTCTTCGCGCATGTCGCCGCCTCGCCAGATGTTCTCTATATGTTCTTATGGCGCCACATCAGGCGAAGGTCCAGACGCCGGTGCGCTTGACGGCGAAATCTTCGAGCTCGCGGGTGGTTTCAATCTGATATTCCGCCAGCGGCTTGAGGCCTTCGGTGGCGAAGTAGCTGCGGCGCGGATCGCCCAGCACCACCACGGCGCCGCGGGCATGAGCCTCGGCCAGCCAGGCGCGCACCCGGCCGGCCAGCGGTTTCTCATAAGAGATGTCGCCGGCGAGGATAACGTCCACCGCGGGCGGTGGTGCGTCCAGCAGGTTCCGGTCGGTGAAGTCCAGGACCACGCCGTTGACCTCCGCGTTCAGGGCGACGGCGGCGGCGCAGAAGTCGTCGATGTCGGCGCAGAGCCCGTGCGACGCCCCGGCCTTCATCGCCGCGATGCCGACCAGGCCCGAGCCGGCGGCGAAGTCGATCACCCGCTTGCCGCGCACGACGTCGGGGTGGTCGAGCACATAGCGCGCCAGCGCTTGGCCGCCGGCCCAGGCGAAGGCCCAGAACGGCGGCGGCACGCCCATCTCGCCCAGCGCCTCCTCGGTCATCCGCCAGATCGGGGTGATCTCGTCGGCAAGGTGCAACTGGATCTCGGGTGTGTGCGGCGGCCGTTGCAGGCGGGTGTTTTCGAGGATGAAGCTGCGTCGGCTGACAGGGTGTGGGGACGGGGCAGCGACCGGAGTAAGCTCAACCAAAGGCGGCGACCGGGGCCGTCTGCTGTTTCGCGCCGCCTCCACGGGTGTGGTCGTTGGCCGCCGCGGTCGCCCGCTTCAGCACGCTGAGATAGCCGGGCTGCACCTCCATCCGCGCCGTCGCGCCCTTGCGGGTCAGGATCCGGTGCGCCTTGGGCAGGCGCCAGCAGGGCAGGTGCATGAACATGTGATGTTCGCAGTGGTAGTTGACGTAGTAGGGCGCCACCAGCGCCCGCTCGGCCCAGTTGGCGCGGGTGGTGCGGGCGTGACGCAGCGGATCGCTGTTGTCAGGCGTCACCGCGTGCTCGGCGATGTTGCGGATGCGGGTGACCAGCGGATACCAGGTCGCCATCGGCAGCAGCCACAGCACCGGCCAGGCCCACCACAGGCCGGCCAGCGTCAGCGCCGCCCAGGCCAGGCCGTTGACGATCACGAACGGGCCCCAGAAGGCCCACAGCGCGCTCGCCACCTGCCGGCGCTTCAGGTTGCGCGCCTTGCGGGTGCGGACGGCGGCGATGGTCGGGCCGATCCGCTGTTTGTAGAAGGTCTGGCCGGTCAGGTCGCGAACCGCCTTGCGCCACAGGGACTTGCGCGTGATCGGGAAGGGAGCCGAGAGCGACAGGTCGGGATCCTCCGCCTGTTGGGCGAACTTGTGGTGCGTCAGGTGATAGGGCCGGTAGCGGCCGAGGTCGGCGCCCACGGGCGCGCCGCACAGCCAGTGCGCCGCCCGGTCGTTGATCTTCAGGTTCGGGTGCAGGGCCGCGTGGGCGGCGTCGTGCATCAATATGGCCAGGCCGAGCTGGCGCGCGCCGATGATCATCACCGCCAGGAGCACCGTCAGCGGGTTCGGCCACAGCACGACCATCGCCCCGGCCAGCAGGATCACCGCCCAGGCATGGCCGATCAGGTACAGGCCGCGCCACGTGGACCGCTGCGAAAGCCCGGCCCATTCCTGTTCGGAGAAGAAGTGCTTGGGGTCGACGCGGGCGGCGGCGGGCACCGGGATCGCCTCTCTTCGGCTGGACGCCCTAGCATGCGGCGTCCTGGCTGGGGTATCAAGCCCCCGCCACCAGCGGATCAGGCCGGTGTGGAGAGATGCGGCATGCGTACGGCGACCCTGGCCCTCACGGCCCTTCTGATCGGGCTGTCGGCCCCCCCGGCGGGCGCGGCCAGCTTCAACTGCGCCAAGTCGAGGACGCTCGATGAAAAGACCATCTGCGCCGAGCGGTCGCTGAACGACCAGGATGTGCGCATGGCGCTGATGCTCGACCTCTCACGCCATTTCGTGGCCATGGGCCGGCGCGGCCAGCTCGACGACGAACAGACCGACTGGCTCCGGGGCCGCAAGGCCTGCGGGGCCAACAAGCAGTGCCTCGCCGCCGCCTACGCCCACCGGATCGAGCGGCTGCAGGACATCATCGACGAAGTCGCCCACCACGGGCCTTTTTGAGCAGGCTCCCTTCCCCCTTCGAGGGGGAAGGGAGCTTGCCTATCCCCGGTGCAGCGCGCCCAGCGCCAGGGCGATGGCCAGCAAGAGGCCGGCGTCGCGGTTGGAGCGGAACAGGTAGAGCGCCTGCAGGCCGTCGGCCGGTTTCAACCGCAGGACCTGCCAGCCGAGGTGGGCGGCGAAGAACACCCACAGCACATAGAACGGGAAGCCTAGCCCGCCCCACCAGGCGGCGAGCAGGGCCAGCAGGGCGCAGGCGGTGTAGAACAGCCCGACCCCGCGCCGGACGTTTCTGCCGAGAGCGCGCGCACTCGACTTCACCCCGACCAGGGCGTCGTCCTCCATGTCCTGCAGGGCGTAGATGGTGTCGTAGCCCAGGGTCCAGAAGATCCCCGACAGATAGAGGATGATCGGCTGCAGGCCGAGGCCGCCGTCCACCGCCGCGGCGCCCACCAGGATCCCCCAGTTGAAGGTCAG
>Ga0302314_10005294_pt1 | contig 23546 bp, 20 predicted proteins | sample III_Palsa_N2_3_FD_200533 | JGI IMG/M metagenome (GOLD analysis project Ga0302314, IMG submission 200533) | Peat permafrost microbial communities from Stordalen Mire near Abisko, Sweden - III_Palsa_N2_3 | ecosystem: Environmental > Terrestrial > Soil > Palsa > Peat permafrost | place: Sweden... | reverse complement strand
ATGAAATACGCAGTGCGCGTGCCTTCGGTCAGGCGCGTGCGTCGCCCTTGCCGCCAGTTCCATCGACGGCAGGTGACACCCGCTGCGTCGGCCCAGACGACCTCGCCGAGGGGCAGGACGGCGAACTCAGCCGTCGGATCGTCGGGAATGTCGAACCGCTCGCCCGCATCCGAAAAGCGCAGAACAAGCTCGCCAGTCAGCGCGTCCAGGTCCTCTCCGCCAATCGGCGTCAGCCGTCGCAGGCTAATGGCGTTATAGTGGTCCACCAGCTTGTTGATCGCCGGCGCCGAACCCGTCTTCAGCGCTCGCGCCGCCAGAGCCTCCGCGGAGCAGGGATATCTCGCGGGCTTGGCCCCGAACCGCCGGTAGATCTCGCGCCAAGCCTTGATTTGCGGCTGGTCGCCTAGCGTTTGACCCTCAAGCGTCCGCGCCAAATGCGCCACGCTGTCCCCCAACGCTCGGCGGCTTCGCTCGTCGGACGGTCCATTGCTCAGACCATAAGCGACGACAATGCCGATGCGCGCCATTGGAAAGGCTGACGCGACCCGATCATCAATCCTGAACCGGGCCCGCGCCGACGGTTCTGGATTGAACAGCGGGTCGACGCCCAGCATGACTGCCTCCCTGTCGCGAGAGCGGCGTGGTACGATATAAAGTTATTGTGGTCAATATATCGTACTAAACTGACGTCCTAGCTGGCGAGGCCGCGCCGCGTTTGCTCGGCTTGGCCCGCGGGCTCGAGCGTGATCATCAGGAACATGAGCGGTTGAGAGCCCTCGTTGGCGTAGCGATGGGGCGTATCACCGGCGAAGATCAGCAGTTCTCCCGCGTCGACCCGATTCGTCCTTGAACCGGCGGTGACGACGAGCGCGCCATCCTGGACCAACAGCAGCTCGCGTGCGCCCTTGGGGTGAGCGATGCTCTCATGGGCCTCGCCTGGATTGAGCCGCCACTCCCAAATCTCAAGCAATGCGGGGGAATCGACGCCAGCGATCAGTTTTCCAACGCCCCCGGCCTTGCCTTCCCAAAGCGTGATGGCCGCGTCGACCCGCACCTTTTTCGCGATCGGGCCGTCCGCTGGTTCGACCAGCCGCGAAATCGTGACCCCCAGCGCGTTCGCCAGGCGGACAAGCGTGGCGATGCTGGGGTTGGACCGGCCCTGTTCGATTTGAACGACCATGCCCTTGCTGACGCCGGAAGCCTTGGCCAGTTGATCGAGGGTGAGTTGGCGAGCCTTTCGAACGCTCGCCACGTTGGCGGAGACGATCCCGGCGACGGTTTCGGACTCGATCATAAATGGAGCTCCATCTATGATGTGCGTACAGTATATTGACCGGCGAGGCCAGTGACGGCGACGGCGTAGGACTGGAACCCAGAGGTTTAGGACCGCGCGGTCTCCTGGCACAGGCGCTTCTCGCCTCCCGGCATGCCGCCAGGAAAAACATATTTCTGGATGAAGTCAGCGCGGCTGCGATAGTCGTCGAACAGCTCGTCGCGGATGGTGATGATCTGCAACGCCGCGCGCCCGCCAGGCTCATACAGCTGGAGCCGCGAACTATGCGTAAACCGGCGCGCCGGGCAAGCGGTCCAGAGACGACTTGTCAGTCTAGGCTCTTGAGCTAGGTTGGCCGGAATGTATCCGAATCTCTCCGAGGCCGACCCCGGAATCGTCGCGGCCTGGGTCGCCGGATGGGCCAAGTCGCGCGACGCCGCCGCGCCCAGACCGTTCCATGGCGGACATCACGTCGAGGTGGGACTGGCTCGGCAGCGGGCGCGCTATGTTTTCCCATCGATAGACGAGGCGCTTCTGCAGCGACTCGCCGCGAGCATCACCGAGCCCTGGATATTCCTCAAGGTGCTCTCGCCGCGTCCCACCTTGGAATGCAATTTGCCAAAAGCCTGGGTAGTTCAGCCACCCGGCTTCATGATGATCGCCGACTTTTCAAAGCCGGATGAAGGCGCGTTAGACGCCGGGTACAGACTGACGGTCGAGGGCGACGAGGTGATCGTTGCGTCCATCCACGACGGTGCGGGAGTCCTCGCGGCCAGCGGCTGCGCGGCGCTGGCGAACGACCACGCGGTATTCGATAAGATCGTGACGGACGAGAATCATCGTCGCCGCGGCTTGGGACGCTCGGTGATGGCCGCCTTGAGCGTCGCGGCGTTCGAGCGGGGCGTTCAACATGGCGTCCTGGTGGCCACGCCCGACGGGCGAGCGCTTTACACGACGCTGGGGTGGCGCCTTCACGCCTACCTGACGACGGCGGTCATTCCCGGGGACGACGACTGACGATGCTCTGTGAATGAGGTCTATGTCCGCGCCAGGCCCAGCTGGATCACATTGGTCCGCCCGGACCTGAATCCGGCCTCGCAATAGCTCAGATAGAATCGCCAGAGCCTGCGGAACCGCTCGTCGAACCCCAGCTCGCGGATATCGTCCCAGGCCGCCTGGAACCTGGCGCCCCATTGGCCCAGCGTCTCGGCATAGTCCTGGCCGAAGCGGGCGACGTCGCGCCATTCCAGGCCGGCGCGGTCGGTCTCTTGGCGCAGCCGCTTCTCGCTGCCCAGCATGCCGCCGGGAAAGACGTATTTCTGGATGAAGTCGGCGCGGCTGCGATAGTCGTCGAACAGCTCGTCGCGGATGGTGATGATCTGCAGCGCCGAGCGGCCGCCGGGCGAGAGCAGGTCGTGGATCTTGCCGAAATAAGTCGGCCAATAGGCCTCGCCCACCGCCTCGAACATCTCGATCGAGGCGACGCGGTCGAAACGGCCCTCGACGTCGCGATAGTCGATCAGCTTGATGTCGGCCTTGTCGGCCAGGCCCTGTTCGAACAGGCGGCGCTTGGCGAAATCGTGCTGCTCGCGCGAGATGGTGATGCCAGTGACCCGGGCGCCCACATCGCGCGCGGCGAACTCGGCGAAGCCGCCCCAGCCGCAGCCGATCTCCAGCACGTGCTGGTCCGGTCCCAGCGCCATCTGGCGGGCCAGGGTCGCGTATTTGTATTGTTGGGCGGCGGAGAGGCACTGACCCGGCGTCTCGAAGCGCGCCGCCGAATAGGTCATCGTCGGGTCCAGCCACCGCTCATAGAAGGCGTTGCCCAGGTCGTAATGGGCGTGGATGTTGCGCTGGGACCCCTTGCGGCTGTTGCGGTTCAGAAGGTGGGCGAAGAAGTTGAACATCCGCATCAGCGGATTGCCGGCCGACAGCTGCCCGATCCGGTCGAAATTCAGGCTGGCGGACTCCAGCACCGCGGTCAGGTCCGGGGTGTCCCACTCGCCGGCCATGTAGCCTTCGGCGAAACCGATATCGCCGGCGGCCATCACCCGGGCCATGAAACGATAGTCGTTGATGACCACCCGGGCCTGCGGACCGGGCTGGGCCCCACGGATCGGAATCTCCCGTCCTGACGGCAACACAAAGGTGATGCCGCCGAACAACCAAGTCTCCGCGGCCAGGCGGACCGCCGTGCGAAAGGTCGCCGGCGCCTTCTTCAGATCCGGCAAGGCGGCGGCGAGCACCTCTTGCGGTCGTGACGGGGCCAGATCACTCACAGACCTCTCCTATGCACGCTCTGTCCCACCGGTTTTATTCTACAAAACGCTCGAGGTTGCACGGCCGACGCTGGCGCTGGCGCGCGGCCCGGGCGGGCGTGAATAGAAGTGCGCGCCCTTCAACCACAGCCGAAGCGCCTCCCAATGGATCGCCGCGACCACGCCCAGGGTCATCAGGGGCATGGCGAAGAACAGCCGCATCAGCGCGCCATCGGTCAGGGCGCGGCGCTGGGCGCTCAAGGTCGCCACGAAGTCGGTCTCGCCGCCCACCTGCTTGCAGATCACCAGGTCGAAGCTCTTGGCCGGCGGGCTCAGACGGAACCGGTAGCCGCCCTCGACGCCATAGAAGGGCGAGACGAAGAAGGCCTTGTCGACCTCCTGGCGCTGGTCGCCCTCGCCATCGGCCGGCGTCACATAGGCGTGGGTCTGGCCAAAGGTGTTGTTGACCTCATAGATCACTGCCTCGAGCCGGTGGTCTTGGTCATAGACGAACAAGACCGACAGCGGGTTGAACACGAAACCCAGGATGCGGGGAAAGCACAACAGGCGGATCTCGGCGGCGCTCGCGGTCACCTTCGCCGCCGCCAGCTGGGCCTCGACCCAGGTTCGCAGCGGCTGGCCGTCCCGGGCGCCGTGATCGCGCGCATCGAAGCTGAACAGGCCGAACCGACCGACTCGCATCGTGCGCAGGCCCCTAAAGGCGTCCTCCAGACGGTCGATATCGATCAGCAGCTGGAACACGCCATAGCGGAACTTGTGCGGCTGAGGCTTGAACCGCACGTGGGTGGTCTGGCCGACATAGAGTTCGGCGCCGGTGGTTTGAGCAAGCGTCATGCCCGCACCCGTTGGCGGGGGGCTTCGTCGGGCGGGGTCAGCGGGCCGCCCTCGATGCGGTGGTCGACGAAGGTCCAGGGCGTGGAGCCGCCCAGGGCGATGGCCGCGCGCAAACCAGCGGTCAGCCCGTCCTCATGGAAGCCGTAGCCCAGCCAGGCGCCGGCGTACCAGACCCCGCCGCGCCCTTGGATCCGGCTGAACCGCCGCTGGGCCGCCAGGGACGGCGTGTCGAACTGGGGATGATCATAGTCATAGACGCCGAAGGTCAGCGCGGGGTCCGGCTCGCGCGCCGGGTTCAGGCTGACGAACAGCGGACAGGTCGGGTCGATCGCCTGCAGGCTGTTCATCCAATAGGTCACCCCTCCTGGCTGGTGGGTCTTGGGGTCCAGCAGATAGTTCCAGCTGCCCCAGGCCCCGCGCCGGCGCGGCATCAGGCTCGTATCGCGGTGCAGGAAGGCGCGGTTGGGCGAATAGCGGATGGCGCCCAAAAAGGCGCGCTCCTCCAGATCGGGATCGGCGAGCAATCCCAGGGCCTGATCGGAATGACAGGCCAGGATCACCTGGTCGAAATGATCGACCTCTCCGTCGGCGCCGATCACCTCGACCCCGCCGCGCGCCAGGCGCCGGACCCGCGCCGCGCCGCCGCGGACCCGCCCGTCCAGCGCGGCCTCCAGCTTGCCCACGTACTGGCGGCTGCCGCCCTTGATGGTGCGCCAGGTCGGCTGCACCATCTGCAGCAGGTTGTGGTTGGAGAAGAAGCGCACGAAGCTCTCGGCGGGCACATCGCCGATGCCGTGCTCGCTGGTCGACCAGATGGCCGCGCCCATCGGCAGGAGGTAGTTGGTTTCGAACGCCGTGCTGAATCCGCGCAGCCGCAGATAGCCGCTCAGCGTCAGATCGTTCAGCCGGCCTGCGTCCAGATCGGCCAAGGCCATGTCGTTGAAGCGGCGGATGTCGGCCAGCATGCGAAGAAAACGCGGGTTCACCAGGTTTCGTTTCTGGGCGAAAACGCCGCGCGGAAAATTCGACGACCACTCCAGCCGTTTGCAGGCGAAGGCGAAGCTCATGTCGGTCTCGCGGGTCTCGACGCCCAAGGTGTCCAGCAGCCCGACCAGGTTCGGATAATTGCGCGCGTTGTAGACGATGAAGCCGGTGTCGACGTCGATGGCGGCGCCGTCATAGTCGATGCTGGCGGTATGGGCGTGGCCGCCCAGGCGAGCGTCCTTCTCGTAGAGGACCAGGTCGTGGGAGTCCTTCAGGGCATAGGCGGCCCCTAGTCCGGACACGCCGGCGCCGATGACCGCGACCTTCATACCTGAAGCCCCCTTCGCACTGGTGATCCCCCTTCGTGTCCGCGTCAGTTCTACGCCAACACACCCCAACCGGATCAGCAGGTCGCTCACTGTTTGACCCACTCCAATACTGTTGTGAAGGCCAAGACTTCGAATGGAGCGGCGGCCCGTTCGGATTGTGCGGCGCGCGGGCATTCCTCGCGTGTCCCGGCGGGTTTGCGGGGGGCGGGAGAGGCGGCTATAGCCGGTTCATGGACCTTTCCGCCCTGCAATCGCTGCTGGCTTCGTTGAACGGCGTTCGCGTGGCCTGCGTCGGCGACCTGATGGTCGATCGCTTCGTCTATGGCGAGGTGACCCGCGTCTCCGCCGAGGCGCCGATCGCGATCATGGCCCGCACCGGCGAGAGCGTCATGCTGGGCGCGGCGGGCAATGTGGCGCGCAACGTGGCGGCCCTGGGGGGCGTCGCGGCCCTGGTCGGCGTGGTCGGCGCGGACGCTCCGGCGCTTGAGGCGACGCGGCTGCTCGCGGCCGAGGACGGGATCGAGGGCTCGCTGGTCACCGACGCCTCGCGGCCGACCACGGTCAAGGCGCGCTTCGTGTCCGGCGGCCAGCAATTGCTGCGGGTCGATGATGAACATATCGCGCCCATCGAGGGCGAGGCCGAGCAAACCCTGGTGCGCGCGATTCGGGCGGTGGCGGCCGAAAGCGGCGCCATACTGCTCTCCGACTACGGCAAGGGCGTCGTCACGGCGGCGGTGATCCAGGCTTGTCTGGACGCCGCCAAGGCTCACGGATCGGTGCTGATCGTCGATTCCAAGGCCCGCAGCTTCGCCAAATACGGCGTCGCCGACATCATCAAGCCAAACGCCTCAGAATTGGCCCGCGCGACGGACCTGCCGACCGACACCGACGCCGAGATCGAGGCAGCTTTGGCGCGTGCGTTCGAGCTTTGCCTCTGCCGAGCGATCCTGGTGACCCGCTCGGAGAAGGGCCTGTCGCTGGGGCTGCGCGAGGGTTCAGTGCGCCATTTCGTCGGCGCGCGGCGCGAGGTGTTCGACACCTCCGGCGCCGGCGACACCGTGCTGGCGGCGCTGGGCCTGGCCTTGGCGGCGGGCGCCACGCAGGAGGCCGCCTCGGAGTTCGCGCTTTTGGCGTCTGGAGTTGTGGTCGGCAAGGCCGGAACCGCCGTGGTCACGCCCCCCGAGCTGATCGAGGCTGAACTCACCGCGCACCGCGCCCCGATCGACGCGAAGATCGTCACGGTGGACCTGATGCGCGAGGAGATCGCCCGCTGGCGTGCGCTGGGCCTGAAGGTCGGCTTCACCAACGGCTGCTTCGACGTCATTCACCGCGGCCACGTGGCCTATCTGGCCCAGGCGAAATCCTGGTGCGACCGGCTGGTGGTGGGTCTGAACAGCGATCGCTCGGTGCGGGCGCTGAAAGGCGAAGGGCGGCCGTTCAACGATCTGGAATCGCGGGCCCTGGTTCTGGCGGGCCTAGGCTCGGTCGACCTGGTGGCGCCGTTCGACGAAGAGACGCCGATCGGGCTGATCGAGGCCGCGCGGCCGGACGTGTTGGTCAAGGGCGCAGACTACACCGTTGACGGCGTCGTCGGCCACGAGCTGGTGCTGAGCTATGGCGGCGAGGTGAAGCTGGCGGCCATCGTCGAAGGCTATTCGACCACCGCCGCCTTACGAAAGTTCTCGGAGCAGGCATGACCCGCCGCATCATCTTCATCACCGGCGGCGCCGGCTTCATCGGCTCCAACATCGCCGCGCGGCTAGCCCAGGACCTAGCGCTGGACGTGGTGATCTGCGACCGCCTGCGCGACGAGGCCGGCGGCAAATGGCGCAATATCTCCAAGCACCCGCTGGGCGATTTCGTGGCGCCCGAGGACATGTTCGACTGGCTGGAGAAGCGCTGGCGCGACATCGACCTGGTGGTGCACATGGGCGCCATCTCCTCGACCATGGAGACCGACACCGACAAGATCATCCACACCAATTTCGGCTTGTCGCGCGACCTCTACCGCTGGTGCGCCGACCGCCAGCGGCGGCTGATCTACGCCTCTTCCGCCGCGACCTATGGCGACGGCTCGCAAGGTTTCGCCGATCGCGACGACCTGATCTCGTTGGTGGGTCTGAAGCCGCTGAACGCCTATGGCTGGTCCAAGGCGCTGTTCGACGTGTTCGCCGCGCGGCAGGCGGCCCGCGACTATGCTCCGCCGCAGTGGGCGGGCTTGAAGTTCTTCAATGTCTACGGACCCAATGAGGCCCACAAGGGGCCGATGAAGTCGGTCGCGGCCCAGATCTGGCCCCAGGCCAGCCAAGGCGAGACGGTGCGGCTCTTCAAATCCCATCGCGAAGGCTATGCCGACGGCGGCCAACTGCGCGACTTCGTCTATGTCCGCGACGCCGCCGAGGTGGTCGCTTGGCTGTTCAACAACCCCCAGGTCAACGGGGTCTACAATCTGGGCTCGGGCCAGGCGCGCTCGTTCAAGGACCTAGCCGAAGCAGTGTTCACCGCCGCCGGCCAACCCATCCGGATCGACTATTTCGACATGCCCGAACAGGTCCGGGAACGGTACCAATACTACACCCAGGCCGATATGAGCCGACTGCGCGAGGCGGGTTACGTCGCGCCGATGACCACCCTGGAAGAGGGCGTCGGCGACTATGTGCGCTCCTATTTGAGCCAGCCGGACCCGTACCGCTGATCTGGCTCCTCCCCTGTTGGGGGAGGGGGACCACGCGTAGCGTGGTGGAGGGGGCCTTGCCGGAGAGGTTTCGGGCGCTGCAAATCCCCCTCAGTCGCTTCGCGCAAGCTCCCCCAACGGGGGAGCAGCCTCGTCCTGGCGATGGCGCCAGAGCACCACGGCCGCCGCGATCAGCCCGCCGATCAGCATCGCCAGGCTGAGGATGTGACCGAACTTCACTAGGCCGCCGGCGATGGCGGCGAGAAAAGCGACGGCGCAGGCCACGCGCCAGTTGATCGACAGATAGCGGGCGACCCTGGGCGAGACGCGGCCGACCGCGGCCTGCGCGGCCAGCATGCCGGGTCCCAGCGCCAGCAGATCGTACGCGCTGAGCCGGGGGATCAGCAGCACGCCAACGGCCGCGCCCAGCCAGAGCCGCGCCTCGCGCCCCAACCGCCCGGTCTCGGCTATGATCAGTCCGCCAAGGAAAAGCACCCCGGCATAGGCCAGATAGATCGGTCCGACGACCGGGCGCTGGGTGACGCCCAGATCGTCCAGCCATTCCAGCAGCCCGCCGCCGGGCCAGTGGCCGACGATGTTCAGCGTGAAGGCGCGCCATTCCTGAACGCGAAGGTCGTCCGACAGGCTCAGGATGATGGGAAGCATGGACGCCAATACGATCAGCGAGGCGCGTCGCCAGCGCGGCCCCGGCGCATAGGCGGTCATGGCCAGCAGCGTCAGATAGATCGGCTTGATCAGCGCCGCGGCGCAGACCAGCGCCACGAAGGGCAGGGTGTCGGCGCCAAACGCCAAGCCGGCGCCGATCACCGAGGCGTAGACGATCAGGGCCACATTGCCGTGCGCCGGCGGGTTGCCGGTGACGAAGCCCATGAACTGGGCCCGCTCGCGAAAGCTCGCGAAGGACAGCGGCCGGATCACCGCCGCCCACAGCAGAAAGACCGTCGAAGCCACGAAGACCGCCGCATAGACCCAACGGACGCCGGGCAGCCCCAGAGCCCCGATCAGCCAGGCGAAACCGTCCGCGATCCAGGGGGGATAGACATAGGCCGACGAGTGGAAGCCTGGGCATTGCGCGTTGGCCTCGTAGAGTACGCTGTGCTGCAGGACCCGCTCACCGGCGCAGGCCATGGCGCCGTAGTCGTCGAGAAAGGCGTTCGGCCGCCCGATCCGCCCGACGACGCCGGTCCACATGGGCGCCGACCACAGGATCAGCCAGATGGCGTCGGAACGGATGAAGGCGGACAGGCGGGCGCCGAATGAAGGGGCGGGTTCCGAGCCGGCTTCAGCCAAGAGAAATGCCTTTCGTCACAAGAAATCCTCATCCTGAGGAGCCGACGCAGGCGGCCTCGAAGGACGCACGTGGCTCGGACATTGCGTCCTTCGAGGCCCGCCGCGACGCGTCGAGCACCTCAGGATGAGGACCTGATTAGTCAAGGTTATCTTCCTTGACCACTACCCCGCTTCCCCAACACCGCCGGACGGACGCCAGTCGAACAGGGCTTGCAGGACCTGGATGGCCTGGCCGCGCGGGCTGGTCAGGTTCGGATCACGCGCCAGGACCAGACGGGCGTCATCGGCGGCCACGGCGATCAGGTCGCGGTGCGCCACCGGATCGGCCAGGCGATAAGCGGGAAAGCCGCTTTGGCGCAGGCCCAGCGGATCGCCGCCGCCGCGCAGCTCCAGGTCCTTCTCGGCGATCAGGAATCCGTCGTCGGTGCGCCGCAGTATGTCCAGCCGCGCCTGGGCGGTCGCTGACAGAGGCGGATCGTAGAGCAGGACGCAGCTGCTCTCCCGCTGCCCCCGCCCGACCCGGCCGCGCAGCTGGTGCAGCTGGGCCAAGCCGAATCGCTCGGCCTGTTCGATCACCATGATCGAGGCGTTCGGCACATCGACGCCGACCTCGACCACCGTGGTGGCCACCAGCACCTTCAGCCGGCCCTCGGCGAAATCGGCCATCACCGCGTCCTTCTCGGCGGGCGGCAGGCGGCCGTGGATCAGGCCGACGTCGTTTCCCAGCACCCGTCGCAGCGCCGCCGCGCGCGCTTCGGCCGCCGCCAGGTCGCTCAGCTCGGACTCGGCGACCAGCGGGCAGATCCAGAACGCCTGGGCGCCGGACCCTACCGCCTGGCGCAGGCGTGCAATGATCTCCTCCAGGCGCGGCATCGGTACGGCCCGGGTCGCCACGGGCCGGCGTCCGGGCGGTTTCTCATCGATCCGCGAGACGTCCAGGTCGCCATAGACGGTCAGCTCCAGCGTCCGGGGAATCGGCGTCGCCGACATGGCCAGAAGGTGCACCGCGCGCCCCTTCTCCTGCAGGCGCAGCCGCTCGGAGACGCCGAAGCGGTGCTGTTCGTCGATCACCGCCAGGGCCAGGGCGCGAAACTCGACCTCGCTCTGGAACAGGGCGTGGGTGCCTACCACGACAGCGGCGCTTCCATCGGCCAAGGCGGCCAGCTTCTCGGCCCGCGCGGCGCCCTTATCCCGGCCGGTCAGCAGCACGACCTTCAGGCCCTTGGCCTCGAGGGGGGCGGCCAGGGTCTCGAAATGCTGGCGCGCCAGGATTTCGGTCGGCGCCATCAGGGCGGACTGGAAGCCGGCGGCGGCGACATCGGCCATGGCCAGCATGGCGACCACCGTCTTGCCCGCGCCCACGTCCCCCTGCAGCAGCCGCGACATCCGCTTGCCGGCGGCCAGGTCGCCCCGGATTTCGCTCAAGGCGCGGATCTGCGCCCCGGTCAGGCGGAAGGGCAGGGCGGCCTCGACCGCGGCGGCCAAGGCGCCGGGGGTCAGGGCGGGCGCAGGCTGGGCCTGCCGGTTGGCCTTGCGCTGGGCCATGGCCAGCTGATGCGCGAACAGCTCGTCATAGGCCAGGCGCCGGCGGTGCGGCGCGAACGGCGCGAGGTCCGCGTCCGAGACGGGGGCGTGCAGCTTGGCCAAAGCCTCGCGCCAGGCCGGATACCGCTCGCGGGCCAGCCAGGCGGGGTCCTGCCATTCGGGCAGGTCCGGCGCGCGCTCCAGCGCCTCCAGCGCCAACTTGCGGACGACGCGCGGCGCCAGGCCGGCGGTGGCGGGGTATTTGGCCTCGTGTTCGGGGATTTCGCCAACGCGCTCGGGGGCCAGCACATAGTCCGGGTGCGCCATCTGCAGTTCGCTGCCGAACCGCTCCAAAAGGCCGCTGACGGCGCGCTTCTGGCCGACCGGATATTGCCGCTCCAGGTGCGGGCCATGCCCCTTGAACCAGGCCAGAGTGATGAAGCCGGTCCCGTCATAGGTGCGGATGCGCCAGGGTTGGCCGTACTTGGCCGGCGGAAAATGCGCGTCGATGCTGACCACAAAGGTCTGGTGCACCCCCTCGATCGCCTCGGCGGCTGTCGTGAGGTTGCGATGCACCAGGCTGGCCGGCGCCAGGAAGGCCAGATCGCGCACCAGCGGCCCTGCGATCTTTTCGACCAGCGGCTCGATCTTGGGTCCCACGCCCTTCAGCGACGAAATGGGCGCGAACAGCGGAAACAGAATCTGCGGACGCATGGCGCCAGCATAGCGCGGGTGGCGGGATGCGCGCGGGCGTTCTATATGCGCGATCCCATGCCCGATCCGAACGCCGACATTCGCCTGAAGAAGCTCCGCTTTCGCGCCTGGCATCGCGGCTTTCGCGAGGCTGACCTGATTCTGGGCCCCTTCGCTGACCAGCACCTGGCGGGTTTGAGTGCGGCTGAACTCGATGCGTTCGAGACTCTGATCGAACACCCAGACCACGACATCTACGACTGGATTGTCGGCCGCGCGGCGGCGCCGGCCTCGGCGGAAGGACCCATGTTGGAGCGTCTGCGGCGGTTCCGGCTGAGCCTGCCCATCGCGCACGGCGGCGCGGCAGGCGAATAAGGACGAGCCGTGGCCCAGCCTCCTGATCTAAAACGCATCGCCCAGCTGTCGGGCCGGGTCGAGCTGACCGGCGCGCCGGAAGGCTTCGACGCCCTGATCATGGCCGATATCGCCCGCGCGCGCGGCGGCCTCAGTGTCTTTTTGGCTCGCGACGGCGCCCGCGCCTCGGCCTTTGTCGACGCCTTGAGCTTCTTCGCGCCCGAGATCGAAGTGATCCGCTTTCCGTCCTGGGACTGCCTGCCCTACGACCGGATGGGTCCCTCGCCCGGCGTGGCGGCGCGGCGGATGGCGGCCCTGGCGCGGCTGGCGACGGGCGAGGCCGACAAGAAGCCTAGACTATTGGTGAGCCAGGTCCCCGCCCTGCTGCAGCGGGTTCCAGCTCGGGATGTGGTGCGCCGGTCCAGCTATCGCGCCGAGGTCGGCCGAGACGTCGATATCGCCGATCTGGAGCGGTATTTCGCCGTCAACGGCTATCAGCGCGCCTCGACGGTGTCGGAGCGAGGCGAGTTCGCCATTCGGGGCGGGGTGATCGACGTCTTCCCCTCCAATGCCGAAGAGCCGGTGCGTCTGGACCTGTTCGGCGATACCCTGGAATCCATTCGCGCCTTCGACGCCGAGACCCAGCGCTCCACCGCCAAGCTGACCAGCGTCGATCTGCTGCCTGTGTCGGAGGCCCTGATCGACGCCGACAGCGTGGCGCGGTTTAGGCGCGGCTTCGCGGCGAACTTCGGCGCGCCGGGCGATGACGCGCTTTACGCCGCCGTCAGCGAGGGCGGACGCCGCGCCGGCCTGGAGCACTTCCTGCCGCTGCTCTACGAGCGCCTGGAGACCCTGTTCGACTATCTGGGCGAGGACGTGCTGATCGGCGTCGACCACCTGGCCCAGGAGGCGCGCGACGAGCGCCTGGCCATGATCCTCGACGCCTTCGAGGCGCGCCGCGAAAACGCTCAGACCCGCGCCGGCTATCACGCCCTGGAGCCCGACGCCCTCTATCTGACCGCCCAGGAATGGGATAGCCGCCTGGCCGAGCGCCCGGTGCGCGCCTTTACGCCCTTCCAGCATGACGAGGCCGGCCATGTGATCGACATGGGCGCGCGGATGGGCCGAAGTTTCTCCGCCGAGCGGGCCCAGGACAGCATCAACCTGTTCCAGGCCACCGCCGATCACGCGCGCGCCCTGGCCGGCGCCGGCAAGCGGGTGCTGTTCGCCTCCTGGTCGGAGGGTTCCTCCGAGCGGCTGGGCTCGATGCTGGCCGATCATGGCCTGAGCGACGTTCCCTATTCGCCCTATTGGCAGGCGGCCAAGGCGGCCGATCCCAAGCGGCCTCAGCGCGTGGTCCTGCCGCTGGAAACCGGGTTCGAGACCGACCACCTGGCGGTCATTTCCGAAACCGACATCCTGGGCGATCGCCTGGCCCGGCCGCGACGACGGCGCCGCGCCTCCAACTTCCTGGCTGAGGCCTCGTCGCTGACGCCCGGCGACCTGGTGGTGCATATCGACCACGGCATCGGCCGCTACGAGGGCCTGAAGACCCTGGAGGTCCAGGAGGCGCCCCACGACTGCCTGGAAATCCATTATTTTGGCGATTCCAAGCTCTATCTGCCGGTCGAGAACATCGACCTTCTGACCCGCTATGGCTCCGAGAGCGAAGGTGTGCAGCTGGACCGGCTGGGCGGCGCGGCCTGGCAGGCGCGCAAGGCCCGCGCCAAGGAACGCCTGCGCGAAATGGCCGAGGGCCTGATCGCCATCGCCGCCGCCCGCCAGCTAAAGACCACGGCCGAGATCGACCCGCCCGCTGGCCTGTTCGACGAGTTCTGCGCCCGTTTCCCGTACGAGGAGACCGAGGACCAGCTGACCAGCATCGGCGACGTGCTGGCCGACCTGGCGTCCGGCCGGCCGATGGATCGGCTGATCTGCGGCGACGTCGGCTTTGGCAAGACCGAGGTGGCGCTCAGGGCCGCCTTCGTGGTGGCCATGAGCGGCAAGCAGGTGGCCATCGTCTGTCCGACCACCCTTTTGGCGCGCCAGCACTTCAAGACCTTCACCGACCGCTTCCACGGCTGGCCGGTCAAGATCCGGCGGCTGTCGCGCCTGGTCCCCGCCGCCGAGGCCAACGAGACCCGCGAGGCGCTGAAGAACGGCGAGGTCGAGATCATCGTCGGCACCCATGCGGTGCTGTCCAAACAGGTCGCCTTCAAGGACCTCGGCCTGGTGGTGGTCGACGAGGAGCAGCATTTCGGCGTCAAGCACAAGGAAGCGCTGAAGGCCCTGCGCGCCGAGGTGCACATGCTGACCCTGTCGGCGACGCCGATCCCGCGCACTCTGCAGATGGCGTTGTCGGGTATCCGCGAGATGTCGATCATCGCCACCCCGCCGGTCGACCGGCTGTCGGTGCGCACCTACATCACCCCGCACGATCCGGTGACCATTCGCGAGGCGCTGCTGCGCGAGAAATACCGCGGCGGCCAGGCCTATTTCGTCGCCCCGCGCATCAAGGACCTGACCGAGCTGGAACGTTTCCTGCGCGAACAGGTGCCGGAGGTGAAGTTCGTGGTCGGCCACGGCCAGATGGCCCCGACCCAGCTGGAAGACGTGATGAGCGCTTTCTATGACGGCCAGTACGACGTGCTGCTGTCGACCACCATCGTCGAGTCTGGGCTGGACATCCCCACAGCCAACACCCTGATCATCCATCGCGCCGACATGCTGGGTCTGGCCCAGCTCTATCAGCTGCGCGGCCGGGTTGGTCGGGCCAAGGCCCGCGCCTACGCCTATATGACCACCCCGCCCCAGCGGCAGATCACCCTGTCGGCCGAGCGCCGGCTGAAGGTCATGCAGTCGCTGGACAGCCTGGGCGCCGGTTTCCAGCTCGCCAGCCACGACCTGGATATCCGCGGCGGCGGCAATCTGCTCGGCGAGGAGCAGTCCGGCCATATCCGCGAGATCGGGGTCGAGCTGTACCAGCAGATGCTGGAGGACGCGGTGGCGGAGCTTCGCCAACGCCCAGATCTGGCCCACGAGACCGAGCGCGGCTGGTCGCCTCAGATCAATACCGGCGCCTCGGTGCTGATCCCGGAGGCCTATGTGCCGGACCTGAACGTCCGCCTGGCCCTCTATCGGCGGCTATCCGAGGCCGAACGGCCGGAGGACCGCGAAGCTCTGGCCGCCGAGCTGATCGACCGCTTCGGCCCGCTGCCCAAGGAGGCCGCCCAGCTGCTCAAGGTGGTCGCCATCAAGGGCCTTTGCCGTCAGACCAACGTGTCCAAGATCGATGTCGGCCCCAAGGGCGCGGTCTTGAGCTTCCGCGGCGACCAGTTCGCCAATCCGATGGGATTGGTCAACCTGGTCCAGCGCAAGTCGGCGCTCTGGCGCGTGCGCCCCGACCACCGGGTGGTGGTCAAGGGTGAGTGGGACACCTCCGACGCGCGCCTGAACGCAGCGGAGAAGATTCTGACCGAGCTGGCCGCGATCGCGGCCAGCGGCGCACCGGTTCCGGCGGACTCGGGCGCTAGACGTTGAGCGACCTTTAGTTGGAGCGGTCCATGAATCCTTTCACACGTCGTGACGGCTTGGCCGTCGCCGTCGCTCTGTCCGTTGTCGGCGCGCCTGCCGCCCGGGGCGCTGCGACAGGACTCGTTGACGGAGAGCGGCGCGAATCCCTGAACGGGGTCGATCACTGGTATCGTGTCGCCGGAGCGTCCAACCGTACGGTCCCTCTGGTCATCATCCACGGCGGCCCTGGGGGGAACACCTATGTCTACGAGCACATCCAGGGACCGTGGTTGGAAAGGAGCCAGACTGTCGTCTACTACGACCAGCGCGGCGGAGGCCGTTCGGCTGCCCCGCGCGATCCAAACGACTACGCCATGCCGACCTTGGTGGCCGACCTGGACGCCCTTATCCAGCGTCTTGGCCAGGGCCCTGTAAATCTGCTCGGCTTCTCCTTCGGCGCCGAGCTGGCGCTGGAATATACGCTCGCGCATCCCCAGAACGTGGCGCGCCTCGCTCTGCAATCGCCCAACGGTGGGGACTATGTCCGGATGGCGTGGGCGGAGACCTACGCGTTCGCGGCGTTCGCTCGCGGCGAAGATCGCGCCAGGCTCGATCGCCTCGCTCGCGAGCCGATCGCCTCGCCCGCCGCGCGGCTGACCGAACTTTGGAAAGGGGTCGACGCCGCCTTCGTCGACCGCTACCACTATCACCGGCCCCAGGTCGCGGCCCAGGCGCGCAAGCTTGACGCCGAGAGCGGCTTCCAGAACACCGGACTCATGAACGCCGTGATGTTCTCGGATAATCGTCTTCGGGGCGCGCCCTTGATCGAACGCGCCGCGGCGATCTCAACGCCCGCGCTGGTCATGGTGGGGGCTCATGATCGCACCACCGGCGTCGACGTGGCCCGCGACCTCTCGGCCGTCCTCGGCGATGCGCGGTTCGTTGTGTTCGCCGAAAGTGCGCATTTTCCGTGTTACGAAGAACCCGAGTTCTACGCCCGAGCCCTTGGCGCGTTTCTGGCGTGAGGCGGAGGCGTTAAGGACGTTCCGTGCGCATCAAAGCCATCATGGTCGATGTCGATGGGGTGATCGTGGTCCATCCCGATCCGAAGGGGTGGTCGATCAACCTTGAACGCGACCTCGGCCTGTCCGCCGCGCGGCTGCAGGAGGCGTTCTTCAAGCCCTATTTCGGCGACGTCGTCCACGGCCGCGTGGATCTGCACGAGCGCCTGACGCCGGTGCTGGCCGAAATCGCGCCGCACCTCAGCGCCGAGACGCTGACGGCCTATTGGTTCGAACACGACGCCCATCTCGACCGTGATCTGCTCGCTCAACTGGCGGAGATCAGAGCGCGGGGCGTCCAACTGCATCTGGCGACCGTCCAGGAGCACAGGCGCGCTGAATATCTTTGGAACACCATGGGGTTATGCCAGCTATTTGACGGCATGCATTACGCCGCCGAACTCGGCTGGGCGAAGCCGGCCGCTGAATTCTTCGTCGCGGTGGAGCACCGCACGGGCTTTGCGCCGGCTGAACTGTTCTTCATCGACGATCGTCTGGAGAACGTCGAGGCCGCGCGGGCCCGCGGTTGGCATGCCGCCCCATGGACCGGCGAACGGCGCCTCGCCGACCTCGTGCGAGAAGCTGGTCTATAGCGCGATGCGGCACGGCGGTTGACTCCTGGCCGGCGGTGCAGCCACGGTGTCGGCGTGGCGCTGAAGACGGGGGCCGAATATGGCCATACGAGCCTATGGGCGGCAGGCCGGCATCGCCGCATGTGTAGTGATCGCATCGATGAGCGCGGCGGGGTGCGACGCCTTCAACAAGGGTTTCAACCAGGCGTTCGACAAGAGCACGCACGATTCCTGCGTGACCTCGGCGGTCGCGCACCAAGCGTCGCCGGATGTCGCCGAGCGGTACTGCAGCTGCCTGGTCGACCAGCTGCATCCGCTGTCCGTTCAGGAAAAACAGCACCTTAGCCAGACTTCCGACAAGGTCGTGCAAGCCGTGGCCCATTGCAAGGCGCAGCTGCAGTAGCGCGGACCTGACGCGCCGACCTCAGGCTTCGGCCTCGGCCTCCAGCAGCAGGTCTTCGTAGAAGGCGCTAATCGGACGCGTGGGATGGCGAATCTGGATTTCCAGCACCCATAGTCCTGAGGAGGGCGTATAGGGCGCTGAGGCGAGGCCGCCCTTGTGGATGGCCTTGTGCGGGAAGTCCGACAGCCGGTGACCCGCCATGTCGAGATTGAGCGTCCAGCCCATCGCCGCCGCTTCCGCCGCCGCGAATGCGTAAAGCGCCGCGCCGGTCAGCCGTTCGTCACGCCACTTCCCATGCACGCGGTCGAACAGCAGTTTCACGTCTCGCGCGGCCGCGTGCATGACCGGATCGTGGCCGACGACAAAGGTGTCGCCGCCGTCACCCTCCCATTTTTGCCAGACCGGGCCGATGTCGATGAAGAAGATGTCGTCGTCGCGCAGAACGGTCCCGGGTTCCGACGGTTCGCCGAAGTTCTTCAACGTGTTGTCGCCGAAGCGGATGTGCAGGCCGTGCCAGCCGCGCGCCATGCCCGCGTCGGCCAGCACACGCCGCGCCAGTTCGACCGCGTCCTCTTCCAGCATGCCTGGCGCCACCCCTTCGGCGATCTTATGGATCACCTGCCAGGTCCGCGTCCGTGCTTCGAGCAGCATCGCGGCATCGTAGTTTTCGCCGACGGCTTCCTGCGCCAGCTGGATCGCGTCCGTCATCGGCTTCACGCGAGTTCCGAGGCGATCGCCTCGGCCTTGGCGAACAGCGCCGGGTCGATCGTCAGTTCCGACGCGGCGGCGTTTTCTTCGAGTTGCCGCGGACGACTGGCGCCGACAATGGCCGAGGCGACGTTGGGCTCGCGCAGCACCCAGGCCAGCGAGAATTGGGAAAGGGTGCAGCCGGCCTCCTCAGCCAGCGGTTTCAGCTTTTGCACCGTTTCCAGCACCTCGGGCCGCAGCCAGTTCTGCATCATCTGGCCCATGGAATCGCTGCTGGCGCGGGAGTCGGCCGGCGGCGCGGCCCCGGGCGCATATTTGCCGGAGAGGACCCCCTGGGCCAGCGGCGACCAGACGATCTGCGAGACGCCGCTCTTGGCGCACAGCGGAATGACCTTGTCCTCGGGCCGCCGCCACAACAGCGAATATTGCGGCTGGCTGGAGACGAAGCTTTCCACGCCGGGAAGCGCGAAGGCGGCTTCGATCTGCGACGCGGACCACTCGCTGAAGCCGATATATCGCGCCTTGCCCTGGCGCACGACGTCGCTCAAGGCCTGCATGGTCTCCTCCAGCGGTGTGTCGGCGTCATAACGGTGGCACTGGTAGAGATCGACATGGTCGGTGCGCAGGCGCTGCAGCGACGCGTCGATCTGTTTGAGGATCTGCGTCCGCGACAGTCCTCTATCGGTGGCGCTCATCGGGAAGAAGACCTTGGTGGCCAGCACATAGGAATCGCGCGGCCGCGCGGCCAGCGCCTCGCCCAGGAAGGTCTCCGCCGCGCCACGGCCATAGACGTTGGCGGTGTCGATGAAGTTGATCCCAAGCTCGAAGGCGCGATCGACGCAGGCCTTCGCGCTGTCCTGTTCCACGCCGACCCCATAGGTCAGCCATGATCCGAGCGAAATTTCCGAGACGGAGAGATCGCTGGCGCCAAGCTTGCGGTACTTCATGGACAGATTCCTTCGGGGGCGGGCCTTTAGGGGGGCGGGCAGGTCGTTCGACCCGGCGATCATGCACCGCGGATCAGCCGAAGGTGAAGGCGAAAGCTCGCCCGATCAGCCTTTGACATCGGACGCACGGCGGCGAACCGCCTCGTGGTTCAAGCGACGGCGCCTCCACCGTCGCGAGCCTCGCTCAGCAGCTTCTGGCAGCGCAGGAACATCTCGACCCGCTGGACCGACATCATTCCGACGGCCAGCAGCATCAGTCCGTCGGTGATGCCGGCCACGTCCACCCGCCCACCAAAAGGCAGAGCCGCGCCGCCGGTCACGGCCATCTTGACGCCATAGCGCAGGGCGAACACCACCCCGATCAAAAGGGTGCCGGCTATCGACGCCTGGCTGGTGAACTCGTGGGTGGCCGGGTCGATGGTGATCCGGGTCAGCCGACCCCGGTACCAGCCGATCAGGCCGCCCGCCGCCAAAGCCACGGCGAAACCGATCAGACTGACCAGGCCGGGCGGCGGCTCGCTATACATCGCCGAGCCGGTGGCCAGGAGCAGGATCGCCGGATACACCCAAAGCCGCTCCATCTTGAGCGACCGCGCCCGCAGATTGCGGCGCAGGATCAGGGCCAGGATCAGCAGCGGGACGATATAGGGCAACGCCCGGCCGGTCGTCAGGTCCATGGATCTAGCTCGCTTTCAGTTGCAATGCTTTGGCCGCGGCCCGCTCCAGCGCGCTGGCGGCGCTTTCCCCGTCCTCGAGTTCGGCCACGCCGATGTCGAACTCGACCACGAAGGGCGGTCGATTGTCCCCAGCCTCGAACGCGGTGCAGGCGATGACCGCCGCGATCCGTTCGCCCGCCGCCCGCGCCGCCGCGTGGCCGGTGGCTGGCAGGGCCAGGGCGAACACGTCCGGCCCCAGCCGCGCGGCCGTGTCCTCGGCGCGCACCAGGCGCCCGACCATCGAGCCGATCTGGGGCACGGCGCGGTCGAGCCAGCCGTTGCGGCGCGCCAGGGTCAGCTCCGGCCGATCGGCGACGCGCAGCACGCATAGCGACAGCGTCCGGTTGCGCTGGCGCGACGCCTCTACGAGCCGGGCCAGGTGGGCCGCGAACAGGTCGCGGGTGAACAGGCCGGTGGGCGCGTCCATCAGGCCGGAGCTGCGCGCGATGTCCAGCGCCTTGCGGATGGCGTTCTGGCGCCGGTAGGTGCGCGCCAGTTCGATCACCCGCTTGGCTGTCTCCAGCGCGGGAATCTCAGGCGTGGCCAGGTCGGAAATGCCGCGATGAAAGGCTTCCGCCAGGCCGATCTCGGCCGGCGCCTGCAGGTAGAGCAGGGCGGGGATGTGATAGAGGCGGGTGTTGCGCCGCATGCCGGTGGCGATCGACATGGCCTCGGCCTGGTTCTCGCCGGCCCAGAGCACCACCGCGTCGAAGGCGCGCTCGTGCAGATAGTCGAAGGCGGTATAGGCGGTGAAGGCCCCCACAACCTCCGCGCCGGTGCGCGCCAGGGCGTTGGATAGGGCCAGGAATTGCGGGGTCGGCTCGCCGATGGCCAGCACGCGATAGGCGCCGGCCGGCTCCTGCGGCAGGTCCAGGTGGCGGCCGCGCTCGGCGAAGGTCTCGGCCCGAAGCTCGAACTCCTCCTCGGCGATGGTCATCCGCGTCAGGGATTCCAGCCGCAGCGCCGCCTGGGCGGGATGGATCGGCGGGGCCAGGGTCAGGTCGAAGGCCGAGGCCTCGAGTTGAGGGTCGGGCGCGCCGATGGCGATCACCGGCAGGCGGCGCGGAGCGCAGGCCGCCTTCAGCCGTCGTGACAAGGCCACTGCGTCCTCGAAAACGCCGGTGGCGTCGATGATCGCCACCTCGATATCCATGTCGCCCAAGGCGGCGGTCGCGGCATAGGGGCCGCGCGCGGTGACGGTGCGCCAGCCCAGCCGGTCCAGGCCCTCGGCCAGCGGGCCGGCCAGGGCGTCGTCCCGGGCGACAATCAAAACGCGCGCGTGGACCGGCACCAAAACCCCTTTCGCACCCCTTGACGCCACGGCGCCATTTTCGCGGCTCCGCGAGCAAGCTACCTTGCCCCGAAGACTCGACACGCGCCACCATAGCAGAGGCCCGCCGCGAGGGTAGACGGCTACGATGACGCGCTGGATCTGAACAGAACGCTTTCGGCGGCGCTCGATGCAAAAAAATCAGGGAAGACAGAACATGGCTCAGGGGCCGCTATCCGGATTGAAAATTGTCGAATTCGCGGGGATCGGGCCGGGTCCGTTCTGCGGGATGCTGTTGTCGGACCTGGGCGCAGACGTGGTGCGCGTCGACCGCAAGGGCGCCGGGCGCGGCTCGAAATTCGACGTCACCGCCCGCGGCCGTCGCTCGGTCGCGCTGGATCTGAAGACGCCCGAGGCGGTCGAGGCCTGCCTGAAGCTGATGGAGGCGGCGGACGTCGTGTTCGAGGGATTCCGGCCAGGCGTGATGGAGCGGCTGGGCCTGGGCCCCGAGGTCGCGCTGAAGCGCAATCCCAAGCTGGTCTATGGCCGGATGACCGGCTGGGGTCAGTTCGGCCCCTACGCCAACGCCGCCGGCCACGACATGAACTATATCGCCATCACCGGCGCGCTGCATGCGATCGGGACCCAGGACAAGCCGGTCCCGCCGCTGAACCTGGTCGGCGATTTCGGAGGCGGCGCGCTTTATCTGGCGTTCGGGCTGATGGCCGGGGTGATCTGCGCCCGCCAGACCGGCCAGGGCCAGGTGATCGATTGCGCCATGAGCGATGGCGCGGCCTCGCTGATGGCCATGTTCTACGGGATGAAGGGGGCGGGCGTGTGGCGCGACGAGCGGCGGGCCAACCTACTGGACGGCGGCGCGCACTTCTATGACACCTATCAGTGCGCAGACGATCGCTGGATCTCGATCGGCTCGATCGAGCCGCAGTTCTACGCACTACTACTTGAAAAGACAGGTATTTCAGACCCGAAGTTCAAAAATCAAATGAGCCGTGAGGAATGGCCGGAGCTGAAGGCCAAGCTGGCCGCCGTCATCCGCACCAAGACCTGCGACGAATGGTGCGCCCTGATGGACGCGACGGACGTCTGTTTCGCGCCGATCCTGACCATGGAAGAGGCGCCCAACCACCCGCACAACGTCGCGCGCCAGACCTTCGTTACGGTCGAGGGCGTGCCGCAGCCCGCGCCCGCGCCGCGCTTCTCCGCCACGCCTGGCGCCATCCAGTCGCCCCCCCCGGCCATCGGCGCGCACAACGAGGCGGCGCTCAAGGACTGGGGCTTCTCCTCGGCCGACATCGCCGGCCTGCAGGCGGCGGGCGCACTCTAGGCGTGCCGGCCAACGGCCGGAGCCGTCGTCCAGCCAGGCCGCATCCAAACCGCCGCGCGGCGGCGACTAAGGCTTGAAGACGCGCCTTCCGCAGCGTCAGTTCAAGACCGGGAGCGGTGATCGTGAACGATTTCTGGGGTGCGCATTGGTGGTTGATCATCGTCCTTTTGGCGATGTGTTTTCCCATAACGGGGATGATCATGGCCGCCTGGGCGCAGCACATGTATTTCCGGCAGCGGAGCCAGTCACTGGAGACGCTGAAGATCTACGCCCAGCAGGGCAAGGAGCCGCCGCCGGAGGTGGTGGACGCACTGAGCGGCTGGGGCGGCTGGGGCGGGCGACGCTGGCGCGGCCGGTGGCGCGACGCCGCCGCCAGCGCCGCCAGCAGCGCGACCGGAGCGGCCCAGAGCGACTGGTATGAAGCCCGCGCCGCGCACTACGCCGCCCGCGCCGCGCGCTGGCGGGCGCGCGAGCCGTTTCGGCGCTGGCACAACGCCATCTTCATGAGCGCGTTGACGGCGGGCCTTTATCTGGCCTCGCAGCAGATCCGCGACGCGGTGATCGCCGACCGGTTCCTGATCGCGGCGATCATCGTCGGCGCCCTGGCGGCCGCCTCCCTGTTGTCGGCTGTGCTGGTGACGGTGATCCGGCCGAAATGAACGCCAATCCCCTGGTTGGGGACCTCGACATCGGGTTGGTGGAGGCGGCTCGGCGCGGCTCGGACGCGGCGTTCGAGAAGATCGTGGCCCGGCATCA
>Ga0302314_10005293_pt1 | contig 23556 bp, 21 predicted proteins | sample III_Palsa_N2_3_FD_200533 | JGI IMG/M metagenome (GOLD analysis project Ga0302314, IMG submission 200533) | Peat permafrost microbial communities from Stordalen Mire near Abisko, Sweden - III_Palsa_N2_3 | ecosystem: Environmental > Terrestrial > Soil > Palsa > Peat permafrost | place: Sweden... | reverse complement strand
GTCGTCGCGGCGTCGGCGGCGCTGCGGGCCGCGTGCGGGGCGGGGGCGGGGGTGCTGGTGCGTGCCATGATGGTGACTCCGTTTCTATTCTCCGGCGCTATTCCGGTTTTTGGTTTGACTGCGCCGGTGTTTTCTGGACGACAATTGCTCTGGCCCCGGCGTGAAGTCAAGCGGCTCAGCGACAATTCCAGATGCCGTTTTTCACGTCGGCCGGCGGGCACGGAAATACGCCATCCCGCTTTCCTCACCTGGCATGACGACTCGCGCCAGTGACCTGGTCGGCAGTTTCCCGGGAAGCAGCCGAACCGAATTAAGGCTTTCGGACTTGGGTGCCGCGACTTTCCCGCGCCCGCCGCCTTTTCTTCCCGCTGCGTTTATGTCGGTGCCGCGATCTGGTGCGGGCGTGGCCTTTCCCGGCGGGAGGCGCTCGCGCCGGGAGGCGGGCTGGGCCGCCTCCCGGGGCGGGCGGTCAGGCGGTGCGGGCGCTGGCGGTGACCGCGCGGGCGACCGCCGCGCTGGTGGTGGCGGGGTCGGCGAGGATGACCACCTTCGCGCCGGTCATCGTGTTCGCGGTGTCGCTCGGGGCGATCCAGATGACCAGGCAGCCCGAGGCGGCCAGGCGGGTGATGAGCTTTTGCCCGTCGGCGTGCTGGGTGCCCTTGTACCGCCCGTCGGAGACGATCACCAGGATGCGGGTGCTGCCCGGCCGGGAAAGGCCGAGCGCGCCGTCGAGGGCGTTGACGGCACCGGTGAAGTCCTCGTACTTGCCGGCCGCGCTGAACTCGGCGACCCGGGCGGGGACCGCGCCGGGGTAGGTGACGGGGCGGACGTCGCGCCCGCAGGTGACGGTGGCGGTGCGGGCGGCGGGCAGGCTCGCGGTGGCGCGGGCCAGTATCCAGGCGGTCGAGGCGACCGGCCCGGTAAAGGAACTCATGGAGCCGGACACGTCGCAGGCAATCCCGACGGCGAGGGGCGGGGCGGGTACCCGGCGGCGCTCGACTCGCGTGAAGGGCTTGGCGGTGGGCATGGCCCCGGCGGCGCGCTGGGCGTCGGCGGCCATGGCGTGCCGCATGCGGAGGCGGCCGGGCGGGGTGGCCGAGGTGATGGCGGTCTCGGCGCGGCCTCCGGCGCTGGCCTCGCGCAGCGCGCGGGCCAGCCGCCGGGCGGCGGCCTGCTCATCCGGGGTGGGCTCGCGGGTGACGCCAGTGGTGCCGCCGGAGGCGTCGCCGGGGTCGCGGGCGAAGACCCGGGCGGAGGCGTCGCCTGCGGCGCGGCGGGCCTTCTTCTCGGCCTCGCGGGCCTCCGCCTGGCCGGGCAGAAACGGGGGCGGCGGCGCGAACTCGGCCTTGGCGGCGTCCTCGACCCGGGCCGTCGACTCGCCGACCGCCGCCGCGACCGGCGACGGCGGCCCGCCCGCCTCGGAGGGGTCGGCCTTGGGTGCGGGCTGGTCGGGGGCGACGCCGAGGATGCGGCACCAGCGGCGGCCGAGCCGCACCATGCCTCTCGCGTCGTCGTCGCGGGTGCGGTGGGCCTCGCGCCACACCTGGCGGAGCTGGCCCAGCTTCTCCTCCCCGATGACCGTAGCGACCGCCTTGGCGACCGGCTCGGCCTCGGCAGTCTCGAGGATGCCGGCGTCTTCGCGGGCGAGGATCAGCGCGGCGGCCGACCCGGCCTCGGCCGCGCCCGCGGGCGGGGCAGCGGCAGCCGTGAAGTCGCCGATCACGATCTGGCAGGTGCAGGCCCGCAGCCAGGCCCGGTCGGCCGGGCGGCGAGAAACCTGGCGGGCCTCGATCCGCGACTCCTCCAGCGCGGTCGCGGCGGCCGACCAGGCGGCATCCGTGCCCTGGGGGGCGCGCCAGCGGGAGTGGGCGGCGTGCGCGCACTCGTGCACGGTCGCGCCCCACAAGGCGGGGTAGCGCTCGCGGTCGGCCGGGTTGGCGGGGTCGGCGGTGGCGGGGTCGACGCCGAGGTGGTCGGCGTTGACCTCGATCTCGGCGCTGGCCGGGATGAAGCAGGCGGGCGCTCCCCGGCCGGCCCCGGGGGGCGACGGTCACCGTCAGGTCGGCGCGATCGGCGACCGGGGCGACCTGTGCGGTCATCCTGGCGGAGAAGGCGAGCCAGGCGGCAGAGGGGCGGGGGCGCTTTTCGGGGGGGGGGGGGGGGGGGGTCGCGCTCATCACGGCGCTCCTTCCAGGGCGGAGGCTGGGTTAGATCTGGCGGCCGAGGGACAGCGGGGCGACCGTCTTCCCGAAGGTCTTCGCCAGGGTGTCGGCGACCACGTCGCGGTCTTCGGCCGGGGCGACCCCGGCCAGGTTGGCCAGCGCGGTGTCCAGCCCGAAAATCCTGGTGACCTTGGCGAAGGCCAGCAGCTCGCGGAGCTGCGGTGCCCAGCCGGTCTCGCCGTTGGCCTGCCGGGTCGCGAGGTTGCGGGCGGCGGTGATCGCCCGGGAGTCGATGCCCAGCGAGCGGGCCAGGTCGTAATCGGTCGCCACCTCGAACTGGAAGGTGAAACGGCTGGACAGGGCCTCGGTCAGGACCGCGCCGTGCACCCCCGGGTTATGGCCCGCTACCACGTAGAAGCCGTCGGCCGCCGTGATGGCCTCGCCCTTATGGGCCTTGACGGTCACCTCGCGCCGCCCGTCTGCCGGGTAGCAGACGGCAAGGACCGCCGGCGAGATGAGCGTCGCGTCGTCAATGAAAAGGACCCGGCCTTCCTGCATGGCCCTGATCAGCGGCCCGTAGATGAACTCGTACGTGCCGTCGGGCTTCTGGGTGTACTCGCCGACGAAGTCGCCGACCGTGGTGTCGCCGTCGCCGGCCACGGTGATCAGGTCGGGGAAGGCCGCCTCGACCAGGCTCGTCTTGCCCGTGCCGGGCGGCCCGGCAAGCAGGGCGGGGACTCCCTCGGCGCGCAGCGTGCGCAGCGCCTCGACGTCGGCCATGCCGGCCAGTACGCGCGGCCGGTAGACCTGTCCGCCAGGGCGGGTCACCGGGCCGGGCGCGGCCTTCGGGGCGGGAGCCTTCGGCGCTGACGAGGCGGCCGGCTTCGGGGCGGTCGGCGGCGCTGGGGGGGCTGGCGGGGCGGCCGGCTGCGGCGGCGGTCGCGGCGTTGGCCTCGTAGCGCAGCGGCTTGCCGGCGAGGCGGCTGGCCTCGGCCCGGTCGGCGAGGGTGGTCAGCGCGTTGCCGACCGCGCCGGCCGAGCGGCCCAGGTCTTTGGCGATCTCGCCGACCGTGTGCGGGCCGGGGCGGGCGGACAGCCACTCGGCAACCTGGCGGCGAAGCTGGCCGTTGCCGAGCCGGCCCTTGGCCGGGGCGGAAATAGCGGGGGCGGTCATCGGGAATACCTCCGGGAAAAACGAGGGGCGGTAATTGCGGCGGGCGCGCGCTTCGCCATGACCCAGGCTATTAATTACCGGGGAATTTCCCCCGGAATTTCCTGGGTACACAACGACGCTATCTCGCCTTTTCCGAGGCAGTCAACGCCTTTCCGCCTCGAAATAGCTAATTTCCTCGCCAATTTCCGCGCTATTCGTCACTCACCGCGCCTGAATTTATTACCGTCCGCCCTCGCGCCTTTCCCGACGCGCCGGCCGCCTTTCCGCGCCTGCCCTCGCCGCCCGCCAGCCTCCTCGCGCGCCTGCCCTCACCTGGCCGCACGCCCTCGCGGGGCCGGGCGGGCACGGGCCTGCGGGCACGGACCAGAGGGGGTGAGTACATGACACGGAACGGATACAATGCCACGGACAGGAGGGCGGGAATTAACGTACGTCACGCATCTGCGGCCCGCCACGGATGATTGTTTTATAAGCTTTACGCTTATATGAGTCTGGGAGTTCACCGGAAGGTTTATTCCCGCCGCGTCCAGCACGTCCGCCGCTGAAATGGGGCTCCGCTGTCGGCAGGTACCCGTATTAGCTGGCAGGTTAGCTGACGACATGGAAGGGCGACAGGTTCGCGAATCCCGGTAAACGGTCTGCCATTTCCGCTGACCGTCCCCCGCCCCTGAGAGCCCGGCCGGCGGCCCTCCGCTCCGGCAGCAGAGTCCCTCCGCGGAGCGCGCGAGCGGGGTGCTGGCCGCAAGCCGGCCGGCCCGTGGCCGGCCTGCCCGTCCCCGGTAGGTTGCCACGCCTTCCCGGTGCCCGTCGAGCCGCCGCCCTCGCCACGGCGCAGCGGCCGTCACCTCTGAAGAGGCGGGCAGGCCGCCACAGCGTCCTAAACGCGCCCGGCCTGCGGTACCTGAGCGGCGTCATGCTCCCTGATGAGTTCCAGGGTGATGTCCGAGCCTGAGCGCCCGGCCCGCCGGACCCGCCCGGGAAAGCGGTCCAGGAAATCGCGGAAGCTGCGGCAGCCGTAGTTGCGCTGATCGAAGGACGAGTCCAGGGCGACCATCTTGCTCTTGAGAGCCGACGCGGTCAGCGTGGTCCGGGCCGTTTCCTCGAAGGCACGGACCAGCAACTGCTCGGCGGCGGCGATGTCGAAGGCTGCATCGACGGCCGGGCGGGCGGCCGGGTCGACCTCGGCGACCAGGGTTCCCCAGAACTTGTACTCCGAGCACACCGACGACAGCCGACGGCTGGCGGTCGCCTCAGTCCCGACGCCGACCGCCCACTTGCCGAACTCCCGCAGCCGGCGGACCAGCGGCGTGTAATCGCTGTCCCCGGTGACCAGCACGAAGACGGTCACGTCCGGGTGGACGATCAGCGTCTCCATCGCGTCCACGGCCATCTGGATGTCGGCGGCGTTCTTCGCCTGGGCACCGAACCGGCCGACCTGGGTCAGGTCCACCCCGTTGAGCGCCAGGTCGTCCTGGTAGCGGCCGAACCGCGGATCGGCCCAGTCGGCGTAAGCGCGCCGCACCGAGGCATTGCCGTACTCACGGCACAGGCGGGCCAGGGCAGCGTACGGGACCGGGTTGGCCTGGCCCGGCAGCCCTTTCCCGGCACCCAGGACCAGGTTCTCGAAGTCAATGAACACCGCGACCTGCCCGGCCGGCGGACGCTCCTCGTCCACGACGCCCTCCCTCACCGCGTTGCTCATATGCCCGCATTCCCGGAGATAACACGCCGTGGCCATCTCGTGCCACAGCGCCCGCAAGACCAGGACGCCCCGGCCATCCGGGGCCGCGTCAAGCGTGAAGGCGCGACGGTTAGCAGACCACCGCCGTGCGAGGGCCGGGACCGGCGGAAAGACCGCCCCAGGTACATCGCAGGTACACCAAAGGACCAAAAAAGGTACAAGCCAGGTATATCAACCTCCTGTAACAAGCGACCTATTTTGCCCCTCTGGCAACTGATTTCGGGCCGGAAGAAAAAAAGGGCCTCAAAAACCCGATTTCTGTAGGTGGAGGGAGTTCCGCCCCGGCCCGCCCGGGGCGCGCGCCCCCCTCGTCGCCGGCGGCACGGTGGCCGCCCGCGGGGTCAGGGCCGGCCATGCGTTCAGGAGGCGACCAGGCGTGAAGGACTCAGCGTTCACCAGGGCTGTGCCGCTCGGGCACGGCGGTAACCGCGCGAGGCCGGGCCGGGGCGGGGACGGCCCGCCGGGCCGTCCGGGACGGGCAGGACGGCCGGACGGCTCGTGAACGCGGGCCGCCGCCTGCTCGCGGTCGCCGACGCGCTGCCGGTCACCGTGCTCGCGGCCATTGCCGGGGCGGGGCTCGTTCACCCACATCCGCGACACCGCCGCCCAGCACGGCCAGTCTGGACCCATGTCCTGGGCGGTGGCGGTCTGCATCGACCTGACCTGCGTGATGGCCGCCCGCGAGCGCCAGCGCGACAAGCAGAACGGCATCCCCGCCAGGCGGCTGTCGTGGCCCACCGTGGTGCTCGCGGGCGGGGTCGGGCTGAGCCTGGCCGCCAACCTCGCCCAGGCCCAGCCGACGGCCTGGGGCCGGATCGTCGCCGCTGTCCCGCCCGTCGCGTTCCTGGTGGCGGTCTCGATGATCGAGCGCCGTGCCGCCCGCCGCTCCCGCGCCATCGCCGGCGAGGACGGTACTGCGGGCGAGCCGTCCTGGCGGGGACGGCCGTCCCCGGTACAAGATCCCGGGGACGAGACCCGGGACGGCGGGGACGAGGCGCTCCTCGCGGCGGCGCGGCGGGCCGCCGCCGAGCACCAGGACCAGTACGGGCAGCCGATCACCCGCGACGCGCTCCGCGCCCGCCTCGGCGTGTCCAACCAGGCCGCCTCCGAGTTGCTCCGCCAGCTCCGCACCGACCAGGGCCACTCCCCGGCAGCCCCGCGCGCCGCCTGACCCGCGCGGGCCGCTGGCTGGCGTCAGGTCCCGCCGCTGGTGTTCAGCGCCTGGGACTCCGCGACCCGGAACGCCGCCACGGCAGTCGTGAACAACGGCGGCAGCACCCCGCCCGCGCCGCCCGCCCCCTGCCAGGTGATGTCCCAGGTGATCGTGGCCGACGCATGGAAAGCCCCGCCCGGCTGCCCCGCGCTGGAGCTGGCATAGGTGTGCCCGCAAGCCGGCGACGCCGCCGCCGGGTTATCCGCGCTCGTGTGCGGGGTGCCTGCCCACTGGCAGGTCACCGTGCACCCGTCGCCCGGGTGCCAGGTGACCGACACCGAGGTGGCGGTCGCGGTCACGCTCTCCCCGGCACCGTCGCCGTCTTCAGCCGGGCCTGGCAGGCGGGCCTGGCGCCGCCGGACGGGGCACGGTCCCGGTCACGGACGCCGGGTCTGCCGTTCACGGAGCGGGCGGGCCAGCAGGACGGCCCGCTGGCAGGCGCAGGTCCCTCGAACTCGGCAGCCGCCCACCAGGTCCAGCCGTGCGACAGTGCCAGCCGGTGCGAGGGCGAGTTCTCGACGCAGCGCATCCACAGGCGGTCCGCCCCGAGCGCCGCGGCGCGGCATGCCCGCGTGCGTATCAGGTCCCGCGTGACCGCGCCTCCGCGGTGCGCCGGGTGGACGGCCAGCCGACACGCCTCCAGCCACGGCCCGCCCGGCTGCCCGGCGCCGGGGCCGGGGCCGGCGTCTCGCAGCCCGGCCACGCCGGCGACCGTACCGTCCAGCTCCGCGATCAGGAAGGCCAGCAGCGGCTTCAGCCGGAACCAGCCGAGGATCGCCGCCTCGTCGCCTGGGGCCAGGAACGGCAGGTAGCCCGGGTCCGCGGCGATGCAGGCGCTGTACACCGCGAGCGCCGGCCCGGTATCGGCCTGGCCAGCATCGCGCACCACGGGCAGCGGCCCGCCGCGAGCGCCGGGCGCCGCCGACGTGCCTTCCCGGAACGCCACGGGTCACTCCCGTCTCCTGAAGCCCGGTTCCTGTTTGGCGCCGCGCGTAACCTCCCGTGCGCCTGAAAGCAGTTACTCCCTGAATGGCGGCCAAGGGAACTGCGCGGGGCAACGGGAACGGCCACGCGGTAACATTAGCTTTCCCCGGGGAAGGCGCGGAGTCCATGTCCTTGCTGGCCGACGACGAGAGTTACGGACTCTATAACGTCCTCCTCCACGCTGCCCAGCGGTCGCTGGATATCCCGGAAGTTACCGGAGATACGCAGGCGAATCTCGATGAAATTGAGCTTTACGCGGATGTGCTGACGGCGGCGGCAGCGGCAGACGGGCCTCTCACCCGCGAAGAGATCGACGCTGTGCTGGGGGTCCGTCCTGCCCGCCAGCCGTCGGCAGCGGCAGGAGGCACCGGGCACCGCCCGGATGCCGGCAGCCTCGTGAATGTCTACCTACGCGAGGTGAAGCGCGTTCCGCGCCTTACGCCAGGCGAGGAGGCCGGCCTGATAGAAGAGTTCCGGGCAGCCCGCGCCGCGGGGCAGCGCCAGGGCGCGGGAGAAGCCCCCGGGAATGACTCCCTGGTGGCGGGCACGGGATCGGCAAAGTCGGATAGGTCGGCGTCTATAGCGGGATGACGTCGAGGATTCGGGTGCGGTCGCGGCTGAAGGCCTGCAGCGTGCGCGCGATCTGGGTGATTCCGGCGATGCGGAGCAGGCTGATGGCGGCGTTGCGCAGGGTGGTCATGACCTGGGGTCCTTCGCCGGCGTAGCCGGCGCTGTGGTCCTCCTGGTAGGCGGTGTCGCGGATCCAGTGGACGGCCTCGATCGCCCGCTGCCCCCGGGCGAGGCCGGCCAGGGCCTCGGGGGTTCCCCGGACGGCGTCCAGGCTGGTGGCGGCGTGCACGATCTCCTTGGCGATGGCGGTTCCGTCGATGTCGAGGGTGTCACGGCGGATGCGGATGACCTGGGCGGCGTGCGGGAAGCCGATGCCGTCGGCGGCCGCGGCCCACAGCGAGCGGCGGACGATGCGGCCGTGCGAGCGGTCGGTGTGAGAGTGGTCCGGGGCGGCGGCGTCGCATTCTGCCTGGATCTTGTCGAAGATGGCGCGCTGGAGTCCCGGGGTGTTGCCCTTGACGGTTATCTTGAGCTTCCGCGTCAGCCAGGACCGTGACCTGCGGTGTCCCGTCGTGGACAGTGTCGCCGACGGGACGCTCACGGTCTGGTTGCGGTTGTTTCACCCTTCTGGATCGTTACCTGATCGGGTCCGGGCTGACCGCTGGTCGCCGAGGGCGCGGGCAAGCTGGCGGCGGGTCCGTGCGTTCTCGTCTGCGAGCTGCTTGTTGCGGTCAAGGGCTGCGGCGAGCCTGGCCCGCAGCGACGCCTCGGTGGCCTGCTGGCCGGCGGGGATGGCGCCGGCGGAGCCGGCGCCATCTGTCTTCTCGCGCAGCTGGCGGATGTGGCTGCTGATGTCGGGCTGGGTATAGAGCCACGATCGTGAGATCCCTGCTTCCCGGGCGACGCGGGCGAACGTCACGGGCTGGCCGGCCCGGTCAAGCTCGCGCAGCGCCTGGACGGCCCTGGCCCGGGCCAGCTCATGACGCCGGGCTGCGGCCTCGGCGAGAGGGTCAGGACGCACTGGCGGCTGCCTCCTTCTCATCCGTTCCTTCGTCTTCGAGGGTCGCGATGATCTTGTCGAGGTTGCCGGCGACCTGCCGGTTCATCTCGGCGACGCGGGCCTGGCCGTTTGCCTCGGCGGCGGTGATGATCTGCAGCGTGGCCTGGCGCTGGGCATGATGCTGCGGGAGGAACTCGGCGGTAGTCACGAACATCGGGCATGTCAGGCAAGAATTCGCATGCGGGCAGCTCTTGACTGCCGGCAGCTGGCAGTAGCCGTTCGGGAGCGCCTGGGTGGCCCGTGATAGCCGCTGCCCGGTCCATGCGGCGTCGCCGAGCGGCCCGTCGGCCCTGACCTGGACGGGCTGGCCTTCGGCACCGACCTTGCGGGCTTTCTCCCAGTGATCGCGGACGGTCTTGTCGGACAGCCGGGCGTAATGCGCGGTCATCTGAGCGGAATCGTGGTCGAGTATTTTCTGCACGACGTGCTGCGGGACATCGCGGTTGATGAGCCTGGTGCCGAGGGTGTGCCGCCACTGGTGCGGGGTCAGGTGCAGGGGCTGGCCGAGCTCGTCGCGGACGTCGCAGTCGTCCAGCCAGCGGTATAGCGCGGCCCGGTAGGACGTGCTGCCGACTGGGCGGGTGCCGTCGATGTTCGCCTTGGTGCGGGGGAACAGCACCGGGACCGCTTTCCCGGGCCAGCGGGAGAGAACCTGCTTCTGGTGATCCCTGATCATCTGGCAGAGCTCGTCGTCGACGGGGACGAGTGCCTCGCGTTTCATCTTGGTGTTGGAGTAGCGCAGGCAGGGTGCCCCGGCGGCGTCGGTGACGATGCAGTCGAAGGCCAGCGAGACGGCTGAGGAGATCCGCAGGCCGCAGCGGATCAGGATGACGGTGATGAGCCGCCAGTTCGGGTCTTTCCACTTGTCCAGGCTGGCCGGGTCCTCGACCTGGGCCATGACGTGCTCGGCGAGAAACCGCGGCAGGAGCTCGGGCGGCCGCGGGTAGTCCTCGCGGAAGATCGCCGCGGTGGCCGGCAGCCGTCCCCCGTCCCCCTGGTCACGGCGGACGGCCTGCAGGAACATGTTCAGCTGCCCGACGTGCATGATCCGGTCCCGGGTGCCGGGGACGGCCGTGCCGAGGTAGGCCAGGTAGCGTTCCAGCAGTTCCCGGTCGATGTCGCTGAGCTGCATGTCTTCGCCTGCGATGCGCAGGAACTGCCCGAAGCGGGTGACAGCGGTCAGGGAGCTCCTGGCGAGGGACGGGCTGATCCCGGTGGTCAGCCGGCTGCGGGTCCACCGTTTGGCCAGGTCTTTCAGCCATGGCTGGGGGATGCGGCCGAACCGCAGGGCGGCATGCGGCCCGCCGATTCCCAGGGACCGCAGCCGCCAGGTATCGTGCGGGTACTCGGCGTCCCAGCCGTGGCCGCGGGCGAGGTCCCCGGCCGCCCGGTGCGCATAGGACAGGAGCCCCCGCTCGCTGCTGCGCGGGCGGAGGGAGAAATCCCGGCACCATTCCTGCACGGGCTGGTCGAGCAGCGACCGTGCCGGGCTGTCCGCCAGGAGCCGCACGATCTTCTGCACGACCCGCGGCCGGGCTTTGCCCGCCATCTCGTCCCGGCGGCTCTGCAGCGCGTACTGCATCTCCAGCCGCAACTGCGGAGGAAGATCGCGCAGGTCGACGCTGGACGCGCCGTCTGGGTGCCTGCCGCCGGGCGCATCACCGTGGCCCCGGAGCCGTGCGCCCGTCAGCGGCGATGCCGCGGCAGAAAAGCCCCCCAGGGCCGGCCTTCCCTGCTTGGACCATCTCTGGTAGTGGGCGTTGCACAGGCCCGTGCTGCTGAAGGAAACCCTGCCGCACATGCCGACGCGGCAGGCAGCGCCGCCGAAAACCGGGTCATCGGCAGCGAACGCCAGGACGTCCCGGCGGAATTCCGGCCGCACCCCGGCCAGCAGCTTCTCCAGCAGGCCCGCAGAAGCAGGATGCCCTGATCCCGCGTTCTCCGGGTTCCCGGGGCGGCTCACCGGCTGTCCGCCCCGCCGTCGAAGACGGTCGCCGTGAGGCAGATCGTGACGCCGCCGCGGACGCCGCGGGCGTGCAGGTAAACGGGCATCCCGCTCGCGGACGGGATCTCGGCGACCTCGTCCAGCCCCAGGGCCTGCTGCCATTGCCCGAACAGGCCCCGCCGGCCTGCGGCGGGGGCGATGACCTGCCCGGACAGGGCGCCGCCGGACGCGGTGACGGTCCACGCGATCAGCGGGATGCCCGGGTGCGCGGCCAGGATGGCGGCCAGTTCGGCGGCGGCCCGCCGCTGCCAGCGGGAGCGGTCGGCCTGCGTGATCCAGCCGCCGGTCACCACGAGACTTCCTTCCCGGTGAGCCAGCCGGCCTTCTCCAGCGCCGCCCGCGCGTCTTCCGCCGTGAGATGGCCGTATGTCGCGGATGTCGCGGTCACCGATGAGTGGCCCAGCAGCCTGGAGACGATTTCGATGGGCACGCCGTCGCGCAGCCACCTGGTCGCCGCCGAATGCCGGAACCAGTGCGGGTCGAACGCGATCCCGGTCCTGGCCCGCAGCCGCAGGACGAGATCATAGGCCGCCTGATACGACCATGCCTGCCACTTCGGCTCCGCCCAGATGTTGATGAACACGTAGTCACTGAGAGCAGCGCCGTATTCTTCGTGCAGGTAGTCGGCATAGAGCCGGATCAGGTCCGGCCCGACGGGGACCGTCCGGCCGCCGGACTTGGCCCTCGCCCCGTTCGCGCTCTCCCGCGGCACGATGCTGACCTCGGACTCGGCGGCGGCGATGTCCTCATGCCGCAGGCCGAGCGCTTCGCCTGCGCGGCAGCCTGTCTCGTGCATCAGGGCGAAGAAGAAGCGGTCCCGCAGCCGGGTGCACTCGTCGAGGATCGCCTGCGTCTCCGCGGCGGTCAGGATCCGCGGCAGCTTCCTCGGGGCCTTCAGCGTGACTGCCCGGCCGCGATAGGGCTTGTCCTTGCTGATGTGGTGGAGGAACGGCTTCCAGCCGCCTCGTCCCCCGACTCTCCAGACAGCCAGCAGGTCGCCGACCCCGGCACCGCTACGGGCCTGATGAGCATAGAACGCGCTCACGGCCGCGAGCTTGCGGTTCACCGTCGATGCCGCCACCTCCGCCACCGCGGACGGCAGGACCGCGACCGCACCCGACCGGCCCGCCGGGGGAAGCTGCACCCAGGCGACGAACTCGCCGATGTCCTCCAGCCGGGCCTCGCGCCAGTCCAGGCCGCGGAAGCCGAGGAAGGACCAGTAATCCTTCAAGTCGTGGGCATATGCCCTCACCGTGTTCGGCGACCGGCCGATGTCAGTGAGATACGCCAGGAACCGGTCGACCGGGACGACCGGCACGTCGTCGTCCCCCAGCACCGTCCACGATCGCGTCCCCGAACCGGGGATCACTACCGGATGCACGAGCATCGTCTCCTCCTTTGAACAACGTCATGGACAAGGCAGGAGATAACCACGGATCAACCGCTATCCGGGCACGTCAAAGCGCTCGTGATGGACGTTAAAGACACCTCAGCTGAGGCTAGAGATAATGACGGTCAGCAGGTAGTCCGCGCCGCGCTGGCCGGCGATGCACTGCGCGGTCTCGCGGCTGGCGTGGGCGGCGTCGGCGGTGACGACCGCCCCGGTGAGGTCGACGTGGTCGAGCAGGGCCTTGACCTGGGTGGTCTCGTTGGTTTCGTCGGGGATCCGGGTCTGGGCGATGATCACGCCGTGGTCGTGCTGGAGCGCGGAGAACAGCTTGACCGGCCCGTCGCCGACCCCGCGCAGCCACTTGCCGTCGATCGCGACGTGCTCCGCCGGGCCGTCCTGCGGCCGGGCCGGCTTCCCCGCGGCGGCCAGGGACCGCAGCCAGCCGCCGACGACGCCGTCGAGCGCGTCGCCGTCCAGGTCCTGCAGCAGGGTCCGGATCCGCTTCTCGCTCGGCACCGGGATCCTGCGGCGCAGCGGGCACGGCACGCCGCCGAGCGCGGCGAGCATGTCCTGGGGCAGGTCGGCGGCCTGGTCGCCGATCTCCCGGAAGCTCCTGGCCCCGGCCAGCACGCACACGACCGCGACTGCCAGCGTGAACGCCAGCGTGAACCGCCTGCCCCGCCGCCGGCGCGGGTCGGCGACCAGCGCCAGCACCTCCAGCAGGCCCGGGACCGGCTCCGGATCGGCAGCGTCGTCCGGGGCGCGCGAAGGCACGGGGGCATGCGAAACTGGCATCGGTGGCCTCTTGTTCCGAAAGGGATCTTGTGTGGTAACTCGATCCTTCCGAACCAGAGGCCATCCCTGCGAATCAGGCACTCAGCCGGTAATGCCACCACAGGTACCCAAACCGCCACTTTGCCTATCCCGTGGGTGGCGGGCGTGGCAGTACGCGCGAAGCAGCGCCTTATCGAGGCCAATCTGGGTCTGGTCATAACGGCTGCCGGATACTACCGGGGCCAGGGACTGGTCTTCCTCGACCTTATACAGGAGGGCAATCTCGGGCTCATAAGCGCCGTCGAGGATTTCGACGCCTCCAGAGGCGGCAGCTTCACCGTTTACGCGGTACACGGAATCGGCAAGAGGATAGCAGCCGCGCTCGGGGGGCGGGTCCAGGGGATGCGCCAGGACGCCGCAGAGCAGCTTGCCGTTCCCCCCGGGCTGATAGACGATATCGCTTCGGTCATTCCGGGTGCGGCGAGGGCGCTGATACAGCTCCAGTACCGCCTGGCGCAGCCTGCCGTCCCGTTGCCCGGCAGGCAGGCCCGCATCCTCCGGCTCTACTACGGGCTCTACGACGGGTACCAGCGCTCAAGCGGAGAGATCGCCAGGGAACTCGGGACCGGGCAGCCCGAACTGGCCGCGGAAATTCCCGGGCTCCTGAGATCCCTGCGACTGCCCAGGAACACAGAGGAGGAACTGCTCCGGCGCCTTGCCGGCGAGCACCCCCCTTCCCCCGCCGGGTCAGGCAGTCACTCCCCGGCAGCCAGCCCGCGCAGGCCCCTCCCGTCCCGCCGCAGTTCACTGGCCAGAGAATTCTTCGACAGCTGGAAATCCGGACTGGGTTTCGGATCTGGCTCCCAGGGGCTTCGGCGCACGCCCGGCCCGGCCCTGGACCGCGTATTCGGCCGCCTGGCCGGCGAGTACCTCGCCCTGGGCGATCCGGTTACGCCTGACCGCCTTCCTGGCGGGGCGGAGGGGGAGTATGGCGACTGACGGTCAGACGCAGCAGGCGGCAGCGCCGTCGTCAAGGTGGGCCGACCTCCCGACCGCCACTCAGGCGAAAAAATGGGAAGAAGTGTCACCCGGGACGTTCGAGCGGATCATGAAAGCGGTTGAGCTGGCAGAACGCCACGACAGGCTGATGGACTGGGCCGACGTGACCGTCCGGGTCCTCGGGCTGCTGTGCGGGCTCGCGAGCGTCGCGATACTCGCCTTCCTGGCGAAGTACCTCGCCGACCGCGGCGCAACCGCGACAGCCCTCACCTTGTTCGGCGCCAGCACAGCCAGCATGGTCAGCGTATTCGTCGCGAACCGCTCCAAGAAGCGGCGCTGACTCCAGCCGCAGCGGCACTAACTCGGGGATCCAGCCGAACTCGAACAGCGGTGTGCCGAGCCGGCGCTGCAGGATGGCCGCGACCGTCGACTTGCCGGGCACCGGGAGCCCCGGCGAGGAAGATGAACGTCCTCACGATCCGGCGGTGCCGGCCGCGCGGCGGGCGAGCAGGCTGTAAGCGTTGGGCAGCCGCCCGTCCCAGGCCGCCGCGCGGACCCCGCCGGGCCTCCAGAAAGGCTCCGGGTACTCGGCGAGGGACAGCAGTTCCATACCCGCGGTGATCACGGCAGTGACGACCTGACCGAGGGTGTGCTGCCACTCGACAGCCCCGCGGGCGGGGAAGGTGTCGTTGACGTGGCTCCGGGCGAAGTAGCCGCGGTCACCCCGGATTCCCGGATGGTCCTCGTCCCAGGTCCACAGCGGGACCGCCGGGTGCCCCTCGTAAACGAACAGGTGCCCGCCGGGGCGCAGCAGCCGGGCCGCCTCGCGCGCCCACGCGCCGATGTCCGGCATCCAGATCAGCGCGCCCTTGCCCGTGTACACCAGGTCCGCGACCCCGTCCGCCAGCGGGACGCCGGGCACCGTGCCCACCACGTACCGGCACGCCAGGCCCAGCTCGCCGGCCCGCCTCTGCGCGGCCCCGGCGGCGACAGCGCTGTAATCGACCCCGGTCACCGACCTCGCGCCGGCCTGCACGAGCGCGGCGTCCTCCAGGCCGTGGCCACTTTGCAGGTGCACCACCTCGGGGGCGCCGTCCAGGATGCCTGCCAGGAGGCCGCGCTCGACGGCGCTCAGCGAAGTCCCGGCGGCGGCCTGCGCGAGCAGGTCGTCGTACTCGCGCACGTGCTTGCGCGACGCAGCCTCCCATGCCGCCCGGTTGGCCTTCGTCACCGCGTCCATGCCGTCATCGTCGAGGCGCGCGGACGGCACCGTCAATCGGTTTGCGCGCCGCGCGGGCGGATGCTGCTCGACCTACATCTGCCTTCCTATGGCGAGATGACGGGGCCTCCCGGGGAGCAGTTCGGTATCCGTTCTGCACCCGTATATTGCGTTGTGCACGCTACGATTGCATGGTTAACTGTAAGTTATCTGCCTGACGGCCGGATCGACCACGTTGCCGAGATGTTCGGGTGCTTCCCACGGTTTTTCGCAGCAAATTCGGCAGGGTGCGGGCTGCACTGGATTCGCGGGTGTGAGGGGGACGCATGCCCGGGACTGTCCAGAGGTGGACTGGCAGAGAATCACGTGCGTTGCGACATGCCCTGCGCATGAGCGTCCGCGTATTCGCGGCGCACCTTGGCGTCACCGACCGGGCCGTGTCCAAGTGGGAAGCCGGCAACGGTGATCGCGTCCCCGGCCCCGATTCCCAGGCGATTCTCGACACCGTTTTCGAGCAGGCCGACGAGAACGCCCGTGCCAGGTTCTGGGAGGAACTCGGGCAGCGCCCTGTCGAGCCGGTACGTGGCGTCACTATGGTTCCTGATATGGACCCAGCCATGATCGCCAGGCCCGACCTCCAGGCCCTGGTCGACATCGTCCTTGAAGCAAGCGCCGCCGCGAGTGGGCACGTCGTCGCCATCGCGGGTCCGGGCGGCTTCGGCAAGACCACGCTGGCTACCCAGGCCGTGCACGACGCGCGCATCCGCGAGGCGTTTCCCGAGATCTTGTGGGTTGAGACCGGAGAGGACTGCTCGCCGACCCAGGTGGCGCACCTCATTTCGGACCTGTGCTTCCACCTCGACGGCACGAGGCCTGAGCTGTCGGACCCGGAGCAGGCCGGATTCCACCTCGCCCGTGTCGTCGGAGACCGGAAGATGCTCCTGGTCATCGATAACGTGTGGTCAGGCGCGGACCTGTCGCCGTTCCTGATGGGCGGCCCGCGCTGCGTCCGGGTTGTGACGACCCGCAATATCCGGGTCACGCCGACCAGGGCACGTGTACTAAGGCTTGGGCCGATGCGGCAGGACGAGATCGCCGAGTTGCTGCGGCGCACCGTCCCGGACGCGTCGTCGTCCATGCTGGGACCGGTCGCAGCGCTGTGCGGAGGCTGGCCGCTGCTCGCCACGCTCGTGGGCGCGAGCGTGTCCGGCGATGTCTCCGCGGGTGCCACGACCCAGCAGGCCCTGGATATTGTCAGCCGTGCGCTGCGCGCCCAGGGGCCGCAGGCGCTCGATGTCTGGGACACTGACCAGCGGAAGGTCGCGATCAGTCACGTCATTTCCACGACGTTGCGTGCGCTTGATGACAGCGTGCGCATCCCGGGCGTCAGCGATCTCAGTGACCGTTACCTGTCTTTGGCCGTCTTCCCGGCCGTCACGCCGATCCCGCTGGAGGTCCTGTCACGCTGGTGGGGCGCGGCCCACGACTGGAACTCCGTGGCTGTGCGGCAGTTCTGCAAGGTGCTCGCCGACCGGTCGCTGCTGAGCGCTTACCGCGCGGACAGCGACGTGGTCGTGCTGCACGATGTCTTCCGGGCTTACCTGCGCGGCCTCGTCGCGCACGCGCTTCCCGACCTGCACCGGTCGCTACTGGACTCGCTGCGCCCTGCGGCCGGTTGGGCGGACCTGCCCCGGTCCCGCACCTACGAGTGGACCCACCTTGCGTACCATCTCGCAGAGTCTGGTGACGTCCAGGAAGTAGCCGACGTGCTTGGCGACGCCCGCTATGTCATCGGCAAGGCGGCCGTCTGCGGCGCGCACACGCTGCGTGCCGACCGCGACATCGTCGCCGAGGTCCAAGCGGCGATGACCAGTGCAGAGGGAGGCGCGGACCTCCACAGAGCTTTCCAGATCACGTCGCTCGGTTACCTCCTGCACGGGCAGCACGCCGAGCCGGACATGGCCGCCACCCTTCAGGTCGCCCTCGCCAAGGACGGCCTCGACGATGGCGGCCTGACGGCGGCAGCAGAGCAGGCTGGCGTGGTCCTCCGCTGGGCACTGCCCGCCGAGGACCACGGTAGCAACGGCCATGTCGGGACCATCGTCTCGGTCGCGGCCAGCGGAGACCTGCTCGTCTCCGGTGGCGAGGACGGTCTCGTCCGGGTCTGGGACCTTTCCTGGCGGCGGCTCATCCGGTCGCTGCGCGGGCACACCGGATGGGTGCATGCCGTCGCGATCTCGCCCGACGGCGCCACGATCGCCTCGGCGGGCGAGGACAACGTCATCCTGCTCTGGTCCGCAGCCGACGGGACCCAGGTCGGCATGCTGGCTGGGCACGACAAGCGCATCCGCGCACTCGCCTTCCGCCGCCACGCCCCAGAGCTCATCTCCGGTGCCGAAGACGGCCTGGTCCGCGCCTGGGACCTGCGCACGCTGGCTCTCGCAAGGCAGGCAAGCACCCGCGGCACCGGCATCTGGTCTGTCTCGCTGCCTGACGATGAGACGATGGTCGCCGCCAGCGGCGAGGACGAGTACGTCCGGCTCTTCGACCTGGCGACCGGTGACCTGCTCGACGAGGCGGCCCTGCACCGCGCCTGGGTCCGCTCCGTGCAGTTCCTGCCAGGCGGCCACCGGCTTATCTCGGCCGCAGCCGACGGGACCGCCCGCACCTGGGACACGAGCGCCAGGCACCTGGAGCCAGGCTCGATACTCGACGCCGCCGGAGAGCGCCTGCGCGCCGTGACCTACCACGACAGCCGGATCGTCACCGCAGGCGAGGATGCTACCGTCCGCACCTACGGTGACGACGCCGCGCAGGCCCACATGCCCGCCGGCATCAACTGGGTCCGGACGATCGCCTCAACCGGCCAGGGCGTGGCCGTCGGGTGCGAGGACGGCAGCCTGCGCCTGTGGGACCCTCGTGAGCCCGGCTCCCACCATGTCATCGCGCCAGGCCGCAACACGACCTGGTCGGCGGCCTTCGCCGACGGCGGCCAGAGGCTCGCCCTCGGGCGCGCGGATGGAACCGTCCGCCTGCACGACGCGGCGACTGGCACCGAGATCTCGGTGCTTCCGGCCGGGACCGGCCGGGTGTGGGCGCTGGCTTCCGCCGACCCATACGTGTCCGCAGCCTGCGGCGATGGCCGCCTCCGGGTCTGGCAGGGCACCGAGCCGATCCTGGAACTGAACCAAGATGTCCTGCTCACCTGGGCCGTGGCGATCTCGGAGGACGGCAGGCACCTGGTCGCGAGCGACACCAACGGTCACGTGCGCATGTGGTCCTTGCCCGACGGAGCCCTGCAGTGGGACCACGAAGCGAAGGCCGGGCGTGTCCGGTCCCTCTCGATCTCGGCCGAAGCGAACATCGTCGCCGCGGCCGGAGGCGACGGCGTCGTCCGCACCTGGGACCTGAGCACCGGTGACCAGCGCGCGACGATCTCCGTGCCCGGCTGGGCTCGCGCAGTCGCCCTCGGCCATCAGGGCACCCGGATCGCCGTCGGGGCGGGAACGGGCGATATCTACCTGTACGACGAGGCTTCGGCCGAGCCCTCGGCCACGCTGGCCGGGCACCGCGGCCGTGTCCTGATGCTCGGATTCTCCGTCGGCGACGCGTTGCTGGTCTCCGCGGCGGCGGACGGCACAGTCCGCCGCTGGAGCCTCAACGGCAGCGGCAGTACCGCGCAAGTCAGGGTCGATGCCAGCGCCCAGTGCGCCTCTTACGACCCGTCGACCGGGCACGCCGCCGTCGCCAGCGCGGCAGGTACTATCCTGCTGCACGTTGCCGATCCGGAATGATGCATTCCATGAACCAGACCCGCGATGTCCCTGTGATTGCCGCGCAGGCCCCGGCGCCGATCTTGTCGAACGTGCCTGGCTCGTTCGCCGAAGGCGTCCTGCTGCGCCGGCACCCCGACCTCATCGCCACGGTGCGGCGCCTCGTCCCGTACCCGCGCCAGGTGCAGGAAGCACTCGACGCCCTTCTAGGAACGCTCGACGGCGCCATTCCGGAGCTGCCCCCAGACGCGCACGGCGCCGGCTTCTGGCGGGCGTCCGCCGCGGGCTATGTCGGGAGACGGTGGGTCGACGTGCCGTTCCTGTGGGCGGAGTCGTACTTCTACCGGCTGCTGCTGGAGGCGACCGGCTACTTCCGCGCGGGGCCGTGGCACGGCATTGACCTGTTCGCCCCAAGCAAGCTCGCCGAGCTCGACGCACCCGGTCTCGCCAGTGACCTGGCCGACCTCGGCGCGCTGGTCGCGGCCCCGGCCCGCGACGGGCTCGCCGCCGCGCTGTCCGCGTCCCTGTGGGGCAACCGGGCGGATCTCGGGTTCCGGCTGTCGGACCCGTCGGCCGCCAGCCGCGACCGGGTCGATGACCTCGTCGCGGACGACTCGCCCGCGCTGTGGGCGCTGCTCGGCGGCGGGCCGGGGTCCGTGCACCTGGTGGCAGACAACGCGGGCCGCGAGCTTACCGCGGACCTGGTGCTGGCCGACCGGCTCCTGGAGACCGAGCGGGCCGCGGCCGTCGTCCTGCACCTCAAGCCGTCCCCGTACTACGTCTCGGACGCGACGACCGCCGACCTGCTGGCCGTGCTGCGGCGGCTGGCCGCCGCGCCCGGTGCCGCGGCGGCGATCTCCGGGCGGGTGCAAGCCGCCCTGGCGACAGACCGGCTGAAGATCGCCGCGCACGACTTCTGGTGCACCCCGGAAACCTTCCGCGACCTTCCAGTGGACCTGGCCGACGACCTCTCGCAGGCGGTTGTAGTGATCGTCAAGGGCGATCTGAACTACCGCCGCCTCGTCGGCGACGCGCACTGGGATCCCGTGACGCCCTTCGCCGACGTGACCGGCTACTTCCCGGCGCCGGTGGCGGCGCTGCGCACCTGCAAGTCCGACGTCGCCGTCGGTGTGCCGCCCGAGCGGCTCGCGCATCTTGAGGCGACGGCCCCCGGCTGGCGAACCGACGGCGCCCACGCCGTCATCCACGTCAGGCCCTTAACACGCCAAGCGCATACAGAGCCCGCCCTCCCGCCCGGGGAGGCGGGCTCCGTCGTTTGCCGGGACCATCCATAGCTGCGCGGGTTCGGCGCTCGTTCAGCACCAGTGCACAGAGCGGACATTTCCCATCCCGCAGTCCCGACGGAGGCTTATCAGTAGGCACGACGCTCCGAGCCACGGGGCCGACCCCAGCTCCGAGAGGAGAACCGGATGACGGATCAGGCGGCGGAAGCCGCACTCCCAGAACGTGCAGCGACACTCCCGCGCTCGGCCGCGATCATCGAGGCATTCCGCAGCGCCGCTGAGCCGTCCGATGAACTGCTGCGCATGGCAGCACGCCTGGCGCGCCAGCACCAGGAGCAGTGGGCGGCTGAGACCGTCAGCCGCGACCCATCGGCCACCGCCGAGCAGATCGCCGCGTCCAAGCGGACCATCGACACCCTCAATGCCCGCCGCGCTGCGCTGATCGAACTGCTTGACGAGCACGTCGCCACGCGGGTTAGCACCGGAACGGAACAGATGCCGCTGCACACCGAGACCGTCGGGTCGGTCATCGACCGGCTCGGCATCGCCTGGGTCCGCGCGAACAACCTGCTTGCCGGCAGCCCAAGAGAGCGAGCCCGGCAGGCACTAGACCAGCTGCGCGGGCTCGCCACCGCCTACGACGACCTTGTCCGCGAACTCACGGCGGGTACGCGCCGCGTCCCCGCCTGGCGGCCCCTCAAGCAGTACGAGGCGGCGGCATCGTGAACACGCCCATTGCGCACCCGCTGGCTATCTCCCTGAACGGCTCGGACAACGTCGGCAAGACCGCCCAGCTCGCCTGGCTCGATCGCGGCGTCCTCGGGGCGCACCACGTCGGCAGCGTCAGCCTGTGGGACGACCGCTGGTCCCAGGTCGCAGGCCCGGGATTCTCCCGATGGTGGTTCGAGGACTCGACGACCGAGGAGCACACCGGCCTCATGGTCACCAGCCACGTCGCCCGCCGGGCTGGCAGCGGGCCGCTCGCGCTGGAGGACCGCGGCCTGCCGATGATCCTTGCCACGTGCGCCGCGACCGCGTCGATCAAGGAAGGACTAAGCCCGGCTGTGTCGCTGGACAAGGTGACCGCGATCGCTGCCGGGCTTCCGCAGCCGGAAACCCGGCACGAGATCCATGTCCTGCTGCGACGGCACGACGATCCGCTTCAGGAGGCGCGGGCCGCACTGGCCCGCGAGGCGGATCCGGTCAGCAACCGGTACGCCGCCTACCAGGAAGCGCTGGCCACCGTCGTCGCGCTGCAGGCAGACTGCGACACGTACGACATCGTCCTGCAACTTGGCGACCTGCCGATCCTGGACGTGCAGCGCCTCATCCGCAGGCACCTGGCCGACGTTGGCGTCCCCGCCACGCCGCTGCCGGACCCGCCGGTCGAGCACCTGTGGGTGCTCGGCGGGATGTCCGAGTCGGGCAAGAGCACCGTCGGAGAGCTCCTGCGCGACGAGCACGGCGTCACCCGTCTCAAGATCGGTTACCTGCTCCAGCTCGCCGCACTCCGGGCCGGGGCCGCCGACCCCTACCACTGGTCCCCGGCCGAGCAGGCCGGGCGCCTCACCGAGGAGATCCTGCACTTCGCGGCAGCGAACAAGGCGACGAAGATCAGCATCGAGAGCGCCCACCGGCTCGACCAGACCCGGCACCTGCGCACTACCTGGGGTCCTGCCTGCCATGTCGTGTACCTCGACGTCTCCGACGAGAGGCGGGCCGGCCGCGCGGCCGAGAGCACCGCGGAACTTCGGCAGCGTGACGCCGTCAAGGCATCTCGCGGTGCCGGCACGATCCGCGAGATCGCCGACCACATCATCGACAACAGCGGGACGCTGGCCGCGCTGAAGCTCAAGGTCGCGGCCCTCGTCAGCGAGGCCAGCACACCCGAGGGAACCGGAACCCTGGCTCCATGGCTGCCCGCAGCCGATGCCAGGTGGCTCCAGGACGCCGCCCGTGATCTCGCCGACCCTGCCACCGCGCTGGTCATGGCCACCGGCTCCACCGGGCGACAGAACTGGGTCAGCGGATGGAGCGACACAGATCTCTTCGTAGTCCGGGACGAGCTGCCGGCCGACTGGCTCCGGGCCGCCACGAGTCGGCTCCAGCGGCCAGGGCACAAGGTCGGGCTGTCCGCGTTCACCACTGCGGACCTCTCCGCCCTTCGCCTTCCGCCGCGCCTCATCGAGGCGTTGCGCAAGGCGGACGACGGCACCGGGGTGCTGTACGTTCGCGCCGGCGTCCGGCTTCCCGTCCCGACCGCCCGGCAGTCCGACGCCGCCAGCCGCGGGGAACTCGGGCTCATCCTGCTCAACACCCGCCGCCTGCTCACGGCCCCCGTCCCGGACATGCGGGCGCTCTACAAGCACCTCGTGCTCATCGCACGGGTCCTCCTGCGCGCCAGCGGGCACGAGGCCGCCGAGCCCGACGGCGTCCTGACGGCCCTTACCGCGATCGACGACCGCCTCGACTGGCAGCCACCGACCCTCGGCCAGATCGTCCAGCACCCCGATGAGACCGATGTCCAGCAGCGCCTCGTCAATGCCGCCGAAGCTCTCCTGATCCACCTCGACCAGACAGGAAAGACCACACCATGACCATGACCGGCCCGGTCGCTACGACCTTCGCCGCCCAGCGGGTCCGCCGCCTCGGCGTTCCTGAGCACGCGCGCTCCATCCGCATCGTCCACGACCTTGACGGCATTCAGCACGAGGTCGCACCCGGCGTCCTGACCACCACGGGCGACGCCCTGTGGGACACGTTGACCCGCGACCCCGCATTCACCATCCCGGACCTGCTCCTCGGACTCGACGCCGGCGGCATCCTGCCGACCGTCGCCGTGGCACTTGCCTCCGGCCTGCCCTACCGACTGGCCTGGAAACTTGACCTCGACCTGCCCGACAAGGCCCGGTTCAGCGAGCCGCACGCCAACCGCACCGACGTGTATGCGTATGGCGACCTAGCCGGGCGCCGCGTGCTGATCGTCGATGACGAGATCACCACGGGCCGCACCCTCGCCGGGCTCGTCCAGGTCCTGCGCGACGGCGGTGCCCATGTTACTGGCATCGCCTGTCTCATCGAGGACACCACCGGGCAGGCACGGGCCATCATGGACGCCCTCGGAGTCCCGCTGTGCACGCTCACCAGGATCTGACGAGCCTGCTCCGGGGCGGGGGGGGGGGGGGCAGGGGGGGCCGGGGGAAGCCCCCCGGGGACGGGCCCGGGTGGGGCGGGGGGGCGGGACCGCG
>Ga0302314_10005292_pt1 | contig 23558 bp, 23 predicted proteins | sample III_Palsa_N2_3_FD_200533 | JGI IMG/M metagenome (GOLD analysis project Ga0302314, IMG submission 200533) | Peat permafrost microbial communities from Stordalen Mire near Abisko, Sweden - III_Palsa_N2_3 | ecosystem: Environmental > Terrestrial > Soil > Palsa > Peat permafrost | place: Sweden... | reverse complement strand
CGTGCCCATGATTTCGGGAGGCGATGAGCTCAGCCGGACCCAGGACGGCAACAACAACGGCTACTGCCAGGACTCGGATTTGTCCTGGTACCACTGGGATTTGGACCAACGTGCCGCGGAATTTCTGGATTTTGCGAAGCGGGTGAATCGGTACCGCCAGGAGCATCCGAACCTGCACCGTCACTCCTTCTATGATCATGATCCGGACGCCGTTCACCCGGATAAGAACCTCGTCTGGTACCGGGCCGACGGTAAACGCATGGAGGCCAGGGACTGGGACGATGGTGGATGGATGCGCACTCTGGGTATGTTTCTGAATGGCATGGCGCCCGAAATTCGCGATGGCGAGGGACAGTCCGTGGAGGACAAGGATTTCTTGCTGCTGCTGAATGCGCATCACGAACCGGTGGCTTTCAGAATTTCTTATCAGCTGTATCACTCGGGCTGGAAGGTGGTGTTCGATACGGCGCGTCCGAATTTGCCGTTGGAACGCGAGGTGGTGAAGCGCAATCGTATTGTCGACATGGCGCCGAGGTCGTTTGTCGTGCTGAGCCATGAGCGCCAGTTGAAGTGAGCGGCATGGCCGCCAACTGGGCAGCGACGTATCGTCTGCAGGTGCACAAGGACTTTACCTTGGATGCGGCGGGGCGAATCCTGCCGTACCTCGCTGATCTCGGCATCAGCCACGTGTATCTGTCGCCTTGTCTGCAGGCGGCGCCCGGAAGCATGCATGGCTACGATGTAACCGACCCGAGCCGGATCAGCGAGGATCTCGGCGGCGAGCAGGCTTGGGAGCGCTTCGTCGAAGGCGCCAGGCGCAACAATCTCGGCATACTCATCGACATCGTGCCGAATCACATGTCGGCGACTCACAATAATCCGTGGTGGGAGCATGTGCTCGCCCATGGACCGTTCAGCGAGTATGCGCATTTTTTCGATATCAAATTGCCCCTGCATCACCCATTCCGGGTGCATATCTGCGTGCTGGCGCACGCCTATGGCGAGGCTTTGCAGTCGGGCGAACTGAAGCTGGACATCAAGGATGGCTTGCCGCGTCTGGCGCACTACGACAACAGTTGGCCGTTGGGACCTGGCTCCTGGGGCGAATTGTTGTCGGTGAGTGGCTCGGCGCCGCAGGATACGTGTTTCGCCGAACTCGAGGCTTTGCTCGAGATCCGGTCGGCCGACGAGGAGCAGCGACAGCGTTACGAAGGGCTTGCCAAGCGCGCCGGGGAACTGCTCGCGGGTGCCCGCGCCGACGGCAGGCTGCAGGCTGCGAAAGAGGTTCTCGACGCCGATCCCGAACGCCTGGATGCCGTCTTGCAGCGGCAGTACTACATGCTGCATGGGTGGAAAATTGCCGGGGAGGTGGGTAACTACCGGCGCTTCTTCGACGTGAATTCACTGATCGGCGTACGCACTGAGCTGCCCGAGGTCATGTCGGCCACGCATGCACGCATCGAGAAAATGGTTTCCGAGCAGCAGGTGCAGGGCCTGCGCATCGATCATCCCGATGGTCTGCGGGATCCGCGCGAGTACTTTCAGCGCTTGCGTGAGCTGTTGCCGGATGGACGTGTGTATGTCGAAAAGATTCTCGATAACGATGAGAAGTTGGTCGAGGACTGGCCCATCGACGGCACGGTGGGGTATGACTTCCTGGCGAAGGTGAATCGCCTGTGGATGGACGATCAGCGCGTCGACACGCTCACCGCGACATACTCGGATTTCACCGGGCATTCGGTGAATCTGGCCAAGTTGATACGCGAAAAGAAACGTCACATTGCCGATGATACCTTCGCGGCGGACATGGAGAGATTGGCGGTGCTGGCCCTCAAGTCTGCGCGCGCCGACTGGCACAGCCGTGACATCAGTCCGCATCACCTACGTGAGGCTCTGACGCGGTTCACGGTGGCCTTCGGTGTTTACCGCAGCTACAGGACGGCGCACACGCTGCACGATCAGGATAAGCGGGTGGTTGCCGATGCGGTGCAGAGCGCGCGCATTGCTTCGACGGAGGTCGATGGGGTGGCCTTCGATTTTTTGTTGGCGTTGTTCACGAAGTCCGATCTCGACGAACGCGAGGCGGAATTCGTGATGCAGTGGCAGCAGCTGGCACCCGCCGTCATGGCCAAGGGCGTCGAGGACACGACGTTTTATTGCTTCGATCGGCTCGTGTCGTGCAACGAAGTGGGAGCTCAGGCATCCTTGGTGGGTATTTCAGCCGATCGCTTCCACGAGTTCTGTCACTACCTTGGCGAGCGCTGGCCAAACAACATGCTGGCGACTTCCACCCATGACAACAAACGCAGCGAGGATGTGCGGACACGCATCTCGCTGCTGTCTGAAATTCCAGACCGCTGGTCCGAGGCGCTGCACGCATGGTCTTTGTTGAATGCGCCCGCCTGGAACAATCGCACGCCGGATCGGCACGCCGAGTACCTTTTGTATCAAACCCTGATCGGCGCTTGGCCCATCTCGCAGGAGCGGTGTTGGCAGTACATGCTGAAGGCCTGTCGCGAAGCCAAGATTCGTACTTCCTGGCATGAGCCGAACACCGGCTACGAAGAGAATATTCGCGGTTTCGTCGAGAGCGTATTTCGCAACACCGATTTCATTGCGAGCCTCGAGGCTTTCATCGAGCCTCTCATTCAGCCGGGCCGCATCAATGGGTTGTCGCAGACCCTGCTCAAAATGATGGTGCCGGGAGTGCCCGATTTTTATCAGGGCACGGAGCTGTGGGACCTGAGCCTGGTCGATCCCGACAACCGGCGTCCCGTGGATTTCGACCAACGACGGGAGCTGCTGCAGCGCTGTGGGTCCTTGTCTGCAGCTGAAGTGATGCGCGATTGGGATTCGGGATTGCCGAAGCTGTGGCTGACCTCGCGAGTCTTGGGTCTGCGCCGGCAGAGGCCGCAGGACTTCGCCGTCGACAGCCGCTACCAGCCGCTGGTGGCTCAGGGCTTGCATCTGGGGAATTTACTGGCGTTCCGGCGGGGCGACAATCTCATTGCCGTGGTGCCTCGTTTCACCATGAGCGTGAACGGTGACTGGGGGGATACGAATCTGCCTCTGCCGCGCGGCGAGTGGAAAAACTTTTTCACGGGTGCGTCGGCGCAGGGTGCGGTCACCCCGCAGGAGCTGTTCGGCGAATTCCCGGTGGCGTTATTGGTGAGGAACGAGGCATGATTTTCTCAGTTTGGGCGCCGACGGCGAAGTCTGTGGAATTACTCTGGTCGGAGCAGCGTATCCCGCTGCAAAAGGGCGAGGCGGGTCACTGGCAGGCTGAGGTGGCGGAGGCGCATGCGGGTGATCGCTACTGGTATTCCGTCGACGGAGGACAGCCGCTGCCCGATCCGCGTTCGCGCTGGCAGCCCGATGGCGTGCATGGGAGTTCGGCGCTCGTCGATCCCGAGGAGCTGAGAAGCCTTCACTCATCCGGGTTTCGACCCCGGCCGCTGCGTGAGGGTGTCATCTATGAATTGCACGTGGGCACCTTCACGCCGGAGGGTACCTACCAGGCGGCTCAGCAGAAGTTGTCGTACCTGGCCGGGCTGGGTATTACTCATGTGGAATTGTTGCCGTTGGCGACGTTTCCCGGCAAACACGGTTGGGGCTACGACGGTGTGGATTGGTATGCGCCGCAGCCGTCGTATGGCACACCGCAGGACTTGGCGCGCTTCGTGGCAGCCTGTCATGAGCAGGGTATGGCAGTGCTGCTGGACGTGGTGTACAACCACTTCGGCCCGGACGGCAACTACGTAGGCAACTTTGCGCCTTACTTCACGAGTCGCGTGAAGACCCCGTGGGGCGATGCCATCAACTACGATGATCACGACAGCGACGGCGTGCGCAGCTTCGTGATCGACAATGCGTTGATGTGGCTGCAGGACTATGGGTTCGATGGCCTGCGTCTGGATGCCGTGCATGCGATTTACAGCTTCGAGGCGGTCCATGTTCTCGAAGACCTTGCTACGGCTGTACGCGATTTATCGGTCAAGTTGAACAAGGATCTCGTGCTCATCGCAGAAAGCGATCTGAACGATCCGCGCCTGGTGCAACCGCCGGCGCGCGGGGGCTACGGCTTGAGCGCGCACTGGTCGGATGATTTTCATCATGCCATTCATCGCTTTTTCACCGGCGAGGCCGGTGGGTATTACGCGGATTTCAACGGGCTCAACGATATTGCGGCCGCGTTGCGCGCCGGCTACGTCTATCGGGGACAGTACTCTGGCTATCGGCGGCGCCGTCATGGTCGAGACCCCAAGGGCGTGAACTCCGATCAGTTGGTGGTGTTCTCGCAGAATCACGACCAGATCGGGAACCGGGCACAGGGCGAGCGGTTGAGCATGCTGTTGCAGCCGGCGCAGCTGAAGGCGGTCGCGGCCTTGATCTTATTGTCGCCGTTCGTGCCGATGTTGTTCCAAGGCGAAGAATGGGGCGCAAAGACGCCCTTCATTTATTTTACCGACCACCAAGATCTTGAATTAGCCCGATTGGTCACGGAGGGCCGCACTCGGGAGTTCAAGGCGTTCAGCTGGCAGGGCGAGGTGCCGGATCCTCAGTCTCCCGAGTCGTTCATCCATTCGAAACTCGACTGGGCGGAATTGGATGAGGCGGCGCATGCGGACATGCTGTCGTGGTATCGGCGCCTGATCGGGCTGCGGCATGAGATGTTGGACCATCTCAGCAAACGTCGGGCGCAGGTGGCGTTCAACGAGGGCGCGCGATGGCTGCGCTTTGGGGTGGGGGACTTGTTGGTGGTGCTCAACGCGAGCGAAAAGGCGCGACGGGTGTCCATGTCGACGGGAAACTGGGATTTGGTTTTGAGTTCGGCCGCGGAGGATGTCGAGGTGGAGAAGGAGATGCCTGGGTGGGGAGTGCGGGTATTTCGGCGGAGCGGCGGCCATGTGTCGCCATCCGCGTAGTTGCTGCTTAGGTTACCGGACTACACTTCACCAACGTGATCGACGTAATCGCCTGTGGCGCGCTTTTGTATATATCCGCATAGTCTAAGTCCATTGAGAGCTTGATGCCGGATAGCTCCGTGTAAGCTTTATAGGATTCGTCATGGGTCAAGTCGCTTTCGCTGGCGCCGACGAGTGCCTTGCGATACCAGTCTTGCACCGCATCGAGCGAATCGTACGAATCCGCCGTGAGACGGAAGCACCAATGTCCAAGAACATCCGTCCTCGGTTTGCGCTCCATGGTTGCTGATCTCAGGTGTGGGTAAGCCGGCAATCCAGTCAGGTTCTGAATCGTTTGCGACACGGCCAATGGCGCAACGGTCAATAGCTGCAATGTCACTAGCAGTGCGGCGATGCGCAACATCAGCCGCTCTTGGTGAAGGCGCGCATGGAATCCGCAGCCGTGGAATCCGCGCGGGATGAGGAGTTGGAGGTGCCGGTGGGCGAGGTGCTGCTGGAAACAGCGAAGGGAGAGGTTATCTGGGTCACAAAAGTCCCTGTTATAAGTTCTCTAAACGAAATCTAGACGCCTACGGCAAACTCTTGCCGCTCGAGCGGCAATCTGCCGCCTCTGCAAGTCCACTCAGGGAGTGGCAAGCGCCTTCGAAGTTGCGGTCGGAGGTCGGATTCGACGTCTACCCGAAGACTGAGCAAAAACCGTGCCTGCTCCCTCGCCGCGCTTTGGCGGGGGTTCTTTGCTTGGATTGCTGAGACTAGGAGAGTTGGCTCGGAGCGACTCATCACGGTCAGCTATCCCTCATGCGCTAGCTATCCCTCATGCGCTAGCTATCCCCCATGCGCCGGTAGCGCTCTTTGCCGATTTGAAACAGGCCATAGGAGATGAGGCCCGCCGCAACGATGCCGAGCAGCCAGGGTCCGGCCGGCCGTTGCTTCAATGCGTCGAGGGCGCCTGCAATGCCGGCCGAGTAACGAGGCTCGCGGTACCAGTACGCATTCAGGAGGTAGAGCCCAACCAAGCCGAATAACACGCCTCGTGCCGCAAGACCGTAGATCCCGAGCGCGTTGATGACCGGCCGCAGCCGGGTGTGGCGCAGATCGACCCGCTTATTCTTATCGCCGGTGAACGCGCGATAGAATTGCCACAATCCAAAAATGAGAATCCCGATTCCCACGAGCCCGACCGCTTCGCGTCCCGCAGGTAGGGCCATGCCGCGCGCGGTCCAGTTTTCCTGGCTCTGTTTCTCATCGGAGGTCGCGAGACCCAGCAGTATCCACAGGGCCTGGCCCACCAGCACACTATGCAATAACCCATTGAGCACATGGCTAATGCGGGCCCATAGGCGGCGGCCGCTGCGATCATCCGGGTGTTCGGGGTCCGTGAATGCAACCAAGAGCTCCCATAGAACGAACGCTGACAGGCCGAGCGCAAGGACCAACAGCAGTGCTTTTCCGAGCGGTGCGCCGCCGAGACCGGCCAAGGCGCCTTTGGACCCATTGGGTTCCCGATGCTGTCCTATCGCTGCCGTCATGGCGAAGAAGCCAACGAGCATGTAGACCACGCCCTCCGAGGCGTACCCAACGTGACACACCCATCGCTTCCAGGGGGCGAGCCGGTCGGGCGGTTGATCGGGTTCAGCGGGGCTCGGCATGAGCACTCCGACTCAAAGTTGGGATCGGATGGGATTCACCACGATCTCGGCGGATTTCTCGCGCCATGATCGACGCTCCCACTGGCCGAGGGTATAGGGGATCGAGGACTCGAGGTCGCGAGCGAAAACCTCGGTCATCTCACCGGCGAAATGCGCGTCGTAAATGTTGAGGCTGGCTTCGTCGTTGAGCTCGAACGAGCGCATGTCGAAATTGGTCGAGCCCACCGACACCATGTACTCATCGAAGATCAGCATTTTGCAATGGAGCATGGTGGGTTGGTACACGTGGATTTCGACGCCGCTCTCGAGCAGGGGGCCCCACTCGCGTTTGGAGGCGATGCCGACGACCTTGGAATCGATATCCGCTCCGGGTACCAGCATGCGGATACGCACCCCGCGCTTGCGCGCCGCAATCATTTCCCGAATCATGAGCCGATCCGGAACGAAATACGCCGCCTCCATATCGATTGTGCGCTGAGCGGCCGTGATGGCGGTCAGGTACATGAGCCGCATGCTGTCGCTGCCGCCCTCGGGGGAGCTGATGAACATCTGCATCTCTTGTGGGCCGCTCGCCTCTATGGCTGGAAAGTAGCCGTCGCCGTGCAGCACGTGTCCCGTCGTCTTGATCCAGTTGTCGAGAAACGCGGCCTGCATCTGTGCAGCGACGGGGCCCGTCACCTTGAAATGCATGTCGCGCCAGTGAGCCGGATCCTGGGCATGGCCCAGCCATTGGTCCGCTATTCCCACGCCGCCCGTAAAGCTGATTGAGCCGTCGATGATCAGCACTTTTCGATGGGTGCGGTTGTTGAGGCGGCCGAGGGAATACCAATGCACGGCGTGATATCGCTCTACTTCCACGCCGCCTGTTTTCATTTCGGCTACCAGCTGATGGGACATTTTGTCGCAACCGATCCAGTCCAGCATAACGTGAACCCGCACGCCGGCGCGCGCCCGGTCGATGAGCGCGCGGGCGAATTGCTCGCCGATTTGCCCCGACCAGTAAATATAGGTTTCGAAGGTAATGGTGCGCTTGGCCGCCGCGATACCCTCGAGCATCGCGGGAAAGATCTCATCGCCGTTTTGCAAGGCGTGGATGCGGTTGCCGCCCACGATTGCCGGCCCCAGCAGCACCCCCATTTCGCGCCGAAATTGCGGGTCTTTGGTGTCGTAGAAACGCTCTACCTTGTGGTGGGGCTCCTTTTCCGGCCGACGGAAATTCAGCGCCACGATCACTACGATTAGCGTACCCAGCACGGAATAAACGATGACCATGGGGAGTCCTTACTATGGCCGACATGGTATCGCGCTTGCGGATCTCCAAGAACGTGAGGGGAATAGCGGCTGGGGGTCGGAGGGCGCTTACAAGGTCGGTGGGCGTGGGCTGCGAAGCCCTCCAGCTCATGACCGAATCCGCAGTCGACAGACGCTTACGTACGTAGGACCGGGTTGAACGCGCAGGCAAGAACCGCCTCGATCCGAATTTTTGGATTTGGCCGCTGAGTAGCAAGGTTGATTACCGCGAGCCCAACCGAGACCGCATGGACGAGGCTGATTTGCTCTCGCGTCGCCTCAATATCCAGTTTCTCGAACAGTCGGCTAATGCGCAGGGCAACCCCATCGGCAAGGTCTCGGAATACCTCGGACAGGGATGTCTCTTCGTCCGCGGCTTGAGCCAACGCCATCAAAACGCGCGTATTCTCAGGGCGGACCACGACAGACGTGATGGCCTTAATAGCGGCCTGGACAGACGAAACCTCCAGGGACTCATCGAGAAGGGCCAGCTGATTCTCGACCACGATCCGTGCCACTGCCTCAAGGAGCGCCAGGCGTGTGGGAAAGTAGTAGGTCAGATGGCTTTGGCGAACCTCTGCCCGCTTGGCGACGCGTGGCTGGGTGAAGCCGGAATATCCGAATTCTCTCAAGGTGGCGACAGCCGCGGCCAAAATAATGTCTCGGCGGTCCGGCAATGGATTCTTTTTAGCCATGGGTTAGACGGCAATCGGGCCGTCGTGACTCGCGTCGTTGCGCACCAGAAAGCCGCCCAGGTAGTCGAGCAAGGCCTTCCCGTCGGCCGGCTGACAACGGTAGCTGATATACCCGTCCGGCCGAATCACCAGCAGTGTGGACGCAACGACGCCGAGCTTTTCATGAATGCGCGACTGGGTGTCGAGCCATTCGGGAATGCTCGACCCATCGGCGGTCGGCTTCATGTCCTCTTTTAGAATGACGTGGATCCATAGGGTGCCTGGGAATGTGTGCTCGGCTTCTATCGCCATGGTGAGGAGTCGCGGTAACGAGTCGGGATCCGCCGGCAAAAGCAGCAATGAATGGCGCTTGCCGTCGATGGTAGAGAAAAGCGAAGCCGGCCGTCCGTCGACCGCCGAGCGAAGCGGCATGTAGCACAGCCGATCTCCGGCGTGCTGGCCGCCGCCGAAGAGAGGCCAGACTTCCTTCGACAGCGGGCTTTGCCGGTAATTGAGCGATATCTCTTGCCATCCACGGCGCACTTCGTCCTGGACCTGGTGGAACGACGTGATGATTGGCGCTAAGTGATTGCGCATAAACTGCGCGACGGGATTGCGCAGCGTGGCGACCGTGGTGAAGACTTCGGCGGCCTTCAAAACTTGTTCACCGATGGCGCTGCGCTCCTCAGAATAGGACTGCAGCAACGCGTCGGTTTGGCCTTCACCTCGCCGCACCAGCGCGAGTTTCCAGGACAGGTTTATGGCGTCCTGCATCCCGGTATTCATTCCCTGGCCGCCTGCGGGGCTGTGGATGTGCGCCGCGTCTCCGCACAGCATGATCCTGCCGCGCCGATAATCAGCTACCTTGCGTTCGTTGATTCGAAAATTGGCGAGCCAAACGGGATCGCCCGCCGCAAGCCCTCCGGGCCCGCGCTCGTCCAATTTCGCCTGGACGTCCGCCAGCGTGGGGTCGGCCCTCTGCATTGAGGGATCCGTTACACCTAGGTCGGCAATCATGCGGAAGCGGTCCGCGCCGATCGGAAAGAAAACCAGCAGCCCCGTTGAATGCCAAAAGACGCTGACCTCGTCCCGAGCCAATGTGCCGTCGATGTGAATGTCGGCCAGCATCCAATCGTTGGGCTCCGCATGGCCGGAGAAGGGGATGTCGGCGGCGTGGCGCACGGTGCTGTGTGCACCATCGCAACCAATCAACCACGGCGTCTCGACGGTTTCTTCGCGACCGTCCGCGTGCCGCAGCCGGCATACCACGGAGTCCTTATTTTCGCTGAAAGAAATCAGCTCGACCTGGCGCTCGGCTTTGATGCCTCTGTGCTGCAGATGTTCCACGAGAACTCGTTCTGTTTCCGACTGAGGCAGCATGAGGGGAAAACCATAAGGGCTTTCATCGCTGGTGAGCTTGAAATGGACGACCCGCTTGTGGTCCGCGTAGATGCTTCCGGCGTGCACTCGGATGCCGGTGGCATTTAGCAGCTCCTCGGCGAGGCCCATCGGGGCCACGAGTTCCAGCGTCCGGCTCCAAACAACTAGAGCCTTCGACTTGTCGGTGGGCGAGGGAGCCTTCTCGATCAAACGATAGTTTAAACCCTGATACGTAAGCGCCGCCGCCATGGTCAATCCGACGGGACCTGCGCCGATAATGAGGGCGTCCAGTTGGGCGCTGTTCTGCGTCGCGTCAACTTGCTCGAGATCGGCCATTGTTGGCGTCCTCTTGATCTTGGTTGGTATACCAAACAGTAGCCAAGAGGGGCGTTGGTGTCAAACGTGACCTCACACCGCCGTTAGAGGTAGACGGGCGGCTCCGCCGTTAACCCGCGCTTCACCATCCGAGCACGGTCATCGGCAAGCACCTCGCTGGCTTGGTTTCGAGTTGCGCCCGGGCATCTTCAACGGAGTTAGACCCAAGAAGGCCTCCGGCCCGCGCGATCCCCGCATTGTTGATGACGAGAGCCACGTCGCCGCAGCGTCGCGCGGCGGCAGCCACGTCCTGGTCGGAGGTGACGTCGAGCTGCACGAAGTCCAGACCGGGATTGGTGATGGAAGATTGGCGCCGAGCACCGGCATACACCTTGCGCGCGCCACGCTCCAGGGCCGCTTCGGCAAAGGCTTGGCCGATGCCGCGGTTGGCACCAGTGATGAGGACGATAGCGTCTTGTACTTTCATGTTCGGATCTCCTGTTTTTTTGCTCAGCCTCTGTGTATACATCTGCGCTTGGATGTTAAATGATCGAACCTACGCGGTCGACAGGCCAAGGAGAGCGCTCGGCGCATAGCTAGGTGCGCTTCTGTACAAGAACGCCGTCATCGGGGAGACTGGCTCTGTGGCCGATATTTCTTTCCGGTTTGTCTGACTCTGGAGCCTTGTCATGCGCATGCCGGTGAATGAGTTCAAGCGGGCTCTGCGTGAGAAGCGGCCGCAAATCGGTTTATGGATGGGCTTGGCGGATTCCTATGCGGCGGAGTTGCTCGCGACTACGGGATACGACTGGCTTCTGATCGATGGCGAGCACGCACCCAATAATCCGCGAAGCGCGCTGACGCAATTACAGGCCATGGCGCCGTACCCGGTGCATCCCATCGTGCGGCCGGTGATCGGCAACGTCGAGCTCATCAAGCAATACCTCGATCTCGGTGTGCAGACGCTGTTGATTCCCATGGTGGAGACCGCTGAGCAGGCGGCACTCATGGTGTCGGCGACGCGGTACCCCAAGGAAGGCATACGCGGCGTGGGCAGCGCCTTGGCCCGAGCCTCACGCTGGAACCAGATCGACGGCTATCTGGAGAAATGCAATGACGAGATGTGCGTGCTGGTGCAAGCCGAGTCGGTAACGGCGCTCGCGAACTTGGAGGCGATTGCGGCTGTGCCGGGTGTCGACGGCGTGTTCTTCGGCCCGGCGGATTTGTCGGCGTCCATGGGCCTGCTCGGCAAGCCGATGGCGCCTGAGGTGCAAGAGGCGATCGCACGAGGTATAGGGACCGTGAACAAGGCCGGCAAAGCGGCCGGGTGCCTCACCGGCGACCCTCAAGTGGCGCGCGACTATCTGGCTCAAGGGGCGCTGTTCGTGGGCATTGGCACGGATGCGCTTTTGCTGGTCAATGCGGCGACTCAGGCGCTGGCCGCCGTCAAGGAGAAGGCGGCTGAGTCGCCGGCGTCTCCTGCGGTTTACTGACGGTCCAGGGCGTCGACGATTTGTGTCGCATCCGGCACATTCTCGGTTGAACTGCCGGCGTGAGGCTACACTGGCGGCGATGTTAGCCGCGTTACTTTTATCGCTGGCGCTGAGTTCGGCTCCTGCAGCTTCTGAAGCTCCAACTGCTGCTGCTGCTGCTCCTGCTCCTGCGGCGGCGGCGACATCGCTGGATGAAATACTCGTGGTGGGGGAGCAGCCCGGGCCCGCGATGTGGAAAATCACTTCGGGCGAGCATGCGCTGTACATTCTGGCGACGCTGGAGCCATTGCCGAAGCGTATGGTCTGGCGTTCTAAAGCGGTAGAAGACCGCATCGCGACGTCTCAGCTGGTAATCGAGCCGCCTTCGGTATCCGCGCATATCGGGTTCTTTCGCAGTTTGTCCTTGGTGCCCTCGCTATTGCGTGCGCGGCACGAGCCCGACGGCAAGTCGCTGGAGCAGAGCCTGCCGCATGATATGTACATTCGATGGCTGGGGCTGCGGGTCAAGTTCATGGGCAATCATGGCGATGAAACGATGCGGCCTTTGTTTGCGGCGATTGATTTATACAGCCATGCCATTGAGGCCGAAGGCCTGACTTATGACAGCAACGTCTGGGATCGCGTGTCCGATATGGCGAAATCAAAGCACGTGCCGGTGCAGGCCGTGAAGGTTGAAGTGCCAGTCGATGACCCTAAACAATATATTCGAGACCTGAGCACCATCCCGCCCGCTCGGGAAGTCGCTTGCCTGGATTCGACCATGCGGCAGCTCGAAACCGGCCTTGCGGCCATGCGTAGCCGCGCCAACCTTTGGGCGACGGGAGACATCGACAAGCTCAAGAGTGAAAAGACTTTTAGCGACCCGGACCTTTGTCTCGATGCGATTACCGTCGTGCCAAGTCTTCATGAGGAATTCGAGAAGATCAAGGCTCGGACTTCCGATGATTGGATGCGCGCCGCCGAAAACGCACTTCACACCAATGTCAGCACGCTGGCCGTATTACCCATCGCGGAGTTTTTGGGGGCTGACGGGATGCTCGCGAGGTTGCGCGCAAGGGGGTTTGAGGTGGTTGAGCCTTGATTGGCACCAGGCCTGCCTTTATGCCACAGGCCTCGCCGGCAGGGTCGGCAGCACGAACCGGTTGCCCTCGGCCGCGTGCGCCTGTTGGCCTCTCCACCAGGACGCGGTCAGCACCTCGGCATGATGTTTCAGGAACACCTCCTGGAGTTGAGCGGGAATTGACAGGAATGGCAGCCATTGCTCGGGGAACACATCATTCGGGCCATAGTGGAACCACGGTTCGCTGCTGGTTTCTTCTTCTTCGTTGCGCGGTTGGGGAAGGTCGCGGAAGACGCAATCGCTGATAAGACAGAGTTCATCGTAGTCGTAGAAAATCACGCGCCGGTGGCTGGTCACGCCGAAGTTCTTGAGCAACAAATCGCCGGGGAACACATTGCTTGCGGCGAGCTCGCGCAGTGCATTGCCATACTCGATGATGGCGACTTCGGCGGCGGCGGGTTCGGCCTCGCGCAGGAATAAATTCAGCGGGCGCAGGCGTCGCTCGATGTAGCAGTGCTCGACGATCAGGTCGTCGCCCTCGATACGACAACTCTCCTTCGCGTCGCTCAGCAATTCGTCCACCAGCGTGGGCATGAATCTAGCGCGGGGTAGGCGCAGGCGCTTGAATTCCTGAGCATCGACCAGGCGGCCGGCGCGGTCATGGCGGAACACGAAGCGATACCGGTCCATGACGTCGGCGCGGGTGCTGGTTTTGGGCGCCCCGAAGTTGTCGCGGATGACCTTGAACACCAGGTCGTGCGAGGGCAGGGTGAATACAATCATGACCAGGCCACGCTCGCCAGGGGCATGCACGAAGCTGTCGATGGAAGTACTGAGATGGCGCTGCAGGGTGAAATAGCGCTCGGTTTTACCCTGCTTGGCGCGCCCCAGGACGGTGTACAGCTCGTCGATAGGCTTGCGCGGCATGAAGGAGCGCAGGAGGGTGATCGCGGCGCTCACCACCGGTAGATCGACGTGGAAGTAGGAGCGCGCGTAGCCGAACAGCGAGCCCACGTCGGCGCGGGACAGCATCACGGCATCGACTTGCACGCCGGCCTTGGCGTTCGTGAAGGCGATGACCAGCGGCGTGATGGACCCGTCGCCGATGATGCGGCCCACGGCGAAAGCGTACATGCCCCGATAGAACACGGGTTCGATGAATTCGATGGATTCGGGAGCGCCTGATTGACGCCCCGATTCGAAGTAACGGCCGATCTCCGCGCTAATGCGATGCACCGCCGCGTCCTGATCGCCAATGGCTGCGCCGAAGGGCAGGTCCGCGATGATTTCTCGCACGGCCACGGGCAGCGAGCCGCCGGTGCGATACACGCGCAGCGGCACGGTTCCCGAGGCGCGGCCGACGCTCGTGGCGCAGAACTCGACCTCGGGATTGACGCCCACCGTGCCGAATAATTCGCGGCTGACCGAATTGAAAAAAGTGCGGTAGAAATCGCTATCGGGTCGGCGCGCCACGAGCATCTCGAAAGCGCGCTTGATCTCGCCCCAGAGTGCGACGTCTTTGTGCCGCGCGCCGAGCTGCGTCGTCATGAGGGTCACACAGCGCGTAACGCGGTCGTCGTACAGTTCGATGCGGGCCACGGCATCGGCTTGAGCCGACTGCCAATCCTCCGCCAGGAAATTAAGCGCGGCGCGCCGCGTAATGCGGCCGAACTCGTCGTTGTACGAACGAAAGTCGTCGGCGATGGTGCCAGCGTACTGCTTGTTCGGCGAGGAATTGTTGGCGCTCAGGGCGGGATCGTTGGCGCTCGGCTCGGGGCTGTTTGCATTGGGCGCGGAATCACTGGTGGCCACGGCGCTCATGGCGAAGTCGTCTCCGGCGATTTCACGTCCCGCATCTTGAATCTCCTTCGCGCAAAAAACTGGGCCCACTTGCGTCGCGGCATGAAGCCAGACTAAAGTGTTTGGAGAAGATATTTACACAATAGAAATTTCACAATGTGAATTTCACTTTCCGGAACACCGAAGCGAGGTCTGCATGGCCGGTCTCATACGGCAGGGTCATTTTCTCGGGGCGAAGCTGCGGTCACTGCGAAAACGCAATGGTCTGACGCTCGACGAATTGTCGGCACGTTGCGTGCAGATCGACGCAGAAGGCGCCCCTTCCGTGTCATATCTCAGCATGGTTGAGACCGGGAAACGCATGCCCTCGAGCCAAATGTTGGGCATGCTGGCGGGCATTTTCGGTAAGGAATCACGCTGGTTCCTGGACGAGAATACCGAGGTGGAAGTGGCGCCTGCGCAGCGCGAGCGGGGCGGCTTGGAGGCCATGCCGCTGGAACCGGCGTTCCTGTTTTCACATGAATTGCTGCAAAACGCCCTGCCGGAACTCTTGTCACAGACCGGGACGACGGGGCGTCAGTTCGCGCAGCTGCTGATTCGCGTGTGGCAGGAAACCCGCCACAACAACTTTCCGGATATCGAACGGGCAGCCGAAGAATGCGGGCAGCGGGAAATGCCGCTAACCCTCGATGCGCTCATGGGAATCTGCAAACTGCACGGGTTGCAAATTCGCTGGTTCGACGGGGACGGCAAGGGTGCCCTGATTCGCTCGCGCTTCGAAGCGCCGGGCACGATTCTGGTGAACAAGCGTCTGCGCAATCAGGAGGAGCGGCTCAAATACGAGCTGGCTTTTTTCATCGGCCACAAAATCCTGCACAACGGGGATGGTGCCATATCGCCTCACAGTGCCTCGCATGCCGGCGACGGCGACACCACTCTGTCGGTCGCCGGCGTCAGTACCACGTCCGCCGCCGGCATGGGTGCGCAGGATGTGCTGTATGCCTGGCGGGACTTCGAGTGCAGTTTCTTCGCGGGCGCGCTGCTGTGTCCGCGCATCCCATTCCGTCGCTTTTTAATTCGCGAGGCGCATAGCGTGTCCGCGGGCCGTAAATTGGGCGTGACCTCGGCGCTGGTGATGCGGCGCATGACGGCCGTGTCGCCGTATCGGCACTGGCATTTCTTCGATGCGTATCCGCCGGGGTATCTGCGCGCGGTGTATCGGGGCAATGGCATTCCGCTGCCGTGGGGCAATATGAGTTTGGTATCCGATCCCTGTCCGCGCTGGGCGGTATTTCGCCTCCTGCACGACACGCCGGCATCGGCGCCGCAAATGCAAAAACCGAAGTCGCAGATTTCGGTGATGCAGGACGGCAAGCGCGCGCGGTTGTACTGCTGCCATTCGCTGCTGACCAAAGATGCGCTCGACGAGTTGCATGTGTTGTCGGTGGGTGTGGATTTGTTGCCGGCTTTGGAGGCGCAGGGCTTCGACGGCGAGGCGGTGGTCGGGGCGGTAGCCGAGTCCTGTAGAAAAGGCGGGGGCGACGGAACAATACCAGCAGAAGCGGCGGCGAATATTCGGGCGGCTTCGCAGGTGCTGAATATTGCCTGGATTGCCGATGCGTTGGATTCGACGGCCAGTGTCATTTGCCCGCGCAGCGGTGCTTGCCCGCGGCAGCCGCCGTGTGCGGGTAGCTGCGGGGTGGCGTGAGCGGGGCGGGAGTGCGATGAAGTCGACTAGCCGCCGCAAGTCGGGCAGCCACCGGCTGGACCTCAACGAGGTGCGCATGTTCGTGCAAGTGGTGCGCGCGCGGAGCTTTGCGGAGGCTGCGCGCAGGCTTGCTGTTCCCCCGAATACCTTGAGTCGGCGCATTCGGCAGCTGGAGACGGCGTTGGACAGGCGCTTGATGCAGCGGTCCACGCGCAAACTGACGCTCACGGCGGCGGGGCAGGACTTCTTCGATCGTTGTGCGGCGGCGGTGGACGGGGTCTTAGAGGCGGGCAAAGCCTTGGTCGAGGGCAGCAATACTCCCAGCGGCTTGGTGCGCGTCGCGGGGCCGTTGGATTTTCTCGACATATTTCACATCGAGTGGGTGGCGGAATTCTTGGCGCAATATCCGGCAGTGCGCCTGGAGTTCGTGCTGAACGATGCGCGTGCCGATTTGATCGACGAGGCCATCGATGTGGCGTTTCGCGGCGGGAGCTCGCGCGAGAGTCCCGCGGCTTATCGACAAATTACTGCGCAATATCTCAAGCTGGTGGCGAGTCCTGCCTATCTCGAGGCACGGGGTACTCCTCAGACTCTCGAGGATCTGGGCTTGCACGATTGTCTGATCGCGTCGAGCCGGCATGGACGCATTACGTGGAAACTGCAAGGACCGCAGGGCAATGAGGAGGTGTCCGTATCGGGGCGTTTCGGGGTCAACAGTGCCAGAGTGCTGGTGAAAAGCTGCATTGCGGGCCTAGGCATTGCGCTGCTGCCCGACATGCTCATCGAGCCGGCGGTGCGTTTGGGCCAGGTGGTCCGTGTCCTGCCGGCCTATCGCCGCGAGGGCGCGGATTTCAATATTATTCTGCCGAGTCCCGATCAGGTGCCGACCGCGGTCGGGGCATTCATCGATTTTGCGATTGCGAAGTTACAAACAGTAATGGCGGCGCCGGCGACGCGAACAGCGGGAAGCCATGCAAGGAGTCATGCCAAATCATGACAGTTCAAGAAACGCGAACGGTTGAGTGAAAGATATGACGGTTCAAGGTAAATGGAATATTACGGTCAAGACTCCCGTCGGCGATAAGCAGGGGGTGCTGGAATTGCGGGTGGAGGGGACGAAGCTGTCAGGGAGGATTTCCAATCCGGACTATGTGGTGGATTTCAGCGATGGCCGCGTTATCGGCAATCAACTGGAGTGGTCGGCGAAGCTCGACAAGCCCATGCGCGTAACCCTCAAGTTCACTGCGACCGTGGATGCGGACCGCATCGAGGGCAAGGCGAAGCATATGTTGGGCAGCGCTACCTTCTCGGGCACGCGTGCGAGCGGTTAATGCCTTGTAGGCTGCCGGGCTAGGCCGAATGGCACTTACTTACAGCCCGCGCGGATGAGCAAGCGAGGCTAAGACTTTGAAAGGTAAGAGGAAGGCTGGCCGGATTGGTTACCACACATCCACCCAGCCAACCCCGAGGGAGCGTAATGCTGAGTTTCAATCCGAGCAACAGAGAAAACGGGTTCACCGCTCGCACGGGAGCTCGAGCCGCCATGGGGCCGGCGCCGGGTCAGAGGTCACGCCCGATATCGAGCCATAAGATCCTGCGAATTCGGCGCCAGAGCAAATCCAGCCTTTCGATACAGACCGTGTGCAGTCTCCGTGCGAAGCAAGAGTGTTCGGAGCGAAGACACGACCGGATCTTCCAGCACGCGCTTCAGCAGAGATCGGCCAATTCCCCGACCACGCCACGCCGGATCGACAACGACATCCATGAGGTAACCAAAGGTGGCGTGGTCTGTGACTACACGCGCAAATCCGAGTTGGCGCTTCCCTTCGTAGGCGCCGAAGCAAAGAGAGTGCTTGATGGCGCGCTCGAAAACATCCCGTGGACGGTCGCGAGCCCAGTGAGTCTGCCGTAGAAGTTCGTAGATAAAGTCGACGTCCAGACGATCAAAGCCGCCTTCTATCTCAACTACAGTGTCTGTCATCCGGAGCATCCTTTTTTGCTACATCGTTCCAATGACTGGGCATTTTAGCGCTGATCTTAGCTAATGTCGGTTTACCCACTGCCTTGATTCAAAGCTCGCAAACATTCCCATAAACAACGGCGCGGGGGGTGTCTCGCGGTGCAATCCGACCGGCAGCAATCGGCGAGGACCCGTCATTCGTCGCGGTTTGTTGGTCGCCATAAAGCTGCCACCCGTTTCTCGTGGTAAATTGGACACATATAAGCTGAATGATTGCAGGACAAATCGAACGCGTGTCAGCAGATCTGTTAAGCATTCGCGAAGACGATTTATCGACCAGTGCCGTACGCGATCTTCTTCGCCTGCACCTCGAAGGAATGCATGCCCATTCCCCACCGAACAGCGTGTTCGCACTCGACTTATCCGGGCTGTCGGCCCCGAACGTAACGGTGTGGACGGTATGGCAAGGCGACGAGATCGCGGGAATCGGGGCACTGAAGGATCTGGGCGACCGCGCCGGGGAATTGAAATCGATGCGCACTCATCCAGATTTTCTCCGTCGTGGGGTTGCAGCCACTCTTCTTGAGCGCATTGTCGGCGCGGCTCGCGCGCGAGGGATGGTGCGGCTCAGCCTGGAAACGGGCAGTGGCCAATACTTTGATCCAGCCCTGTCTCTGTACCGCAAGCGCGGCTTCATTGACGGAGAAGCGTTCGCGGACTACGAGCGGAGCCCCTTCAACCAGTTTCTTCATCTGCCGCTGTGATGGCCCCCGCACGATCGAATCAGCTGCACTCCGTCGTCGCTCAGACCGGCTTGCAGTTTGATCTGCGCAGCGTGCGATCCTATTGATTACAATCTTTCCCATAAACAGAATGCTTACGGTAATGGCGCGGCCATTTATCAAAGTTTTTATGGCTACCGCGCTATCGTTAATAGGCGGAATCGGCATTTCGTTTGCTCAATCAGATCCCGATCGATCCCTGTGCGGCGAATCAAAGCCGAAGGTGTCAATTGCCAGCTGTTCACGAATTATAGCCAATGCGAGCGAACCCCCGGATGTACGCGCGATGGCGTTGCGAAATAGAGGATCTTTGTATCAATTTGACGGTGACCTTATTCATGCCATCGAGGATTACTCCTCGTCCCTTAAGCTGGGGGTTAACGACTCAAGATCCAATGCGAAGACTTTATTAAACAGAGGACTCGCGTACGCTAATTCTGGCGACGACGATCGAGCGCTAACAGACTACGATCAAGCGGCAGCCCTCGACCCGACGCTCAGTTCCGCGCATCTGAACCGCGCGGCACTGTATATAAAGCGCGGAGAGGATGAACCAGCATTGGCAGACCTAGACGAGGTTGTGCGAGTAAGACCGAAAGATGCGGCCGCATATGTAAGCCGAGGCTCAATACATGCCCATCGCGGCGCCTTAGATCTCGCGATTGCTGACTATTCCGCGGCGATTAACCTGAATCCCTTAGATGCGGTCGCTTGGCGCAACCGGGGATTCGCTTACGAGGCAAAAGGAGAATACGGAAAAGCCACCGCCGATGCCGAGGAAGCGATTCGGCTTAACCCGGAACTGGCGGCGGCTCATCAAGACCTCGCCAATGATCTTCTTGCCGCCGGGCATTCAGCTAGTGCGGCAGCCGAGTTCGGCAAAGCAATCGAACTCGACCCACGTGACGCCCGCGCGATCAGCGCGAGAGGCGACAGCTATTTGGCGAGAGGCGATCGGGAAGCCGCCATTGCGGACTACAGCAAGGCAATCGGCATCGACGCTACATTAGCTAGCGCATACAACAACCGTGGCGTTGCCTATCTCGGCCTCTCCAATTGGGAGAGAGCTATCGCAGACTTTACTACAGTAATAGAAATCGATGCCGCTCACCGAGGCGCTGCGTACCTTAACCGAGGTTTAGCGCTGCAGGCCAAAGGCAGCCGCGATGAGGCTCTAGCCGACTTCGAGCACGCGATACAAATTCAGCCCGATTCCGTGGAGGCCCTTCGTCACCGCGCCTTTCTTAACCAAGCCAACGGTGATTCCCGCGTCGCTCTCGTCGACTACACCCACGTAATATCAATAGCGCCAGGCGACGCGGACGCGTATCGAGGTCGGGGGTATGCACTGTTAAGTCAGCACGACTACGACACGGCAATCCGAGACCTCACAAAGGCCATACAATTAAATCCAAATGACGCCCTGGCATATAAGTTTAGGTCACTTGCATATGCTGCTAAGCATGATACCCCACACGCAGTCAGCGACAGCAGCACATCACAGCACATTGATGCTGCCCATCACCAATAGATCAAAAGGATCAAAAGGCAGTCGAATCATTTCTCTGACACCCGGCGGAGGTCGAAAAGCTCTCAAGGGCCTCAAGCAAGCTAGGCCGACTTCGTTATTTGCGTTTCGGCGGAAACGCGTTGTGGAGTCGGCGCGCCCAGCTTGGCTGGGACGCGCGTGACGGTAGGCCAGTGAGGCCGGTAGGAGTGATCAGTCGGCCGAGTCGGACGAGCCGAGCTCGCCGGTGGCGCTTTGGATGTAGTTCGGCAGGCCCATTTTGTCGATGAGGCCCAGCTGTTCCTCGATGAAGTCGATGTGCTCTTCTTCGCTCTTCTGAATGTGCACCAGCAGTTCGCGAGTGACGTAGTCCTTCACGTTCTCGCAGTGGGCAATGGCCTCGATGTACATCGGGTGGGCTTCCATTTCGCGGCGTAGATCGCATTGGAGGATTTCTTTGACATCCTCGCCGATGAACAGCTTGCCGAGATCTTGGAGGTTGGGCAGCCCGTCGAGAAAGAGAATGCGCTTCACCAGGCGGTCGGCATGCTTCATCTCGTCGATGGATTCTTCGTACTCGAGCTTGCCGAGGCGTTTCATGCCCCAGTTGTCGAGCATGCGAGCGTGCAGAAAGTACTGATTGATCGAGGTGAGCTCGTTCTTCAGTCCCAGATTCAAATATTCCAATACCTTTGCGTCGCCCTGCACGGTGGCCTCCTCGAAATGCTAAAAGCGGGATTGTATGCTGCCGTGGCGGCAATAGGTGGCGAAGAGCAGATCGAGAAGCATTTGCAGACGCGTATGCCGGCGATGAAGGCTACGTCGAGGGCGATAAAAGACGCGGCCGAGGAGTGACCGCGCCTGGAACGCTTCAGAGCCTAGGCGAATTCCGGAGAGGCGCCGTTGAAGCAGGGCGCGGGCGCGGCTTCTTTGCGGTGCGAGAGAGAAGCGGCGATGGCGGCCTTGGCTTCGGGGACGCACTTGCCGCAGCAGGTGCCGACTCCGAGGTCGCGAGTGATGTCGCGCATGCAACATGCTCCGCCGTTCACCGCGGCGCGGATATGACGATCTGATACAGCCTTACAGACGCAAATGATCATGACGCTATTTGAACGCAAATGAGAATGATTGTCAATAGCGTTGCGGTCTATGGGAAACCGCTCTAACCCACGAAATTCCCTAGAAATTTTCCCTAACTCGAAGCGGCCGGAGTATCGTCGCAGGCTCATTTTGCCAGCTTAGGACCCCTCGATATGAAGCTTTATTCGTGGAACGTCAACGGTATTCGAGCCGTGCACCGGAAGGGCTTATTTCTGTCCTTTCTCGAAAAACACCAGCCCGACATTCTGTGTCTGCAGGAGACCAAGGCGGAACGCGGGCAGGTGGAAATCGATTTGGCGGGGTATAGCGAGTATTGGAACTCGGCGGTCAAGAAGGGGTATTCCGGCACGGCGATATTTTCCAAACACGCGCCCATTGCCGTGACCAACGGCTACCCGGAGGCATTTGCGAAGCGTTTTAGTTTTGCGGATGAGTTGCAGCGCGATGCCGCGGAAGAGGGGCGGGTGGTGACCGCGGAGTACGAGAAGTACTACGTGGTGACCGTATACACCCCGAATGCGAAGGATGATCTTTCGCGCCTCAGCTTACGATTCAAGCATTGGGATCCGGCGTTTCTTGCTTACTGCAAAATGCTCGAGGAAAAGAAGCCGGTTATTTTTTGCGGCGATCTGAATGTGGCGCACACGGAACTGGATCTGGCGAACCCTAAGCCGAATCGCGGTAAGAAGGGGTTCACTGACGAGGAGCGCAAGGGATTTCAGAATATGGTGGATGCGGGGTTCGTGGATACCTTTCGGCTGTTTACCGAAGGTAACGGGCATTACTCGTGGTGGAGTCACTTCGCGAAATCTCGTGAGCGCAATGTTGGGTGGAGAATCGATTACTTCCTGGTGTCCTCCAAGCTGCGCCCCTCGGTGAAGAGCGCGGCCATCCATGCGGATGTTATGGGCAGCGATCATTGTCCTGTTAGCATTCAATTGAAATGATCGGTGTGTTTACTGCCATGAGCGGCGCGCTCGAGTGAAAAATCAGCATGAGTGAAAATTCGGTTTCCGGGATCAATTGGCGCGGGCGGCCTTTAAAGGGTGTGCTTTTTGACCTCGACGGCACCCTGCTCGACACGGCCGCGGACATTGCGCAGGCGCTGAATCTTGCGCTGGGGGAATATGGCATGGCTGCCTTTCCCGTCAGTGAGGTGATTCTCATGGTGGGTCGCGGCTCGCCCGTTCTCATCGAGCGCGCCACGGCCGCTCGAGGGCGGACTGTGCCGGAGGCGGAGCGGGCGGCGATTCTCGATCGGTTTTTTCACCACTACGGTGAACTGGAAGAGCAGGGTCGGTCGCAGGCGGTGCCGTATCCGGGCGCGGCGCAGGCGCTGCAGCGGCTGCATGCGGCGGGCACGAAGGTGGCGGTGGTGACCAACAAGCATTATCGCTTTGCGAGCGCGTTGATGCACAACTTGCAGCTGTCGCCGTGGATTGACCTGATTGTCGGCGGGGATACTTGCGAGCGGCGTAAGCCTGATCCGCAGCCGCTGCTCCACGCCTGCAGCGCCATGGGGTTAACGGCCGCGGAAGCGTTGATGGTGGGTGACTCTATCAACGACGTGGGGGCGGCTCGCGCGGCGGGAATCCCGGTTGTATGCGTGCCGTATGGTTACAACGAGGGCCGCGATCCACGCACGCTGGATTGCGATGCGATGGTGGAGACTTTGGCCGAGCTGCCGGCCTTGGTGAATTGTCCGTGAGAGGCGATGGAGTTGTTTCGCGGGTTTGACATCCCCGACTTGACAAGCAGTGAGTGAAATTCACTCGGTCAAGTTTTCGCAGCGAAAATTTTCACGTTGTGATGTTAGCGTGACGCCATGGATCATCAAGTCATGGTGGAGTAACGAATGTCTTATCGAGATTATGTCGCGCAGGCCAAGCGTTCTATCGACGCGAGACAAGGAAC
>Ga0302314_10005290_pt1 | contig 23562 bp, 11 predicted proteins | sample III_Palsa_N2_3_FD_200533 | JGI IMG/M metagenome (GOLD analysis project Ga0302314, IMG submission 200533) | Peat permafrost microbial communities from Stordalen Mire near Abisko, Sweden - III_Palsa_N2_3 | ecosystem: Environmental > Terrestrial > Soil > Palsa > Peat permafrost | place: Sweden... | reverse complement strand
TAATTGGCAGTGGTGGGCGAACCGATGGCGATCGTACCTCCGAGCGTCAACCCATTGGTGATGGTGCAGTTCGCGCCGGGAGCTTGCGTGAGATCGAAGGTCGTGGCCGCGCCGATCGTGACCGCGGACAGCGTCCCTCCGCTGGTCGTCGCCAAGAAGCTGCCTCCGGAGCCGAACTGCACCGTCGCGCCCGACAGCGTCCCGCCCTGCATGCTGAGGTTGCCACCATTGAGCGTCACGGTGCCGGAGACCGTCAGCGTGCCCCCGGATGAGATGACCATGGTCCCAACCACGCTCACCGAATTGAGGGTACTGGTCGCTACCGTCAGGGTGAGGTTCTGGCCCGTGGGAACGATGACATCATCACCCGCACTCGGGACCGCCGCTGGGGCCCAATTGGCGGCCGTATTCCACGACCCCGTACCGCCCATCCAGGTTTCCGTTTGTGCACAGAGTCCTCCAAGCAGCACACAGCTGAGAACAAGCAGGCGAAGCAGCAATGACGACAAGGCATCTCCAATCACGGTGAACTGTCTTGAAAAAACAATAAAACCAAAGTAAGGAGATACCGGGCGTTTCAAGGGGGTAGCGCTGGGCAGCCTCCCCGAGAGCGCTATGATGAGAAGTTTCCGGGCGCTGAGCCGAACGACTGGCCGGCCATGCTTCCCGTGGCCGACGGCACGCGCACGGAAAATCCTTCATTGATCACGCGATTGCATGCACGATCCATCTCCCCATGAGCTAAAACTATGGGAATGCGCAGATATCGAAGGCCCTGTGCTATTCATAAGTATGACACCCGTTGCACGCCTGATGTCACCTCAAACATGGCGTGTCAGGAAACGACGACGCCGGTGAGTAGCAGAGCATGGTGATGATGGTGCGTCCCAGCACACTGGTTGAATGTGCAAGGTCTCTTCGGCGCGGGAACGACCGTCCGTCCGGGCTGAGTAAAATGCGAACCTACCCCAGGAGGTTCCCATGAAGAATTCCAACTCCAACCATGCCACTCCCAGCCATAAGCGCCCCAGCAAGGCCAAGAAGTCCTCCTCCGGCCATGCGAGCAACGCCCGTTCCCACAGCTCGGAGAGCTCGGACAACAGCCAGCTCGATGCCGACGCCCGCGAGCTTGCCCAGCAGCAGCCGGTCACCAGCCGTGATCAAACCGAATCGGTCGCCGCCGAGGACGCGGTCGAGACCAGCGAGAATGCCGAGAACGGCTCGATCGAACGCGATTCGACCCATGAACTGCCGACCGCCAAGGGTCGCCACGCCCAGAAGCGCAGCGCCAGCTCGGCTCCGAGCAAGCGTTCCTCGTCCGAGACGGCGGATCGCTAACCGCTCAGCAATGGGCTGGTGCGAGCCCCAGCCAGTGGCGCCGGAGACGGTGTTGCGACCATCTAGCGTGAGCGACGAGATGACGACCGGGGCGCGGAGCGCCCCGGTCGTGTCGTTGCCGCAGGAGCGGTCGTGGCCATGCGATTGATAAGCGCGAACTCCGCGGGCGTCACGGGCTGGACCGACAGCCGGCTGTTGGTGACCAGGACCATGGCCGCGAGCGCGGGCGTGGCACGGATTTCCTCGAGCGTGACGATGCGCGGATAGACGGCGACGAAACGCACATCGACCATCATCCAGCGCGGCTTCTCGGCTGTGGACTTGGCATCGTAATAGTCGCTGCTGGTGTCCCAGGCGGTGTGGTCGGGATAGGCGAGCTTCACCACTTCGGCCTCCCCCGCGACCCCGGTCGGGGTGGCATTGGAATGATAGAACAGCGCCCGGTCGCCGAGCTGCATCGCCATGAGATTGTTGCGCGCCTGGTAGTTGCGCACTCCGTCCCAGGACGAGACGCCCTTGCGGCGCAGGTGCTCGATGCCGAAGACCTCCGGCTCGGATTTCATCAGCCAGTACTTCATGGCTCTCCCAGGGCGGCGATCAGCTCACTGAAGTCGGTGACGAACCAGTCGGCCTGGGCCTTGACCTTCTCGCGCACCACCACGCCGCCATAGCCGATGAAGACGTCGGCCGGCGGCTTGGCCTCGAGGTCGGTGGCGCCATCGCCGACCATGACCAGCGGGTGGTAGCCGAACTGGCGCTTGAGGCGGAACAGCACCGCGCCTTTGCCGCCGGCCTGGGCGGTGGGGCGCTGCGCATCGAAGCCCCCATATTCACCGTCCGCGGTGAAGTGCAGGCGGTTGGCGAAGACTTGGGAACCGGGGATGCCCAACGCCTTGGCCAGGGGCAGGATCATCGGCTCGAAGCCGCCCGAGACGAGGAAGACGTGCGCCCCGTTGGCGCGCAGCCGGGCCACCAGCTGGCTGATGCCGACATTCAGGCGCGGCGGGTGCGCCGCCAGGCAGCCGGCGATCATGTTCAGCGAGGGACGGATGATCGCCAGCCGCGCGTGCAGCGCCTCGTGGAAGGGCATGCCCCCCTCCATGGCGCGCCGCGTCAGGTCGGCGACCTGGGCTGCGACTCCGGCGTAACCGGCCAGGACGTCGATCCCCTCCTCGGGGCTGACCGTGCTGTCGACATCGAAGCACACCGCCTGGGCACTGCGCCAGCCCTCGAGAACCGCGGCGTCGGGCATGCGGGCGGCGCTAGCGTTTCGCGCCGTGCATGAGGTAGCTCACCAGGCGCGACAGCTCGGTGCGCAGATCCTGACGGGTGACGATCAGGTCGATCTGGCCGTGCTTGAGCAGGAACTCGCTGGTCTGGAAGCCCTCGGGCAGCTCCTGCTTGATGGTCTCCTTGATGACGCGCGGGCCGGTGAAGCCGATCAGCGCCTTGGGCTCGGCGATGATCACATCGCCCAGCGAGGCGTAGCTCGCCATCACCCCGCCCATGGTCGGGTTGGTGAGGATCGAGATGAAGGGCAGCTGGGCCTGGTGGTGGCGGGCCAGGGCGGCGCTGGTCTTGGCCATCTGCATCAGCGAGATCGCCCCCTCCTGCATGCGCGCCCCGCCGCCGGAGGCCGAGACGATCACCACCGGCACCTTGGCGGCGGTCGAGCGCTCGACCATGCGGGCGATCTTCTCACCCATGACCGAGCCCATCGAGCCGGCCATGAATGAGAAGTCGGTGACCCCCAGGCCCAGGCCCTGGCCGTCGATCAGTCCGCTGCCGCACACCACGGTGTCCTTGAGGCCGGTCTTGGCGACCGCCTGGGCCACCCGTTCCGGGTAGGGCTTGGTGTCGACGAAGCCGAGCGGATCGAGGCTGCCGAGATGGGCGTCGTACTCCTTCCAGGAGTCGGGGTCGAGCAGCACCTGGATGCGGCGCACCGCCGGCATCGGGAAGTGGAAGTTGCACTCCGGACAGGTGTCCAGGCGTTCCTCGACCAGGCGCTTGAAGACGGTCTTCGCGCAGCCCGGGCACTTCACCCACAAGCCGTCGGGGATCTTCTTCGGATCGCGGCCCGTCGCCTGGCGCCGCAGTCGGTCAAGTACCATCCCATGCCCCCTCCCGGAGATGGTAGGGGTTCCGCACGGGCGTCCAAGGAGGCGGCGGGGGATTGCCGCTGTTACCCCGCCTGTTGGCCGGGAGTCGCTGGCAAGTCGCAAACGAGCCGTACATTTCGCCCCGGAGGCTCTCCATGCGTCGACTCCTACCGGTGGCCCTGGCTCTGATCGGCGCCCTCAGCGCCCTGCCGGCCGAGGATACCGCGGGCGCCACTCCCACGCCTTCCGCCACCACGGCCAGCACCGAGCCCGATCTCAGCGGGATCTCGACCACCACCTCCAAGCACGCCAACGTGCGCTTCGGACCGAACACCAAGGCGCGCATCGCCTGCACGCTCAACACCGGCGACCCGATCGAGATCGTCGGCCCGGCCCCGGTGCCCGACTGGTACGTCATCCATTTCCCGCAGAAGGGCATGGTCTGGGTCAGCGACAAGCACCTCGTGGCGGTCGATGGCGGCAAGCGCTGGAAGGTCACCGTCGACGGCGTGAACGCCCGCGACGACGCGACCCTCAAGGGCAACATCGTCGCCGAGCTCACCGTCGGCGAGATCCTCGAGGACCGCAATGCGATCCGCGGCTCCTGGCATGCGGTGTACATCCCGTCGGCCATCGCCTACATCCACAAGAGCGTGATCAACATCCCCGATGCGGCGAGCATCCAGCAGCAGCAGGCCAACGCCTCCAAGATCGATGCGCTCTGGCAGTCCGCGCAGCAGACCTACACGCAGATCTACAAGCAGATCTCCGCCAATCCGAGCGCCGCGGTCGGCATCGACTGGACGCAGCTGCTGGCCGACCTGCAGCAGGTCGCGCAGTCGCACCCCGATCCGGCCATCCGCCAGGCCGCCAGCCGCATCCATGACGGCATCGAGCTGGTCGCGGCCAAGAGCAAGGCCGTGCAGGACACCGGCGGCGTCAACAGCCCCACGCCGACCCCCGCACCGACCACCCCGACGGTCGCTGCCGGCACCGGCGGCGGTGCGACCGCTCCCGCCACCGGCGGCACCGCTGGCGCCACGACCCCCGCCGACGGCCCGATGCACCACATCGACATCGATGCCCCGCAGCCCCTGGTCACCCCGCCCCAGGCGGATCCGGGTGTGGTCGTGGTCCAGCCCACCACCAGCGCGCCACCGGATGCGCCGACCTCCTATGACGCGGTCGGCTGCGTGACCGAGAACACCGACTATCCGAAGGTCAACGCCCCCGACGTGCTGCTGGATCCCAACAGCAACCCGGTGGCCTTCCTGGTGCCCAAGGCCGGCTCGACTATCAACCTCGGCGAATACATCTGGCGCTGGGTCGGCGTCAAAGGCGAGGTCAAGGATCTCGATCCGGCGCTGCATGGGATCGGCCGCAAGGTGCCCCTGATCGAGGTCGACACCATCCATCTGGTGAAGAATTGACGAGCGCCTGACGGCCTGAGCCGTCAGCGGCGCCCGAATCCGCCGTCATGGCCAAGCCCGGACCCTCACCGCTCGAGACGCCGATGATGCGGCAGTATCTCGAGGTCAAGGCGGAGCACCCGGAGTGCCTGCTCTTGATGCGCATGGGCGACTTCTTCGAGGCCTTCCTCGAGGACGCGCAGGAGCTCTCGCGCCTGACCGGGGTGACCCTCACCAGCCGCAACAAGGACTCCGACCGGCCGATCGCCATGGCCGGGGTGCCGCACCACAGCCTGAAGACCTACCTGCCGGCGATCCTCGCCGCCGGCAAGCGCGTCGCGATCATGGACCAGCTCGAGGAGCCCGCCCAGGCCAAGGGCCTGGTACGGCGCGGCATCACGCAGGTGATCACGCCCGGGACGATGATCGACGAGCTCGACGCCGCGAAGGCCAACTACCTGGTGGCCTGCACCGCCCTGGATGGCGTGATCGGCATCAGCTGCCTGGATGTCTCGACCGGCCACTTCACCGTCGAGGAGGCGCCCGACGCCGCGCACCTGCAGGTCGCCCTGGCGCGGCTGCAGCCGGCGGAGCTGCTCCTGCCGGAGGAGCTGCGCGACGACCCCGCCAGCCGCGTGCTGCTCGGCCGCTGGCTACCGGTGATCCCGCCGCTCTCGGGGCTTCCGGGCTACGCCTGGAAGGGCTCCGACGCCAGACGCTACCTGTGCCTGCGCCTGAAGGTCGCCTCGCTGGATGGCTTCGGCATCGGCGCCTCCGAGGACCACCTCGCGGCGGCGGCGGCCGCGGCGCTGCGCTACGCCGAAGGCGCGCTGCGCATCGGCCATGAGCAGTCGCTGGCGCATGTCGGCACCGCCAGCCTCGACCATGTGCGCATCCTGGTGCGCATGCACCACGCCGACTACCTGGTGCTCGACGCGGTGTGCCGGCGCAACCTCGACATTTTGAAAAACAGCCGCGATGGCAGCCGCTCAGGCACGCTGCTCGCGGCCATCGACCGCACCTGCACCGCGCCGGGCGCGCGCCTCCTGGCGGAGTGGCTGTCGCGGCCGCTGGCGCGGGTCGCGGCGATCGCCGCCCGCCAGGACTCGGTGGCCTGCCTGGGCGCGGACGACGTGCTGCGCGCCGATCTGCGCGAGCAGCTGGGTGAGGTCTACGACCTCGAGCGCCTGCTGGCGCGGGTCGCCGCCGCGCGCGTCAACGCCCGCGACCTGGTCCAGCTCGGCCGTTCCCTGCAGGCCGCTGCGGCGCTCGCCGCCAGCCTCGAGCAGGCGTCCCGCCCGGAGCTCCTGGCCGGGGCGATCCAGGGGCTGCGCGCCTGCCCCGCCCTGTGCCAGGAGCTGCAGGCGACCCTGGTCGAGGAGCCGCCGCTGGCCATCACCGATGGCGGCATGATCCGCGATGGCGTCGATGCCGGGCTCGATGAGCTGCGTGGATTGCGCCGCGACGCCGGCGAGTGGCTGGCGGCCTACCAGGGGCGCGAGGCCGAGCGCTGCGGCATGGCGAAACTCAAGGTCGGCTACAACCGCATCTTCGGCTACTACATCGAGGTCTCCAAGGCCAACGGCGAGAAGGTGCCGGCGCACTTCATCCGCAAGCAGACCCTGGTCGGCGCGGAGCGCTACATCACCCCGGAGCTCAAGGAGTACGAGGACAAGGCGCTCGGCGCCGAGGACCGCATCCGCGCGCGCGAGCTGGAGATGTTCTCGGGCTTGCGCGAGCGCACCAGTGCGCTGGTCGGCGAGCTCCAGGAATGCGCGCGCGCCATGGCCACCATCGACGTATTGTGCTCGCTCTCCGAAAGCGCGCGCATCGGCGGCTGGTGCCGGCCGGTGCTCGACGAGTCGCACGACCTGCGCCTGGTCGAGGCCCGCCATCCGGTGGTCGAGCAGGTGGTCGGCCGCGGCGGCTTCGTCGCCAACGACACCACCTTGCAGGCGCTCTCCAGCGATCCCGCCACCCCGCGCCTGGTGGTCATCACCGGGCCGAACATGGCCGGCAAATCGACCTACATCCGCCAGGTCGCCCTGGCGGTGATCCTGGCGCAGTGCGGCAGCTGCGTCCCGGCCTCGGCGGCGCGCATCGGCCTGGTCGACCGCATCTTCACCCGCGTCGGCGCGGGCGATGAGCTGTCGCGCAATCTCAGCACCTTCATGGTCGAGATGGCCGAGACGGCGGCGATCCTCAACCATGCCACCAGACGCAGCCTGGTGGTCCTCGACGAGGTCGGACGCGGGACCTCGACCTTCGATGGCGTGAGCCTGGCCTGGGCGATCACCGAGCATCTCCATGACCGCATCGGCTGCCGCGCGCTCTTCGCAACCCACTACCACGAGCTGGTCGATCTGGCCGAGGACCGCCCGGGCATCGCGAACCTGACCGTGGCGGTGGCCGAGCACGACGAGGACGTGGTGTTCCTGCACCGCATCGTGCCCGGCGGCGCGGCCAAGAGCTACGGCATCCACGTCGCGCGCCTGGCCGGCGTGCCGGGCAGCGTGGTGGCGCGCGCCCGCGAGGTCCTGGCGACCTTGGAGCAGCTCAACCTCAGCCTCGCCGAGCGCGAGCGGCCCGCGGCGCGCCTCGGGAGCACAGGCGCGGGTCCGGGAGCCGTGGCGATGCAGCTGAGCCTGTTCCAGGCCAACGAGAGCCCGACCTTGCAGCGGCTCAAGAGCCTGGCCCTGGACGACCTCACGCCGCGTCAGGCGCTGGAGCTGCTCTTCCAGCTCAAGGCCGCGGCCCAGGGCGAGCTGTAGCTCAGGGACTGCGCTCCACCGGGCGCAACCGCCCCCGCGGCGCGAAGCGCTGCACCAGGCGCGTGGCGCGCACCTCGAGGCGGTCGATCTCCTGCGAGAGCGCCTGGCGGCGCGCCTCGATGACCTCCTCGGAGACCTCCTCGGGCGGGAAGAGGATCGGCTTGCCGTAGACCATGGCGACGTGCGCGCCGGGCAGCGGCAGGCGGAAGTGGTCCCAGGCGCCGGTGAAGCACAGTTCCGACGAGGCCCGCGCGGCGACCGGCATCAAAGCGATCTGGTGGCGCCGGCAGATCTCGATGGCCCCGGCCTTGGCCTGGCGGGCCGGGCCGCGCGGGCCGTCGGCGGCGATCACCAGGTGCCAGCCCTCCTTGAGGATGCCGTAGATCTCCTTGGTGGCGCGCGCCGAGCCGCGTGCGCTGGAGCCGCGGATCGAGCGGATGCCGACCCGTTCGAGGTAGTCGGCGATGATCGCGCCATCGCCGGAGAGGCTGGCCAGGGCCGCGATCTTCAGGCGCGAGTTCTGGTGCCGCGCGAGGATGGCGAGCATGCTCTGGTGCCAGAGGCAGTAGATCACGGTGCGCGTCGAACTCAGGTGCACGGCCTCGCGCAGGTGCTCGGTATCGAAGCGATGGACGTGAAGCGAGCGCAGGACCGAGCGGGCCAGGGCATAGACGAGCAGGGACGGTGGCTTCAGGCGCATGGGCGTCAGGAACGGCTGCGCATTCAGTCGGCACGGCGCCCGGCCTCAACCCCTTTCCCCAGGGGCAGGCCAGGGGATGACTTGCATCCGCCTCCTGCCTTCCTACCCTCCTGCCCTCCACAAGCCCGAGTGGCGGAATTGGCAGACGCGCTAGGTTCAGGTCCTAGTATTAGCAATAATGTGCAGGTTCGAGTCCTGTCTCGGGCACCATAAACCCTGTAACTAGAAGTAGTTACAGGGTTTCTTTTTTTCATGGGACGAGCCCCGGGCTCGCCTGCTGCATCCGCCACCGGACATTTCTTAGTATCATAGCATGTATATCGGAGCCGGGCTCCAGCACCCGGCCATCAGCGATCGGCCAGCCGCGCGCAATCGGCATGCAGCCGCGCTGGATGGCAGCGCCGCGGCCTTGGGAGCCGCATCCACGTCAGGCCTCTGAGGACGGCTGCCGTGATGTGCGTAATCCAGCATGGCCCTGTGGACGTACTGTCAGCGTCGCCACGGACGGAGCACCGCGACCTTCCGCGCAGCATCGATGCGCGCCGTCTGCGCACCGCATGTCCGCTTCCGCACCGTCCAATGGCGAGTACAGCGCCGTACAAGCGAAGATTGGACAGTGGTGGATCATCGGCCCGTTGCCTGGACGCTCGGCGCCGCCGTCGCGCGCGCGATGCGGCTGTCAGCAGTCGGTGCCTCCCCCGGCACTCTCCGCAGCTGTCCCGATCCCTCCTCATCACTCCAGGATTCCCCCATGTCCATCCGCCTCGATGTGCGTTGGCTGCTGGCCGCGCTGCTGCTGACCTGGCTTGCCGCGAGCGGCGTGCCAGCCGCCGATATCTCGACTTCCACCGCGGGCGCGATGGGACCGGTTGCCGACCCCGGCACGGTGATGACCCCCTTCGGTCCCCGCGACCGGGCGCATGTGCACACCCTCCTGCCCGGGCAGAAGCTGCGCCATGAGCGCGACGGATCGATGAGCATCAGCGATGCGCAGGGCCGACTGCTGCAACGCGTGCTGCGGGGAGCGGTCCAGGCACCCGCCCAGGTTCCGGGCAGCGCCTCCGCTCCGGGCTGGGTCACCGCCGCCTACTGGCCCGATCAGGTCCCGCAGCCGGTCACCAGCTTCCAGGCCGACTGGCAGGTGCCGCTGCCGCCGCTGGAGCAGGAGAACCAGCTCATCTACCTCTTCGATGGACTGCTCGACATGGCCGGTTCGAAATCGGGCATCATCCAGCCGGTGCTGCAATGGGGCTGCTCGAATTTCGATGGCGATCCGAACTGGGGCGGCAACTACTGGACCATCGCCAGCTGGTACGTCACCGGGGACACCGAGGTCTATCATACCGTACCGGTGGTGGTGTACCCCGGGCAGGTCCTGACCGGGCTCATGCTGCAAAGCAAGGCTGGCAACAGCTATGATTGCATCTGCGCCTTCAACGGCTTCACCCCGACGCTGATCGAAGTCAGCAACCCGACCCCCTTCGCCGAGCCGGTGATCACCCTCGAGGCATACAATCTCTCCCAGCCCAACGACTATCCGCAGACCGAGCTGACGGCCTTCGTCAACATCCAGCTGAAAACCACCGCCGGACCCCCGGCGACGCCCTGGCTGCCATGGATGCTGACGACGACCTACGGCGAGCACACCGTGATCGCCAACAACTCGGCAACCGCCGGTGCGATCGCGCTCTTCTACCATCCCGCGTCGCGCGCGACGGCCTTCGACTTCGATGGCGATGGCAAGGCCGACTGCGGCATCTACCGCCCGGCCGATGGCGCGTGGTACATGGACCTCAGCGATGGCGGGGTCTATGGCACGCTGTATGGCTATCCGGACGTCGATCTGCCCATCCCGGCGGACTACGAGGGCGGCGGCATCAGCGACGTGGCCGTCTACCGTCCGACCTCCGGACAGTGGTACACACCGACATCATTGGGAAACCCCTATGGCATTCCCGGCGATGTGCCGATCCCAGGTGACTACCTCAACCAGGGCTATGCCCAGGAGGCGGTATTTAGGACCTCTACCGCGCAGTGGTTCACGCCCGTCACCCCCACCGGACTGGCCTACGGCTGGGTGGGCCATGACGTGCCGGTCCCTGCGGACTACCTCGGCACCGGGCAGACCGACATCGCGGTCTACCGCCCCGACACCGGCCAGTGGTTCACCCCGGTCTCGCCCACGGGCCTGACCTATGGCTGGGCGCTGCACGACCTCCCCGTGCCGGCGGACTATGACGGGGTCGGCCACGCCGAGATCACCGTCTACCGCCCGGACACCGGCCAGTGGTTCATCAATGGCCACTCCGCGCCCATCACGTGGGGCATACCCTTCCTCGACATCCCGGTGCCGGCCGACTACGACGGTGTCGGCCACGACGAGATCGCCGTCTACCGCCCGACCACGGGCCAGTTCCTGATTGCCGGGCATGCGACCCCGATCATCACCCCCGCGGGGGCGCCGCAGGCCGGCGATGTGCCACTGAGCCTGCCGTTGTGGTACCGCTTCCATCCGTACTGACTGATCGGTGCGGTCGGGATGGACGCTGCGCCTCGGGCGCAGCGTCCATCCCGTCCTGGAGAATTCCGGATGCGTGGGCGCTACGCGCTGCGGCGGATGGTCGCGCGCGTACGCGCGCGCAGCATCAAACCGCCGATCAGCACCACGATCCCCAGCCCCGAACCCAGGCCGCATCCAGACGAGGATGACGACGACGAGCCGGAGCCCGCCGCGTTGGCGCCGGGCGGCTGCGGCGGGCTGGTGTGCGCGCGGTAGCCGATGGCGTGCGGAGCCAGGCGCAACCCACCGAGGATCGTCGACGGATCGGCGATCTCGGCGGCGGAGAGGCGGCGCAGCACCAGATCGACTCCGGGAGCGGAGCTGTTCTCGATCCAGTAGCCCTGGCCTGACTGCAGGGCGCCACTGGTCTGCACGTAGGCCGAGCCGTTCCACGACCAGGCGCCGACATCGATCAGTCCGGTGCGCTCGGTGCCGGCGAGCACGTCGCCTGAGAGGTCCTCGAGGCGCAGGTCGCTCCAGTTGTGGCTGATGGTCTCGACCCCGTTGTCGATAAGCGGCGGGATGCCGACGAAGTTCCAGCCCGGCTTGAGCACCAGGTCGTAGTCGACGGTCGCCATGTAGCCGTTGAAGTTGAAGGCCGGCGCACTGCGGGTGGCCAGGTAGACGCCCTGGTCAGGCTGCCAGCCGCCCTGGGGGGCGTTCTCGGGCACCTGGACGAAGCCCTGGGCGCTGGCGTCCCAGACATAGCCGACGGCCTGGTTGTCCTGTTTGCCGCTGAGGAAGGCCTGCACCTGGGCCAGCCCGGCCCAGGTGCCCGGGCAGAGCGCGGTATAGAGGGTGCCTGGGCCGGAGGAGACGCCGATCGGCGGGGTGACCACCCCGGTCGAGAGCACGGTCGACTGCAGCGGGATGATCAGCGTCGCGGCGAGGCTGGCATTGCCGGCCAGGTCGGTGCAGGCCCCGGCCGGGATCAGGATCTGGATCGATGCGGTCGGATTGGCGAGGGCCGTGAGCTGGACCGTGAAGGTCGCCGCGTCCACGGCGGTGAAGCCGGCGGCGGTTGCGTTGCTGATCGTCAGCGCGGATCCCGTGAAGCCGAGCACCGGCTCATCGAAGGCGATCTGCAGGGCGACGGACGCGGCCGTCACCGGCGTGCCGGTGGCAATCGTCAGATGCGCGGATGGCGGCACGGTGTCGAAGACCACCGTCGCGGTGTTGGAGGCCGGGATCTGCTCCGCCGCATCGGCATGGACCTGCAGGGTCACGGGTCCGTTATCGGTGGCGGTGACCGGCACGGTGTAGACCAGCGGGCCGCCGCTGATCGCCCCGACGGTGCCATTGGCGACATCCACATCCGCCGCGGTGAACTCCGACGGCGGCAGGCTGAAGGTCACGGTGAAGACGATGCTGGCGATGTTGGTGGCGCTGGTGCTGGCGGTGACGTTCACCCCCGGGGTGACGTAGGTGTAGCCGCCCGGCAGCGAGGCGCCCTGCAGATCGCGATTGGTGACCACGACCGCGGCCGCGCCCGCGACTCCGGGTGGCGTGGTCGCGGTGATCGTGGTGGCTGAGAGCGAGCCGACACTCGCCGGCACGCCGCCGATGGTGACGATCGCACCGATGACGAAGTTGGTGCCGCTGAGGGTCACGATCGTACCGCCAGCGGTGCTGCCGGCGGTGGGAATGAGGCTGGTCACAGTCGGCGCCGCGCCCTGGTAGTCATAGCCGCCGGGCAGGGTCGCGCTCTGCAGGTCGGGATTGGTCACGATCACATCCACCGGTCCGAACTCGGAGCTCTCGCCGGTGAAGCCCTGGATCGTCGTGCTGTTGACCACATTCACGCTCTCCGCCGGGGTCGAGCCGAAGGAGACGCTGGCGCCGCTTTGGAAGTTGGTGCCGGTGATGGTGTAAGTGCCGTCGCCTTCATTGGAGCCGGCGGCCGGGGTGATCTGGATGATGGTCGGGGCGGAGCCCTGGTAGTCGAAGGAGCTGTTCAGGGTGAAGCTCTGCTGATCGGCATTGGTCACCGTGACCGCGAGCGGCCCAGCGACCTCACCCGCGGACGTGACCGCGGTGATGGTGGTGCTGTTGACCACGACCACCGAGGCGGCCGTGGCGGAACCGAAGCTCACCTCGGCGCCGGCGACGAAGTTGGTGCCGGTCAGGGTCACCGTGGTGCCGCCCGCCAGGGGCCCTGCGCCAGGCGCAACCCCGGTGAGGTTCGGCGGCGCGCCCTGGTAGTAGTAGGTCACCGGTGCGCTCGACTGCAGATCGGTATTGGTGACGACGACGGTGGCGGGACCGAAGGCGCCCGCGGGCGCGACCGCGGTGAGGGCCGTGGCATTGACCAGGGTGATCGAGGTGGCGGAGACGCCATTGAAGGTCACGTGGATGCCGCCAGCGAAGTGCGCGCCCGTGAGCGTCACCGGTGTGCCACCCGCGAGCGGTCCGCGGTCAGGCGAGACGCCGCTGAGCGTGGGCGGCACGCCCTGGTAGATGAAGCCATTGGGCAGGTTCGTGGTCTGCGTGTCGGGATTGGTCACGACCACCGTGACCGGACCCTGCACGCCGGCAGGGGTGATGGCATCGATGGTGGTCGGCGAGATGTAATTCACGGAGCTCGCGGCGACGCCGCCGAAGGTCACCGTCGCGCCGGGGGCGAAGTTGGTGCCGCTGAGAGCCACCGTCGTGCCACCGGCCACCGGTCCGACCGATGGCGAGATGCTGCTCAGGCTCGGCGCGCCGACCACGTAGGTGTAGGTGCCGGACAGGGTCGCCACTTGCAGGTCCGGATCATGGACCACCACGTTCTGCGCCCCGGTTCCCGCCGGGGTGATGGCGGTGATGCTGGTCGGGCTGACCACCACCACCGACGTCGCGGTTGCCGGCCCGATGGTGACCGTGGCGCCGGATTCAAAATTGGTGCCGGTCAGGGTGACTGAGGTCCCGCCTGCCGAGCTGCCGTTGGCAGGCGCGATGAGGGTCAGGGTCGGCGGCGCGCCCTGGTAATAGTACCCGGTGGAGAGGCTCGCGGTCTGCAGATCGGGATTGGTGACGATCACCGCGGAGGGCCCCGACGTGCCGGCAGGTGCGGTCACGGTGATGGTGGTGGCCGAGAAGCTGGTGACGGGGGCGGCCGCGCCGCCGATGGTCACCGTGGATCCGCTGACGAAGTTGGTGCCGGTCAAAGTCACCGAGGTCCCGCCCGCGGGCGGCCCGGCGACCGGCGACACCGCGGTCAGGGTCGGAGGCGCGCCCAGGTAGTCGAAGGCATTGCTCAAGGACGCCTGCTCCGAGTCGCTGTTGGTGATGATCACCGTGGCCAGGCCCTCGGATACCGAGGGCGGGGTGGTGATGACGATGCTGGTGCCGGTCTGGCTGACGACGCTCGCGGACACTCCTCCGACCTTGACGGTCGCCGCGTTGAAGTTGGTACCGGTGAGCGTCACGTTCGTGCCGCCCGCCTGCGGACCGCTGGTCGGCGACAGGCTGGAGAAGGTCGGAGCGAGGTTGACGGTCAGGGTGTCGGAGGCGCCGGCCTGGTTCGAACCGCCGAGGCCGTCCGTGACCGCGCCGGGCGCGATCGCCAGGGTCACGGTGCCGCTGGAAGATGTCAGGATCGGGACGCTGTAGGTATCGGACGGCACGGTCGGACTGATCGTGCCGATGGTGCCGCCGGTCACGGTCAGCTGGCTGCTGGTCAGGCCGGTAATCGGCTCGGAGAAGGTGATGATGAAGGTCGGCGCGCTGGTGACGGTCGTGCCGGTGGTGGGCGCGATGCTCGAGATCGTCGGTGGTGCGCTGTCATTGATCACCGTCTCGGTGGTCGAGGCCGTGTTGCCATTGCCGGCCTGGTCGATGACGGCGTTGGTCTTGAGCTGGAACGTCATCGCGCCCTGGCCGCTCATGGTGGTGGCCACGGTGTAGGTGCTGGTCAGGGCTGACGGGCTTGATGGCGTGATCGAAAGCACATTGGCATTGGTCAAGGTCATGCCGCTCGCGACCAGGCCCGTCACCGGATTCGAGGTGGTGATGGTGAAGGTCGGCGCGCCGTTGACCGTCGCATTGTTGGCCGGTGAGATGGTGATGGTCGGCGGCCGCTCGTAGATGACCTGCTCGGTGTTGGAGATGGTGTTGGCGTGGCTGCCGCTGTTGGTGGCAGCGCCGGCCGCGACCTGGAGGGTCACCGGCTCATTCGTCACCCCGCCGGTCAGGGCGTTCGGGATGACACTGGCGGTGTAGGATGACCCGGTACCGCTGAGGGTATTGTAGGTGCCACCGGTGATCACCAGGCCGGACTGGCCTAGACCCGTCACCGGCTCGGAGAAGGTGATGGAGAAGACGATCGGCGAGACCGGGCTGAAGAGCGGGGAGCTGGTGACGGTCACCGACGGAGTGGTGCTGTCCTGGGCCGTGACGATCGCGCTCGCACCGGTGTAGCTCGGGGTGAAGGTCGAACCCGTGACCGAGGCGAATGTACCGGAGAGGCCGCTGGCCGAGGTCGTGATGATGGTGATGGCATCACCCTGAGTGAGGTTATAGCTGTTGATGGTGTCCAGATGGAGGGTGCCGCCCAGGTTCGCGGTCGTGACGACCGCCAGCTTGTCTGACTGGAGGGCGCCGGTGCCGCCGATGTCGATATTGAGCGTGCCGGCGGCGGTCTGGACGAAGGCGCCATTGAAGCTCCAGGTCTGCGCGACGCCCACTCCGATGGTCATGACGCCCTGGTTCGAGACGGTCGAGCAGTTGAACGAGAAGGTCCCGCCCGGGACATCCGAGGCGATGGTGCCGGTATTGATCAGGGTCTCCGCGCCGCTGTTGAGGACGAAGGCCCCGTTCTCGCCATGCACCGTCAGACCCGAGCCGATGGTCAGGGTGATTGACGCTGCGGATTCCCCGATGGAGTTCCCGGACATGCCGCCGAAGAGGATGTCACCGCTTCCGCCCCAGGTCTGGCTCGCTCCGCAATTGAGGGTTCCGAAGGTGGTGCCGGCGGTGTTGCCGATGACGACTTCCCCATTGATGGTCAACCCGCCGGTGACCGAGCAGTTGGCCTGGTTTATCGTCGCCAGGTCGAGGACCGAGCCGGAGGGGATGGTCACCCCGACGAGGCTTCCGCCATTGTTCGTGCAGTAGAGGTTGTTGCCACCGCCGGAGACGATCGTGCCGCCGGTGATGGTGCCGGCGCGCAAATACCAGGAGCTGGTGCTGCCGGTGAAGGTGATGGCGCTACTGGTATTGGCGACATTGCCCGTGATGTTGACGGTATTGGATGCCGTATGGCTGACCGAGAGTCCGGTCGCCGAGGTGAAGTATCCGCCCAGGTTGTAGATGGTGTTCGCGCCGCTGATCGTGCCGGTGTTGGTCCATCCTGCGGCGGCGGAGCTGATGTTCAGGGTCCCACCTGACGGGGAGCTGATCGTGCCGGTATTGCTGCCGCTGTTGCCGGCACCGAGGGTCACCGTGCTGTTGTTGAGGGTGATCGCACCGGTGTTGGTCCAGTTGTAGGCCGTGACCAGGATCGCGCCGCCGGAGACGTCGGCCGCGATCGTGCCATTGTTGACCAGGCTGTCGGTGCCGCTGTTGAGGACGATCGAGCCCTTGTTGCCGTGGATGAGCAACCCGGTATCGATGGTCAGGATGAAGTTCGCAGCACTCTCCCCGATGGTGTTGCCGGTGCTGCCTCCGAAGAGGATGTCGCCGGTTCCGGTCCAGGTTTGCGTACCTCCGCAATTCATGGACGCGGCGACGGAGCCGCCGGCATTGCCGATGTCGACCTCGCCATAGATGCTGATGCCATTCTGGATGGTGCAGGTGGCGCCGTTTACCGTGGTGAGGTCGAGGGTGCTGCCCATCGGAATGGTGACCGCCGTGAGCGTGCCGGTGGTGATGATCAGGTTGCTGCTGGTGCTCGAGGTGATGGTGCCGCCGCTAATCGTGCCATTATGCAGGTTCCAGGGCAGGAGGCTGCTCGAGAAGGTGATTCCAGCGCTGTTGTCGACGGTCCCGGTGATGTTGACGGTGTTGACCGGGGAGGTTATGGCGCTGAAGGTGAGTCCGGTCGCGGAGGTGTAATTGCCGCCCAGATTGAAGGTCGTGCCGACACAGCTGAGCGTGCCGCCATTGCTCCAACCGGCACTGCCGGAGGCGAAAGTCAGCGTGCTGCCCGTGGTGGATGCGATCGTCCCGAGATTCGAGCCGCTATTGTAGGCGCTGATGGTCATCGTGGCATCGTTCAGCGAGATGGTGCCGTTGTTGGTCCAATTGTAGGCGGTGATCGCGAACACCCCGCCCGAGACATCGGCCGCGATCGTGCCATTGTTGACCAGGCTGTCGGTACCGCTGTTGAGATCGATGGTGCCCTTGGCGCCATGGATGAGGAGATGGGTATCGATGGTCAGGATGAAGTTCGCGGCGCTCTCGCCGATGATATCGCTGGCACTGTCCCCGAAGAGGATGTCGCCGGTCCCGGTCCAGGTCTGCGTTCCGCCGCAATTCATCGTGGCGGTGATCGTGCCGCTGGCATTGCCGATCTGGACCTCGCCATCGATGGTGATGCCGTTGGCGATGGTGCAGGTCGCCCCGTTCACCTGGGTCATATAGAGCGTGCTGCCCGAAGGGATGGTTACGGCACTAAGCGTCCCATTGGTGATGACCAGGGTGTTGGCGCTGCCGGTGGAGGTGATGCTGCCCCCGTCGATCTCGCCGTTGACGAGGAGGTGCCATGATGCGACGCTGCCTGAGAAGGTCATCCCAGCGGAGTTGTCGACCGCGCCGGTGATGTTGACGGTGTTCACGGGACTGGTCACGGCGCTGAATGACATCCCGGTCGCGGTGGTGAAGGAGCCGCCGAGGTTGAAGGTCGTGCCGACGCAGGAGATCGTGCCGCTATTGCTCCAGCCGGCCGTGCTCGAGGCGATGGTCAGCGTGCTGCCGGTGGTCGCGCTGATCGTTCCGAGATTGGATCCGCCATTGAAGGCGTTGATGGTGATCGTGCTATCGGTGAGCGCGATGAGACCCGTCGCATTGTTGGTCCAGTTGTAGGCGGTGATGGCGATCGTCCCGCCCGCGACATCGGCGGCGATCGTGCCATTGTTGACCAGGCTGTCAGTGCCGCTGTTGAGGTCGATCGTGCCCTTGGTGCCATGGATGGTCAGTCCGCCGGCGATGGTCAGGACGAAGTTCGCGGCGCTCTCGCCGATGATGTTGCTGGCGCTGTTGCCAAAGAGGATGTCACCACTGCCGCCCCAGATCTGGGTCGACGCACAGTTCAGGGTGCTGGAGGTGGTGCCTGCGGCGTTGCCGAGCTTGATCGTGCCATCGACCACGAGATTGCCCGTGACCGCGCAGGTCGCGCTGGTCTGGGAGAGATCGAGGGTGGTGCCGGTAGCGATGGTCACGTTGGTCAGGAGGCTGGAGATCGACGTGCCGATGAAGACGCCGCTGGTGACCGAGACCACGGCGTTGGTCAATCCGCCGCCCTGCAGGGACAGGGTGCCGTTGGTGATCGTGAGCGCACCATTCGTGACCAGATTCAGCACGCCGCTGGCATGGTCGATCAGGATGGCACCGCTTGTGATGGTCAGGGAGTTGAGGCTGGCGGTGGCCACCGACAGCGTGCAATTGGCCGCAACGGTCGCGTCATCACCGGCGGCCGGCACCCCGCCCGACCAATTGGCCGCATTGTTCCAGTTATTGTCCCCCGCTGACCCGTTCCAGGTCTCCGAGGCGCCCTGCAGCGCGGCCCCCATGGCGAGAATGAGCAGCAGACCGAAGCGGAGGCAGATAGACAAGGAGGCTCCTAGTATCACTACTTGAGGGCACAAACTCATGCACAGCGATTTATCGGGAGAGGCGCCAAATTAGGAGTCGATGATCGCTTAGAAAGACGAAAGTTCGACCCAATACGAAATCTTAGAGGGAGACGAGATGATTCCTATGGGCCGCTCGACACTACTACGGTCCTATTTGGTGCTGGCCCAACGGGACGCCTTCCGTTCCAGCTCGAAACTCCCGACTCCGACCGCTGGCCCACCGATCCTTGCTTAAGGTGCGCAGCGCGCCCGGGATCCCCACGGCGATTATGCAGAAGGTGGTGAGGCGGCGTCCAGCGCCGAGCGGCCATCCGGGCGGCTGGCGCCAGCGCAACGCACGCACCGCCTGCACCCACGGCCCTGCCACGTTGCCTGATGAAATGGTTCATCGGTATTGTTCAAGGCACTCCCGCCTGTGTTACATGCATGACAATTCACGTCATGCTGTGTGGAGCAGTGCCATGAACGGACGAACCTCGCCTGGCGCGATTGGTGACAACGGCCTATGGTTATCACTTCCCTGACTCGCTTCGCGCAGGTGCGTGTGGACCTGACCACACTGCATCCGCAGCGAATGAGTTGGGGATTCGCGCGGACCGCGCCCACACCCGCAAGGTGACTCCATGACCCGACTTCCCGTCTCGACCGCGATCCGGCCAATGCTGCTGAAGATGCTGATGCTGCTGGTCGCATGGCCGGCCTGCAGCTGGGCCGAGACCATCACCGTCAGCGACGGATCAAGCATCGCCCCGGCTTCGGTCTTCGGCGTCAACGTCAATGGCGCCGACTCCTGGTATACCCCGCTCGGGGCCAACCTCATCAACAACGCCTGCTTCGAAGGGCCCGCGGATGGCACCGGACTCTCGCAGTCAGGCTGGCAGAACACAGTCTACCCGGCCTCGGTGACCGCGAGCGTTGACACCGCCACTTTCACCTCAGGGGCGCAGAGCCAGAAGTTGGTGGTCACCGTCGCCCCGGCGGTGCTGCAGCAGTACCACGCCGCACTGCCCCAGGCGCCAGCGGTCATGACCCTCACCGCCGGTGTTGCCTATGTCATGAAGGCCCAACTCAAGGCCAATGCAGCGGCTACCGTGCAGTTCGGATTCGAGACCGCGAACGGCAATGCCATGAGTTCTCCGATCGCAATCACTACCAGCTGGGCGACCTACTCCTGGACCTACACTCCGAGCAGTACCGTGCTGCTCAATGGCGTGCTTCTGCAAATGAACACCGTCGCCACCTACTGGGTCGACGACTTCATCGCCTGGGCGCCGAGCCTCACCGACCCCACCACCGGGCTGGACCTGACCTTCGTCTCGCGCCTGAAGGAGCTCAAGCCGGGCATGCTGCGCTGGGGCGGCCTCGGCGTGAACGGCATCCCCCTGCTCATGGCCACCTTCCATCCCTGGGCGTTGAGCTATGGTCCGCCGCCGATCACCGATGACGTTGACCTCGGCACCTTCCTCACGCTCTGCGCCGAGGTCGGCGCCAGCGCCTTCATCACCGTGCCGCCGGCCTTCTCCACCCCCGCCGATGCCGCACTGGAGGACCTCAACGCCAGCGTGGTCGCCAATGGCACCGCCGACCATGGCAATCTGGTCGACTTCGTCGGCGGCGATGCGACCACCACCTGGGGCGCGATCCGCCAGGCGCAGGGCTACTCGCGCTTCGATCTGCAGGTGCCGAAAGTCTATTATGAGATGGGCAACGAGGTCTGGGGCACGCCGGATGGCAAATGGGACATGCAGCTCAACGGCGACAGCAACGAGGACGACATGATGAACACCTACGTGACCTACTGCACGGCGCGCATGACGGTCATGAAGGCCCGTCCCGGCTGGCGCTCCAACATGCGCGTCGGCTTCGGCGGCGCGAACCCCACCATGTTCATCGGCCAGTGGCCCGGTTCCTACGACTACACCCTGGTGCCAGCGCTGAAGGCCCTGACCGACTTCTCGACCATCAACCTCTATTACGGCTACGGCGGTACCGGAAACACCGATGACTACATCTATGGCGGTCTGTTCGCCCAGGCGCCGCTCTTCGCGAGCCAGATCGCGACCATGAAGAGCGCATTCGCCACTGCCGCCGGCCATGCGGTCGAGACCTGCATGTATGAAGGCCAGTCCAAGTGGGGTCCAGGCTATTCGGAATACGCCGAGACCGGCACCGGCAGCTACGATCCGATGGTGCCCAAGGAGACGAGCCTCGGCTCGGGCGTGTCGCTGCTCGACAACCTGTGCGCCGCCAACACCTCCGGACTGACCTTCGCCAACGTCTTCCACATGGTCAGCGACTGCTACGGCATCATCACTCAGTTCCCGAACCGCTACCGCCGCCCCGACTTCTACGCGCTGAAGCTCTTCGATACCTACGCCTCCGGCACCCTGGTGGCCTCGACCATCAGCGGCGGGTCCACCTGGAGCGACGCGGCGACGAGCCAGAGCGCGGTGCCGACCCTGGCCTGCTATACCTACCTGCTGCCCAGCGGCGGACACACCTTCATCCTGATCAACCGCAGCCGCACCACCCCCAGCAGCATCACCATCTCCAAGTCCATGACCCCGACCACGCTGGTCGAGCTCACCGGCGCGAGCATCGACCTCACCAACGACAGCGGTGAAGTGGTGGTGCCGCAGACCCAGACCCTGACCGTCGGCACGGTCAGCTCCTACACCTTCAGCCTGCCGCCCTTCTCCGCCGGCGTGCTGGTGGCGGGCGAACCGGTGGTCGCCGCCCCCGCGATCAGCCCGGCCGGCGGTGCCCTGACCGGCCCGATCCTGGTGAGCCTCAGCTGCCCGACCGCGGGTGCTGCCATCCATTACACCACCAACGGCACCGCCCCGACCATCTCCTCCCCCACTTACACGACCGCCTTCGCAGTCTCGGCCAGCACCACCGTCGAGGCCCTGGCCACCGCCAGCGGCATGACCGCCAGCACGGTCACCAGCGCCAGCTTCACCGCCAGCAGCGGCACGACGACGACGGGCACCACCACCAGCACGGCCACCGGCACCGGCACCGCCACCGCTACGACCGGAACGACGACAACGGGCACCGGATCGACAACCACCAGCACCACCACCGCGACCGCATCGACCACCGGCGGCTCGACCGCAGGTGCGACCAGCTCCAGCCCGGCGGCTGGTTCCGGCGGTGGTGGCGGGGGCAGTGGTGGCTGCGGCCTGGGCGGGGGCATGGCCCTGCTGATCGCCCTGGGCGTGCTGCTGCGCCGCAGCACCCGCCGGTGACCGGCACGGCCTCTGCGACTCCGCGCTACTCCGATTCTGAGCCGACGATGACGCCGAGGTTGCCCATGCGTCCCTCCTGGAAGTCGGCGATCGCCTGCTCGATGCCGGCGCGGTCGTTCATCACGAAGGGCCCGTAGGCCACGACCGGCTCACCGAGCGGCTCGCCACCGAGGAACAGGACCTTGGCCGGGGTCTCGGCATGCAGCGCGAAGGTCTCCCCGCCGCGCTCGAGCAGAGCGAACTGCGGCCCCTCCAGGACCTCGCCCGAGCCCAGGCGCACCCGTCCCGCGAGCACCACCACGATCGCGGTGTGGTCAACGGGGACGCTGAACACCGCGCCGCGATCCGGCTCAAGGCGGATGTCCCAGACCGAGATCGGGGTCACCGTCTGGGTCGGGGCGGTGGCGCCCTGGTAGGAGCCAGCGATGACGCGCACGCTCCCGGCCTGTTCCGGCAGGGCGACACTCGGGATCTGCGCGTCGCGGATGCCCTGGTAGCGGGGTGGCGAGAGCTTGGCGCGGGCCGGGAGGTTGACCCACAGCTGGACCATCTCGAAGCGGCCGCCGCGGCGGGCGAAGTCCGCACTGTGGAACTCCTCATGGACCAGGCCGCCGGCCGCGGTCATCCACTGCACATCGCCTGGCCGGATGCGCCCGCCGCCGCCCGAGGAGTCGCGGTGGTCGACCTCGCCATCATAGACGATGGTCACCGTCTCGAAGCCGCGATGCGGATGCTCGCCAACACCGCGCTTGTGCGCGGTCGGCGCGAACTCGTGCGGACCGGCATAGTCCAGCAGCAGGAAGGGTGAGAGCTCGGCCGTATGCGCATCGTAGCTGAACAGGCTGCGCACCGGGAAGCCGTCGCCGACCCAGTGCCGGCTCACGGCGCCGCTGGTGAGGATGACCTTCTTCATGGTGTTCTCGCTGCTCGGACGGGGTGATGGGCGGGCGCTGGGCCGGAACGGCCGACTCTCGCCCCCTTCCCCATTCTACGCAAGCGGCGAGCCAGAACACCCGGTCGGGTCCGGACTCACCCTCCGTCGGTCAGGGACGTCATCGCCGCCACACAGGCCGCGACCGGCTGCACGCCGGCCGACAGCAGCAACGTCCCGGCAGCGACATAGACCACGGCGGCCAGGATCCAGGCCAGCCGGCGCTGCGCCCGGACCTGCGCCTGGCCATGGTAGGCTGCCAGGCGCCGGCAGTGCACCTCGGCCTGTGGGCTCGCCAGCACGGGACCGAGACCGCCCAGGTCCGCTCCCAGCAGGGCCAGCAGGTCGGATTCGGGCAAGCGCCAGCGCGCCACCAGGGCTGCGCGCTGATAGCGGTCGGACTGCCGCAGGTGGTGGCCGAAGGCGCCAAGACTGGGCAGGACGGAGCCGAAGCGGCCGTTAGCGCTCAGTGCGAGGATCACCCCGCCGAGCGCGAGCACCGCGGGGAAGGCCAGCAGCCAGACCGGCGCGAAGCCCAGGCCGCCGACCCGCACGATCACCCCCACCGCCACCCCGACGGCGAGCAGGGTCAGCAGCGGATGGACGATGATGTCGGTCCAGGTCAGCAGGCGCTCGCGCCGCAGTCGCAGCTGCTCGGCAAGGAACAAGGCGGCGCGTTCCAGATCCGGACGCGGTCCGCGCAAGGCCAGGCGCAGGTTCTCGGG